>Ga0302177_10000606_pt1 | contig 27093 bp, 26 predicted proteins | sample I_Palsa_E1_2_FD_198780 | JGI IMG/M metagenome (GOLD analysis project Ga0302177, IMG submission 198780) | Peat permafrost microbial communities from Stordalen Mire near Abisko, Sweden - I_Palsa_E1_2 | ecosystem: Environmental > Terrestrial > Soil > Palsa > Peat permafrost | place: Sweden... | reverse complement strand
CCGAGCAGTTGCGATCGTCGTTATCTCAGCAGAGCCGTCGGAAGACATTGAGCCGCGCCCAAGGTGTTCGGTGTTCTTGAGAAAGCCTTTCGGTGTCACCGCGTTGCTCGACGCGATTGAGGCGGCGAGAGAAAAGGCCCTAGGGGCATAGAAATGGCCGCTGGAGTAATCTTGTCGACCTTGGAGACGCTGCGGGGGAAGCACACCCGGCTTGTTCTCGCCAAACCGGATGCGCAACGGAACAAAGCCGTCTTCGGAAGAGAATGAGGTCGTGGGTTGGTTGCTGTAAGGCCACTCGGTGTGTTCGCCTTCTTGAATCAATACTCAAGATGGATCCGCATTCCCAGGAAGCGTGCCGGCCCCCGGTCGCGGTTATAGCCGGGGTTATGGATAAGCTGGAAGTCCGCAGACACTGTGGCGAACGGCGCGACCTTGGCCGCGTAATAGGCCTCGTCAATTTGTTCGGTGCCATAGTTCAACGCGCCGTCGCCCAGAATGAAGCCGCTCCCCCCTTCTACCAAATACTCGCGATGTGGTTGCGACAGACCGTTCACGGCCAACGCCACGCCCAAGCGATCGTCTGGACGTGACCAATGGGTTCCGGACAACTGCCCACCCATACTCCCGCTGCGATCAGCTTCGGTGAACGCGAAGGACTCAGTATGACCATCGTTCCATGCGCCTCGTGCGAAGAGGCCGGTGTCGCCGTTGTCGGCCAGCGGAATATCGGTGCCGAAGGCCACGCCATACTTGTGTCGGCCGTCCCGGTCGTCGGCCTGGATATCGGGTGGGGTGTGGGTCAGTTCAGCCATGCGCAGCGCGTCATCGTAAACGCCCATGTTCGCCCGGTTTCGGTAGGCCAGCAGCCAGATCGCCGTGCTGTCCGGGGTCTGTTGCCAGGTCGCTTGCGCGTCCTGCTCATTGGCGCGGTTGATCGGCCCTTCCAGGCGCGATCCATTGGCTTTCGACGGCATCTGGTAAACGCCATAGCGCCATGTCCATGGACCCATCGCGTAGGTGATCAGGCCTCCGACCGTGTACCCACGGGTGTCCGCCGCGTAGTCCCACGCAGGGCTGTTCAAGAGGCTCCAATTCATGAACTGCGTGCGTCCCGAGTTGGCGTAGCGGCTTTGGTCAAAGTCGTCGTTCACGCCTAAGAGCCCAAACTTGAAGCCGAGCCGATCGTTGGCTTGATCGCCGGGGAGCTGGTCCATCTTGCGTTTCATCTTGGTCGTCGCGTCCCCTAGCGGAATGTCGTAGGTGAGGAACGCCCGCGCCGTGTAGGCGTAGCGGCTTAAAGTGCCGCCACCCCGGATGGCATCGCCGTTGGTCAGTCCTGCCAATCCTCGACTGCCACCCACGCCTTCGCCACGAAACATCTCGACATCGAAAAAGGCCGCGAGACGTTCGGTCATCGGCATGCCAAAGTAAGCACCAAACGTGTGCGTGCGCTCATGGTTGCCTTGGGCCTCCAAACTCTTCGGTCCGGAATACGGCGAGTGGATGCTGTCTTGCCATTGCTCGATCATCGTGTATTGCGCACCAAGGAGTTGGGGTACGAAATAGGCAGGATCATCGGCATGCGCGGTGGACATGCTCGCCAACGACGTGAGCACGACGAAGTACACCCCCGACCACCTGCCCCGAGAGCGAAACGCAGCTGCCATGGTCAGGATTTACCCAAGGTCGCAAACATCACGATGGCCGCCAGCCCCATTACCGCGGTCGCGATCCATCCCCACACCTTCAATGAAGTGTTGAGCGTAAATTTGCCCATGACTTTCGTGTTCATGGCCATGATCATGACCATGATCATCATGGGCACGGCCGCCACACCGTTTACGACGGCGCTCCAGAAGAGTGCCTTGATGGGGTCCAGGGGGCTGAAGTTCAGCGCAATGCCTACGAGTGTCACCCCAATCAGGACGCCATAGAAAGACTTCGCATCCTTGGGTTTGTGCGCCAGTCCATACCGCAGACCCAATGCGCCACATATCGCATAACCACTGGAGCCAGCCAGTATGGGCACGCACAGGAGGCCCGTTCCGATCATGCCCGCGGAGAACAGCGCGAACGCGAATTTACCGGCGACCGGGCGCAACGCCTCAGCGGCCTGGGCGGAGGTTTGAATGTCCGTCTTGCCGTGTGCATGAAGCACGATGGCCGCGGTCAAGATAATGAAGCCGGCCACAATGTTGGAGAACACCATGCCTGAGACGGTATCGATGCCGATGCGCTTGATGGCGTCCGGGCCTTGCGATGGTTTGTGTTTTAACGGTTCGCGCGGATTGTCTTGTTCCCTGATCTCTTCGACTTCCTGCGCCGCCTGCCAGATAAAGAGAAAGGGGCTGATCGTGGTGCCCAAAATGGCAACGATGGCCACCGCGTATTTCGTGTCGAACGTTGCTTTCGGGATGACGATCCCTTTGGCCACTTCGGCCCAGGGGACGTGCACGATAAAAACCGTGGCGACGTAAGTGAAAAGGCTGAGACACAGCACTTTGAGAATGGGCGAATACTTCGAAAACGGAACGAACATTTGCAACAAAAGGGAAATTACGGCGAACAGCGTGGTGTAGGCCAAAGCCGGGCCGCCGATGAGGAGCTTGAGCGCAGCACCCATGGCGCCTATGTCCGCCGCCAAGTTAATGACGTTAGCGATTACCACCGCCGCCACGAGCATGTATGCCCACCCGTGCCAGTAATGCGTACGCATGTTGTCGGCAATGCCCTTGCCCGACGCCCGACCAATGCGTGCGCTAATGGCCTGAATGGCGATCATCAACGGCATGGCCACGATGAGACTCCAAATCGTGGCATAGCCATAGGCGGCGCCGACCTGGGAATAGGTCGCGATGCCGCTGGGATCGTCGTCCGCGGCGCCGGTAATCAGCCCTGCGCTCAGCCGGCGGAGGAATACGAACTTCCCGGTGAGTGCGGTGGCCGCCATGCGTAGGTCCTTGCTCGCAAAAAGATGCGCAAGCATCACGTTCCTTCTGTCGTCGAGCCGTGAGGCCGCGCTAAGCAAGTACCCGTAATGGGACGTCGTGCGAACGCTTCCCGTTACGCCCGTCCGCGCCACTGGAAGGGGAAGCTGTTTAGAAAGTGGACCCTATCGGTCGGGCCGCCCGAATTACGGCGTAAGCCCCACCCACGCCTTACGTAAGTCGGCACGATCGCATGGGTCAGGCGCATGAGAGCGATAACGTTGAGGTCGATGATCCTACACAAGAAGTCGGCGTCCGAGTCCATCAATGGCGTCGAGGTGGTGGAATTCGCATTGTTGACCAGAACTGTGATGCGAGGGTCCTCACGAAGCATTTTTTCAACTCGCCTGAGGCCCAGCTTTTTCTCCAGGTTTGCCACGATAACTTGGACCGACTGGCCGGTGTCGTCGCGCAGGAATGCGGCATGAGCGTCGACACTGTGGCGATCGCGAGCAACCAGGATAAGGTCGTGGCCGCGTCGCGCCAACCGATCGGCGTAGATTGCACCAACGCTCGAAGACGCGTCGGTGATCAACGCTGTGCCTTTAGACCTTGCGCCTATCGTTGGGCTAAGTGGGTTCTGCATGGGTGTATCTCCGCCGTTTTAAATTCGCCTGCTACTGATTGGATGAGATCGGCGGCGCTCGAGACTTATGCGCCGCCGATCTCGGTCCTTTAGCGCAGCGACCTAAAGGCTGCTCGTACCTCTTCGCTGAAGAGCTCAGGTTGTTCCCAGGCGGCGAAATGACCACCCTTATCGACTTCGTTCCAATAGATGATGTCGTGGAAATTCTGTTCTGCCCAGCTTCGTGGAGCGCGATAGATCTCGCCTGGGAAAACAGTCACAGCGACCGGTATCGAGATGTCCACGGCGTTGAACGGGCTCATGCCCCAGACTTCCCAGTAGGACCTGGAAGACGACGCGCCGGTGTTTGTGACCCAGTAGAGCGTGAGGTCGTCGAGCATCTCATCGCGGGTAAGGGACTTTTCGGGTTGACCACCGCTATACGTCCATGCGGCGAACTTGTCGTAGTAGAAGGCGGCCATGCCCGACGGCGAATCCGCCAAAGAGTAGCCAATGGTTTGCGGCCTGGTATTCATGATGGCCGCATAGCCGGCACCTTTCTTGTAGAACGCATCCAGCGATGCGAAGGCAGACTTCTCAGCATCGGAGAGCCCGGCTGGCGCCGCCCCACCTTCGCCAAGGATTTTCGCGATGTTTGGTGGCACCACGGCTGGCATGTTGACGTGGATGCCCAGCAGACCTTCGGGAGCTTGGCGAGCCATGGCTTCTGAAACGATGGCACCCCAATCGCCGCCCTGAGACACGTAATGCTTGTAGCCCAGTCGCCGCATCAGTTCCTCCCAAGCGCGAGCAACACGGTCCGGACCCCAGCCCGCGTCCAAGGGCTTGCCAGAGAAGCCATATCCTGGGAATGACGGCAGCACCAGGTCGAAGGAGTCCTCGGCGCGTCCACCATGTGCCGTCGGATTGGTGAGGGGGTCAATCACCTTCGTGAGCTCGAAGACCGAGCCCGGCCAACCGTGAGTCATGATCAAAGGCAGGGCATTCGGATTGTGCGAGCGTACCCACACAAACTGAATATCGACGCCGTCGATTTTGGTCACAAACTGGGGCAGGGCATTAAACCGTGCCTCAGCCTTTCGCCAGTCATAACCCTTCCCCCAGTAGGCGAGAAGCTTCTGCATGGTTGCAAGCTGCACACCCTGCGACTGGTCGTTGACGGTTTCCTTGTCCGGCCAGCGTGTCGCGAGGATACGTTTCTTGAGGTCCGTGAGCTGCGCCTCAGGTATGTGAGCGTGAAAGGGACGGATGGTCGTATCTTCAGTTGCACCTGAAGTTTGACTTGGCGCGTCGACGGCGGCATCCGCGGGCGAGACTGCCTGGGCGAAACTGGCGCTTGCGGAAAAAACAAGTGCGAATGCACTCGCGAGTGCTGAAACGAAGAAAGAGCGGCGCCGGTTGGGCGCAGATAGTTCCAAAGACATGTTGTTCTCCAGCGAGTTAATTTAGAAGGAGGCGCGCAGGTTTTGCGCGTTGATACCGCGGCCGGGCTCATGCTCTGGCTGAAGAATGAGCTTGACTGACAGTGCGTTCTGGTTAACCGGATCCATCGGATTCGACGTACAAAACACAGAAGCAATGACACCAGAGACAGGTCGGTCAATCGATTGCACGATGGTGTTGGTCGATACCTATGGACTAGGGATCGCGATGGCCGCGGAACGTTCCGGTTACGAAATTCATTTCATGAATTCGTTTCGATCATCGAGATTGGCGCCGCGGACGATCAATACTGACGATTGAACTTGTCTACAGAATGCAGCAGGACTTGCATGCTGCATGGGCCGATGTGCAAGGCATCCCGACGCAGGCTTATTCGCCCATCGGATCGATGCAAGAAGTGTCGGAAGACCTCGACCGAGGATCGAGTCAAACGACTGAGGACTGATGAACCCAGCTGTTCCAATGCAAACGCTTCGAACGGACGCTGTTGACCCGATAAAAATTAAAGGCGGTCAATAGCAGACGAAGGGATGAACGGGCTCGGCTTAACCCGCGGAGGAATAAAGCCGAGCCACGAGTTCAAGAGTCAAGAAACTTGGTTGCGTCGCGTACAAAGCGTTCGGGGAACTGGAAAATCGAGCCATGCCCGGAATCGGGATAGATGATCAGCTCTGCGTCCGGCAGCTCTTGCTGCAGGGTGAATGAATTGATCGTCGGCACCATGACGTCCGTTTTGCCTTGCACGACTAAAACGGGCTGCTTGATTTCCTTCAGCCGTGCATAGCGACCGCTCGTTGGCACTGCCCCCCATGCACCAATGGCTTTGGCCTGCGCATGCATGGCAGCCAGCGAAGACGGGACATCCGGCTCAGCACGGGTATTTCGGCGCAACCAGAACGCGTGCCCCGCTGCCTGGCTCGTTTCACTGGGATAAAAGAACAGATAGAGGAAATTCTCTTCAACGGGAACTTCCTGAGTCGCGTGGGTAGTGGTGAGCCCCCGGTATCCGATCATCGACTCACCACCTTCGGGACCCGTTCCGGCGAGGATCAGGCGGCGGACCAAGTCCGGGCGATCCAAGGTCACCTGCTGTGCAGCAAAGCCGCCCATTGAGAATCCGAAGAGATCTATCTTCTTGAGACCAAGCGCTTCGACGAACGCGATCACATGCTTCGCCATATCCTTGACGGTCTCTGCGGGTTCTCCGCCTGAACTCGCGACACCAGCGTTGTTGAATAGGATCACCGGGCGATTGAAGGCCAGGCCATCGGTGACCAGGGGATCCCAGTTATCGAGTCCTCCCCTGAAGTGCTGTAGACAGACGAGTGGAAGTCCGCTGCCCGAGCCGAACTTCCGGTAGGCGTAGCGCACCCCTTTTGCTTCGATGAATTGGGTCACTGCGGTGTTATGAGTATCTGACATGATCGTTGTCCTTCAGGAGATTGAGTGTGAAGTGCGGCGTCGAGCTTCGACTTGCAAAGCACACTGGCGATCAGAGCAGAGAGCCTTACTTTGATCGATTGCACGAAGGTATCGATCTACACGATGGTGTAAGGCGGTGAGATGGCAAATGCCCGAATAATGGGAGTAAGCCACGGTGGCCTGCACACTTAGGAGCAAGCCACCGTCAACGTTGGCTAGCGCAGGTGCAGACGAAGGAAGTCGGCGGTGCGACTATTGGCCAGCGCGGCGGCCTGCTTGTTGTAATGCGCACCACGGTGACGGGCGAACGCGTGGCTGCAGCCCGGGTAGGTGAACACCTGCGCACCGGGATTGTTCGCGAGCGCGCCGATGATGGATTGTTGGGCTTCCCTGGGGATGTACTCATCCTCCTCGCCCAAGTGCAACAGCAGCGGGCTTTTGATGTTGGGTGCTTCGTCCAGGTGTTTTTCGGTATTGCCGCCGTAATAGACCACGGATGCATCCGAGCCCCTGCGAGCGGTCGTGATGAATGTCATCAGGCCACCAAGACAGTAACCCATCAACCCGACCTTCCCATTGGCGCCGGGAAGCGAACGCGCCATCTTCATGGTCGTAACAATGTCTGCAACGCCAGTCTCGTAGTCAAAGGCGGTATACAGGGCAAACCCCTTCTTCCACTCGGCTTCGGACTGATCCGACATGTCGACCCCCGGCTCCGTTCGCCAAAACAGATCAGGGCTTATCGCTATGTATCCCTGGGCGGCAAGTTCGTCGCAGGTATCACGCAAATCGGCGTTGACACCAAAAATCTCCTGGATGACAACGACGACCGGTGCTGAGACTGCGTCGGGCGAGGCAACATAGGCTCGGAAACTTCCGTCTGGTGTGTCCACGGTCATGTACTTCTTCACGCGATTCTCCTAGTCATGTTTTGTTGCAAGTTCAAAAGTCTTTCGCTCCTGGCCAGTCTGGGTGACCAAACAGGCCAGGCATCCCGCCAGAGTGCAGGAAGACTGTGCGCTGACCGGGATGGATAGTGCCGTCGCGCACTGCAGCGGCCAGGCCAGCGAGCGCACGACCTGTGTACGTCGGATCCAGAACGATGCCCTCCGAATGTGCGGCCATGCGCAAGGCTTCTCGCGCGGGGTTGGTCAAGCGCGAATAGTTGCTGCCCACCTGGTCTGTCCGGATTCGCAATGATGAGGAAACATCGTTACCACCCAGCCCGTTGACCATGTCGCCGACTCGCGTGTACGGGTCCTGCGTGGCGCCGGTGTCCACGCCGTAGACATGTTCGCTACCGAGCGCGTGTACCAAACCGGCCATGGTCGCCCCTGAGCCCACCGCTACAACGACCTGGTCCAGCTCAGGCATCTGTCCAATCAGCTCCCGACCACAGTCCACATAGCCTTGGGCACCGAGAACGCTGGAGCCGCCAAAGGGAATGTATTCCGCTTGGATCGTTCGCCGGGCCAGCTGTGCGACGTGTTTCAATGCGATTCGTTTCAGTTCATGCTCATCCACGTTGCCAGCCCACCGGATCTGGGCGCCGAACAATGTGTCCAGCGCAATGTTTCCGGTTGGTGTCGACGGCGCCATACCGGAGAGCACGAGCATCACGTCGAGGCCGAGCCTGGCGCCGGCAGCCGCTGTCAGTCGCGCATGGTTGCTCTGCGCAGCGCCGATAGTGATCAACATCTGCGCGTGATTGGCTAACGCTGCGCCGCAGATGTACTCGAGTTTGCGGACTTTGTTTCCGCCACCGCCCAAGCCGGTCAGATCGTCGCGCTTGATCCACAAATCATCGCGGCGCAGTCCAAGAGCGACAGAAAGCTTCGGCGCAGGCTCAAGCGGGGTAGGCCACGTACCAAGATTTACCTTGCGCACGTTCATTGCGTCGGCACTCCTTTCACTTCGCGACGGCCGCGCGCTCGATCAACCTCGCGACACGCACAGGGTTTGACACCATCACCACATGTGAAGCGCCTTGCACGACGATCGTCTGCCTTGAATGCGCGCGTTTGGCCATAAAGGCGAAAACCTGCGGAGGAATGTTGTTGTCCTTGTCCCCGTAGATGAACCACGCCGGTGTCTTTTTCCAAGCTGGAGCAGTCGACGCTTCATGCAACGCCGCCTCAGTAACGGGCCGCTGTGTCGCAGCCATGAGCCGTGCGTCGGCCTCCGGCACATCAGCCGCAAATTGGGCATGGAATTTATCCTGACGCACGTAGAGATCCTCGCCACCTCCTGACAGCGCCACGGGCAAATCCAGCGCCGGACCGAGCGTGCTGCCGGAAAACTTACCGGTCAGCCCAGCTGCCGTTTCGCCCGTTTCCGGTGCGAAGGCCGCGACGTAGACCAATGCCTTGACGTTCGCGTTGTCGTTAGCGGCTTCGCTGATCACGGAGCCGCCGTAGGAATGGCCCACCAGAACCACCGAAGATTTGATGTTCGACAGGATGTTGCTTAGATACTGCGCATCGCCTTGGACGCTGCGCAAAGGGTTCGCCACGGCAACAACCGGGTAGCCGTCGTCCTCGAGGATTCGGATGACACCATTCCAACTGGAAGCATCAGCAAACGCGCCATGCACGAGGACAATAGTCGGCTTGTCAGATTGTGCGGTAGCGACTGAGCTCATGAATACAACGCTCAAGACCATGCAGGCCGCGATCAAACGTTTCATGGGATTTCTCCTGTCTGGAAAATAAAACATAGACACCGACGAGTGCGTCGCCTTTAGTTCGTGCGTCGTGTAACTGCTGGACGTGATCAGATCACGAGCGACCAGGCGGATCGATTGCACGAAGGTATCGCTCGATACTTTTCGACTAGGCGCGGGTCCATCGTTGCGCTGGGCGCCAAACGATCTAGCGAGGACGGGCGCGTAAAGTGCCCTTGAAGGGACATGGCGGACTTTTATCCATCGCGTTCGCAAAGAGCGAAATTCTCTGCATTCGCTTTATTCGATATAGCAATGAGCGACTCGACGCCGCCGCTTTGTAGCGCGCTTTCGTCAAGGTACGTACCGTGTAAAAACGTCGTCGTGATTCTTCACGTTGGCTCGGTGGCAGGCGAAGCAAGTCCGGTGCTGGGCTTCATCTGCAGGTGTGCGATCGACGAAGCGTCCAAATCCCCATCCGTCCGTGGACGCATATTTTTTAGAATTCTTGACCATGATCTGAACTGTGGTTGCGCGTCCTGGAACAAACGCGCCGTCGAATTCGCTCGACGGAATACGTTTCCAGGCAAGCTTGGCCAGGATCGAGCCGTCCGGAAACGGAAGTGTCCCGTCTTCGTAGGCTTTCACCGCGGCCGGGTTTCCCAGGATCCCGCGGAATTCATCGAAGGGCGCCTCGTAAGAGATGGCGACCATCTCCCATTGGCGATAGCCGGTAGGGATTGCCACCCCAAAAAGCGGCGACGTCTTGCCCTGCATTGTCTGGGTGACGGATGCGAGCTCTGCCGCCCTGGCACCGTAGGCAAATGCTCCGATGACCAAGGTGGCGTAAGCAGCTAAGCCCACCAAATAGCTGAACGTAGTGTCCATGACGATCCTCATCTGAGTGGGGAACGCTTTAAAGCGTTACCACCAGTATTCAACCGAACGTAAAGGCGAAGGTTTCTACGCCCGGATCGAGAAATTCGATCTCGAAGGTTCGATCATCGATGGGCAGTGGCTGCCGGATGAGCTGGTACATTCGGTGCTCGGTAACGGTGCCATTGCCTTGAGCGTCCACGTCGCTTCCATGTCCCGCACCCGGAGGACCCCCATCGATGAGCACACGAAAGCGTATGGGTCTGTCCGGCTTCGCCGGCCCCATGACGAGATGTAGGTCTCGCGCATGGAAGCGGTAAACAATGCGACCGAGGCCCTGGTTTAGCACTGTGGCCTGCTTGCCAACGGTCCAGTCTCCCGAAAGAGACCAGTGGTTGAGCTCCAACCGATCCGGGGCGATATACGCCTGACGCTTATTGAAAGCGAAGCCTCCGGAGGAATCGAAATTCTCGGCGCGTTCGTAGCCGACATAATTTTCCTGCGACTGAAGGTTACCCCAGTCTGCAGTGGCCTCCGGACCAGACGCGTTGACCAAAACCAGCCCCTGATTTGCTTCAGTCGCTCCGGACTCAGCTAGCAACTTCTGGATCACCCGTTCGGATTGGTCGTATTCGCCTTCGCCAAAAACGTGGTGGCGAATCTTTCCATGGGTATCGACGAAATACAGTGCTGGCCAATACTGATTGTCGAAAGCTCGCCAGACAGCGTGATCGCTGTCGATAGCGATGGGATAGGTGATCCCCAGATTCTTCGTTGCTCGGCGCACGTTGTCGGGGTATCTCTCGAAGCCAAATTCGGGTGCGTGCACGCCAATCACCACCAAGCCCCGATCTTTGTATTTCTCGGCCCATGCTTGGACGTAAGGGACTTGTCGCAGAGAGTTGATGCAGGAATAGGTCCAGAACACGACGAGCACGACTTTGCCGCGGAGTTCAGACGCAGACAATGGTGGTGAGTTAAGCCACGCCGTCGCGCCTTTGAGTGAAGGCAACTCGCCTTCGTTGGGTAGGGGCGCAACGGCGGCCGCTTGGGTAGGCGCACCCATATCTTTGGCGCAGGCAACGATCAGGACGCCTTTGCTGGCCCAAATTGAGGCCATCAGGAGGAGGACTATTTTCATGATGAATACTTCCACAAGTTGTATGTGGCGGCGCGAATGCTCCGAGTAAAACGTACCAAGACCGCTCGCGGTGAGCGTGGTGAGTGGACTTTGCTCCGGAGTAGGGTGATCACGCGGTCTCAGTCGGTGAGCGAGGCCGCGTCAAGACAGGTCTCGCTTATACGAGGTTGATCACGACTTCGATGTTGCCGCGAGTAGCCTTTGAATACGGGCATGTCTGGTGAGCAGCTTCAGTCAGGGACTGGGCAAGCTCGCGATCCAAGCCGGGCAGGCTGACGTTGAGGCGTGCCTGCAGAAAGTAGGCATCATCGACGAGGCACAGATCCACCTCGGTATCCACGGCCGTGTCCACCGGCATTTTTACCTTCGCTTTGGCCGCGGCAATGCCCATCGCGCCAATGAAGCAAGCCGACCAGCCGGCAGCAAACATTTGCTCAGGATTGGTACCTGTTCCCAACGTTCCGGGAATGGTTAGTTGAACATCCAGACGGCCATCACTGCTGCGGGACGCGCCCGAGCGTCCACCGGTCGTGTGAGTTCTGGCGGTATAAATAGCTTTATCGAGGACCATTGCGGTTGCTCCAGATTTCGTAAGTGTCGGTTTCGCGATCCTGAGCCCTTCAGGTGCGATATATCGGGTGCGATATATGGGGTGCGATCAGACTACGGGAGCGAAGACGAAGCGATTGCACGTTGGTATTGATCAATACGAAAGCACTAGTAGTCGGCGAAAAATCTGAGCCTGAACACGCCGGTCTCTCGTGGACAGCCTGCCTTGCAGACCGCCCGGTGACCTTGAGGCTGGGCCACCATCGAATTTAGCTGTGATGCGGGTGCGCGGGCGTAAACCGACACCAAAGTATGATGGGCGTTCGTCCCGAAAAAGGCGCATTCTTTGGCGGCGACGACAGCCAGCGAGGCCTGGAATGAACAGCGAACTCATCCATGTCGTTGATGCCCTTCCCGGTTTGATATGGACCGCGCTCCCCGACGGATGCATCGACTTTCTGAACGATCGGTGGCGCGAATACACCGGCCTGAGCGGAGCGGAGGCTTATGGCCAAGGATGGCAGGCGTCCATCCACCCCGATGACCTGCGCGAACTCCTCGATAGCTGGCAATCGATTCGCAAATCAGGTCAGCCGGGTGAGATGCAGGCGCGCCTGCGGCGTTCTGACGGTGAGTATCGCTGGTTTGCGTTCTCTGCACGCCCCGTCGTGAATGACGCGGGTGGCATTGTAAAGTGGTGCGGGATAACAACAGATATCGAGGATCGAAAGCATAAGGACGACTCGGCGCGGCTCGCTGAGCGTCGTTTTGCCTCGATCGTTGATGGGCTGCCGACCATGATTACGCTTCGGACGCCGGAGGGTAATCTTGAATTCGCCAATCGCCGTTACCTCGACTATTTTGGTTCGACGTTCGACGAACTGAAGGTATGGGGTCAAAGCTTTCATCCTAAGGAGCGTGCGGACGTCCTTTCGACGTGGAGGCGATCTATTGCCACCGGCCAACCTTGGGATATAGAGGCACGCCGCCGCCGCGCCGACGGAATCTACCGCTGGTTCCACACGCGGGGCTTCCCATTGAGGGAGCCAGACGGAAGGATATCTCTCTGGTACAACCTTCACGAGGATATCGATGAAAGAAAACAAGCCGAAGCGTTAGTCGCTGGCGAAAAGCGAGTGCTGGAAATGGTCACGGACGGTCATGCTATGCCTGCGATACTCGAAGCGCTTTGCCTGGTTGTGGAAGACATGGCCAGCGACTGCTACTGCAGCGTCGTGCTGGTCGATTCGAACGGCACACGACTTGAACACGGCGCGGCGCCGAGCCTTCCAGCGACCTTTATCAACGCCATTGTCGGTCGCGCCCTGAATGTCGATTCAGGTCCTTGTGCGATGGCGGCGTACCTCAATCAGCAGATCATTGCGAGCGACATTAGATCTGAAGATAGGTGGACAGCATCCGAATGGTGTCCCATGGCGCTGGCGCATGGCATTGAAGCTTGCTGGTCAACACCGATCACATCCGCAGCTGGCAACGTCATGGGCGCATTCGCCATCTACTACGCCAGACCAAGAACGCCTACTTCTCAAGATCAAGCGTTCATCGATCAGTTCACGCACATCGCGAGCATCGCTATAGAGCGTGAGCGTTTCCAGGTTTCGCTGAAACGTGCGCTAGAAGAGCTAAGAATGTCGGAGGGGAACCTTCGAACAATCATCGATGCGATCCCGGGTTTCGTTTGGAGCGCCACTCCAGATGGAAATGTCGACTTCCTCAACCAGCGGTGGTGTGAATACACTGGGGCTAGCATGACGAATGCTTGTGGTTCGGGATGGCAAGACGCAATTCACCCTGACGATGCGGACGGTTTGCCCGCTTATTGGCGATCGCTCTTGGAATCGGGTGTTGCGGGCGAATTTGAGGCGAGGTTGCGCCGATTTGATGGAAGCTTCCGATGGTTCCTTATAAGAACGGTGCCGCTACGCGATGAGGGCGGCAACATCGTTAAATGGTACGGTCAGAACACGGACATCCAGGACCGAAAGCAAGCCGAAGCCTTGTTGGAAGGAGAGAAGCGACTATTAGAAATGGTGGCAGGCGATTGCTCATTGACCGCAATTCTCGAAGCGCTTTGTAAGCTTGTCGAGGCTACTTCAGCCAATTGCCGCTGCAGCATTTTATTGACCAGCGCCAGAGACACCTATCTTCGATACAAGACCGAGTTGGGTGTGCGCCTTACGCATGCAGCCTCAGCGGGTGTTCCAACCAGCCTAATGGTCGGTATGGACGGTCACGCAGTAGGTATAGAGTCATATCCCTGCGCCATGGCGGCGACCCTGAACGAGCAGGTGATTATTGCCGACATCGAGGCGGAAACGCGTTGGGAGACATGGCGTCCGGTAGCGTTAGCGAACGGCCTGCGAGCGGCGTGGACAACACCGATTGCGTCGCGGAATGGAAAGGTCCTTGGCACCTTTTTGATCCTGTATGGTGAGCCGAAAACTCCTACGCCAGCCGATCGATATTTGATTGAGCAGTTCACACACCTGGCCAGTATCGCAATCGAGCGTGCACAAGACGCAGGAGCTTTAAGTCGCAGTCAGGCATTTCTTCTGGAGGCACAACGCCTAAGTTCGACCGGAAGTTTTTCTTGGCGAGTTGGCACCGATGAAATTACCTGGTCAGAGCAGGTCTATCGCATCTTCGGGCTCGACCCGGAAATGCCAGTGACGAACGAGGTCATTGCTTCCCGGCATCATCCCGAGGATCTCCCGGTGTTCCAGGAGATGGTTGAACGCGGCCGAAGCGGCAGCGATTTTGAGTTCGATCATCGACTATTGATGCCCGATGGCACCGTTAAATATCTGCACACAGTCGCTCATGGGACTCGCGATAAAAATGGCCAACTGGAATATATCGGCGCCATCCAAGACGTGACAGAGCGTCGACTTTCGGAAGAAGCATTGGGCGCTGTCCGCAAGGAGCTTGCTCGTGTAAGCCGGATTACGAGCCTTGGGGCCCTCACCGCGTCGATTGCCCATGAAGTTAACCAGCCTCTGTCAGGTATCATCACCAACGCCAGCACCTGCCTGCGGATGCTCGCGGCCGATCCACCGAACGTCGATGGGGCCAGGGAAACAGCTCGGCGCACCATTCGCGATGGAAATCGTGCGTCCGATGTCATTACGCGGTTGCGTGCATTGTTCACCAAGAAGACCGTGTCGACCGAACCAGTAGATCTCAACGAAGCCACGTGTGAGGTGATTGCGCTGTCACGCCGAGAACTTCAGAACAACCGAATCGTTTTGAGGCTTGAGCTCTCCGATGACCTCCCGCGGGCCACTGGCGATCGTGTTCAGCTTCAACAAGTCATCTTAAACCTTCTGCTGAACGCTTCGGACGCCATGAGCAGCGTCAACGATCGGCCACGACGCTTAGTCGTCAAGACCGAGCGAGACAAAGATGACTACTTAGTCTTGAGCGTACGAGACGTGGGCGTAGGTTTTGGGTCTCTTGATTTCGACAAGCTCTTCGAGGCGTTTTATACGACTAAGGAAAGCGGTATGGGGATCGGCTTGTCCGTCAGCCGTTCCATCATCGAGCATCACCAGGGCCGTCTTTGGGCAGCATCGAATGACGGGCCGGGAGCGATATTTTCATTTTCCATTCCTCAACGAATCGAGGACGCAACGGAAACACACCGCCCCATCAATATTAGAAAGTCTGCTGTGCAGGAAGCGCAGCACGCCACAGGGAATACATAATGGCTATACCTTCACTCGTGTCGGTAGTCGATGACGACGAGTCCGTGCGCGAATCATTGCCCGACTTGCTTAGGGAGTTTGGCTTTTCAGCTTTGGCGTTCGCGTCAGCGGAGGAGTTTCTCGCGTCGAACTTCGTCGCTCAAACCCGTTGCCTTGTCCTCGACCTCGCCATGCCAGGTATGTCAGGCCAGGATCTTCAACGCGAATTAATGCAGCGGCGTCAGGAGATACCCATCATTTTCATCACCGCTCATGGAGATCCATCGGTCCGTCCTCAACTGCTGGATCAGGGTGCCGTGGAATGTCTGTTCAAACCATTTAGCGAAACAGCGCTGCTAGTAGCGTTAGGTTGCGCACTTCGCGTCAACTGAGAGAGCCGCGTACCTTCGGTTGGCCCTGACAGAGGTCACTAAATATGTTGCAAGCTACCCCGATTGTTTTCGTTGTCGACGACGATATTTCGATTCGCGAGTCACTTGAGTTGCTTATCCGTTGTGCAGGGTGGCAGCCGGAGACATTTGCATCCGCGCAGGAATTTCTATCACATCCGAGAGAGCTCGCGCCTAGCTGCTTGATCCTTGACGTCAATCTTCCTGACCTCAGTGGCCTTGAGTTGCAGAAGCGCGTTACGGACGGTCGGGAAGATTTGCCGATCATCTTCATCACGGGCTACGGTGACGTACCGATGACAGTGCAGGCAATGAAGGGAGGAGCCACAGAGTTCCTGACCAAGCCATTCGTCGACGACGTGCTGTTGAGTGCTATACATCAAGCCATCGAAAGGAGCTCCAACTCACTGGGACACGAAGTGGAGATGCAGGCGCTTCGGGCCAATTACGCTTCTCTCACGCCTCGCGAGCGCGAAGTTATGAGGTTGGTTGTCTCCGGTCGATTGAATAAACAGGTAGGCGGCGAACTTGGCATTAGCGAGATCACGGTAAAGGCCCATCGAGGCAAAGTGATGCAAAAGATGAAGGCTCGCTCTATCGCAGAGCTGGTAACCGTGGCCGCAAAACTTGAACTCGCCACGGCGTCTAAACATTGAAGCTTCATCAACCTTGGGGGCGGGCAGTTGAATTCCGCCTTCAGTTGTCCTTGAGCAGGGAAGTTTTCGTTCACATCTGATACTTGGGTATCGATCGACACTATCGTCCAACAGACCTGCATTCGGGCACATGCTCAAATCGAGCATCAGACGTGGAGCCATCCTTCGGATGGTCCATACCAGCCCGAGAGCTCACATGTTCGAACTCATCAATCAACGTCGCCGCGACTTCCTCGGCACCGCTGCCATAAGCATCGTCATGGCTGGCATAGGGTCCAGTGCGAGTCTATTTCCTACCAGCGCTCGTGCTGCACAAAGGAACGGCGCGCTGCCGAGTCGAGAATCGCGCCCGACGCCGTTTGGAGTACCCAAACAGATACGAGCAGGGCAACTCGACGTTGGCTATTTCGAATTTGGACCGTCGAACGGCAGGCCTGTCCTCCTGCTTCACGGCTTTCCCTACGACGTACACAGTTACGTCGAGGTTGCGCCGACCCTGACAGATCGCGGTTGTCGCGTGATCGTTCCTTTCTTGCGTGGGCACGGGAGTACGACCTTTTTAGAAAGTAGCGAACCCCGATCGGGTCAGCAGGCAGCCATTGGCGCCGATGTGATTGATTTAATGAACGCACTGAAGCTGCAGCACGCCGTCCTGGCCGGGTACGACTGGGGTGGGCGTGCCGCGTGTGTCGTCGCCGCCTTGTGGCCGGAGCGCTGCAACGGTCTTGTCTCGGTCAATAGCTATCTCATCCAGGACATCGCCAACGCGGCGAAGCCATTGCCAGCCAAAGTGGAACGGGGCCTCTGGTATCAGTTCTATTTCCAGACCGAGCGTGGCCGCGCGGGGCTCCGTGCTAACCGAGAGGATATTGCTCGGATTATGTGGGCGAATAACTCCCCCACCTGGGGATTCGACGAGACGACGTTTCAGCGCAGCGTTGCCGCCTTCCACAATGTGGACTATGTCGACGTGGTCATCCATTCCTATCGTCATCGTCTGGGCTTGTCAGAAGGATTCCCGCGATACGCGGACATTGAACGGCGACTGGCGGCGCTGCCTGTGATAAACGTGCCGACCATTACGCTGGACAGCGACGCCGACGGCGTCATCGCGGCGACCGACGGCAAGGCCAGTGCTCACTTGTTTACCGACCGCCAACATCGGGTAGTGCACGGAGCCGGCCATAACCTGCCGCAGGAGTCGCCAGCGACCTTTGCCGATGCAGTTTGGGATTTGGCGTCGGTCGTTCGCCCCTAAGCCTGCGGAACCGGCACACGTGCTGGCATTTTTTCCACTCACTTGCGCTCCTGCTGAGATAGCCATGTATCCAAGAAGACTGCTATCGCCTATCACGCTGGGCAATCTGGAATTGAAAAATCGCGTGCTAATGGCTCCGTTGACCCGTCTTCGAGCATCGCAACCAGACGACGCTCCCACTGAGTTGAACGCCTGTTATTACGCGCAGCGTGCGGGGGCGGGTCTTATAGTTTCGGAAGGCACGCAGATTTCGAAGCAAGGGCAGGGCCACGTGGAGACCCCAGGGATCTACACTGATGAGCAGCAGGCTGGATGGGCGAAAGTGGTAAGCGCGGTCCATGCAGGCGGCGGAAAGATGGCGTTGCAGCTCTGGCACGTTGGTAGGGTCTCGCACCACTTGGTGCAAGGGGGCAACCGACTGCCGGTCGCACCATCGGCTATACGCGCCGAAGAAACCAAGGTATTCGTTAGGAACGGCGGCGGGGAGCTAGAGAGAGTGCAAGCAGATACACCTCGGGCGCTCGAAACCGCAGAATTGCTCGACATCGTCCAGCAATACGCCGATGCCGCGACGCGGGCGAAGCTCGCCGGTTTCGACATGGTCGAAATTCACGCCGCCAATGGCTACCTGTTACACCAGTTCATGTCCACGAACACAAATCATCGTTCTGATGCCTATGGCGGTGATGTGGAGAACCGCTTGCGCCTTGTCGTAGAGGTTATTCAAGCAGTGGTCGGCGTCTATGGCGAAGATCGTATCGGTATTCGGATATCTCCCCACTTCTCTAAATTCGACATGAAGGATACCGATGCAGAAGTGTGGTCGCTCCATTTGGCACGGCACCTGACACGGATCGGCTTGGCATATCTTCACGTAGCTGAGCCGGACTGGGCAGGCGGTGAATCGCTGACCGACGCGTTCCGCGACGCCCTACGCGCGGCTTACAGCGGCAAAATCATTGCTTCTGGTCAATACACGGCGGAAAGCGCCGAAGCCCGTATCTCCAGTGGTCAGGCTGATGCCGTCGCCTTCGGACGTTCGTTTTTGGCAAATCCTGACCTCGTTGACCGCTTCCGCCTGGGCGCGCCTCTGAACGAGCCGAATTCAGCTACGTTCTATGGCGGGGGGCAGGTGGGATACACCGACTATGCGTACCTGTCGATCCCGCATCCCGCCTCTCAACTGGGAGAACTTTTCTGAGAACGTCGCAAAATTGCTCGAAAGACAAGCATGGCGTCCTTCGCGCCATTTGCAGGGGCATTCTCACAAGCAGAGAACGGCGGAGTACGCTTTACGCACCATACGGATGCACAGTGGATCGCTCTCGTGTCCGTGTTCAACGAGAGCGAGACCAAGTTTCTGACATCAACGCTGCTGCGCTCGATCAATGCCGGCGACTACGCGTCCGTTCCCGCACAACTCGCGAGGTGGAACAAGGAGACCGTCAATGGCGTTCTCCGGATCAATGCCGGCCTCACGAATCGTCGTACGACTGAAATCCAGATGTGGAATCGCCCTCAGTGATCGACCCTTCCATTAATAGGGTTTTCACCTAATGCAACATGGTGTTTACGCCGTCAGTGATATTCCACGCACTTCGCGTGGAAGGTCTTCTCGGGGGCGAACACCTCTATTGAGCGAACGATTCTTCCGGGATCAGAGTGGGGATTTGACATGAAGGCGAAAAGCATAACCGTGTTCGTAACGGTAGCCGCGTCGTTGGCGGTCATCGGAAGCATCGCAAGCATTGCGCTTGCGGCGCAGGACCAAATCACTCAAGACCGTTACACGCTCACAGTTCCTGGCGGCGGCCTTGCTTTCTCGGACTTCAAAGGCTACGCCGCCTGGCAAAGTGTCGCCGTCAGCGAAACGAAAACCAGCGTGAAGGCGATTCTCGCTAACGACACCATGATCCAAGCTTACAAAGACGGCGTTCCTGGGAACGGCAAGCCGTTTTCCGAAGGCTCGAAAGTTGTAAAAATCGAGTGGCTCAAGAAGGTGAATGCCCGATCGCCGTACTTCGTCGAAGTGCCCGATACATTGAAGTCGCTCTCCTTTATTGAGAAAGACTCAAAGAGATTCCCGAAGACGCACGGGTGGGCATATGCACAGTTCACCTACGACACTCCTACTAAGACCTTCAAGCCGTCGGTCTCTGGGCCGGAGTGTGGATATGCCTGCCACACGCGAGTGGCGTCTCAGGATTACACCTACACCGCGTATCCGGTGCGATAAATCCTGAGTTGCTCCTCTTCCGTAATCCGAGGCTCGCCCACTCCCAGGTATCCGGACTCGTCGGCCCAAATAGTGAACTGGAGGCTGCAAGCTCAACAGCCGCACTTAAGCCAGTGTAGATGTGCCCATCACAGAGATCTGCCAAAAGAGCATGAAGCCAGTCCACTTCCTCTTGACGGCTGGACACCACCTCGGCATTTGCGATTAGCAATTGTAATGCCCGGCGAGAATTCACAGCTGGTTGATAGCCAAGCTTTGCCTGTGCACGCGTCCGCGATCGCGCATTGACGGCGTGATCGGACACTGGGACTAGTAGGTTGAACTTGAAACGCTCACACAAATGCTCTCACATTGCAGATTTCGAGCTCTGCAAGTCTTTGATTCTTGGAGGTTGGCTTCGAGCGTATCGAATCCTGGGTTCTACACGTTTGCCATTGTCACCGACGACCCACCACCAGAGATCGCGATCGCCGGACACTATCGTTGCATTATTCCGGTAAAGTCGGAGAACATCGACGCCTGGCTGAATCCGGAGCTTGGCAACCTGGCCGCAGCATCTGCAATTCTCGACGATCGCAAGTGGCCTTTTTACGAATACCAGCTGGCGCAACAAGCAGCCTGATGCTTCCTGATCGCAACAACCTGAAGCGAATGCTGACAAGCCTGGATGTGGCGATTGCTAGCGCTGCGAAAGTTCAGCCGGACGAAGACGACTTCCGCACAGCGCTGCGTGCATTCGTTCGACTGTTGACGCTCGAAGCAGGCGAGGCCGACCGCGACTGGGTAAATGGGCAACTTGAAGAGATGCTAGCGCGGCACGGTCTAAAGGACTTCGGGCTGTGACTAAGGCGCAACAGGCGACGACGCATTTTGGAGTGACCGTACGTTGGACCCGCGCTCTCTGCTATGGACAGCCGATCGATCGTTGGTTCGCGCGTTGTTCATCCGCGAGAGTCCGAAGGGTTTGCGCAGATCGAGCGTATCAACGGGGAGTGGTGGCTTATTGTATTTCCTCCCTTGTCGGTGCAAAGACATCCACAGCTCACGACTAAGAAGGTGGGATACGCGAACCCGAAGTGCGCCAAGAAGCACTTCGAGGCTTGGGTCCGTGTGAACTGGCCGAAAATCGAACACATCGTCTGCTTGCGAACTTGGCAATAGTTGGCTTTCCGCTCTAGGCGGGCGGCTACGTTGCCTTCAGCTTCAGGCGGCGAGCTAGAGTCGCGCGAGCGTCAAGCGGCTAACACGCACGTGCGCTTGCGCCCAGTAGCGGTCATGACCAGATCCCGTACATTATTCTTCGCAGAGGTCAGCTTCGGAATCTTGGCCCGGTTGTACATTTTCTGGAAAGCCGCTTGAGTGACACGAGCGCATAGAGCCCGGCTGCAAAGCCGGGCTCTATGCGCCGTCACCAGAAACAGGGTTGTCGATCCTCGCGCGCGGTCAAATCGGGATGGCGGCTGGTCTTGAGCTTGCTGCCCATCGCCAGTAAAAAATAGCGACCGCCGTGAGAGACCGACGAATCGTCGTTGGTAGCTCATCGGACGTTGCGTCCTTGAACAAGTAAGCGTTTGCACGGTGAGGGCGCGCCCCTGCGCAAGTCACCTCTGCCGTCAGGTCCAGCAGAGAGATGATGGAAATGGTCCTGCAGAGCCTGATCCGTATGGTCTCTTGTCGCAGTCAGTATTTCCGGACCGAAGGCTGTGCCCTGGACGGAAAAAAATTGCAGATCATGCAAGCCGATGATGGCAAAGACGGCCTTCAAGTACGGGGTGAGGAAATCCGGCTGGCGAGTGCCGTCTTCGGAGAACCTTCCGCCGGAGGACACGGCGACTAAAACAGGCCGGTCACGAAGAAGCGGGACTTTCCCATGATGGCCCACGTTGAAAGTCCAGCGCACGCGAACCACGTGGTCTATCCACGCCTTTAGCGCGGAAGGCGCGGTGAAGTTGTGCATCGGAGTCCCAATGACCACGATATCCGCGGCTTGCAGTTCCCTGATCAGTTCGGCCGACGTCGCGGCCGTGCCTTCCTGGGAGACGTCTTCGTTAGAGTGCTGGGAGATCGCGTAATTTTCATCGACATGCGCCAGCGAGCCGTCACCGATCACTCGGTTCACCACGGTCGCCGCAGGATGGCCTTCCAGCAAGAAGCCAACGATCCTTCGCGAAAGCCTGCAGCTTTCGGCGGCCTGCCCGCGGGGGCTGCAGCTGATGTGCAGAATGTTCATGCCAGGACCCTTGGAGTGCGTGAGAAGAGTCCTCATCCTACAAACCTCGTAACCCATGTCGAAGGTCCATGAGTGGAACTTTGTTATGGACCATAACGATGTCGGCGGCTGATCTGCCCCGCGGTCTTCCTTCGCTTGGCGCTTCTGATTCCACAAGGGCCTCCCAGGCTCCGGTGGTACACTCAATGACCCAAAAAACTACATGATCGTCTAGTCCATGAACGCGACCCGGAACAGCAGGATTTCGCCGCTGGACCCTACGGCAGCCGAACCTTTCTATCGACAGATCTACGACCGGTTCCGCAGCGCCATCGCCAATGGATTGCTCAAGCCTGGCGACCGCATACCCTCGGCACGCGCGCTGACCAAGGAGCTGGGCCTGGCAAGAGGGACCATCGAGGCCGCCTATTCCCTCCTGGCTGCCGAGGGCTACATTCAGGCCCACGGTCAGGCGGGAACCATCGTGGCGCCGGGACTCACGCCGCAAATCCCGATGGCGGGCGCCGCGATGCTTCGTCCGGAAAGCGCTGTTGTAGCGAGCAGCTTCCGTCCCGACTCGATCTTGCCCTTCCAGATGGGTCTGCCCGCGCTGGATGCATTTCCCAGAAAGATCTGGGCACGACTGGGGGCGCGTTGTATACGTGCGATGCAGCCGTCGGACATGGTTCATCCTTCCGTGTTCGGTTTGTACGGCTTGCGTGCGGCAATTGCCGCCTATCTTCAAGTATCACGCGGCATCGACTGCTCTCCGGCGCAGGTTTTCGTCACATCGGGATATCGTCATACGCTTGAGCTGATCGCACATGCCTTGCTCAAGCCTGGAGATCGCGTTTGGGTTGAGAATCCCGGCTACCCGCCCACGCGGGACTTGCTAGGGCTAATGCACATGACCTCCGTGCCAGTGCCGGTGGATGCGGATGGCATGATCGTTTCTCAGGGTTTGAAGTTAGCTCCCCGAGCGCGCGCTGCTGTCGTCACGCCTGGTCACCAGAGTCCGTTGTGCGTGTCCCTTTCACTTCCTCGGCGCTTGGCGTTGCTGGACTGGGCAGCACGAAACAAAAGTTGGATCATTGAGGATGATTACGACGGTGAGTATCGCTACGTCAGCCGTCCTCTGCCTGCATTGAAGAGTCTGGACCGGGACGGGCGAGTGCTTTATGCAGGCACTTTCAGCAAGGTGCTTCTACCGGCTCTTCGGCTTGCCTACCTTGTCGTGCCGCCAGAGCAGATGCAACGATTCGAGGACGTCAGCCGCGCTTTCGTCGGCGGCAGTCCCGAGCTTACGCAAGCCGTCGTCACTGCGTTCATCACGGAAGGTCACTTCGCACGCCATATTCAAAGGATGCGCAAGCTTTATGCCGAGCGTCGGGAAGCGACGGCGGCCGGCCTGGAGAGTGTGCTACGCAAACACATGCACATCGATCCTCAGCCCGGAGGGATGCACCTGATCCTGCGGCTCAAAGGAAGGCGGTCGGATCGCCGGCTTGTTGCATTCATGCGCGACGAAGGTCTGTACGGTGAAGCGTTGACGGATTGGGTAGTAGGCGGCAGCGGACCTTCGGCTTTGCTCCTCAATTTCACCAATATTGGTTCTAAAGGCGCTGCTGAGGTTCTCGGCAACCGCATCCTGAAGTTGTTGTAGCTCAATCGAGAGTACTCGGCCTGGATGATGGCACTCGGCCTTGAAGCCGTATGAGTCGGCGTGGCTGCTTTCGCTGCGAGCGACGTCGACGTTTGCGATCAAGGAGCCATGGTCCATCAGAAATCACCATTCATGGTTCTTTCTAAGTAAGCCAAGTTGCAACACGATGAACCCTCCAATCAACGAGCGAAGAGTTACATCATGAGCAACCGTATCGACTACGCCAATGTGTCACCCGAGGGATACAAGGCCTTCGGTGCCGTGTACCTTTCCATCCTGAAAAGCGGACTCCCGCAGGAGCTGGTCAATCTCGTGTATCTACGGATTTCCCAGATCAATGGGTGCGCGTACTGCATCGACATGCATTCCCGCGACCTGATCAAGGGTGGCATCAGCATCGACAAGCTTGTCCTGGTGCCGGTCTGGCACGACGCGGGCAAGGTGTTCACAACTCGCGAACGCATCGCGCTGGCGTGGGCGGAAAGCGTGACGCGCGTCGCCGAGACTGGCATTCCCGAGGCAGAATACGATATCGCTGCCGCCGAGTTCAGCGACAAGGAACTTGCGGACCTCACCTATGCGATCGGCCTGATGAACGCGTTCAATCGCTTCGGTATCGCGTTCCGCTCGACGCCCGCAGCTGTCACCGCCGCCGCATGAGTCGCCCCATGAGCAATGGCTAGAGGTGGGGGCACTTGCCGTTCGGCCCGCTGATCTACGGCCTGGCACGGCGTGAGACCTGGAGCCCCCAGCTTTACCAACCACTTCGTCGGGCGATAGCGCCCGGCGAATCCACGATGGGACCTACTTTTATGGCATGGCTACTGCTCACGATCGCCGGCATCTTCGAAATTGCTTTTGCACTCTGTATGAAGTGGTCCGAAGGATTCACGCGACTGGTGCCGGCGTTGCTGACGGTTGTTACCGGCCTATCTAGCGTCTTTCTGCTTTCTTACTCGCTCCGTACACTGCCAGTGGGCACTGCCTACGCCGTCTGGACGGGCATCGGAGCGGCTGGTACAGCCATTCTTGGCATAATGATCCTGGGCGATTCCATGGCACTGACGAGAGTACTGTGCATCGCCTTGATCCTGGCCGGGGTCATCGGACTCAAGCTCGTTTCGGGAAACTGAGCGACCAGCCGTGCGGTGTTGGGTGTGCGCCATGTTTGACGTTTGAACTTGCGGAGGCTTTAGTTATGCTAAGGAACGCAGTGCATGGACATTGAGAGTTGCGATTTTCATGATGATTTTCCAGGCTTGGATAAATGAGCATCGCGATCAACACAGCGTCATGTATGGCGCTGTGTTGAAGCGAATTCTTTAGATCTGGGCCGTTCCGCCATCGACGAACAGCTCGATGTCGTTGATAAAGCTGCTCTCGTCAGAGGCAAGGAAGGTCACAGCCTTGGCGATTTCGCTTGGCAGGCCAAGACGACCGATCGGCACCAGTGTGGCGAGGTGGGTCAGCAGACCGTCCTGATGCTCAACAGGGACTAGTCCAGCCAAGCCGGGGGTGTTGACGGGACCAGGGCTAATGGCGTTGATGCGAATGTTGCGGGGCTTCAATTCGATCAGCCAAGTACGGGCAAAATTGCGCACGGCAGCCTTGCTAGCGCTGTAGACGCTGAAATTCTCTGTGCCCTTTACTGAGGTAGTCGACGCGGTAAGGATGATCGAGCTACCGTCCTTCAGTAGAGGAAGTGCCTTCTGTACTGTGAACAGCGTGCCTTTGACGTTGGAGTCGAAGATACGGTCGAAGTGTTCTTCACTAATGGCCGCTAGCGGCAACATGTCGCCGCCACCTGCGTTGGCGAACAGAATGTCGAGGTGACCGGCCTTGGCTTTGATCTCGGCATACATGCGATTCAGGTCACCGAGCTTGGCAATGTCGACGTTGATGCCAACGGCGCCTGCGCCAATCATCGAGACTGCCGCATTAAGTTCAGTCTGACGGCGGCCGGTGACAAACACTTTGGCGCCCTGCGCTGCAAAATCCTGAGCTGCCGCCAAGCCAATGCCGCTGGTGCCGCCAGTGACCAGTGCAACTTTACCTTCGAGTTTCTTGCTCATGGGGTTACTCCTTACGTGGGTGAGTGAGGGCTTTTGCCTGATTGGCGCTACTGTGAAACCCACTTTACGCACAGGGAATTGTTGAATAAAGTAGCTAAAATCGAATGCTTTATTCCCTCTACTGAACAATAGGAACGGTTGCATGGATCAGCTTTTGGCAATTCGAGCGTTTGCCAGAGTCGTCGAGGCAGGGAGCTTCACAAAAGCGGCCGACTCGCTGGAGATGCCGAAAGCGACCATGTCGAAGCTGGTGCAGTCGCTTGAGGAACACCTGCGTGTCAAGCTTCTGCTGCGAACCACGCGCCAGGTCTCGGTTACACAAGATGGTGCTGCGTACTACGAAAAGACCATGCGTCTTCTGAAGGAACTGGAGGACATCGACACCAGCTTTAGCGCAGCGCAAAGCAGGCCACGCGGCCATCTGCGGATAGATACGGGCAGCTCTCTGGCCAACTTGGTTATCATCCCTGCGTTGCCCGAATTCTTCGCACGTTATCCAGACATTCGTGTTGATGTGGGTGTGAGTGACCGGCATGCTGATTTGGTCGGCGAAAACATCGACTGCGTGATCCGTGGAGGCGCATTGACCAATATGGAGATGATCAGCCGTAAGATCGGTACCGCCTCCTGGGTCACTTGCGCCACGCCTGCCTATCTGAAGAGGCACGGCATTCCTAGCCATCCGGAGCAGCTGGAAGGAGACCACGTGGTCGTGAGCTATTTGTCCGCGCGCACCGGCAGGGTCATGCCGATGAATTTCGCGCGCGGCGGACAAAAGGCGCAAGTGGTAGGCACGCGTACGATAGGCGTGAACGAAAGTAATGCCCACTTGGCGGCGGGTCTCGCTGGAATGGGCGTAGCTCAGACTTTTGCTTACGTCGCCAAACCACACATAGACTCGGGTGTGCTTGTACCAATCCTGGAGGATTGGCAACCGGCACCGTATCCATTTTTTGTGGTTTATCCGCCCAATCGACATCTCAGCAATCGGTTGCGGGTGTTCGTCGACTGGATTACCGACCGCTTTTCTGAACTGACGTATTGAGGTGCGAGCGTTATCCGCAAATCTTCGCGCGCTGACACCCTGTACTCTGTAGTGGTCAACTAACCCCGGACACCGGGTTAAGTTTTTCCTCGGCAACTGCCGGTGCGAGGCCACCGTTAAACTGATGCGGACGAATCTGGTTGTAGCGTTGCATCAAGTAGTAGCTGATATCCC
>Ga0302177_10000604_pt1 | contig 27099 bp, 25 predicted proteins | sample I_Palsa_E1_2_FD_198780 | JGI IMG/M metagenome (GOLD analysis project Ga0302177, IMG submission 198780) | Peat permafrost microbial communities from Stordalen Mire near Abisko, Sweden - I_Palsa_E1_2 | ecosystem: Environmental > Terrestrial > Soil > Palsa > Peat permafrost | place: Sweden... | reverse complement strand
TACCGATCATTACCCGGCCGAAGGTAGTCGTCATCTTCCCGGCGTCGTTCAGAAGCCGCGCCAATACCATCGTGCTGGCAACCGAAACTATCGCTCCGATTACAATTCCTTCTTTAATTGTCCATCCGCCGAGCTTGGCCGCAGCGGCCGCGATGCCCACCATGCATAAAATCCCCATTGGCGCGCCGAAGATCGCAACCCACTTCACGCGCATCAGATCCGGAATCGAAAATTCCACTCCGATCGAGAACATGAGCAGAACGACGCCGACTTCGGCGAACACTTCGAAGGTATGCAGGTTAGAGAGGTGCGGGCCGGGGGTGAACGGGCTGACTACGATCCCGCCGAAAACGAATCCTATAAGCAGCGGCAATCGGAGCCGCCACGCCACCAGCCCTCCAACTATGGCAGCCACGAAAATGTAAGTCAGATCGCGGAACAGAACCGGGTTCGCTTCCATTTGCTATCTCTCCGAGTCAGAGATTCGGCATGTCTGTCGTTATTGGCATTTCGCCGACCAAAATATTCGACTTTGAAAGATTGGGGACGTATCCCTTCGATCTTAAATCTTGGACAAGAACCACAATTGTGAATTCGCAAGATCGAAGTTACATTACTTGAGCTTCCCTGAAATTAGGTAGGACTTATGCGATGAGAATCTTCACGCCAAGAATTGGTGGACGTGGCCGGGATCGAACCGGCGACCCCCTGCTTGCAAAGCAGGTGCTCTCCCAGCTGAGCTACACGCCCATAACGTGAACTTTGACTGATATTAAAGCATTTGCAATCGTTCGCAAACTCCGAAAACCCAATATTTATCCTCGACTGTGGGAGAACCGTCTCAAAACGCCTGTCGCAGAATCTTGCTGCACTAAAGCATGCTCGGAATAGTCGCGCGAGCTTGAAGATCAATGTTCGCAAGAACTTGAGACAGAGTCGTGAAGAATCCATCGCCTTTGATCAGCTTCAGACGATTTGCTAATTTTTCAGTATCTCCGTCGAACTGCCACAAGCAGACGATGATCTGCATGTTCGGCGATTGCAACCTCAATTTTCCATACAGTGTTCGCGTATGTTTCACGGCAAATGGGGGCAGGGCGGAAATACATACAACTCTCGGTTTTAGCGTCACCACTTGCGATAGCATTTCGGCGGTCGTGCCAATAGGCAGGCTCTGCACGACGATTCCACGTCCTTCCAGAAGTTGACAAAGCAGTGACGCCACAACATCATCAGCGGCGTCTCTCGCCGGAATACAAAGGACATCCACGCGATCTCGTCCTCCGTTTTTCGTCTCACCGAGTTCAGACGAAACTTCGTGTGGTTCCTGCTGCGGCTCGCCGGCTGGCGGCTCGACCAACTCATCGATGATTTCGCGAGTGCCTTGATAGATAAGATTCTGCGTATCCTCATCTAGTTCGCCGCGATGGCGGTCGTGCTCCGCTAAACTGAGCGCCGGAATGACTACGGAGCTGTAGAGTTCCTCGAGAGATTTGTCTTTAAGGTAGCTTTCCAATATCTGTTTGGCTTCGTTTTGATCCCCGGCAAGAAGGCGCTGGTAATACTGAGCTTGGGGTGACAGAACAGGTTCATCTCCTAAGAGAACATTCAGAAAGGTCAAGCCGGGAACGTACCGCCCCATCACTACCAGGCAGACTGTGAGTGGCGTGGATAACAGAAGACCCGGCAGACCCCAAATTAATGTCCAAAAGACGGCTGAGACTAGTATCGCCAGCGGTGAGAGACCTACATGGGCGCCATAAAGAAAAGGTTCAACGACATTCGCCACCGTCACTTCCAACACCAGGAAAATTCCAGCAGTCACAAGGGCGTGACTCCACCCGGGGAAAACGGCTAAGCACAACGCAATCGGCATCAGAGCGGCAAGGGGCGCTCCGATATACGGCAAGAATCGAAGAACAGCAGCGCTCAAACCCCATAGCGCGGCGTGCGGAACACCGACAACGTGCAGCGCACCAGCGATCACAACACCGTAGAGTGAATTCACAACAAATTGCAGTAACAAATAACGATTGATTCGTTGCACCGCCTCGTCCAGTGCTTGCGTCATCAGGTTCAATCGGCCGTCGCCTGCGAGACGAATCAGTCGGTTACGAAGATCTTCACGACCCACGAGAACAAAAACGGTGAATACCAGGACAACACCAAGCGTTGCCAAAGGACCTAGCAGCGTCTCGACATATTCGAGCGGGTTAGCAGGGGGAACTATTTCGACGGAGAGAGGTCGAGATGGTGTTGAACCGAGAGACGGCGGTCTCTTTGCCTCAGTTGTCGCTGACGTTCCGGTAGGGACATCTGTAATTTCCTTTTCGAGCTCCTTTACGGTATCTGACGCACTATCCAAACTTTGACTTCTTGAGCCTTTTACTGCTTGGATTTTCTCCTGCAGCGCTTTTTTGTAAGTGGGCAGTTCGTAGGTTAACCGGACAAATTGCTGAGACGTTTCCCAGATCACGCATCCCGTTAAGCTGACAAGAGCGAGCATCACGAGGGAGATTGCCAGTACGCGGGGAAATCTTAACCGCTCGAGGAACCTAACCACTGGCGCCAATAACAACGAAGAAAGCAAAGCTAAGGCCAACGGCACGAAAACGATGCGCGCAAAAAAGAGCGTGGCGATAACAACGACTGTGACGACAACGCCTAGAAGGCGGGTATTTTCACGGGCTGCGAAATGTCGCGTCAGATAATTACCCAGTTGCGGCTTATTGTGACTTCAGATTTAATTGCCGTCTATGACCTCCGTTAGATGATCGACGGGGCGCTTTTGGGTTCAGCCGGCTGTTCTCGCCAGAAACTCCCTCATGGCGGAATCGATCTCCTCGACACGATGCGTTTCCGGTGCAGATTCGGCCGGCGAAGTGCAGCGATGTGCAGTGTCGGCTCCACAGCGATTTTCGATCGTCAGCGATATGAACGACGCGTCAGTTGTGGTGCTGCGCCAGGCCAACTGATTCATCGCCTGGTACGCGGCCCCGCCATAGCATTAAACCGCTAAATACGGGCCACGCCCACAAACAGCGTCGTAAATCGCTTTCCGGTGAACGGGTTCTCTGCTAGCATTAAAATTTGTCCGTTTTCGAAAATATTGGAGTCGGAGCGTCTATGGCAATGGCATGTGAAATTTGCGGCAAGAAGCCGAGTTTTGGCAACACGATCAGCCACGCAAACAACGTCACGCGGCGCCGGTGGAACCCGAATCTTCGCCGCGTAAAGACGGTTATTGATGGCGTCCACAAAAAGGCCCGCGTCTGCACCGCCTGCATCCGAGCTGGCCGCGTCGTCAAGGCAGCCTGATCCCAGCCCGTCCCTCATCCTTCGGAGGAATTTTGAAGAGAAGCGCGGCAATTGCGGCGGTTCTGTTCGCGTGCGCGCTGTTGTCTTCGTGCAAGCGGCAGGAAACGGCGCCGGGACCGGACGTCTGGGCCGTCGTCAACGGCCACGAAGTGGCACGCGCGGAAGTCGAGAAGTATTTCCGCAGCCGCGTCAATGCTGAAGCTCAGACGCCGTCGCAAGAAGAAGCACTGTCGCTAAAGCTCAGCATCCTCGACGAGCTCATCAACAATCAAATTCTGCTCGAGCGCGCCAATAAGTTGAACCTCGTTGCGAGCGATGCCGAAGTTGAAGATAAGTTCACCGAATCGAAGAGCCCCTACACGGAAGACGAGTTTCAGAAGAAATTGCGCGACGCGGGCCTGACGATGGACGACCTCAAGGGCGATTTGCGCCGGCAGCTTTCAATTCAAAAACTGCTGAACCGCGAAGTCGTCGCGAAGATCACCATCACCGATCAGGACGTGATCGATTTTTACCAGAAGAATCGCTCGCAATTCAATGTCCCGGAGCCCCAATATCACATCGCGCAGATCGTGGTGACGCCGCGGCCCGATCCGGCGGTACACAACCGCAAGAACGACAAAGCCACGAACGAAATTGACGCACAGCGCAAAGTGGCTTCCATCGAACAAAAGCTGAATGCCGGCGCGGATTTCTCGCAACTCGCGATGGATTACTCGGAGGACACGTCAAGCTCAACCGGCGGCGATCTCGGTTTCCACGCCGAGTCCTCATTCAATCAATCGGACCCGGCGCTGAAGAAGGCGGTGCTTTCGCTGCGCCCCGGAGAGGTAAGCCGGCCCATACCGGTGCGGTCGGGCGGATACGTCATTCTGAAGTTGATTGCGAAGGAAGCGGCGGGACAGCGGGAAATTGCCGATCCTCAGGTGCAGCAATCCATCCGCGACACGCTGCGCAACCGCAAAGAACAACTCCTGCGTGTCGCTTATCTGACGACGGCGCGCGATGAAGCGCATGTGGTGAACTACCTTGCGAGGCAGGTGCTCGAATCCGCCGGCAAGCTTCCTTCCGGCGAGCCGCCGAAGTAAACGCAGGAAGAACTTGACCTCGCCTGCGAATACGACTCAGGCTACAACCGCGAGTGTTTCTCCGGCGTTCACTGGCTGACCTGCTGCCGCGAAAAGCTTTTCCACGGTGCCGGATTTCGGTGAGCGAATTTCGTTTTGCATTTTCATCGCTTCGATGACGAACAAGCCCTGACCAACTTTCACCACTTCGCCGGCCCTCACAAGCAAACGGACGACTTTCCCCGGCATTGGCGCGTTTACATTCTGCCGTCCCTCGGCTGAGACTGCCCCGGCGCCACGGCGAAATTTGCGAGGATCGCTGATTCCTGCTGCAAATTCGCGCCCGCCGGAAATGACGCGCAGGCCCGAAGGACTCTCCTCAATACGCACATCGATCGAGCGTCCGCCGATGAGAATCGAATACGCTCCATAGTGCAGTGCGACGACATCAGCCTGAACTCTGCGGCCATCAATCAGTCCTTGAACGACCGATCCCGCGCGATCCAGCTCAACGCGTCGCTTCCGTCCATCAATTGTAATGTCGAGTTTCAACGCTTCTCGCTTCGACGATGTCAGTCCCTCGTGAGGCGCTCAATCTGCTCGCGCCGCCCCTCATGCTTCCAACACGAATCGCCCTCGGCGCCGTTCGAGGCGAGCGGCGCCCGGCTCGTCCGCGCGCTGTGCCGAAGCGCCAATGCAATCGCCGCGGCATCTTCCACGACTGGATCCGCTTCATGTCGCGCCGCATTCTTATCGCGTTCGATGAAATCATCGAGCCATCTAGTGTGGATATCCGCGCGCACAAAATCGTCGTCGCCAAGAATGCGTCGAAAGAAGTTGACGTTTGTCCGGATGCCGCCTATTTGAGTTTCTCCCAGCGCACGCGCCAATCGGGCGATGGCTTCGTTACGATCGCTGCCCCAGGCGATCAACTTCGCGAGCATAGGATCGTAATCGCTCGGCACATCCCACCCCGGATAGACGCCTTCATCGAGCCGAATTCCCGGCCCGGAAGCCGCCGCAAAATTTGTGATCGCGCCTGGAGAGGGAAAGAAATTATTTTCGGGATCTTCGGCATAAATACGGCACTCGATGGCGTGGCCGCGAAGCGTAACGTCGCTCTGCGAAAGCGGCAATCGCTCGCCAGCCGCGACGCGAATCTGCAACTTCACGAGATCGAGCGCCGTCACCATCTCCGTCACCGGGTGCTCGACCTGCAATCGCGTGTTCATCTCGAGAAAATAAAAATTCCTCGCTTCATCAACGAGGAATTCGCATGTTCCCGCGCTCACGTAGCCGCCCGCGCGGGCAAGCTTCACGGCGGCTTCGCCCATCGCGCTCCGCAATTCTGGCGTCATCACCGGCGATGGCGCCTCTTCAATGACTTTCTGATAGCGCCGCTGGACGGAGCATTCCCGCTCTCCGAGGTAAATTGTGTTTCCATGCGTGTCAGCAAGAATTTGGATCTCGACGTGACGTGGCCGCGAAAGATATTTCTCGAGAAAGAGGCGCGAATCGCCGAACGCGTTTAGCGCTTCCGACGAAGCATCGCGCCACGCGCTGCGCAGATCGCTCTCGCGTTCCACGCGCCGCATTCCTTTTCCGCCGCCGCCCGCAACGGCCTTCAGCACGATTGGAAATCCAATCGTCTTCGCGGCCTCGAGCGCCGCTTCAACATTCTCAATGGGTTCGAGAGTACCGGGAACCGTCGGCACATCCACGGCGCGCGCCAATTGTCGCGCCGAGGTCTTCGATCCAAGCTGTTCCATCGCCTGAGCGGAAGGCCCGATGAATGTAATACCAGACGCGACGCACGCTCGTGCAAGCGCGGGATTTTCGGCCAAGAATCCGTAGCCGGGGTGAATGGCGTCGCAGTTCGCCCGGCGCGCCGCAGAAATAATGTTCTCGATGACCAGGTAGCTTTCACGCGAAGGCGAAGGCCCGATTCGATAAGCCTCATCCGCCATTCTTACGTGAAGCGAAGCACGATCGGCGTCGCTATAAACGGCAACGCCCGCGATGCCCATTTCACGGCAAGCGCGCAGGATGCGCACGGCAATTTCGCCGCGATTCGCAATCAGGATTTTCTTAAGCATGCACGTTGAGGACAGAATTCTAGCACGCGCGAGCGAGGGTTTCAGGGCTAGCGTTGGTTAAGGGGCGGCCCCTCAAACTTGCCACAAACAGGGCCGCCACCAACCGATGTTGCAGGAATGAGAACTGCGCCTAATTCTTGGAATGCGCGCAGCCTTGCGGGTAAACCGCGTCGAGCGCGCCCCACAGCGCCTTCAACGTCCGCTCGGCCGCCACCATGATCGGTCCGGATTCGGATGCTGGCTGCGCGCCGAGCCACTGGCGCCAGGCGGCGCGGTGCCGCACGTCGGCTTCTTCATGAACGGCAAAGTAGCGCAACGCAGGCTCATCCGTGACGCCGTAATATTTTCTCAGCCCGGCAATTTTCTGTGTTGCAATTTCCGGCACCTGCGCTTCGTAAACGTAAAACGCCGCGACGGCCTGCGCCTTCGAGCAATCCTCGGACAGCTCATCAAACGCATCGAGAAGCGCCGCAACCCCCGGCAGCGGCCGCGTCGAATCGATGTCCGCATCGTTTGCACCGACAGCGTTCGCGAATTGCCGCCAGAGCAACGGATGCGGTCCCGCGGGATCGAGTTCCTCGGCCAGGTTCTCGTCAACCAAGGTTCGCAATTCGCCCTTCGAGCGCGATGCCAACTGCTTCAAATTTTCCGGAAAGGCGCGAACATGCTGGTAATACTGCTCGGCATAAAGCGCTAGGGATTCGCGCGAAAGAGTTCCCTGCGTCCACGCGCGATAGAACGGATGCTTCAGAAGATGATATTTCTCAACGAGGCGGTCCAGGCCCGCAAGAATAGGATTACAGCTATTCATCATTTGCACTCCGGAAGGATAGTCGCAAAAAACCAACTGAATCGTATCTCAACGCGCAGCCAAAATCCAGCGCCCTGGTATTTTATTAAACACCCGCCGTCAACCGGCATCATGACTTTCAGTCAAATTCTTCGCAAGTGCTACAGCGGGATGTTGCCGTGCTTCTTGCGCGGATTTAGGTCTCTTTTATTCTCAAGGGAGCGAAGCGCCGTGATGAGCTTGGCGCGCGTCTCGGCGGGCTCGATGACGGCGTCAATATAGCCGCGCTCGGCCGCGACGTACGGATTCGCGAAGCGCTCGCGGAATTCTGCCACCTTCGCCGCGCGCAGCGCATCTCTCTCCGACTCGGCAGCCTTCTCAATTTCGCGCTTATAAACGATGTTCACCGCGCCTTCCGGCCCCATCACGGCGATCTCCGCCGACGGCCACGCAAAATTCATGTCGGTGCGAATGTGCTTTGACGACATCACGCAGTAAGCGCCGCCATAAGCCTTCCGCGTTATCACCGTAATTTTAGGCACGGTGGCCTCCGCAAACGCGAAAAGCAGCTTGGCGCCATGCTTGATGATCCCGCCCCACTCCTGCTGCGTCCCGGGCAGAAAGCCGGGAACATCCTCGAACGTGATCAGCGGAATATTGAACGCATCACAGAAGCGCACGAAGCGCGCACCCTTCACCGAAGCATTGATGTCGAGAACTCCCGCCAGATTCGCCGGCTGATTCGCGACGATTCCAACCGGCCTGCCCGCGAGCCGCGCAAATCCGACCACGATATTTCCGGCGAAGTGCTCATGCACTTCGAAAAACTCCCCATCGTCCACGATCGCGTGAATCACGTCTTTGATGTCGTAGGGCTTCATCGGATCTTCGGGCACGACGGAATTGAGCGCAGCGTCTTTGCGGTCCCATGGATCGGCACTCTGGCGGCGCGGCGGATCTTCAAGATTGTTAGATGGCAAATAACCCACAAGTTCGCGGATCATCGCCAGGCATTCGGCGTCGTCCTGCGCCAGGAAATGCGCGACGCCGCTTTTTTCATTGTGCGTCATCGCGCCGCCCAGTTCGTTCTTCGTCACTTCCTCGTGCGTCACCGTCCTGATCACGTCCGGGCCGGTGACGAACATGTACGAAGTGTCGCGCGTCATAAAAATAAAATCGGTGATCGCCGGTGAATAAACGGCGCCGCCGGCACAGGGGCCCATCACCGCGCTGATCTGCGGCACCACGCCGCTCGCAAGCGTGTTACGCAGAAAAATATCGGCATAACCCGCGAGCGACATCACGCCTTCCTGAATGCGCGCCCCGCCCGAATCGTTCAAACCGATAATCGGAGCGCCCGCCCGCATCGCCAGGTCCATCACCTTCGTTATTTTTTGCGCGTTGGTTTCCGAAAGCGAACCGCCGAAGACCGTGAAGTCCTGAGCGAAAACGTAAACGAGGCGACCGTCAATTCGCCCGTAACCAGTGATGAAGCCGTCGCCCATCGGCTTCTGTTTCTCCATTCCGAAATCGTCACAGCGATGCCGGACAAATTTGTCGAGTTCTTCAAACGTTCCTTCGTCGAGAAGCAACTCGATGCGCTCGCGGGCGGCGAGCTTGCCTTCCTTGTGCTGCCTCTCGCGGCGTTCAGTACCGCCGCCGATTTCCGCTTCTGCATTGTGGCGGCGCAATTCTTCAAGGCGATCGTGGTGCTTAGCGGGACGGTTCATTTGGCCTTTTGCTCGCGGCAAATCGCGAAGCGGTAGCGTGCCATAGCATCCGGCGCGCAGCAAGCGGCCCGCAGTAAGCAGTGGAGGACTTAGTGAAGGCCCGACCAATCTTCGGCGACGAGAATGGAATTGCTGGGGTTCGAAGGGTCGTATTTTACACTCGCTGCCTTGCCGACAACGGCGCGATTGAGGGCCGCGCGCTGTTCCATGCCGGTGATGTCTTGCGCCGTTTCGTAAGTTACGCCAGAGATGGAATAGGTGTAGTGAAGCAGCATCGTCGCGACATTTGGGCTTCCGTTCGGCACGTTCTTGCGCCGCCCAAAAATCCCGCGCGGCGGTTCGGGCTTGGGCGCGGCAATCTTGTCCTCGATCTCGAGAACTTGGCCCTCCACAATGCGCCCGATGCGATTGAGATAGAGACGCCGCTCGCGTTCGATCTCGTTGGGATCAATTTCGCGTTTGCGCAAAATAAAGTACGCGGCGATGAGGACAGCCACGCCGACGCCGGCTAGCGGCAGATAATGTTGCCAATTTTCGAGAAGCTGTTTCAACGCGAATCCAAATTGCCTGACGGAAATTCAGTCGCTTTCCGCAGCGACTGGATTGCGCAAGGTTCCGATACCGCCGATGGTCACTTCGACCACGTCACCGGCTGCGAGCGGGCCAACGCCGGGCGGAGTTCCCGTCGCGATGACATCGCCAGGCAGTAGCGTCATCACCCGTGCAATCCAGCGAATTATAACTTCGATGGGGAAAAGCATGTCAGCTATGTGACCAATCTGCTTACAGGCGCCATTGACGCGGGTTTCAACAGTTGCCGAGACAACATCCAACTGGGTCTCGATTACGGCGCCAATGGGACAAAACGTATCGAAGCTTTTGCCGCGTGTGAATTGGACGTCGAGCTTCTGAATGTCCCGCGCGGTCACGTCATTCAGGCAAGTGTATCCGAGAATGTAGCGTCGCAAATCTTCATCCTCGGCCGGAAGATGGAGCCGCTCGCCGATCACGACGGCCAATTCGCCTTCGTAATCCACTCGCTCCGAGATACTCGGGAGAATGATCGGCTCGTCTGGGCCGATCACGGATGACGGCGGCTTCAGAAAAATCAGCGGTTCTTTTGGAATCTCGTTGCCGAGTTCGGCGGCGTGCTCAGCATAATTTCGTCCGACGCAAACGATTTTGGATGGCTCGACGGGCGCAAGCAGCCGGACATCTTGCAGCGACCAATCGCGCCCGGTAAATTCCATCCTGCCGAAAAGGCTACGAATTTCGAGAACTCGTTCCCCTTCGATCAATCCATAAGAAGTCGCCGGGCGCAGCTCCGTGTCGTCACGGGTAATTAGAGCGGCGGAAAATTCAAGCGGCTGGAAGCGGCACAGCTTCATCGCTTGCGGGTGGGCACTTCAATCGGTCTGACGTGGGCGACGGGCGCATGGTGCCAGATAAGAGAAACAACAGAGGACGCGACCCAAACGCCGACGGCAAGCACGCCATAAATCACGCCGCCTAGCATGAGTAGGTGCAGCGGCGTCATTCCCAGGCGATTGACGAGATTGTCGAAGAACATGGTCGCGCCGGCATACGCTGCAGCGAGTATCGACCACGCCGTAATTCCCGCGGTGAACAATCGCCAGGGAGATCCGAAATAACGCGCCACGGGAATCGTCATCACCAACCCAAACGCACCGAAACATACAAGGTTCCGCAGCGCGGCGATCGAATCAAATTGCGGCATGCGCGTGGCCGCGATCAGTGAGCCCAACATTACCCCAACGAGCAATACGCCCGCGAATATTCCGGTGTGGATTACCGGACTCTGAATAACATTCCACACACGGCGCGGATTCGTTGCTGCGGCGCTCACAATTATTGGCTCGATTCCTTTTCCGCCGGAGAGATTCCGGCGGTCACCGGTTCGCTTGCGGGGCTTTCGTTGCCGGCACGATCGACAGCGGTGACCGTGTAAGTGTAGAGGCGTCCCGGAAGAACAGTGATATCACGATACGCGGGCGTCAGCAACGTACTCTGGTTCAGCCGCCGCGGAGACTTGGAGTCCTGGTCGCCGCGATAGATGTTGTAGCCGGCTAAATCGCTTTCAGCGCTGATGGCCCACGAAAGTTCGATGCCAACCGGCGTGTTTGAAGTTGCCGGAACCGGCACGGCGACCAAACCCTGCGGCGCGGCCGGAGGAAAAATATCCTTGGGCGCGAGCGCAAGCAAATTCGATTCGTCTGACTCCACGGATTCATTGGGCGTCGCGCCGTATCGAACCACGCTGCGAACTGAGTACACGTAGGCGTGACCGAATTCGAAGGTTGTGTCCCGAAACGACGGCGCCGGAGCCTCACCGAGTAATTCGGACAGCGGCGCGGCCGGGGTTACGGTGGTGGTATTTGCTGAATTTTTCGCGTTGGTCGCATTCGCCGCGCCGGCCGTCGCGCCGGTTTTTTCCGCGCGATAAATGCGATAGCTCACAGCCGCGGTTGCATTTGCGGCTGCCGGATCGCTGGGCCCCGCTTGCGGCGTAACCGCCGACCACTTCAGCTCCACGGCTTCCTGCGTGACGGTTGCCGCAAGATCAGCGATCGGCGCGGGCGGCGGATACACTCGCACGACTGCAACATTCGAAGGCTCGGACGCACGCCTCCCGGAAATCCGCGTACGCACAACGAACGCCGCCCGCCCGCCGAAGTGGCTCTTTAAATCTTCGGGCTTCAACTCAACGGGAAAGAGAACGTGTCCTTCATTTGTGTACTGGCTCATCAGCGCGGACGGAACTCGAACGAGAACATTTTGCTTTTCGACGGCAGCAGCATCGCGCGGCGCAGCACCCGGCGCGACAAATTCCCAGTGAATATCTAACGAGAGTGTCGCACTGAATGCTTTGTGATCTTCGGTCTTCGTCGGCAGAGCGAATGACAAATAAACGCGGCTTCCCAGTTGGCGGGCACTGAGCCCAGTTACGGCAGTCGGCGCCGGAGCGTGGCGGGTGGTGGGTTCGCTCGGCGCAGCGCATCCCGCCGCGAGAGAAACGCAAAATACAGCGATGAAAAGCTGAAAACTCGAAACGCCGGACCGCGCCGGGCACGGAAGAGCGCAGGACGAAGTTTCCGCTCTTTTCGTTTTCATCTCAATTATGCGGTAACTACAGAATGTAACGGCTGAGGTCCTGGTCCTTCACGATGTTGACGAGCTGCTTCTGCACGTACGCCGCATCAATCTTGATACTTTTCTTTTTCAGCTCGGGCGCCTCGAATGAAATCTCTTCGAGCACCTTTTCGAGAATCGTGTGCAAGCGGCGCGCGCCGATGTTCTCGGTCTGTTCGTTGACTACCGCAGCGAACTTCGCAATCGACGCCACGCCGTCGTCGGTAAATGCGATTTTCAATCCTTCGGTCTCAAGCAAAGCGATGGCCTGCTTGATGAGCGCGTTTTTCGGCTCCGTCAAAATTCGGATGAAATCCGCTTCGCTCAAGGAGCCCAGCTCAACACGAATCGGAAAGCGGCCCTGCAGCTCGGGAATCAAGTCGGAAGGCTTTGTCGTGTGGAACGCGCCCGCCGCGATGAAAAGAATGTGATCGGTGCGCACCATGCCGTAGCGCGTATTCACCGTCGTGCCTTCGACGATCGGCAAAATATCGCGCTGCACTCCCTCGCGCGATACGTCCGGGCCGTGCCCCGATTCACGCCCAGCAATCTTGTCAATTTCATCAATAAAAAGAATTCCCATTTGCTCGACGCGCTCGAGCGCAATCCGTGTCACGTGGTCCATATCCACGAGCCGGTTCTCTTCTTCCTGAATCAAATAATCGAACGCCTCGCCGACCGTCATCTTCCGCTTTTTCTTCTGCTGACCGAAAACGCCGGAGAGCATGTCCTTGACGTTGATGTCCATTTCCTCGATGCCCTGATTCGTGACGATCTCAAACGCAGGCATCGAACGCTCGCGGACCTCGACTTCCACCATGCGCGTATCAAGTTTTCCTTCGCGAAGCTGTATGCGGAGTTTTTCGCGCGTGCGCTGCGCCTGCTCTTTGCGCTGCGCGTCGTTTGTGACCATCCCCGGCACCTCGGGCGGCGGAGGCGTCGGCGGTAGCAGAAGATCGAGAAGACGTTCCTCGGCGGATTGTTCGGCGCGCTCGGCCACTTCGTCGAGCTTCTCTTCGCGCACCATGTCAATTCCAGTTTCGATGAGGTCGCGAACCATCGATTCAACGTCCCGCCCGACGTAGCCCACTTCCGTATACTTCGAAGCTTCGACTTTCACGAACGGGCATCCGGCAAGCCGCGCAAGCCGCCGCGCGATTTCCGTCTTGCCCACGCCGGTCGGACCGATCATCAGGATATTTTTCGGCAAAACGTCCTCAGCCATCTCCGGCTGGAGCTTTTGGCGCCGCACGCGATTGCGCAATGCCACGGCCACCGCGCGCTTCGCGGCATTCTGACCGACGATATACTTATCGAGTTCGACCACGATTTCCCGAGGCGTCAACTCGTCGAACGACGGTATCGGTTCTGCTGGGGTCGCTTGCGGTTCTCCGGACAAATAGATCACCATGCCTTGTCTTCCTTCAGCGTTCCGCTCACAATTCTTCCATCGTGAAATTTGCGTTCGTGAAAATACAGATTTCGCTCGCGATTCGCATCGCTTCCTGAGCGATTTCCTTGGCGCCGAGCTTGGAATGCTTGATCAGCGCCCTCGCGGCGGCGAGCGCATATGGCCCGCCCGATCCGATCGCGCAGATGCCGTCGTCCGGCTCGATCACGTCGCCATTGCCTGAGAGCAGGAATGTTGACTTCACATCCGCGACCACCAGTAGCGCTTCGAGATGCCGCAACGAACGGTCGGTCCTCCACTCTTTCGCCAACTCGACCGCCGCTCGCTGCAAGTTGCCGTGAAATTCCTGCAGCTTGTTCTCGAATCGCGTGAACAGCGAGAGCGCGTCGCCCGTGCTGCCGGCAAAGCCCGCAATAATCTTGTCGTTGAAGAGCCGGCGAGTCTTCTTGGCGTTGTGCTTCACGACGCCTTCGCCCATCGTGACCTGGCCGTCGGCCGCGAGCACGACTTTATTATCGCGTCGCACGCACAGCACGGTCGTCCCGTGAATGGCATCGGCGGCGCGCACACGCCGTCTCAGTGACTTTCCCTGCGTCATTCGCATCCCGCGATTATACCCCGCCGCACGCAGCGCAACAAAAAAGCTCGTCTCGTGGAGACGTGGCGATGTTCTCACAGAGTTGGCCGCTGACGCATGCGTCGCAGAGCAGATACAATCAGAGTCTCTCTGGAAAATCGCTGTCAACGAATTGAGGAACATGATGGAACATAACTTGGAGAACACAATATCGCTTCTCGCTCGCACACCGCCCGCTCTCGATGCGCTTCTGCGCGATCTACCGGAAACGTGGACGCTCCGAAATGAAGGTGAAAACACTTGGAGCGCGTTTGATGTCGTCGGCCATCTGATTCATGGCGAACGCACGGATTGGATGCCACGGACGAAGATGGTGCTGCAATTTGGTGAAACTCAAATATTCGAGCGTTTCGATCGTTGGGGCCACACACGAGAGAGTCAGGGTAAGTCGCTGGCGGAATTATTAGATGAATTTGCCCGTCTGCGTTCAGATAATCTGGGCGAACTTCGTGCGTTGAATCTGCGGCCAGAGGATCTTGAGCGGCGTGGGCGACATCCCGCCCTCGGAGTAGTTACTTTGTCAGAATTGCTGGCGACCTGGGCAGTTCATGACCTAACTCATCTCCACCAAATCTCACGGATTATGTCCCATCAATACAGGGAGGGCGTTGGCCCGTGGCGCGAGTACCTTGGAGTGCTGAAGTGCGCCGGCCACAGCGCTCCTTGATGAACGCTTTATCTTGACGCGGATTTCGAACTGGTGAAGTTAGTTAGTGAACGCCTATCCGAAGCGACGTTCGCATCGTCTAAGTCCCCGTTATCGAATTGCGTCTAAAATGATTGCGCCAACCCCGAGGCGGGAGTCTCGGGTCTCTGATCTCGGCTATCTGATGCTCGACTAACGGGCTGATTTCAGAGCCGGGAGGCCCCAGCCTCCCGGAACAGCGTTCAAAATAATCGCGCGCGATTCGAGGAGGCGTAATGCTATTGCGCCGTTTTTCTCTTCCCATTTTTCTATTCCTGGCGCCATGTGCGCTGGCCTACGCAGCGTCCGAACCGCCCGCACCGCGCACGGTTGACTTGACCGCCGCGGATGGCACGTCGTTGAAAGCGACATTCTTTGCTGCGGGCGCGCCGGGGCCCGGAGTGATTCTCTTCCATCAATGCAATCAGCAGCGCCACAATTGGGACGATCTCGCCGAACGTCTCGCTGCCGCCGGAATCAATGTTCTCACCGTGGATTACCGCGGCTTCGGCGAGAGCGGCGGCGGCCGATTCACGGAGATCACCCAGCAGCAGCGTCTCGAAGATGTCACGCAAAAATGGCCCGGCGACATGGATCTCGCCTTTCGCTATCTCGTTTCGCGGCCAGGCGTCACGCCGGGCATCGTCGGAGCGGGCGGCGCGAGTTGCGGCGTCCATCAAGCGATTCAATTGGCGCGGCGCCATCCGGAAGTGAAATCGCTGGTCCTGCTTTCCGGCGACACAAATCGCGAGGGCCGGCATTTTCTCCAAGAGTCCGCGAAATTGCCGCTCTTCGTTTCCGTCGCCGACGACGACGCCGATGGCGACGCCACGCTCGCCATGGAGTTCTTGTTGGGAGTCTCGACAAACCCCGGCGACAAATTCGCGCACTACGCTAGTGGCGGACACGGGACGGCCATGTTCGCGCCGCATCCAGAATTGCCCGGCATGATCGTGGATTGGTTCGTGACGACGCTCATGAAAACTCCCGGCAGCGCACCGGCCAATACGGTATCGGGAATGCCGCGCGAAGAAGTGCAAACCCTCGAATTGATTGACGAGCCCGGCGGTGCGATCAAAGTTGCAGAAATGGCGTCTGATGCACGTCTACGCGTTCGGGCGTCAGCCCTGTTTCCCGAGGTGATCGTCAACGGGATGGGATACGGGCACCTTCAAATCGGCGACACCAAAGGCGCAATCGAGATTTTCAAATTGAATGTCGCCGCCTATCCGAATTCGCCGAACGTCTACGACAGCCTCGCCGACGCTTATCTCGCGGACGGCCAGAAAGATCAGGCTCGTCTGAACGCCAACAAGGCGCTCGAGACTCTTGCGTCAGACACCACCGATAACCAGCAACGTCGCGACGCCATCAAAGCCAGCGCCGAGCAAAAACTGAAGGACCTGGGCGACGCGCCGAAATAAATTCGAATGCCGGCGCTTGGCAAATCTTGAAGCTCAGCCCGCCTCGCGGTACCGTCTACTGCTCGTCGGGCAGTACCGGCAGAACAACCGTATCTACCGTTGACGGATCATCCCGCAGCTTCACGTAAAGCAACGTCCCATTCGGCCGCGGCACGCTCAAAGAAGCATCCGCAAAGCCCGCCGGAACGGGGACGGTGTGCGTGAATTGAGAATCGGATGCGACGGAATCAATCAAGAATAAATTCGTCCCGCGCAAACTGCACTGTTTATCGGGGCTATCTGGGCAGCGCACCTCCTTCAGCGAAGGAATCCTCACTAGGCTCGCAAGAGGTTGCCAATCTCCCTTTTCGCCGCCGGCATCGACGGCCCGAAAGCGAAGCTTTCCAAACGCCGACGGTCCAAAAGCCTTCAGCGGATCGAGCTCGGCCAACAGATTCTGCGGATCCTGCAGAATCAAGTTTCCATCGGCAACACTCAAGAGCACGCTGAACGATTCATCCTCCGTCGCCACTTCAATCTTTTCCGTCCGCGGAAATTTGTCGGGCACTTCCGACTTCAGAAAAATTGATAGCCGTCCGTCCTGCGGCAGCTCGTCTTTGTTTCCGAGTCGAATCGCTGAAGTCGCCGAGCCCAGCGAAACACTCTTGCTGACGAGAGTAACTTTCGGACGCGGCGGCTCGACTGTGGTTTGAAGATTCAGGACTCGCCCGTCATTCAGCGCCACGTGCGCAGTCAGCTTTTCGTCGGGTTGCAACTCGGCAGCGGGCGCGGCCTCCGGCGCGGCAAGACTCAGTTCATCCGCCTGCGCGGCCCGCGTCAATTTCGCCGGAACAAAATTGATTCCCCTCAACTCGAAACTTTGAACTTCATCGAGGCGCGTTCCCTTCAGCACACCGTGCCGGTCGCCGGCGCTGATGGTGAAGTGATCGAGGTGGGCAGCTTCCGAATACGCATGCAACGAAAGTTCGTCGAGCTTCGCCAGGCCATTCTGTTTCACCAACATCGTCATCCGGCCGGCCATCTCATCCTTCAACGGAACTTGCACTTCGATTTCGTCCGGCTTGCCACGCTTCCACGTCGCCTTCAGATCCTTTCCATGTTCATCCGTAAGGCTGACCTGGTCCACGCAGACCGCGCAGTCCGATTGCAGATGTATCGAATCCTCGCGGCCGACTATCAGAGCGCTCTGATCGGCAGGCGGAATCGTCCATGTCACCGAGTGGGCGACACGCAAGTGAAATGCGGGCCCATCGAATGAATCGAAGCCCCAAGATCCGTGAAGTGTCCCGGTAACTTCCGTGCCAAAATTACCGGCTTCGAGCGCCTTTGTGTTGATCAGCACGCCGCCGCCCGCTGCGTCCGGTGTGGCAGGCAAATCCACGACAGCGCCGGAATTCCCCTGAACGCGCAGAACCAGATCGCGCGCGATGCCGGTGGAGAAAACCAAAGGAGCTCCTTCAACCGGAAGGACGAGCGGCGATTTTTGCGCGCACAAAACTTCATCCGGCGTCACCGGCCGAAGCGGAGGCAATTGCGCGGCTTCCACAGCGGGCAGCGCGGCAACCAGCACGGATTTTGGATTTTGAAACGATGGCGGATTATTCAGTTTGAGCGTCAGTTGATCCTTCCCAAACAAAGTCAGCGCCGGGATGTATTGGTATTCCGCCGTATGAATGGTGCTCATGATTTTCGCGACATCCATCACCGCGCCCACATAAGGACTGAAATATCCCGCGCCGGCCATCGGCGTCGAGCTGAGCGACCCAATCAAATCGGAAGACGGGCCCGAGGTCAGTGCGGCGACCATCGATTGGCTGTGTCCGTCGTTTAACACCAGTTGATCCGTATTCTGCGTGAGGCAGGCCCGTTGCTGCTCGATGGGCTTATCAAAGCACTGGGGGTCAATCTTGAGATTGAGCGTCCGGGCGAGAAGCACAGACTTTTCATGGAGAGCCTTCGGATCGGTTTCGGAAGTTTCGTTGATTTCGCTGAGATATTTATCGACTCGCGTCCGATCGAGGCTCGCCTGATTCAAATCCTGCGACGCGCGCACAAACGTTCCCGGCTTCCCGCGTACCGCCGAGCGCAGTGTGCTGAAGTCTCCGCCCGTTTCCGGAGCGAGAAAAAAGAGAGCCTGCTGCGCCTCCTGCGGGACAGTGACGACGATTCCCTCCTGGCGAACTTTCTTCGTCCAGGTCTCAGCGCGAATGAACCAATTGTCCGGCGGCGGGTTTGTCGAGCCGCGCAGAAATGCGACGATCAACAAATAATGCGCCGATTGCTCTTCGGGAAAATCGGGATGAATCCAGATTCGGTCGCCGGGTTGAAAGTTCGGCACATCCGATATCGGCAAAGTTCTTCCGGCGCGCGTCACTCTCATATCCACGCGGGGGCCGGTCAAATCGAATGCGGCCGAATCGCCTCGCGCGCCTGCGCACACAACGATTAGCGCTGCGAAAATAGTCAGGAAACGAAAAAATGGCAAGGCAGGAGCTGCGTGACCCAAGTTACGCACTTCCATCGCTGTCTCACCCCTTCGATGCGAAAATATTATCCTGCGATTTATGTCGTGCCACGACCTATATCGTCTCTCGACAAGTTGGATGCGGCGGCGCAATGTCTGACGCCGCAAATTATTTGAGATGTTTCCTGCTGCGCGACACATCCTTCGCCGCGCCGCGTGGGCTGGGGGAAGATACGGCACGTACATCTACGCGAACTGCTGGGGATCACAGCGCGAAACGCTCAGTTCTTGTCGTTGTCCTTGTCGCTGTCGCTTCCGCTGTTCTGCGCTTCTTTCGCGTCCTTGGCTTTCTGCTTCTCTTGCTTCTTTATGTAGCTCTTGCCGACTTGCGCCCACCGGGCGTCGAGCGATTCCTTCGTGAACAGACTGTCGGGAGGATTCGTGTTGTACTTGCATTCGTCGAAAAATACCTGGTAGACCTTGCGGCTGTTGCGCTCGCGCGTGATCTGGAATGGCGTCGTGACGCCTTCGATCGGATGATAATTCGAGTAATATTCTGTCACATCGCTGCGCAAACGCGTGGTGGAATCGCGCGTCACCACCGTCTTGCGAATCGGCAGGTGGGTGAATTTTGCGAACGCGATGCGCACCGAACGATTGTCCGGATCAACGAACTCGATCCATTCCGCTTCTCTCAAATCCACGACGTCCGGACCCAGGTAACGCAGAATGACATTTGGCTCTTTCCAACGGTTGCGAAGAATATTGTCGATGTCTTCCTTCTGATCTTCTTGGAATTGGGACACTGTGTCTTCCGCCACGTCGGCGACGCCGCCGCGATCGAGCGCCCAGCCTTTATCGCCGTTCAAAACCTCGATGATGTTTCGCTTGGGAAGATTTTCATTCCGGTCTTTGTCCGGTAGCTTCGAATAATCGATGAATTTTTCATAGCCCGTGAGATCGCCGTTGTGACCGAACTGCCCAAGCCGGCCGACGCACGTGACATCGTTCACGTGCAGATACGCGCTGCCGCCCAGCGCTGCGACGGCCTGGAGAATTAGTTCTTTTGCCTTTGCAGCGCTCTGCTCCGGCATCAGCACTTCGGTCTGATCCTGCGCGCGCGCGGGCGTGGCGGCAAACGCCAGTGCGGCCAGCGCGACTATCGCCGGGATCTGTGTTTTCGCTATCCGCACAGCACCGAACCTCCATTTACGTTGACGGTTTCTCCGTTGATGAAATTCGCGAGGTCCGAAGCAAGGAACAAAATCGGGCCGGCAATTTCTTCGGCCGTTGCCGGACGCCCGAGCGGAATATTTCGCGCTGCGGTTTTCAATCCCGCTTTCGTCCGCAGCACCGATGCAGACATGTCCGTATCCACCCATCCGGGCGCGACGCAATTGACCAGAATGTGATGCGGGCCGAGCTCAGTCGAAAGTCCCTTCACAAAACTGATGATCGCGCCTTTCGTCGCTCCGTAATGCGTGTGAAACGCTTCGCCGCGCTGTCCGGCCGTCGAGCTGAGCGCGATGATGCGCCCGGATTTCTGCGCTTTCATCAGCGGCACCGTGAAGTGGATGACGGAATACACGCTGTTCAAATTCACTTTCACCATCTCGTTCCACTCACGCTCGGTGACATCTTCGATGGGCGTGTCCTTCTCATTCCAGATGCCCGCGTTGGCGACCAGGATGTCCACGCGCCCCAGCCGTTCTTTCGTGAAATCAACGAGCTTCTTGCTGTCCGCCATCCGGCTTAAATCCGCCTTGAACGACTCGACGCGCGTGCCGTGCTTGCGCGCTTCCTGCTCAACCTGCTCGGCCGCCTCGCGGTTCTTGTAATAGTTGAACACAACGTCCGCGCCGGCCTGCGCGAACAGTTTCACGGAAGCGGCTCCAATGCCGCGCGAGCCGCCTGTAATCAGCGTCGCCTTACCCGCCAGAGAAATCATGAATCCCCCAAGACTTGAAAGTGCCCAAAATTAAAAGTGAATTGAGTGCGGCGCTTTGAATTCGAAAATCTGTTGCGAGAATTTCAGCCGCGAACTTGTGCGCTTCGTGCAATTCCGACGAGCTCGCGGAAAAGAGCGGCCGAGAGCGCGTGGTCCGTCATTCTCTCCGGGTGCCATTGCACGCCGGTCACCCAGTCAGCGTCGCCCGTCCACTCGACGCCTTCGATGATGCCGTCGGGCGCTCGCGCGATCACGCGTAAGCCCCGACCGGGTTCGCGAATCGCCTGATGGTGCGAGCTGTTTACTTCCGTCTCCGCAGCTCCGCCGCCAAGTTGCGCGAGGCGTGAGCCCGGCTCGATTCGAATCGGGTGGTGCGGCTCCGGCGCGCCCGCCGCTCGATCCCAGGAATGAACGATCGTCGTTTGCCATTCGCTCGGAATATCTTGAATGAGAGTCCCACCGCAGAACACATTCAGGATCTGGATGCCGTAACAGATAGCGAGCACAGGCTTGTGCTCTGCGAACGCATGCTTCAAAAGCGCGAGGTCCGTTTCTTCACGCCGCGGATCGGCAGCGGCGCATTTCGGATGCCGCGCGGTATGGTAGCGGACGGGATCAACGTCGGCCGGACTGCCGGTAAGAACGAACGCATCGAGCGTCGCAGTCAGGTTTGCTAGGTCGCCACTCGAAAGATTGAGCGGCACCTCAACCGGCTGGCCTCCTGCCCGGCGCACCGCGTCGTTGTACATATCGTATTTGTCGCGTTTATTGTTAAGTTGTTCATCTAGCGTGCGATACGAGACGGCTACGCGGGGCGCAGAAGCAGGAGAATCAATGGGAGAAGCGATATGAACCTGCTGCCGGGGACTCATCGAGAGGCCATCCTACCATCGCGGCGATGAGGCGGCAACCTGCCCTACAACCTGCCATCGGGGCGCAGATGGTGCGCCCGCAGCGCAGGATTGGAGTGATACGACCCGCGCCGAATCGCGCCAGCTCGCGAACGTTTAATGAGAAAGGCTAAGTCCGGACGGAGAGAGAAGAATATCGGCTCTCGATGCCGCTGGGATTGTGGGAGCGCGGGCTTGGCAGCTTGCGGGGAGGATGAGTTTTGGCCCAGAGTTCATAAATATTCTGCATCTGGGTGATTTGCGCGGGGATGTGGCGTTCCTGCTGCTCGAGCCAGTTGTCCAGCGTCAATGCATTCTCTTCGCGCGGATCCGCGCGATGCGACCACACGGTTTCAGGAAGCGCCGCAAGAACGTGGTACGTCATCCGCCGAAGACGCCGGATGATCTCGAGCGCTTCCTTGGTGCTTTGGTGAAAATATCCGAGCGATCCCGCCCACAACGTTGGATTGAACATCAGAGTGTGACAACCGGGCTCGGCGATCATCAGCCTGCAAACGATGTAGGCATTCGCCTCGTTGTCCGCTAGGTGAAGAATGATCTCGTGAATGCTCCAGGTATCCGCGGAAACTTTGTACATCCACATCTTTTTCGGGATTTGGCGCAGAGCTCTCGCTAGCAACGCAGGCGCGCTACCGAAGGCTTCGAGTTTCTGCCTTCTCTCCTCGCGTGTCATCACACCCTCCGTTCTCTCTGTCTGTTTAGACGGAGGCATGTGGATTTCGACATCACTGGCGCTCGAAAATTTCTGAAACATTTTCGCCGTGTGAATGCGTATGTGAAGGCGAGGGTGAGACGTTCCAAGTGTGCCGGGACCGGACACGCGTGTTCGGCAACGGGCAGTCTCGATAACCCGCGTGGAATGAATAGTCAACACATGTTGAATTTTTAAGTGCGCGAGTCAGCGGCTGGCAATATGAAGATTCGGAGCTTTTTCACAAAACCGGGAACGCGCTTCGCCCACCAGGAAGAGTGAACCGGTGATGAATACGGCACAATTTTCGCTTTCCCCGGCGAGTTGCAACGCGCGATCGATCGCTAGGGTCGCGTCGGCTATAGATTCGCATTGCGCCGCGTGGTGGCACGTCATCCGAGCTAACACATCCGCGGAGATCGCGCGAGATTGGTTGGGCTGGGTGAGAATCACGTGCTCGGCGCGGGGAAATAGCAATCCAGCGATTTCGTCCACGGCTTTGTCGCGCATCGCCCCGTAGACCAGGATGATGCGCTGCCCGGCCAGCCCTTCATCCCAGAACGCGCGGAGCTCACGTGCCGCTGCGGGATTGTGCGCGCCATCGAGATAAACATCCGGGTGCTCCGCGACGTGTTCGAGGCGGCCCGGCCACTCGACATTTGCGATTCCTCGCTCGATCACGGCCGCGTCCAGGGCGAAGCCACGCTCGATCAGAATCTTCGCCGCGGCGGCAGCGGTGAGTGCATTCCTTACCTGGAATTTTCCCGCAAGTGGAATTTGGAGCTGGATGACGGAGCCGTTGGCGAGCCACTCGACGGTTGCGCGATTGCCGCAATCGTCCGGAACGATTTCTCCGACGCGGCAGGCAGCGTCAACTTCGACAAGTCGCGCGTGCTGATCCTTGCATCGCTTCGCCATCACGGCGCGCGCTTCGGGCCGATCTGCGGCGCTGACTACGATACTGTCCGGCTTGATGATCCCGGCTTTTTCTCCGGCAATTTCCTCGAGCGAATGGCCGAGATACGCTTCGTGGTCAAAATCGATTTGGGTGATGATCGAGACTTCCGGCGTCACGATGTTTGTCGCGTCGAGGCGGCCGCCCATCCCGACTTCGTAGACTGCAAATTCAATTCCATTTCGCGCGAATGCGTCGAACGCGATCGCCGTCATGCATTCGAAAAAAGTTGGGTGCGCGGGAAGCGCGCCTGAGGCCATCAGCGCTTCGATTGCCGCGAGCACTCGTTCGAACGATGCGGTGAATTGCGCGTCGGATACTGGCTCACCATCGATGCGGATGCGCTCGTTGATTCGTTCTAGGTGCGGCGAGGTGTAAAGGCCAGTGCGCATTCCGGAGGCGCGCAGAATCGATTCCATCATCGCGGCTGTGGAGCCTTTGCCGTTCGTGCCTGCGATGTGGACGCAGGGCGAGCGGCGCTCCGGATGGCCCATGCGTTCAGCGAGCTTGGAGATATTCTGCAGATCGAATTTTTGAACGTGAGCCTGGCGCGGGGAGGCGAGTTCGCGGCCGAGCGACAGAAAGTACCTGAGCGCTTCCTCGTACGACATTTTAATTCTGGAAGAAAGCGAGAGACCGCGCGATGTAGGATTTCAATTCCTTGCGATGCACGACGGCGTCGAGAAAACCGTGTTCGAGAAGAAATTCCGCGCGCTGAAATCCTTCGGGCAGTTTCTGGCGGATGGTTTGCTCGATCACGCGCGGTCCGGCGAAACCGATCAGCGCGCCGGGCTCGGCGATATTCAGATCGCCGAGCATGGCGTAGCTTGCGGTGACGCCGCCGGTGGTTGGATCGGTGAGGACGGAGATGAATGGAATCCGCGCGTCATCGAGCTTCGCGAGGGCCGCGGAGACCTTGGCAAGTTGCATGAGGCTGACGACGCCTTCCATCATTCGCGCGCCGCCCGAGCACGATACGATAATCAGCGGCGCTCTTTGCTCGATCGAACGGTCGATCGCGCGCGCTACTTTTTCTCCCACCACGGCGCCCATCGAGCCGCCGATGAATTGAAATTCCATCGAGCAGCAAATCACCGGCCGGCCTTCGAGACTTCCCCGCGCGGAGATGATCGCGTCGTTCATTCCCAGCTTCTCGCGCGCATCTTTCAAGCGCTTGGCGTATGGCTTGGTGTCCACGAACTCGAGGGGATCGCTCGAGACGAGCTCCGCGTCCTCCTCGGTCCAGAGTCCGTCGTCGAGAAGCAAATCGAGGCGGCGCTTTGCGCCCAGGCGAAAATGAAAATCGCACTTCGAGCAAACCTGCCAGTTGGCCTGCAAATCTTTTTTCCAGATGATCGAGCGGCAGGCATCGCACTTGATCCACAGGCCTTCGGTGCGGACGCGTCGCTCATCCGCCGGTGTGGGCTGTTCGATTCGTTTTTTCTGCCGCTTAAACCAGGCCATAATTTTTCTCAGGAGCTAAAACTAATAATCAATTCCGCGTTGCGCCAAAATTCCTTTCGTGTACGGATGCTTGATCTCGCGCATTTCAGTGACGAGATCGGCCAGCTCGACGAGCTTCGGATGCGCGTTGCGTCCCGTGCAAATCACGTGGATGCGTTCGGGCCGCGCCGCCAGCGCCGCCACCACTTTCTCCGCATCCAGCATTTTATAGCTGATCACGTAATTGATCTCATCAAGGATTACGAGATCATACCTCCCGCCGTCGATCTGTGCGCGGCCAAATTCCCAGGCTTGCTCGCAGAGGCGGATGTCCTCGGGATCGGTCTCCGCGCCGCCAATTTTCACGAAGCCGCGGCCCATGGGGCGAATTTCAAATTTGTCGTCGCCCAGCATCTTGGCCGCATCGAGCTCGCCGTAGTGCCAGGAGCCTTTGATAAATTGCACCATCAGGACGCGCATGCCCTGGCCGACGGCGCGAAATCCGGTTCCGAGCGCGCAGGTGGTTTTGCCTTTGCCGGGGCCAGTGTAGACGATCAGGAGTCCTTTACCTTCTGGCATGTTGGCGCTTATCCGGGAGGTCAGTGCTGCCGGTCAATCCGCTAGACAAATTGACGAATATGGGGGGGTCTGTTTTGTGCCGCGATATTGGCACCTCGATCGTTTGTTTTGTGCGAGTTAGGCCGAAAATTTCTCGCGGGGTGTGTCGAGATATTAAGTTGGATTTTGGGTGGATCGTGAGTTCAGCAGCGAGACGCTTCGACCGTTTTTTATCTCTCGGTGCGGGCTCGATAAAAGCCTCGGGTCTGAAGACCCGAGCTACATTAATGCAGGGCAAGGGCATCGGCGCGAGGCCGGCGGGGATGAGCTCGACGTTGTTGATCACGTTTATCACTCATTCACGAATAGCATGCCGCGCCTTTCGATACAAGTGGCGGGGTATGTGGATAGCGTTGCGAAGGCTCGGCACGCTTGATCGGCTGGGAATGAATAAGGGCTGGTGGGCAATCGTAGCGCCGGCTTCCAGCCGGCGGTTTGCCGCCCAGTAACGCCGGACAAAAACGCCGGCAAGATGCCGGCGCTACGATTGCATTTTCGCTGTCGCATGTGACGACTTGAAAAACAGGCCCTCGGCGGCAGTTCGGGCAGGCGCGATTTGGGGTAGGGGTGGCCGGCGAGGATGGCGAAGGAGCGGTAGATTTGTTCGGCTAGTAGGACGCGGGCTAGTTCGTGGGGCATTGTTAGGGTGGAGAGGGAGATTTTGTGGCGGGCGGCGGCGCGGAGTTCGGCGGGGAAGCCGTCGGCGTCGCCGCAGAGGAAGACTAGCTCGCGGAGGCCGGTGTCGCGCTGGGTGGCTAGCCATTTTGCGAATTGGGGTGAGGTGAATTGCTTGCCGGCGGCGTCGAGGAGGACTACGGCGGAGTGGGGGTCGAGTTTTCGTTTGCGCCAGGCGACGGGGTCGCGGAGTTCGGTGATTTGTATTTCGGCGTAATGGGAGATGCGTTTGATGTAATCGTCGAGCAGGGCGCGGGGTTCGGATTGGCGCGTTTTTCCCAGCATGACCAGGTGAATTTTCATTGATCGCGATCGAAAAGGCGGGCGCAGCAAGCTGTTGAGTGACAAGACATGCGTTACGCCGTGTGACAGGACATCCGTTACACTTTGCACTCCTGGTTTTCGATGTTGGCAGGGGTCCTAGGGAGCCCGGAGGGCGACCGGAGAGCCCTGCCAACATCGCGCGACATCACCAGCGGCCGCGTGCATCGCCCCTGCCGGTCGATCTCCCGCACGTACATGTGCCGGTAACTCACCAGCAGAAGATGCTCCACGCTCTCCACTCGAATCCATCGTCCGGCCAGTGCCTCGCACACGAACCAGTTCTGCCCTTCCCAATATAAACAACCGGCCGGGTTCAGCCGCCGCACCATGCTGCCCTTAGCATATTGCCACTCGCGCGGTTCCGCCTGATAGGCGCGCGCACTGGCATGATACCTCTCCACCGGCCGCTTCATCCCCAACGCTTCGTGCGGCCGCCGCTCGTTGTAAATCTGACGAAATTCCTCCAGCGCTTCGGGCCACGCCGCCATCTGCTTCGGCTTCCCGCGATGCCGGATCGCTTCATCCAGCGTGCGATGGAATCGTTCCACTTTCCCCTGCGTCTGCGGATGATGTACTCGCCCGTAGCACAGATGAATCCCTTGCTCGATCAATCGCACCGAGAGCCACGTCAGCCCGTACCCGTTCGTCGTGCTCCACCACACCGATCCGCGATCCATCAGCATCGCTTCCGGCACGCCGTAGCGCCCAAACGTGCGCACCAAGCAGGGATACACCCGCTCTGCCGTGAATGCCGCCAGTCCA
>Ga0302177_10000603_pt1 | contig 27101 bp, 23 predicted proteins | sample I_Palsa_E1_2_FD_198780 | JGI IMG/M metagenome (GOLD analysis project Ga0302177, IMG submission 198780) | Peat permafrost microbial communities from Stordalen Mire near Abisko, Sweden - I_Palsa_E1_2 | ecosystem: Environmental > Terrestrial > Soil > Palsa > Peat permafrost | place: Sweden... | reverse complement strand
TTTTCCAATATTTACCGAGCAGCTTCTTATTAAATCTCCTTATATGCTGCGACGCAAATTCTATTCCTCGCTTATCAGTAAATTTATATTGAAAAGATAGCGTGGCAAAAAATCTATAAGGCCAATACTCGTCAATAAGTACTACACATTTTTCTACACTAACGTTTTGATTATCAAACACTTTGTAATTTTTATACATGATTATCTCCTATTATTTATTCATAAATTTCTCCAATCTGATTCAGCGTTATTGCTGCCAGTCGGGTCTGCCACGGTTTTCATTGAATCAAACAAACTAGTACTACCTATTGCTTATCTAATTACACATGTCTATATATCTAGTTTTCTTGCCAAGTGTTTCTAGTGTCTTTTCCCATTTTGTCTATACATGCTCAAGCGGCTTCCTTCCGGAGCCGCGCTACTGCGGAAACAAGTGGCATTTTGTTCGTCGCGCGAGTTCGGTGAACAAGGTGGTTTTCTCTTGCTCTCGATCGGTGACAATTTCTGTTATCCATAAGCGACTCTAAGAAGGCATCTATTTCTGATTCGATCCAGTAGGAATTACGACCTAACTTGATTTGTTTTGGAAATTCGCCACGTTCTATTCTGCGATACATCGTGGCAGACGAAATTCTGACTTTCGCTAGAACTTCGTTTTTACTCATCAATCTCACATTTTGTAATCTATTATCTAACATTATGTTCTCCGTTAAGTTAGGAGAGCATTGTGAACGAGTCGTTTTTTAATTTCAACGCAATATTAATATTATCTTTAATAGGACCTTTGATTATATTTTAATAATCTTATCTGACAGTCGTTGATCGCTACCCATGGAATCGGTCCGGCGAGCTTAGGACGGCGAGAAATGGGCCATCTGTGCCAATGTGGGGTAATCGGTGGGGTGTTTCGTGATCGCGACTGAAAGAGTGTCGCCTTAACAATGCCTTGGTCAGCAGGTTCGAATCCTAGTCTCCCAGCCAAGATCAAAGGCCCCGCGAAAGCGGGGCTTTTGTTTTGGGGCTGCATAAGGGTTTGAAGGCGTATGGGGCTCGTCCCGAGGCCGGCGGTTGGCCGGTCGAACGACGAAGTGTTCCCACAAAATTCCCACATGACTCGCAAGCGTGGGCGGTTTTACTACCGTCGGCGCATCCCGAAAACAGATGCCGAAGTCACGGTGGCACTTCGAACGCGAGACTTCCGGGAGGCGCAGCATCTGTGTAAGCTGCTCGACCGTACGTTTTTACGATTGATCTCGATGCACTCACTTCCAGACCTACACGCCATCCTTCGGCGTGAGCTCGCTCTTGCCATTGAGAGCGATCGGCAACGCCACATCTCTACACCGTACGGTATGCCGGTCTATGCGTACGACGTCGATGACGGTGGTGACGTGATGGCGGCTGATTTAAAGCAGATCGACGCAGACATTAATGACGCGCGAGGATCACTGGCGCGCCGGGATACGGTTGGTATCGAGGACTGGGTTGATGGGGTGATGTCCAAACACGGACTGGCCCCAGAGCTGCGTGCAGAGCTCTCGCTTGGCTTGGCGATGGTCCGAGTTCAATGCTTGGAACAGTCGCGACGGCACGTGCTCTCGGGAGTCACCGCGGAGATCCAATTGGAGGACAAGACACTCCCTGGGCCTCTTGCAGTGCCCCATGACGCGCATGCCGGCCCCAAGCTGTCCGACATACTCCCTGGCTTTATCGAGCAAATGTCGAACGAGAGCGGTTGGCGAGGACAGACCCTAATGCAGAACAAGGGAACCTACCGCATCTTCATGGAGGTCTGCGGCGATCTGCCGGTGACCTCGTACAAGCGACCGGAGCTCGCCAGGACGCTTGATCTTCTACGAAGTCTTCCCGCTGACTATGGAAAAGCCAAGCGGTGGAGGGGTCTGCCTCTGGCCGAGGTCGCCGCCAAGGCAAAGTCCGAAGAATCTCGGCTCGCTGTGAAAACCTTGAAGCGTCACTTCGCAGCGCTCGGTAGCCTGTTCAAGCATCTCATCGAACGCGGCGAGTATGAAGGCTCGAACCCTGCGCATGGTTTCAGCTTCCCCGAGAAGATGCGCGCCAAGATGAAGCGCCAAATGTGGGAGGGTGAGAAGCTCCGCAAGCTCTTTGCTTCTCCAATATGGACTGGCTGCAAGACCTCAAGCCAACGGAGTAAACCAGGCACCTTGATCATTAAGGACGAGAAGTATTGGCTACCGTTGTTGGGCCTTTATCACGGCAATCGTCTGGAGGAGTTCGCGCAGCTCATAGGCTCCGACGTTCGGATCAGCGATGACATCTGGTATCTCGACATCAATGATGAAGAGAGCAAGCAAATCAAGAACCAGCAGTCGAAACGCCGTGTGCCGATCCATCCAGCGCTGCTCGCGCTCGGATTCTTGGATTACGTGCAGGCCACAGCGCCGGCTCCTGACGATCAGCTGTTCCCCAAGTTGACTCCTGGCGGAGCCGATGGAAAGCGCGGCCACGCGTTTTCCAAATGGTGGACGAGGTATCGGCGTGAGATCGGGGTCTACGAATCGGGGCTGGACTACCACTCTTTCCGGCATGGTGTGACCACGAAGCTTTTTGCAGCTGAGGTCAGCGATGTGTTCGTCGATGAGCTTACTGGGCATGAGGGCAAGGGAACGAGCCGAGCCGTCTACACAAAGGAGATGCCACTACCGAAGTTATATGAGGCTATCTGCAAGGTAGAGTGGCCAGAGCTGGCGGCGGTTACGAAAGGGGTGGGAGCCTAGCCATCAGTCCAACCCTGGAGTCGGGCAGTTGCGCAGATCCTCGTCAGACGCGGTTGACGGAAGCGCCTAGATGGGAAGCTTTTCTGCAATGGTATCGGGGCAAACCAAAGGTCACATTTGCGAGGACCATATTGGTAGATCGCACTTTGGTCACGACATGCTGTCAAAAGTGTCAACTTCGATGTAAAGTTGACACTCAAAGAAAGCACGCTGGAGAGGTCCATGGGTAGGCAGCTAACGCACGCGCCGGTTTTTTACGTCGTCGCGCAGGTTCGGCACAGCCCGATCTTGAAGCTGGATAGCCTTGTCGCCGACCTTCAGGACCGCCTCCGAAAGCAGGGGTACCCCGGCTATAAGCTTTTAAAGCAGCTCGCTTTCGAACTGACGACTACCCCGTCTGGACCTCCAGAGGCCAAGTTCGAGCCGGTCGAAGTAAACAACCACATATTCTCTTCTCGCGACGGGGTCGATTCGTTCACCGCGATGAAGGATTCTTTTGCCTTCTCAACCGTGGAATATGGAACGTTCGAGACATTCATCGATCGTCTCAAGCCAGGGCTTCTGGCCTATGCGGAGCTTTGCGGCCCTGACTCTTTCCTGCAGATTGGACTCCGCTTTTTGGACGCCGTGGTCGCGGGGGAAGATGGATTACTTGCACCCCTGATTCATCGGCAGTTTCTGGGGCTGAATGACACTATCCCCGATGACTGGTTTGCGGACTACACATTTTCCGAGGCATCCCTTGCTCACAACGATCAGAAATTGAAGGCACGGGTCATGACCCGATCATCAAATGTGATCTGGCCACCTGACCTCGCGCCGTTTGCGCCTCAACTTCCCAAGAAATTTGCCGAGATCAGCGGTGTCCACGCGCTGCTCGATACAGACGCCACTTTCACGACGCCCCAAGGGACAGCGCAGCCGTTTGACGTAGGAATCATTCTAGATCGCCTTTTGAGCTTGAAGAAGGACGTATCTGTCGCATTTAAAGCGACGGTCACGCCGGAAGCTCTGAAGGCTTGGGAGTAAGTCATGGCTACGTTTAAACAGTCTGCGAAAGATCAGAACGTCAAGCTAGCTAGCCTTGTGTTAGCTGGCATCCTCGCTGCTGGCAGCGGTGCAGGCGGTGCTGCCCAGCCAACGGATATCGGCTACGCGCCGTCCAACGTACGAATCATTAATCCGGCAAAGAAACAGATAGATTGTTCCGACGAACTGGCAGATATAAAGCAAGGCTTGAAGCTGAGCACGACAGCCATGTCCGTGGCTTTCAACGTCTCTCGTCAAACGATCTATAACTGGCTGGCGGGTGAAACCCCTAGGGTCGAGCAACGGGAAAAAATAGCAAAGTTGGCCGCGGCGGCGAAGCAGATACACCAAGCTGGCATGTCCGACCGCTTGCAGCTACGCCAGCCTTTAGTTGATGGGTCAAGCTTCTGGGAGCTAGTGAGCCAGGGGAAAGATCCGCGCGAGCTAGCCAACATTATTGTGAAGAGCGCAGATCGTCGGCGGGCTCAGAGGGAGCTTGGCTCAGCGCGGTTGCGAGAAAAGCGTGCCGCTGGACTAGCGGTGGGCACACCGGTCGATGACGATATCGGTTAATTCTTCAACTAAATGCCAAGCGAGAACAGACAAACCGAATGGAGGCAGGGCGATGTGTTCGAAATGCACCTGCCTGGCTCTAGTCATGCCCAAGTTGCGCTTCTCGTAACCCACGACTGCGATATATGTGCAAATGATGCCTTAGAGCCGGACGTTGAGTTCATAGAGGCATCTGTCGGTCAGCGAAAGGAGGGGAATCTGACGCTCGGCAAGAACCCCCGCACTCTTCAGGTCGAAGCGAAGGACGGTGCAGAGGAAATTGTTCTGCAGATTGCAATCCAGGATCGGCTACGCATGAATAAGCAGGAATTCTTCAGCAATGCAGTCAGGATGCGCCACCAACTTGCCCCCAGAGAGGTTGTCGTTCTTAGGCGGTGGCTTGCGGCCCGATACACGCGATCTGCCTTTCCCAATTCGTTTCAGGAGCTGCTAGATAGGACCAAGGTGGCCGAGAAACTCGATGCGCTGGCAAAAAGACATGGGTCACAAATTCGTGGCGTATTTTTCGATCTCGACAACAACCAGCTGATTGAGTTATCAGCGGAAAAGCGTCTCCACGAACTCCACATATACGTCGTCTACCTGCAGGACTCTTCGGATGACGATGCGGAAAGATACGCAAAATCTGTAGAGAAACTTTTTAAAGACGCTTTTTTTGACGCCGATGAAGAATGGACTGGCGTCCGCCTCTTGAGCTGCGAACCATACTCGGAGGACGCTTTTTCCTACGCACTTGCGCTCAGTAGCAAGTCATGGCTATCCGACCACCGTAGTTTCGCCGGATACCCTACGGTGTCACATTTTCCGGATTCGGAAGGGTAAGACTGTCGCGGTTCGATGACATCAAATTGGACGCCGCTCGCCACCGACTTGAAATGTTCGACAGAAATTTTCGTTAAGGCATTCAATCGATGTCGACCGCGCTATTCCCCCCGCGGGGTGTGCTTCGTTTGTAGCGACAGGTTGAACGAACTCTCACAGCCGAAATCTCCCGGCACTTAAGCGTCGCAATTATTGTTTAGCGCAGGTCTGCAACGCTTCGCCGTGCCCTTCGATTGAATTGACGAAATTCCAGTACCCAAGACAGGTGATGCCGTAGGGTTTCCTCCTCCTCTTGTGTAGCAACTCTGCTTAAGGGTTGAGGCGTAGGGTTCCAGGTTCCACGATTCGTACAGGTGGTACATAATGGACTAACGAACGATCGTGGGGCTCATCTCTTGGAAGCCAACCAGAGCCTGGTGCTTGCGATACTTACGGCGGAAACCATTGCCGAAACGGCGACCAATAACCTGACTGCTCTAACACGTTCCAGTCGGCAAGATACGTTGACGCAGACGGCCAATCTCGAACTAATGTTAGAGCGAATGAACGCCGTTATGGATGCTGCGCGAATGGACGAAAAACATTTCGCCGTATTGTTTTTCGATCTCGATCACTTTCGGCGTGTTAACAACTCTTTTGGTCACCCAGGCGGCGACGAGGCACTGAAACTCGTGGCGCGTCGACTGGAGCTAGTACTGCCCAACTCCGCAATCGTAAGTCGACACGGTGGCGACGAGTTCCTCATACTCCTGACCGATGTGACGTTCCCGTCAGAGGTCGCGATTGTTGCTAAGCAAATCCTATCCGCGATCGCGGCGCCAATCTCGATCGGTAACCAAGTGTTGCAGCTGTCTGCCAGCATTGGCATTGCGATCTATCCTGAGGACGGCGGAAATGTGACCACGCTCGTCGACAATGCCGACGTGGCAATGTTTCGGGCCAAACAAAATAGTCCAGGCGAATTTCGCTTTCACGAGCCCGAGCTAGCAGTAGACGGTAGTTCTCGTCTACCGAAACAGGACGACTTAACGGTCAAATCCTTCGCATCCAACGACCAGTTCGCAAGTGAAATACGGATCAGCGACCTGCGCGAAGCAAACGAAAGGCTGGTGCTGGCGGCGCTCTCGTCCCAAGAACTGCAAGAGCTTGCACAAGGCGCGCATCGTCAGCAGATCCAGTTCATGGCGATGGTGGCGCACGAACTACGTAGTCCCCTCACACCGATTCGCCTTGCCACCAGCTTGTTGCTTGATCGGCATAGCCAGGATGAATCGACAACCCGGTTGAAACTGATTATCGATAGTCAGGTCTCGCACATGTCGCGGTTGATCGGTGACTTACTGGACGGATCACGTATCAGCACCGGGAAGCTGCGACTTGAGCGCGTAGCTGTGGAAATCGTGAGTATCTTGCATACGGCATTGGAAACATGTCGACCTGCGATGGAAGCCCGCAACCAACGCTTCAGAAGTCTTATTCCAGAAGGACCTGTCCCTTTCAATGGCGACGCGGTTCGTCTGGCGCAGATCTTCACCAATCTCCTAGATAACGCCTCCAAATACACGCCTCAAGGTGGCAACATCACAATGACAATGACAGTTAGCGAGTACGACATCGCAATCGCGATCATCGACGATGGGGTAGGAATTTCGCCCGAAGCATTGCCTCATATATTCGACTTGTTTGTCCAAGATACGCCCGCGTTAGGCCACTCAAAGGGAGGTCTTGGTATTGGGTTGGCGGTCGTTCGTGATCTCGTGCAGGCGCATGGCGGAACTGTCACTGGGCGCAGTGAAGGTAAAAACTTGGGAAGTGAGTTTATTGTGACTTTACCTATCAGTGCTGGGAATTAATCATCTTTTAGTGAAGCCAATATCCGTCTGATTCGTGAGCGAGCCCGTGCGGTCAGAATTTAACTACCACTTTCTGATGTGAGGGTTAAAATATGGTCCAGAGCTGTATAGCACTCCCATCTCATGTTCGATTTCCGACCGCTTGATGGACGCGTTAGATATCATTGTTGCGTTCCTTCTGAATTACCCAAATGATAATATCCCAGGCATTTCGGATTCCGACTACCAGCAGCAGTATGAAAGCGACGCCTGCCCCGTGCATCGACAAGGTGAACTGGAACAACACGCCTACGCCCGAAACAAAGAGCAGCGTATAGGCCGCTAGAGGTAATCCGACATACCAAAACCAGTCGAGTAGCGAGTACTGGTTTTGGCGCCACTGTTGATGGATTTTCGCGTGTGCCAAATAGCCCAGCACGGCGATTGATCCAAAACAAAAAAACACACCTATGCCCTTGGCGGGCAGGCCCGGAAACAACGCGACAGCCGACGCCACGAGCGCCGTCGTAAAGTAAACCGCGTTTGGTGAAGCGAATGCTCTAACGCCCGAAGCGTGTTGCTCTGCAACCACCCGCGGTGCCAGGGACACGACAACGAACAGCAGGCCTGTCAAGGTTAGTCCGGCACTGCCGATCAGCAGATAAAATTCGTGCCAGGATTCCAACTGAAGTGACCAAGTGTCGCCCATGTGCTGCCTCGCGACTAACGAGCCTAACTAAATGGCGGACGTTTAAATCCGGTTATACATCAGCGCGTGCTTGCTGAACACTGTCTTTACTTTAGTCGTCAAAAGAGGGGAGGGCCAGCCCAGCGGGCAAAGGGACCGTCCTGCCCATATATCTTATTGTCTATCTGAGATTAAGCCAGTGTAGATGTGCCCATCACAGAGATCTGCGAAAAAAGCATGGAGCCAGTCCACTTCCTTCTGACGGCCGGGTACCACCTCGGCATTTGCGATTGGCAATTGAAATGCTCGGCGAGAATTCACAGCTGGTTGATAGCAAGCTTTCCCTATGCACGAGTCCGCGATCGCGCACTGACGGCGTGATCTAACGCTGGGACTAATAGGGTTGAACTTGAAAGGCTCACACAAATGCTCCCACAATGCTCCCACATCGCGGATTTCGAGCTCTGTAAGTCTTTGAATCTTGGAGGTTGGCTTCGAGCATATCGAATCCTAGTATCCCAGCCAAAATAAAAGACCCGCCCTTGTGGCGGGTCTTTTATTTTTGGTTGGGGTACAGGAGGCAAACCACGATACCCGACACTTCCTGTGGCTAACCCTTCGGGCCATCGGCTTCGCTTTGGCATCCTGCCTGCGCAGTCGACAAAATCGTCTGGAACGACAAGGACAGTCGCAGGCTGGTCCCGCGAAGCGGGGTTTGGCCCATGGATGGGCCAAACAATCCTAGGTGAGGCTTTAGCCACGTTTGCCGGGGCTACTCTTCCTCGCATTCACTTCGTCGCGAATCGTCTCGATATCACGCATCGGTTCGCGACGCTGAATCATTTGTGCGTAGCGCCAGAATCGTCCGCCCAGTGCGAAGATGGTGTACCAGCCCAAAGGGGTTGGCCGTAAGGCCGCATGCAGGGTACGTGCGTAGTCCAGCATCAGGCCAGGCGTCCAGGCCATAGCTTCGGCGCGGCGCTGCAGTTGCGCCGCCACCCACAGCTCCGGATTGAACATTGCGCTAAGCAGCGGGCCAAGCCCCCACCCCGATGTCGCGAGCGACCCTTCCAGCGCTGCCTCCAACGCGTGGGCCACAGCGCTTGAACAATTACGGTTAGTCAGGTTGTAGGTGTCGTCATCGCGATATTTTTGCCAAAACACAGCGAGCGCGACCCGGTTGTAATGCACAAACTGTACCTGCGCCGTCGAATCGCACCATCCGGCTGATTCGATCGCGTAGTTGGGTTGGAAGCGACCAGCTACGTCGTTGTCTTTTGTGGCGCGAAGCATATGCGCGAAATCGGAACTGGATCGATCGATCTCCACTTTGGGGTAATGGCTGATATAAATATCCGGCGGCGCTTCCAGGGCTGCATGCCCGGTCGAAATCACACCTTTGCTATCCACCGCCGCGATGTAGCGGTCGACCACTGGACGCGGCACGACGACGTCTTCGGCCGAGCCCGTGGGTGTCCACACATGGACGACCAAGGCGCCCGACTGCGGCGCAATGTCCTGTTGTTCGGTTACCTCTGTGGCATGTTCCACGCCTGGATCGCCCAGCAACCTCGTCGAGGGTGCCGTCACCCCTGGTAGGCGCTTGAGTCGGAATGCTTGCCGCAGAAGGCCGCAGCCAGATAGAAAAATCCCCATGCCGATGCAGTAAGGCACGGTGCCGGCATAGAACGTGGGGTAGGGCTCGAACATGAAGGCTGCAAACCCCACTTCGAGCAGCCCCGTGAAAAACGATGGACGCCAACCATTGAAACGCACCACCATCGCAGCGGCCATACGAAACATGCCATCAACCAGAAAAGCTAACCCAAAAAGCATGGCGAGGATCACGCTGGCTGCGCGGTGCTCATCGACCAGCAAAAGCCCCAGCATCAGAAAGCCCACGCCCCGCGCCTTTCGCAAAACGACGCGCGTATCGCCGCCGGATGGCGTCACTACGAGGCTGACTACGGCCTCGACCAGCAATAGATAGCCGAATAGATGAATTGGGAAATACAAAACGCCATCGAGCGCATCGATGAAAATGGCGGTGCCTAGTATCGCCCATAGAAAACCTAGGGTAGCCAGCATCAGCCAGCGACGCCGGATGAAGTCGTTGCCGAGCAGGATCACGATCAAGCGAATCACGTCGGCACCCCCGTCTTTATTCGCACGAGTCGATGATTGCGTCTGCGCTCGCGGTTCATCATGTTCGGCTACTCGAGCGCATCATGAACAAGCCAAACACCGCGCAAACAAGCGCTATGATCCCTGGCAAGCCGAATCGGGCGCTCCCCTGCATCGCAATACCCGCCATGCCTGGTCCTAACATGGCTCCTGCTCCCCACGCCAATCCCATTACAGAGTAGACGCCCACCAGATCATTACCCTGGAAGCGGTTTCCAACCATGGCAAGCATCACGGTATAGATGCCCACGAACAAGCCGCCCCACACAAAGACCATGACAAAAGCCAGCCGCGTTTCCTGCAGTGCAAATGGCCACAGCAGCGCGGTCAACGCGGAGATCCACGCGAGAGTGAGCGCTAGCCGGCGTTTGTCCACCTTGTCCGCCAGCCAGCCAATCGGAAGCTGCAGAACAATTGCGCCCAGCATGAGCGTGGAGATCAATTGCATGGCGCGATGCTCGCTCCAACCCAGCCCCGTCGCGTAGAGAGCGATAAATGAAAGACCGGCAGTCTCCACGCCCGCATTGAGTACGGTGGTGGCAATAGCTACAGGTGCCAGCCGAAGGTATTTCAGCGGTTGAGCTCGTTCGGGCGTGGTACGTGCCGGCGCTTTAACCCATGGTGAGATGACGAATAGGACTGCGCCGGCGCTGATGGCGGCGCCCACCGTAAAAGCCCGATCGCTTACACCCAGTTCGGATAGCAGGGCAGGCCCCAGCACCATGCCCAACGACAACGCAGCCGTATAGATGGCCATGGTACGACCGCGACTACGTTCATCGCTCAACACATTCGTCCAGGTTTCCGACATGACGAATAGCGCTTCGGCTGCCGCCCCAAGTGCAACGCGTAAAGGAAACCAAAGCCAGACGAGCGGCCACATCCGAAAAATTAGCAGTAGTGCAGCCGAAGCAATCAATGCGATGACGGTCAGCCAGCGAGCTCCTAGTCGCGCTGCCAGCCCCGGTAGTAAAGGTGCAGCCAGCAGCACGCCGACGGCATGCATGATGGCGTTCAAGCCAATGAACAGGCTTGAATAACCGCGGGCCATCAGACTCATGGCGATCAGCGGTGCCGTCAGGCTATAAGTAAGTCCAAAAGTAGTCGCCGCAGCGATGACAGCTGCCATGGATAGCTGGCGTTGCCAGCGCGGCGGTACGGCAATTGGTGAATTTATGGATGCCTGCATCGAAAGCTATCCCGTCACTCATAACCCGGAACCCGGAACCCCTGTCGCCTCGGGTCTTTATAACCTAAACCATACAGGGGATATCGGCCGGCGAGGCCGAGAAAAGCCCATTCCAAAGAAGCACATTGGCTATTTGCAGTCGTTGATGTGGCGATGATCAGCAAAACGGCCGTAGTGGAGAGGTCACTGCAGGCTTTGGTGGGCGCAAACGCGCGGAACGTGCTTTTCTGCTCTATCAGAATTTATCACTTGCGCGTGTAATGCACCTCAGGTTCATCCCAATGCGGCGAACGTCGCGCGACTTTCACGCTTTGCTCGGACAGCGTACCCACGCAACGAGGAATCGCTTCGAGTCGCGCCTAGGGTAGCGACAAGTGGTGCTTCGGATAAGCATCTGCATGCAGGCCGAAGCACGACTGCATGAAATGGGATTGCAGGGTATCTTTTCGCGAATACGCAAACACAGGTGCCTTGCGCGCGGTGTCTCGAGTGAGCCCTTGGCAAACCATCGCCCCCGAAAGGTGGGCGATGCCACCAAGTGATAACTAACCAAGTCCAGTGGCTTGGCAAAGCACCCACGCATGAGAAACGAGCGCGTGCTGATGCAACCGATGACCTGGCTGCTTTCGAGCAGTGTGTACTTGTGATTCTGATCATCAATGACGACGTCGAGCTGGATGCCTTCGTGCACGAAGATGGCCGCGACCAATGATCGGAATTCCCACAACGCAGACACCACCGTCACACGCGCTAGCGGACTCTGAGTGGCGGTCTGCGCTGACAAGATGTCTCCCTCGTCAGGGAGCGACGCAGCCGATCGGCGGATGTATCCCCTTTGCCCGGGTCGAGTGATTCGGGTCGTCTTATTCAACCAACGCGGGGCAGGTAACTCCTGGCCTGGGCGGTCGTGCGGAGAAATCATGAAAAAATTTCACTATCTTGCTCTGGCAGCAGTTGCTGGGGCGTGCTTCATAGCGGCCGCTCCCAAAGTAGAGGCGCAAGTTGTCATCAGTGTCGGCGCCGCTCCCGAGTGCCCCTATGGTTACTACGACTACAACCCCTATCCCTGCGCTCCGTATGGCTACTACGGGCCGGAATGGTTTACCGGTGGTGTCTTCATAGGTGCCGGCCCCTGGTTTCGCGGGCATAGCGAATTTCGCGGGCATGTAGACAACCACTACGATGCGCAGCGCGGCTATCACGGCCCGATGCCGGCGCGGGGCGAGCGAGCCGATCCGTCTCGGCATCCGGAACGGGTTGCCAACTTCAAAGGAAATGAAATGCGGGACGGTCGTGGCCACGTCAGCAAAGGCGATGAAGTCAGGCACGACGACAGGCACTGAGCATAGCCGGTGAGGATGATGGACCCAGGTCTCAACCCATCGAATCCTGAGGTGCCGCCGAAGTCAAAGGGTCCCGCGAAAGCGGGACCCTCTGTTTTTGCGACGCCAACGAGGGGTTCTACGTAGCCGTCCAGCCGTCCAGAAGTCCGAACTGAAAGTTCTTGCGGCGACATCCGTATTTGTGATTTGCGTATCAGTTCTCACGCGGGCATATTGCTACGAGGCAGCAGTTGCCGCAGATTCGTGAACTGAAAACATCGACCGATGTTTAGCTTGATTTCGGGGGGAATCATGGCTGAGTTGGAGATTCGCGTTGTATCCGCGCGTCGTGAAGGCCTGCTTGTGGAGATGGGCCGCGTCGTCGATGAGTATGGGTATGCCGTTGTGCGACAACGCCTGACCCAGGAAGCGCATGGGACGAGTCTGACCATGGTGCTGCGCGGTCCCGGTGAGCGTCAGTTGGCGCTGGAGGATGCGCTGGCTACGCATCCGGGCGTACTGACTTTCGAATCGATGCCTCACGCATCCGCATCCGTTGACAATGCACTCGTCGTTGGCGAGGCAATACGTCACTCTGCCGCGTCGGTACGATCTGCAGGGGCGGCATCCAGCCCGATCGCCAGCGGTGCCGACATAGCATCGGTCGAGCGAGTCCTGCCGACCTTGACCAGGGATTACCCGAGAATATTTCCCCTGCTGATCCAGCTAGGCCATACAACGCATCCCCAAGCTCGCGATGCTTCGTTGTATCTTGCGGGCCGCCGCATCGGTCGTTGGGTTTACCGGCGCGACTTCGAACTAGGGGCCAGACTTGGTCTGGCCGATGCGATCAAACGGGTCGTGTTGCCAGCACTTCGGGGACTGGTACCCACCGAGATGAATAAGGAGCGATTGCATATCCGCAACTGCCCGTTATGTCAGGCGGATACCGAATCAGGCGGCCGTTTTTTTTGCGGCTTCATCGAAGGCCTGTTGGCCGAGCCGGTGGCATCGCCTTCGCTGTCTGTGTGCGAGACGAGTTGTCACGGCAACGGCGCGCCCACCTGTGTCTTCGAGATTTCCTGCTGAGTTGAAGCACGCAGCCTGACCGGCATGCATGCGACATGCGTCGATCAGATCAGCGGTGTGCGTGAACCGTTGTGCGAAGCACTGACGGCATGCTGATCGGCGGTCAGGATATCTGCGAATTCATGCGCGATGATTGCTGTGCTGAAATGCCGTGCGACAAACTCACGTGCAGCGGCTCCCATGGTCTGACGACGATCGTTGTCGGCCATCTTCAAAATAGCCTCGCGCCACGCATTAACGTCGATGGGTGGTAGCAGAAAGCCGGTGACGCCGGCCTGCAAAGTTTCAGGCACACCGCCGATGTTGCTGCCCAGCACGGGCACTGCGCATGCTTGAGCCTCGACCGCGACGCGGCCAAAGGTCTCGGGCAATTTCGAAGGGAAGGCCAGCACGGAAATCGCTTTGTAGTAGGGATGCACGTCATGCACCCACCCAGTGAAGTGATGCCGGTGCGCCGTTGCCGGTTGGGCGGCAACGCGTTCGTGCAGCAGCGCTGCGTCGGGACCATCACCTACCCACAGGCAGTGCAGCTTCGGCTCGGTGAGCATGGCGGCATTAGCCGCTTCGAGCAGGGTGAAGATACCCTTGCCGTCACTCATGCGTCCGAAGTAGCCGATCACTACCGAGTCGTCGTCCAGGCCCAGCTGGTTGCGAATCTCTGTGCGTTGCGCGGGGCTGGGGTGATACATGGCCATGTCCACTGGGTTGTACAGAATCTGCACGAGTGCCGGTGGCACGCCCCAGTCGATATAGGCCTGGCGCGCGTACTTCGACACGGCGAAGAAACGCCGCGCAAGACGTGGCAGGAAATACCCGGAGAAGCGACTCATCGCGGGAGTGCGATGTCGGAACAATGCCACTTTCACGTTCATTATCCAGCCGCAAATAATCAGCGGCCAGTACTCTTTGCCGAAATTGCCGACCAGCCAATCCGGTCGCTGCTGCTTGATGGCGGCGATCACCGCGCGATAGCCACGCAGGTCGAACGCGTTGCGAAACTTGGCGTGGTAAAGCCGTACGGTTGATGGCGCCAGCCCCTGCGAGATCAAGCCATCCGGGTAAACCACCGCGCTGACTTCGTGTCCGGCCTCAGCCATGGCTTGGGCCAACGCCACGAAATGGGTGGCCGCACCCGTGTGTTCCGGGTTGGTACCGACGAATAGGAATTTCATGCTCGCCGACCTCCTTGACGGCGATCTTCGTAACCAGACAGAGTTTTCATTGCGAACTGCGGCAGAAGGTGATGCCTGGCCACCTGGATCCGCGGCAGTCGCCATGGATCGGTGGCGGGAATGGCGCGACCGCGATCAGTGGTAGTGGCGGCTATGAAACCCGCCTCACGCGTCGCCTCGACGACGCGATCGTCGTGGTCGCCGTAGGGATAGCAGAACTGGGTTACCGGCTGTGCCAGCAGATCTTCGAGCTCAGCCTTGCCGCCGTGAACCTCGTCGCGCAGCTGTGTCTCATCGCATTGCGTCAGCCGTGGATGACTGCGCGTATGCGCACCGATCTCCATTCCGCCGGCATGCCACTCGCGCAGTTGCGTAGCAGTCATCAGCGGCTTGCGCACACCCAGTCGTTGCGCATCCCAGCCGTTGTATTGCCCGATTTGACCGCTCACGACGTAGCAGGTGGCGCTGAAACCGTAGCGTTGCAGCACCGGCATCGCGGCCTCAAGATTGTCCGCGTAGCCGTCGTCGAGAGTGATCACCGCAACGCGGCCTTGCTGCTCTCCGCGCAGATAGGGCGCGGCCGCCGTCATCGACATGCCGGTGTAGCCAAGCCGTTGCAGCAACCACATCTGCCGTGCGAACACGCGCGGGCTTACGTACAGACTGCGGTATACCTGAAGATCGCGCGGTGCGTCGGCGATGTTGTGGTACATCAAGATGGGGATCGGCGTCGAGGATGCTCGCGCAGCGTGATTTACGCTGTGGTCATTATTCTCCGACAGTGCCGTATGAGTCGTTGTCATTGCCGCGACAGATGATGATCAGGCGGCAATTTTCCGGTGATCTCCTGTCGCCAATCTGTCGTTCACGATTTCCCTGGCGCGAACGACGAGCGGATAGCAATCAGACTTTTAATACACCGGTGGCAGGCCGTCCAGTCGGCTCTTGAAACGCTTGTGTACCCAGAGATATTGTTCTGGCGCCTCACGCACCATCTGCTCGATGCGGGCATTGATGCGAGCGGTGTCGTCCAATACATCGGTGCTGGGAAAATTTTCCATGGGTTCGCCAAGCCGCAGGGCATAACCCTTACCGTCAGGTAGGCGACGATGAAAGAACGGAATCACTACCGCGCCGGACATCCGCGCCAGATGATGGGTCGCACTGATGGTGGCCGCCGGAATGCCGAAGAACGGCACGAACACGCTGTCCTTGCTGCGCATGTCCTGATCCGGCGCGTACCACAGCGTGCCACCGCTGCGCAGGTGCTTCACCGTGCCACGGATATCGTCCTTGTCGAACATCGCCGTGGCATAGCGCAATCGTGCGCGCAGTACGGCCCATTCAAACACCGTTGAATCCATCTGCCGGTACATGCCGGAGATACGGATGCGCTGCGATACCAGCCGCGCACATAGCTCGAGGTGCGAGAAATGACCGCCCACCAGCAACACGCCCTTGCCTTGCGCATGCGCCGCTTCGAGATGTTGCAGCCCCTCGATGCTGGTGGGTATGCGCGCCATGCCGCGATCGCTGGCCATCCAGCCCAGTGCAAATTCCACCATCATCAGCCCGATGTCGCGCAGGTTGGCGTCGACCAGTGCCTTGCGTGCGGCGACGTCGAGCTGGGGAAAGCACAGCGCAATATTGGTCTCGGCGATGTGCCGGCGCGCCGACGGCGTCAACAACACCAGGCCGCCGAGCCGCCGGCCGAGCCATAGCAGCACGCGATAAGGCAGTCGCGAAATCAACCAGATCACGCCGACGCCCAGCCAGGCCGGCCAATGGCGCGGCGAGAGCAGCGAACGGGTAAACGGGGGGTAAGGCATACCGGGCATCGTCGGCATTGTAGCGGGCCGGCCGTGGATCGGTTGCTCTGGCTATACTGCCGCGTTGATGGCAAGGATCGACCGTTGCGTTATCTCTATACCCTGGCGATGTACCTGGTGACGCCGTTGATGGTGCTGCGACTGCTCGCGCGCGGCGTCCGTTCGCGTCCTTACCATCGGCGCTGGCCCGAGCGTTTCGGTTTTTTCGATACCCCGGGATTCAGCGGCAGCCTGTGGGTGCATGCGGTGTCGGTCGGTGAGGTCAATGCGGCCGAACCCTTGATCAAGGCGCTGCGGCGGGACTATCCCAATGCACCGCTGGTGATCACCACGGTCACGCCTACCGGAACCGCGCGCGTGCATCAGCTGTTTGGCGACAGCGTGTTTCATGTCTATCTGCCGTACGACTTGCCGTTCGCGGTCAGCCGGTTTCTGCGCAAAGTGCGCCCGCGACTGGCGTTGATCGTGGAGACGGAGATCTGGCCGAATCTCTATTTCGCCTGTCGCAATCGCGGGATCCCGCTGATGATCGTCAACGCACGCCTGTCTGAACGCTCGCTGCGCGGCTACAAGCCCATGCGCAGCGTGGTGAGGTCGGCACTGCGCTGCGTACGCAAGATTGCCGCACAGTCGCGTACGGACGCTGCACGCTATCGGTTGCTGGGTGCCGACCCACAGCAGATCGTGGTTATCGGCAATATGAAGTTCGATATGCCCATACCGCAGGCAACGGTGACCGACGGCGCCGCGATGCGCGAGCAATGGGGGGCGCGACGCCCGGTATGGATGGCCGCCAGCACGCATGAAGGCGAGGAGCTGGCTGTGCTGGAGGCGCATCTGCAGGTACTCAAGCGACTGCCCGATGCGTTGCTGCTGCTCGCGCCACGCCATCCGGAACGTTTCCGGATGGTCGAGCAATCAGTGCGCAGCCTTGGTTTCACTGTAGCCACGCGCAGCGCCAACGGCGTGCCGCTGCCCACGCATCAGGTCTTCGTGATCGACGCGATGGGTCAGCTGATGCCATTTTTTTCGGCGGCCGAGGTCGCCTTTGTCGGCGGCAGCCTGGTGCCGATCGGTGGGCACAATGTGCTGGAGCCAGCGGCGCTTTCCACGCCCGTACTGGTTGGGCCGCATACCTTCAATTTCGAGGGAATCACCCGCAGTCTGCTGTTGCAAGGTGGCGCCGAGCGGGTGGCTAGCAACGAGCAACTGGGTCACGACGTCCTCGAGCTGCTGCGCGATCCGGCCAAGCGCGAACGCATGGGCCGGGCTGCCCAGCAGGTTTTTGATCGGGAGCGCGGCGCGGTGCAGCGAATCATGCAGATGATCGACGCACTGCTGCAGGAGTAGCCTGGCAGGGCGATGCCGATAGATCGCAGGTCGAAAAAAAACCGGGCAATTCTGCCCGGTTTTTTTTGGAACCATGTCGCGGCGTTACTGCAGCAGCGCGTTGGCCGCTTCGAGATCCTTGTACTCGACCGTGCCCACGGAAAACTTCAGATTCAACTTGTCCAGCACCAGCTGATGACGTGCCTGCGAATAGGTATTCTCCGCCGACGTCAGGGTCTGGATCGCGTTCAGTACGTCGATGATCGTTTCGGTACCGACGTTGAAGCCGGCGCGGGTCGCGTCTAGTGCCTTCTGGCCCGAGTCCACCGCTGCCTTGCCGGACTGCACTTCTTCGATGTCAGCCAGCACGGAGCGATAGAAGTTGAGCGTGGTGCGCGTCACCAGGCGGCGCTGGGATTCCAGCGCGTCTTGCGCGGCGTCGCGTTGGTCGATCGACTGGCGCACGCGTGATTGCGTCACGCCGCCTGAAAAGATCGGCACCGAGAGGGTCACGCCGATGGTATTGCCCCACCGACCGTTACCGGGATAGCCGCTGGAGCCCACATTCTCGAACCAGCTGGTGGTTTCGCCACGCGATGCCGTCGCGTTGATGGTGGGCAAATGACCTGCACGCGCGACCATGATGTCGTGCTGGGCAGCCTCAAGGGTGTATTGCTGCGAGAGTACGGTCGGGCTGTATTTCAGCGCATCCTGTACCCAGGCATTGGGATCGTTCGGCGATGGCGGATCCAGCGGCAGATCGTCGCGCAGTTTCTTCAGGTCGCCGGCGGGCTTGCTGGTGATCTGGGTCAATGCTTCGCGGGCGTCGCTAAGGGTGTTCTGCGCGGTGATCGTCTGCGCCTTGGCTGCTTCATAGGCGGCCTTTGCCTGGAACGATCCGGTGATTGCCGCGATGCCTGCCTTGTATTGCGCATCGGCCTGGTCGTACTGCTTCTTGAAAGCGTCTTCGCTGGCCTTGGCGAACAACAGTGCGTCTTCGTCGGTCAGGATGGTGAAGTAGGCATCCGCGACACGGACGTAGAGATCCTGTTCTGCTGACTGATACGTCTGATCTCCAGCCTGTGCGGTGGAGCGCGCAGCCTGCAGGTTGGCGATCTTGCTCCAGTCGAACACGACCTGGCTGACCTGGCCGTTCAGCGTGCGCTGGCGTTGATGGCCAACGTTCAGGTTGCCGGTATCGGTGGCCGCCGCCGCGGCGCCCCCGCTGATCTGGTTGAAACCATAGTTGGCGGCGATCTGGGGCAGAAGTAGGCCCAGGGCCTGCGGAACGCCTTCACGCGTCGCAAGGTTTTGCGCATCGGCTTGTGCCAGCACGGGATCGTTGGCGCGCGCCTGCCGGTAGGCGTCGAGCAGATCCTCGCCATGGCTGGGCAACGAAATAGTGGCCAGGGCCACGGCCAGGGTGAGCAACTTCAAACGCATGGAGTGCCTCGTGGGGATCAAGTCAAAAGACGAAACGCTGTGGCGGTTCGGCGTGGGTCAGATAAGGCAGATCGGTTTCAAACAGAATCTCTTCGCGATAACGGCCGTTACCCTCATGGGTAAGCAAGGTCGCCTGCTGCGCGGGCGATTGGCCGCACACGATCAGCGCACGTGCGTCTGGCTTGAGCCAGGTTAGCCAGCGCGGGGGTATGGCGGATACCGCGCCGGTCACCACCAGCGCGTCGAACAAGCCGCTCGGCTGCCACGCCTGCACCGCTTCGCCGGTGATCAGGTCCACGTTGGTCACTGCCGCTGCGCGCAGGCGCGGCGCCGCGGCGGCGGTGAAATCGGCATGGATGTCCACGCTGGTAACGTGCGCCGACAATCCGGCAAGGCAAGCAGTGAGAAAACCCGAACCGGTACCGATTTCCAGCACTCGATCGGTCGGCAGCAGTGCCAGCGCCTGCAACACGCGGCCCTCGACTACCGGCTTCATCATTACTTCGCCGTGGCCCAGTGGCAGGCACAGGTCGGCGAAGGCGAGCTGGCGATGTGCGCTGGCGACGAAGTCTTCGCGGTGGATGCGGCTGATGATCTCCAGCACGCGCCCGTCCAGCACCTCCCACGGGCGGACCTGGTTTTCCACCATGTTCAGTCGCGCCTGGTCGAAGTTCATTGCCATCTTGCTCATGTCCCGTACGGATCGAAAAGGTCAAAAAGGATAAGCGTTCAACCCTGCTCCCACAACGACCACCTTCGACAATGACAAGCCTGCCGGTTGTAGGACAGGCCACGAAGTGCCGGAAGTCATCGCAAGAAGTTGACGAAAGTCATCCCCCGCACCAGGCGAGCACCAGACGCTGGCGTCATCCGTTCAGTATCGGCTTGGAAAATAATTGAACCGTCGCGTATAATAAACCTCAGATTTTGATTTGTGAAGGTGCCGGCATGAACTCCATCGCGCAGTGCAGACCTCAGGGACCAGGTCGCCCGAAAGACATGGAAAAGCGTGCGGCCATTCTGGCCGCGGCGAAAGCGCTGTTTATCCGCAATGCGTTCGCTGGAACCAGCATGGACGCCATCGCGGCTGACGCCGGCGTGTCCAAGCTCACCGTGTACAGTCATTTTGGTGACAAAGACAATCTTTTCCGTGAAGTCATTCGTTCGCGCATCCAGGATCTCTTGCCGGAAGGTATCTACAACTACGACCCGCACGTCGACATCGGCGTCACCTTGCAGAATATTGCGCAGGCGCACATGCGCATCGACTGTGAGGCGGAAAGCGTCGGTACGATTCGCGCCATCCTCAGCGACTGCAGGCAGGGCAATCCCCGCTACGGCAAGCTGTTGTGGGAAGAGGGCCCGGCGCGCACCCACGGCTTGATGGAACGGCTGTTGCAGCAGGCGGTTGACCATGGCGTGCTGGATGTTCCCGTCGTGAGTACCGCCAGCGTCCAGTTTTTCTCGCTCATCAAGGGCGATTTGCTGTTGCGGCGATTGTTTGCCTGCGACGAGTGCCCGGTGACCGCAGCAGCGGAAATCGAGGTTATGGCGCGAGCCGGCGTGGCAACGTTCCTGCGCGCCTACCGGCCACGCTGAGCGCCTGTATCTGGCATCCGTGTTCACCCCTCAGTACTCGCCAGCACAGCCACTTCGTGTTTGAATAGCGACTGTGTTGAAGCGGGGGTGCCGGCAACCGTCGGCTGAGAGAGTCCCTTCGAACCTGATCCGGTTAGCACCGGTGTAGGGAGCTTCGCCGCACGGGCCTTGAGTGACGTGCGTCCGGCGCCGCCGCTTCGTCTGTGTTGCGAATCCCTCGCATGAATCCGGGTGTCTCCCTGTGGAGGGGCTGGAGCGAGGATGGTTCGCAAGAGCCCGCACATTCCCTGTGTGGACTTTCCCATCCAACAGGACGAATGCCGATGAATGCCCAACCCTCCGATCTCGTGCGCAGCGCGCAGGAACTCTCCGACGCGGTAACCCGACCGATTCCCGGTTCGCGCAAGATCCACGTGCAGGGCAGTCGTGCGGATCTGCGCGTTCCTCTTCGCGAGATCGTCCAGGCGCAGACGCCGGGTTTGTTTGGCGGTGAAGAAAACCCGCCGATCGCCGTGTACGACACGTCCGGCCCTTACACCGACCCGGACTACCAGGTCGACCTGGTTGCCGGTCTGCCGGCGATGCGCGCGCCATGGATCACCGATCGCGGTGATACCGAAACATTGTCCGGGCTGAGCTCCGAGTTCAGCCGTCGCCATGCCGAGGCGCCGGAACTGGCGGCATTGCGCTTTCCGTCGCGTCGTACGCCCCGTCGAGCCAAGGCGGGGGCCAACGTGACCCAGATGCATTACGCGCGCCGTGGCATCATCACGCCGGAGATGGAATACATCGCGATCCGCGAGAACCAGAAGATCGAGGCGCTGGCGGGCAGTGCGCTGCTGAACCAGCATCCGGGCGAATCGTTTGGCGCGTCCGTGCCGAAAAAGATCACCGCCGAATTCGTGCGCGATGAAGTGGCGCGCGGCCGCGCGATCATCCCCAACAACATCAACCATCCCGAATCGGAGCCGATGATCATCGGCCGAAATTTCCTTACCAAGATCAACGCGAATATCGGTAACTCGGCGGTGTCGTCGGGCATCGCCGAGGAAGTGGAGAAACTGGTCTGGTCGATTCGCTGGGGCGGCGACACGGTGATGGATCTGTCCACCGGCAAACATATCCACGAGACGCGTGAGTGGATCATCCGCAACTCGCCGGTTCCCATCGGTACGGTGCCGATCTATCAAGCGTTGGAGAAGGTCGGTGGCGTCGCCGAAGACCTCACCTGGGAGATCTTTCGCGACACGCTGATCGAGCAGGCTGAGCAGGGCGTGGATTATTTCACCATCCACGCCGGCGTCTTGCTGCGCTTCGTGCCGCTGACGGCCAAGCGCGTCACCGGCATCGTGTCGCGTGGCGGTTCGATCATGGCGAAGTGGTGCCTGGCCCACCATCGGGAAAATTTCCTCTATACGCACTTCGAGGACATCTGCGAAATCATGAAGGCGTATGACGTCGCCTTCAGTCTTGGCGACGGTCTGCGTCCGGGTTGCATTGCCGATGCGAACGACGCGGCGCAGTTCGGCGAGCTGGACACGTTGGGCGAGCTGACCCAGATCGCGTGGAAGCACGACGTGCAAGTGATGATCGAAGGTCCGGGCCATGTGCCGATGCACCTGATCAAGGAAAACATGGATCGCCAGCTGGAGAAATGTGGCGAAGCGCCGTTCTACACCCTGGGACCATTGACTACCGATATCGCCCCCGGCTACGACCACATCACCAGCGCGATCGGCGCGGCGATGATTGGCTGGTTCGGTACGGCAATGTTGTGCTACGTGACGCCGAAGGAGCATCTCGGCCTGCCGAACAAGCAGGACGTGCGCGATGGCATCATTGCCTACAAGATCGCTGCTCACGCGGCGGATCTGGCCAAGGGACATCCGGGCGCGCAGGTGCGTGACAACGCGCTGTCCAAGGCACGCTTCGAATTCCGTTGGGACGACCAGTTCAACCTGGGCCTCGATCCGGAAAAGGCCAAGGAATTCCACGACGAAACCATGCCGAAGGATGCGCACAAGAGCGCACATTTCTGTTCGATGTGCGGGCCCAAGTTCTGCTCGATGAAGATTACCCAGGACGTGCGAGACTACGCTGCCGAACACGGCATGGAAGCGTTCGAGGCCATCGACGAGGGGATGGCTGAAAAAGCCGCCGAATTCCGCGCCACTGGCGCCCAACTCTATCGACCCGAGTGAAGTCCGATCCGTGAAACTACCCGTTCCGTTCATACAGCTGCCGCTGCAGTTCGACGCCGAGTTGCTCGCCAAGGAAATCGCGGTGTTCGGACCGTCGCACTGGCGCGAACATCCGCAGAAATATCCGGGGAATCTTTGGTTGCCGTTGATTGCGGTTGACGGTGACCCGGACAACGATTCGTTCGCGGGTCCCATGCGGCCGACGGAGTACCTCAAGCAGTGCCCGTACCTGATGCAGGTGTTGTCGCGTCTGGGCGCTGTGTGGGGACGCACGCGCCTGATGAAGCTCACCGAGCAGGCCGAGGTGGGGCTTCACTTCGACATCAACTACTACTGGCGCGCGCGTATGCGCGTGCACGTGCCCATCGTGACCCAGCCTTCGGTGCGCTTTATCTGCGGCGAGGGCGAAGTGAACATGGCTCCGGGCGAATGCTGGATATTCGACACCTGGCGTCGGCATCGGGTGATCAATGCGTCGGATGTGGAACGCATTCACCTGGTCGCCGACACGGTCGGCAGCGACGAATTCGGAGAACTGGTCAGGGACGGCCAGATGCCTGGCAATCACGTGCCTGAGGGCTGGCGTGCCGAGGCTTATCCGCCGACTGGCGAAGAGCAACCGAAGCTGCGCTACGAGTCGGTCAACTTGCCCACCGTGATGACGCCGTGGGAGTTGCGCGAGCACATCAGCTTCCTCTTTCACGAGACGCAACCGCATCCGCAGCTGGAGCCGGCGCAGCAGGTTACGTCGCGCTTTTTGGGTGCATGGCAGGCGCTGTGGTCCGAGTTCGGCACGGATCCGGCTGGCTGGCCCGCTTATCGCCGCGCGTTGAACGCGTATGAACAATGGCTGGAGCGCTCGGCGACATCGCTCGCGTTGATCAATCAATCGCCGCTGTTGAGCTCGTTGCGGCTCATGGTCTTTGCGGTGGCACTTCGTGACAGCAGCAGCGCTTCCGATGGTGGCGAGCAACGCCAGGCAATGGCGGCAGCTTCGATCCCCGGTCCGCGCGCCACCGAAAGCGAACGCGATCCGCTGTTCGATCGTCCGGTCTTCATTATTTCGCCGCCGCGTTCGGGCTCGACGCTGCTGTTCGAAATCCTGGCAACGGCGCCGGGCGTGTTCACCATCGGCGACGAAAGTCATGCGCTGATCGAAGGACTGCAGGGGCTGCATCCGCGTGATCACAACTATCATTCCAACCGTCTCGACGCGACATCGGCCACACCCGCGCTGACGGAAGAATTGCGGCAGCGCTTCTTTGCCGAACTGCGCGACCGCGCCGGCCACCCGGCGACTCAAAAGCCGGTTCGGATGCTGGAAAAAACGCCGAAGAACGCATTGCGCGTTCCGTTGCTGATGAAGATCTTCCCGGAAGCGCAGTTTGTTTATCTGTACCGCGATCCACGCCAGACCTTAAGCAGCATGATCGAAGCGTGGGAATCGGGGCGGTTCCGCACCTATCGCAAGTTGCCCGACTGGAAATCGCTGCCCTGGTCGTTGTTGCTGGTACCGGGTTGGCGTGAGCTGGATGGACGTGCGCTGCATGAGATCGTGGCGGCGCAGTGGGAAGCGACGACGCGCATCCTGCTCGGTGACCTCGAGTCGCTGCCAGCGGACCGGTGCCATGTCGTGCGCTACGACACGCTGCTGGCGAATCCGGCCGGCGAAGTGACGCGGCTATGCCAGGCACTCGGGCTGGGTTGGGATCGCTCACTCGATGGCGCGCTGCCGCTGTCGCGTTACACGGTGTCACAACCCGCGTCGGACAAATGGCGTCGCCACGAAGGCCTGATCGAGCAAGTACTGCCGGGCCTGCAAACCACGCTTGCCCGTGCCGAGCGATTCGCCGCCCGCTGAGCGGCGTTTTACCAAACCCATAAACCGCCAGGTGAAGTTGTCTTCACCTGGCTTTTTCATGCGCCTTCCTACGCTGTGGAATGTTTCGGTAGTACCGGTAGTTGTCGACACCGATACCCACTCACTTCCACAGGAGCAAGCCATGGCCAAGACCAAGCCGTTCGTCAGCGACATCGAGAACATCCGCAAGCGTGCGCGCCAGGATATCGACAAGGGTGCGATGACGGCGGGTTACGCCGCTGACCGAAGCACCGTGGTCAAGCTGCTCAATCAGGCGCTGGCCACCGAGCTGGTTTGTGTGCTGCGCTACAAGTTCCACTACTACATGGCGTCGGGTATCAACTCGCAAGCCGTCAAGGCTGAATTTCTGGAGCATGCGAATCAGGAACAGGGCCATGCGGATCTGATCGCCGAGCGCATCACCCAGCTGGATGGCAAGCCGAACCTGTCGCCGGAAGGCATGCTCAGCCGCAGCCATGCCGACTATGTCGAAGGCGTCGACCTGGTCGACATGATCAAGGAAGACCTGGTGGCCGAACGCATCGCGATCGACAGCTACCGCGAAATCATCGACTACATCGGTGCCGACGATTCCACTACTCGTCGCATGCTCGAAGGCATCCTGGCGATGGAAGAAGAACACGCCGAAGACATGAACACGCTGCTCGAACAGCTGGGCAAGAAAGGCGAGCCGGCGAAAGCGGCGCCGGGGAAAAAGTCCCCTTCAGGCCATTGACCGTTGTTGGTAGAGACGGGACACGCTGCCCCGTCTCTACCAACCCTTGCAGGTTTTCCTATGACCAGCCGACCACGACCAGCTTGCCAATGCTGGAGCCCGACTCCAGCCGACGATGTGCCTCGCGCAAGTTTGCCGCCGAGATGGGTGACAGCGTTTCGTTGTGAGTGCTGCGCAATTCACCCGCATCGATAAGCGCGGCAACGCGCTCGAGGATGCGACCCTGCTCGGCTTTGTCAGCGGTATCGAAGCGTGGTCGCGCAAACATCATTTCCCAATGAATACCGATGCATTTGGCCTTGTAGGGGTCGCCGATATTCAGTGCGCCGGAGGGTTCGACGATCAAGCCGACGTGGCCCTGCGGCGCCAGCAGTTCGCCAATCGTTTCCCAATAGCGTTCGGTGTCCGCCAGGTTGAGTACAGCATCGATCTGCTTGAAACCCAGCGTCGCGAGTTGCGCCGCCAACGGCTGGCGATGATCGATCACATGGTGTGCGCCCATCTTGCGGCACCACGCGATTGTTTCCGGGCGCGAAGCGGTAGCGATGACGGTGAAACCTGCGCGACGCGCCAACTGCGTCGCGATGGAGCCGACCCCGCCGGCACCGCCGATGATCAGCAGCGATTTGCCTTCGCCACCGTGTTCGCTATCGAATGGCATGCGCTGGAACAACAGTTCCCACGCCGTGATCGTGGTCAGCGGTAATGCTGCGGCCGCGGTCAAATCCAGCGATTGCGGCGCATGACCCACCAGGCGCGCATCGACCAGCTGATACTCGGCATTGCTGCCGGACCGGGTGACGTCGCCGGCGTAGTACACGCGGTCGCCAGGCTTGAAACCGGCCACCGCGGCGCCTACCGCCTCGACCGTTCCCGCCGCATCGTAACCCAGTACTTTGGGCGTTGCTTCGACCTGCGGTTTCGGCGAACGCAGTTTGGTATCTACGGGATTTACCGATACGGCTTCGATGCGCACCAGCAAGTCATGCTCGCCCGCAACCGGCTTTGCCAGCTCCACATCCATCAAGGAATTTGTATCGTCGATCGACAGGTAATGGGTAAGGCCAACAGCTTTCATGGAGAAACTCCGAACAAGGTTCGCAAAGGATTCAGACGGCCGGCGGATTACGTTCGGTGAACTGACCATTCCAATACGGGTAGTAGGGGTAAGGTGGCGTGACGGCACTGGCAACATCCAGTTTGGCGACCTGTTCGCTGCTGAGATTCCAGCCGACCGCATCGAGATTCTGCCGCAGCTGCTCTTCGTTGCGTGCGCCGATCAGCACCGTCGACACCGTGGGACGTTGCAGTAGCCAGTTCAGTGCGACCTGCGGAACGCTCTTGCCTGTCTCTGCAGCAATGGCGTCCAGTGCATCGACGACGCGATATAGCCGCTCCTCGTCCACCGGCGGCGCGAAGTTGGCGGGGTGTCATGCAGACGGCTACT
>Ga0302177_10000598_pt1 | contig 27254 bp, 24 predicted proteins | sample I_Palsa_E1_2_FD_198780 | JGI IMG/M metagenome (GOLD analysis project Ga0302177, IMG submission 198780) | Peat permafrost microbial communities from Stordalen Mire near Abisko, Sweden - I_Palsa_E1_2 | ecosystem: Environmental > Terrestrial > Soil > Palsa > Peat permafrost | place: Sweden... | reverse complement strand
GTGGCCCAATTCAGCAGCATCATGCGGCGAGTGGCGCTCATGGTCCAACCCAGCGGGTATTGATGCGAAGGCGTGATGTAAACGGCCCGCGCTTTCGGCGCGCGGCGAATTCCCTCCGCGATGTTCACACCTTCTTGATCCACCGGCACCGGAATTAATTTCGCGCCGGCGGTCATCAGCGCGTGGCGCGCGCCGTGGTAGCCGGGCTCTTCGATCCACACCGGATCGTCGGCGTCGAGCAGGATCTGCGCGGACAATTGCAGGCCAAGCTGCGAACCGGTGGTCACCAAAATTTGCGAGGCGTCGCAGCGCACCGCACGGACGGTTCCCAAATATTCCGCGATGGCTTCGCGAAACGGCAGGTAGCCCATGGCGTGACCGTAGGCCATGAGCTGGCGCGGTTGCCGCCGCGAATGGCGATTCACCAGCTTGGACCAGACCCCGACGGGAAATTGCTCGAGCGCGGGCAAGCTGACGCGGAACGCGCCCATGTTATCCAGCCACGATTGCGGCGGCATGCGCATCGCTATGGCGCGGCGCGAAATTTTGCGCGGCGCGGTGCGTTTTGCCGCTCGCTTTGCGGCTGGCCTGGCGACGGCGCGGGATTCCCCACCCTCCGGCTTTGCGGCGTTAGCAGGAATTGTGCGGGCCACGCAGGTGCCGGCGCCCACAAATGTTTCGAAGTAGCCTTCGGCCCGCAGCTGTTCGTACGCGCTGGAAACCGGGATGCGCGAAACCTTCAATTCCGCCGCGAGATTTCTCGTGGAGGGCACGCGTTGTCCGGGACGCAATTGACCTTGCAGAATGGCGCGCCGGAACCATTCGTACAGTTGCTGGTACATGGGCGTGCTGGCGCGCGAATCGAGCGCGATGGGCGGCAAGAAGCTGGAAGAGATTCGTTTCATCGCCGGTCTCAAATTCAAAAAGGGAGAGTGGCCTTATCGTATCACGCAGAAGTGGATATTGAGACAGGCCACTCCAAGCCCTATTTTGTAAGGCGTAAGCTCCATCGGCAAATTGGAGGAAACATGACCAAGACACTCAAGATCTTTTCGATTCTCGCGGGATTGTTCGTCGTTTTTTTTCTGGCGCAAAGCAGCCGGGTGGCGGCGCACGCCGCTGCCGAGCCCCCCGATCGGGCCCAGCCGGCGCAGTACTTGATCTCCCCGCCGGCGATGCTGGCGGCAGTTCAAAATTCGGCCGGCGCGCCGCGCGATGGCTCGCACGATTTCGATTTCGAGATCGGCTCGTGGAAAATTCATCTCAAAAAACTGGTGCATCCCCTGACCGGATCGACCACCTGGGTCGAAGCCGACGGCACGTCGGTCACCCGTAAGGTTTGGGACGGCCGCTCGCAACTCGAGGAGTTTGAAACCGACGGGCCGGTGTTGGGCCACATCGAAGGAATGACGCTGCGTCTCTACAACCCGGAGGCGCACCAGTGGAACCTCAACTGGGCCACCTCCAAAACCGGCGCGTTCGGCGTGCCCACCATCGGCGAATTCAAAAATGGCCGCGGCGAATTTTACGACTATGAACCGATTAACGACCGGATGATTCTGGTGCGGTTCCTGTGGACCAACACCACCACGGATACGCCGCACTTCGAACAATCCTTCTCCGAAGACGGCGGCAAAACCTGGGAAGTGAATTGGATTACAGATCAAACGCGAGTGAAGGAATAAGCCCGGAGGCACCATGGGACGAACACTAGCAAGCACCGGGATGGTGGTGGTTCTGGCGGCTCTTACGGCCGGCGGCATGAACCAGAAGAACGCGCTGCCGCCGGCAACCGGGACTGAGCAACTCGGCAATTTTCCGGTCGTGGAATTCCGCCGGTACACCATCAACCCTGGAGAGCGTGAACATTTCGCTGAATACTTCGACACCTATTTTCCGGAGGCGTTCGAGCAACTCGGAGTAATCGTGGCGGGATCGTTCTTCGAGCGCGACAAACCGTTGGGCTTTACCTGGATACGGGGATTTCACAGTAACGAAGAGCGAGCGCTGGCCAACGCGGAATTTTATTATGGCCCGTTGTGGAGAGAGCATCGGGCGACGATGAATAGCATGATCGCGGACAGCAATAACGTGATGCTGCTTCATTCGCTGCGGGCGGACCGGGATATCAGCGTTTTGACCACAGTGGATCCGGTGAAGGAGCCGCAGGGCGCCTCCGGAGTGGTCGTCGCGCAAATATTTTCGGTGAAGCCCGATAGCGAGCGGGAATTTTCAGAGCGAGCGGAAGCGGAATTTGCCGGATATCGCGCGGCTGGCGCGCGCGAAGCCGGCGTACTGATGACCCTCGAGGTGCCTAACAATTATCCGCAGTTGCCCGTTCGCAGCGATGGACCGTTTTTGGTCTGGCTGGGCGTGCTGCCGAACGACCAAGCTTTCGAGACTCAGTTCGCCCCGGTCGCGGAACAAGCGCAGCAGAAACTTTTCGCCACCGGGCTATTGCGCAACACTGCGGAACTGGTCGTGCTCCATCCGACGCATCGATCGCGTCTGCGCTGGATAACCGAGACGGCAATGCGAGGTGGCCAATGAAACCGAAAAGTCTTTCTGGGGCCGCGCGGCGCAGATTTGTTGGGGCCGCACTGCTGATTACGGGCCTGATTTTCAGTTTGCAGCCGCTCGGTGGGGCCAATCTTCAACCGCCTCAGGCACCGCGCGACGGCCAAAACGATTTCGATTTTGAAATCGGCAATTGGAATACGCACATTTCGCGCTTACAGCATCCGCTGACGGGCTCGACCACCTGGGTTGAGTACCACGGCACCTCGGTGGTGCGGAAAATCTGGGGTGGCCGCGCGAACATGGTGGAGCTGGAAGTCGATAGCCCCACCGGCCACATCGAAGGTATTTCGCTGCGGCTCTACAATCCGCAATCGCATCAATGGAGCCTGAATTTCGCCAACAGCCGCGTCGGTGCTCTTAGCGTTCCGACCGTCGGCGAATTCAGGAACGGCCGCGGTGAATTTTTCGACCAGGAAGAATTCAAGGGCCGGATGATTCTGGTGAAGAATGTGTGGATGGACATGACTGCGAATTCGTGCCGGTTCGAGCAGTCGTTCTCGGACGACGGCGGGAAAACCTGGGAAGTCAACTGGATCGCGGTCGACACGCGGACGAAATAGCCAAGCACTGGGGAAAGATCTAGCCCAGCGGACCCGAGAAAGTCCAAGGATGAGGGCCCGGAGGATTTGATCGGAGCGGAAGAGATCCCGCTCGATCAGCGGCCCGTGGCGCTCGCTGGTCGGCCCAAGGTTGAATTGCCGCCGGGAACGAAAATCCTCGAACAGCGGTTGACAGTATTCCGCTTAGGTCTCAGACTGCGGCCTATGCGATCACTCCTTTTGTGCTGCTTGGCATTTCTTATGTTTTCCTCGGCCAGTTCCGCGCAGACTGCGTCGGGCGTTCCGATTTTCGAAATCACCCCGGTCCATAGTTCGATCACGTTCTATGTGAAGGCGTCCGTCGCGATCAAGGGTAATTTCGACAAATGGGACGCTTCGTTAACTTTTCAATCTCCGGATGTCACCACCGGCTCGCTGCTCCTGACCATTCAGGCCGATAGCGTGGACACCGGCAGCGGGATGAAGAATGGCAAACTGAAAGGCAAGGATTTCTTCGACGCCGAAAACAATCCGACCATCACTTTTAAATCCACCAAATTTGTGCAGACCAGCGCCAACACGATTGAAGTGGACGGCGACTTCACCATCCGTGGTGCGACCCAACCGGAGAAGGTCACTCTGGTCATTTCCCATAAGACGGGACACCTGGGAGAGATTGAAGGGAAAATGACCTTCAATCGCAAGGACTACGGCATGAACAAAGGGATCCCCTTCGTCAAGATCGGAGATCACGTCGACGTGACGCTCAATTTAAAATTGAAGCATACCAGTGGACCGCAAGTAGACCTGGTTTACCGCAAGCCTTGATTTTCAGATTGCCCGGGCCTGGCCAACGACGAGGAGTCACCTTTGAAACTCAGCAAAATTCCTGAAGGCGTGATCGACTGGACGGAAATGACCGCGATGACGCGTCCCGGAGAATCCGGAGAGGCGACCGCGCGGGCTTGGCAGTTGGGCGACATTCGGCTGCGGCGCGTGAAGTACAGTCCCGAATACGTGGCCGACCATTGGTGCGGCAAGGGCCACGTGCTGATCGTGCTGGATGGCGCGGTCGTCCTGGAACATCAGGATGGCCGGCAATTCACGGTGGGCGAAGGCGCGACCTATCATGTCGCGGACGACAGCAAGTCGCCGCACCGGGTGATTTCGGAGCACGGGGCGACCGTTTTCATCGTGGATTAGGCCAAAGAATTTACCCCTTGACAGCTTAGGGGAGCACGACATACACTCCTGATCATCTTAGGAGTGATCGTGACGGACCAAGCTCAACTCCTCCCCGGTACCCTCGATCTGCTGATTCTCCGCGCCGTTTCCCTTGGAGCACTCCATGGCTATGGAATTCTCCTACGCATCCAGCAAATTTCCGGCGGTGCGCTGCTGATCGAGCAGGGCGCGCTGTACCCCGGTTTATTCCGGCTGGTGCGCCAGGGATTGCTCAAAGCCAGTTGGGGCACCTCGGAAAACAACCGCCGCGCCAAATTCTATGAACTGACCGCCGCCGGCCGTAAACGTCTGCGCCAGGAAACCGACACCTGGAACCGCCTGGCCACCGCCATCGCCAGCGCCCTGGCAGCGCAACCGGAGGAAGTATGAGCTTCTTCTCTACAATACGATCGCTGGCTTCCGCTTTCCTGCAACGTGGTCAAGTGAATCGCGAAATGGAAGATGAACTTCGCTCGCATCTTCAGCATCGCGCCGACGATCTGCAGCGCGCCGGGATTTCCCGTACAGAAGCGGAACGCCGCGCACGCCTGGAATTCGGCGGCTTCGAGAAATTCAGAGAAGAAGCCCGCGAAGCACTGGGCGGTCGTTTCGTCGAGACACTCTTTCAGGACATACGCTTCTCCGTGCGCAGCCTGCGCCGCACACCCGGGCTGACCGTCTTCGTGATCGTTACTCTAGCGCTTGGGATTGGCATGGTTTCCGGTACTTTCAGCATGGTGGATGCGCTGATCTTCAGGCCCTACCCCGTACCGCATCCGAGCGGAATCGTCACGCTGGTAAGCACCACGCATGACAGCAGCTTCGACGATTTTTCCTATCGCGAGTATCTGGACCTGCGCGACAAAACTCAGAGCTACGCGGGTGTGATCGCCAACTCCGACATGAAGGCGGTTGGCTTCAGCGCCGACGCGTCCAGCACGCCGCGGGTCACCGGCGGAATGATGGTTTCCGGAAACTACCTGCATGTGCTGGGCGTGGAGCCGCAGCTGGGGCGCAATTTTCGGCTGGAAGAAGACCAGGTGCCGGGGCGCGACGCAGTGGTCGTGCTCAGCCCGGAATTCTGGAGGCGCGAATTCGGCGGCGATCCGGCGGTTATCAACCGGCACGTTCGCCTGAATGGCGTGGAGTTCACCGTGATCGGAGTGGCTCCCGAGAAGTTTCCGGGAATGCAAATATTCGACCGTCCCGACTTCTATATCCCGCTGGCGATGGCGCCGGTGTTTTCCACCGACCTGCAGAAGAACTTTTTCGAGGACCGCGACGATCGCGAACTGAATGTGAAGGCACGATTGAAACCGGGTGCAACGCTGCAGCAGGCGCAGAACGAAATCGCGGTGCTGGCGAAAAACTTCGAGAGCGAATATCCGAAGGCCAATCTCGGCCGCGGCGCGGCGGTACACACCCAGTTCGAAATGCGCACTCGGGTCGACGACGCGAACTGGAAGTTCACCGTGATCTTTGTGGTTCTGGCGCTGGCGGTCCTGCTGGTCGCTTGCACCAACGTGGCCGGGCTGCTGCTGAGCCGCGGCCGCGCCCGTGCGCGAGAAATCGCTATACGCTTATCGATTGGAGCGGGACGCAGCCGGCTGATCCGGTTGCTGATGACCGAGAGTTTGATTCTGGCCAGCTTGGGTGGATTGGGCGGAGTCGCCATCGGTTACGCGTTCGTCGAGTGGTTTCACACTTTTGATCAGGTCGTGTTGATGACGGATCTGCCCCTGGCGCTACCATTCCGCATGGACACGCGCGTGCTTCTGGCCAGTCTCGCCCTGGCGATGTTGAGCGCGGTGCTCTGCGGGCTGGCCCCGGCGCTGCAGAGCACGCGCGTGGACCTGGCGAGCGGAATTAAATCCGCGGAAGTCGACGTGCCGGGACGAAAACGGATGTGGGGCCGAAACGTCCTGGTGGTGGCGCAGGTTTCCACCTCGCTGATGCTGCTGACCGCGGCATTCCTGATGGTGCGCGGTTTCCAGCGCGACCTGCAGGTCGGAACCAATTTCCAGAAGGATCATCTGTTGATGACGACTTTCGATCCGCGCCTGGTGCAGTACAACCCAACTCAGACGAGGCAGTTCTACAAACTGCTGACCGAACGCTTGCGTGAAGCTCCCGGAGTGCAGGGCGACGCCTTGATGCAGAACATCCCGCTCGGGACCGATCATTTCGACGGCCTGGCCTTCGTCCCCGATGGCCTGCAGCTGCCGCGCGACCGCGAGAATTTCAGTTCGACCATGGACACAGTCGACGAAGGGTATTTCAACACCATGGCCATCCCGATTCTGGGTGGCCGCGGATTTCTGCAGTCCGATACCGCGGAGGCGCCCCGCGTCGCGGTGGTGAATGAGCAGTTCGCGAAACACTATTGGCCGGGCCAGAATGCCGTCGGGCAGCATATCCGACTCGATAGCCGCGACGGAGCTTTGGTCGAGATTGTCGGCGTGGCCGAAACCATCAAGAATGAAAACGCCGCCGACTTTCCCGCGGACTTTATATATCTGCCTCTGGCTCAGCATCCGATCGCGCGCCTGACTTTGATGGTGCGTTCGAGCGGCGACCCGGTTCAGCTGGTTCAAACGGTGAAGGAAGCGGTCCGCACGCTCGATCCGAACCTGCCGATGATCGATACCCGAGCGTACGAGGAGTACTATCGGAACCAGGCCGTGGAATCGCCAAAAATCGCGATGAAAATGGTGGGCGCGATGGGCTTGGTCGGTTTGTTGATGGCCGTGGCCGGGCTGTACGGATTGATCGCCTACAACGTAAGCCGCAGAACCCACGAGATCGGCATCCGCATGGCGCTGGGCGCCGATCGCTCGGAAGTTCTCCGCCTGGTCATGGGCAAGGGCTTGGTGCTGGTCGGGATCGGAACGGCGCTCGGCCTCGCCATGGGTTTCGCGGTTGAGCGGCTGATGAATTCCATGCTCTTCGATGCCGGCGGAGTCGACGCGCTCGCTTACGTCGTCGTGGTACCAACACTATTTGTGGTGACCATGCTGGCGGCGTACATTCCGGCGCGAAGAGCATCCCGCATCGCCCCAACCGAAGCCCTGCGTTACGAGTAGCACCTTTCAGAAGTATCTTTCAGTAGTAGCTTTCGGCGTTTAGCTGCCGCAACGCTGCGCTTTTCTTCCCTTCACCGCTCTTTGCTACAATTGAAGGTTCAGGACAGAAGCGCGCCACAACCTTCGACGACCAGACGCCCATGATCTCCCTCTTCGGACCTCCGGAACCCACGCTACTCGAACGCTTGAAGGATTCCGTCAGCAAGACGCGCACGGAACTGGCGGCGCGGGTCGAGCAGATTCTCACCGGCGATCGCCCGGTCGATCCGGAACTGCTACGGCAACTGGAATCCGCGCTGCTGAGCGCGGACATCGGGGTGCAAACCACCAAGGAAGTTCTGGCCGCGCTGCGCCAGCAAGTGAACGAACACAAGCTGGAAGAACCGGGTTCGCTGAAGCGCGAACTGAAAAACCAGATTCTGAAAATCCTTACGGCGCCATCGATCAGTTCGAATGGTTTCGACGCCAAGGCCACTGCCGCGCCGCGGGTGATTTTTGTGGTGGGCGTAAACGGCACCGGCAAAACGACGACCATCGGCAAGTTGACGAATCGGCTGACCAAAGAAGGCGCAAAGGTCGTCCTTGCCGCAGCGGATACTTTCCGCGCCGCCGCGATCGAACAGCTGGAAGTTTGGGCGCGCCGCTCCACCGTGGAATTAGTGAAACAAAAACCTGGCGCCGATCCTTCTGCGGTCGTGTTCGACGCACTTTCGTCGGCACGCGCGCGCGGCGCGGACGTGGTCCTCGTCGACACCGCTGGCCGCCTGCACACCAAATCGAATCTGATGGCCGAGCTGGACAAAATGAAGCGCACCGCCGCGAAAGTAATTCCCGGCGCGCCGCACGATGTGCTGCTGGTGCTCGACGCGACCACCGGACAGAACGGCCTAAACCAGGCGCGCGAATTCTGGAGCCACGCGGGCGTTACCGGAATTGTGCTGACCAAGCTTGACGGCACCGCCAAGGGCGGAATCGTCGTGGCGATTACGCGCGAACTGAATTTGCCGGTGCGGTTCGTGGGCACTGGCGAAAAGATTGACGACCTGGTGCCGTTTGACGCCCAAACCTACGTCAATTCCCTTTTCGATTAGGCACCGTGGCCTCCCGCACAATGATGAAAAAGAAAATCGCGCTCGCCCATGAAACTGACGAATTCTGGATGGCCCGCGCGCTTGATCTTGCGCGACGCGGCGTGGGCCTGGCTCATCCCAATCCTATCGTCGGAGCCGTGATCGTGAAATCCGGCCGGGTGGTCGGCGAGGGCTTTCACGTTTACGAACGACGGGACCACGCCGAAATTGTCGCGCTGCGCCAGGCCGGCAAGCGCGCGAAGGGCGCGACGCTGTACGTCACGCTCGAGCCCTGCTGCCACACCGGGCGTACCGGACCGTGCACGCGCGCCGTCGTCGCCGCGGGAATTTCGCGAGTGGTCGGCGCGATGCGCGATCCACACTCGGTCGTCGCCGGCCAGGGATTTCAGCATCTGCGCCGCGCCGGAGTCGCGGTGACGATTGGCGTTGGTGAATCCGAGGCGCAAACTCTGAACGAATCGTTCTCGCGCTGGATCATCAGCAAGCGTCCGTTCGTGACCTTGAAGACTGCGCTGACGCTCGACGGTCAAATTTCGCTGCGCGCCAGCAGCGCTACCTGGATAACTTCGCCGGCATCGCGCAAAGAAGTGCAGCGCATGCGGCATGCAGCCGACGCGCTGCTCACCGGAATTGGCACCGTGCTAGCGGACGATCCGCGGTTGAACGATCGGTCCGGACTGCCCCGCCGACGGCGCCTGCTGCGCGTGGTTCTCGATTCGCGGTTGCGCTTGCCGTTGCGCTCGGAATTGGTTCGATCCGCCGAAAATGATCTGCTTGTGTTCACCGGCGAATCCCCGGCTTCAAAGAAGGCCCGCGCGCTGATCCGCGCGGGCGTCGAAGTCGTGCGGCTTCGGACGCGTCGCGGGCGCATCGATCTGCGCGACGTGATTCGCGAACTGGGCCGGCGGGAAATCCTTAGCGTGATGGTGGAAGCAGGCGCGGAATTGAATGGGGCGATGCTCGAGGCTGGGCTGGTGGATAAGATGGTTCTCTTTTATGCTCCTAAAGTTATGGGCGGAAGCGGCGTGCCGATGGCCCGCATCCCTTCGCGGTTTTTTGCCAAATCGCCGCTGCTGACCAATTTGAAATTGCACGCGTGCGGACCTGATTTTGTGCTGCAAGGATATTTTCATCCACCGGCGCCTGGCCGCGATTCGCGCGCAAAAAACTAATCCATTCAAGGATACTGGATAAATGTTCACCGGAATTACCGAGCAGGTTGGCCGCATCGAATCGCTGCACATCGACGCCCAGGGCGGCGCGTTGCTGGTGCACCTGCCTTCGCAGCCTGGCCCGCACCTCTCGGTCGCCGACGGCATGAAACTCGGCGACAGCATTTCAGTGAACGGCTGCTGCCTCACCGTGACCCATTTTGATCCGATGCATTTTTCCGCGCAGCTTTCCGGCGAAACTTTGCAGCGCACTAATTTCGGCGAAAAAAAACCGCGCGACCTGGTGAATCTGGAGCGGCCGCTGGCCGCTGGCGCGCGCCTGGGCGGCCATTTTATGCAGGGCCACGTGGACGGAGTCGGCCGCGTCACGCGCTTGGTTCCGGAAGGCGACAGCTGGTGGCTCTCCGTGCGCCTTCCGGAAAATCTGCGGCGCTACGTCGCGGAAAAAGGTTCGATCGCGATCGACGGCATCAGTTTGACGGTGGCGAAGTGGCACGACGGCATTGTCGACATCGCAATCATTCCCTTCACCCACGAAAACACCAACGTCCGCATGATGAGCGTCAATGACCCAGTCAACATTGAGACCGACATTCTGGCGAAATATGTCGAAGGCCTGCTGAAGAAGGACGAAGCTCCCGCGGCGAACGGCATCACCGTAAAGAAACTGGCCGAGGAAGGTTTCTAGTGCCCGCGACCTACGACGTCGTGGTGATCGGGGCCGGCGTCTTTGGCGCGTGGTCCGCGCGCTTCCTGCAGAAATCCGGCGCGAAGATCCTGCTGGTGGATGCTTACGGCCCTGGGAATTCGCGCTCCAGCTCCGGTGGCGAATCGCGCATCATCCGCATGGGCTATGGCCCGGACGAAATCTACACGCGCTTCGCCATGCGCTCGCTTCCGCTGTGGAAAGAAATATTCGCGGAAGCCGGACGTCCCGAGCTGTTTCATAAAACTGGCGTGCTCTGGATTGCTCCGGACAGTTATCAGTACGCGATCGATTCCCTTTCGACGCTGCAAAACAACGGCGTCGGCTGCGAGCAATTGACCGTCCGCGATTTGCGGCGCCGTTATCCGCAGATTTCGTTCGAGGACGACGCCTGGGGAATTTTCGAACCGCACAGCGGCGTATTGATGGCGCGGCGTGCAGTGCGCGCGGTGGTCGATCAGGCGCTTGCCGCCGGCGGGGATTATCGTAACTTGGGAATCGCCAGACCGTCAGGACAGCACAAGCTCGAATCGATTGCTACCAGCACCGGAGAAAAGATCTCGGCAGGCTCGTTCGTCTTCGCCTGCGGTTCGTGGTTGCCGAAAATATTTCCGGACGTACTTGGCTCGCGAATATTTGTGTCGCGCCAGGAAATTCTGTTTTTCGGCGTTCCGCCGGGCGAACGGCAGTTCACGCAGCCCGCGATGCCAACCTGGCTGTATCTGAAAGACGAATTTTATGGGATGCCGGACATCGAATCACGCGGATTTAAAGTGGCCCACGACCGGCATGGCGCGCCGGTCGATCCGGACACCCAGTCGCGGGTGGCCAGTCCGGAAGCGGTGGAATCGGCGAAGGAATTTGTGGCGCGCCGTTTTCCCGCCCTGAAAAACGCCCCAGTGGTGGAAACGCGTGTCTGCCAGTATGAGAACACGTCGAACGGAGATTTTCTGATCGACCGGCATCCGCAACTCGAAAATGTGTGGCTGGTCGGTGGCGGGTCAGGCCACGGATTCAAGCACGGCCCGGCCGTGGGAGAATATGTCGCGGCGCAGGTCACCAGAAGCGCCCAGACGTTTACGAAACCGGAACCACGCTTCTCGCTCGCCACCAAGATGTCCACCCAAAATCGCGCGGTCCACTAACCACCGCGAATTTCTACGACGCCGCGCGGGCGTCGCGAGCCTTCGCCCGCACACCCCGGTAATACAAAGCCAACCCAAACAACACCGAAGCCACGGTTCCGATGATCAGCTTGGCCACGAACAGAAATTTGTTCGCCGATTCCGCGGGAGGAATGAACGACAGCGCGATTCCGCCCAGCACCACGAAAATACCCAGCAGGCTAGCGATCCACACGCCTAAGACGCCACCCGGAATCAGGACCGCGCCCGGCGTGGTCTCACGATCTTTGCGATACGCCAGCCGAATGGCGGCCGCGTACATGTACATCAGCGAAATAAAATAAACGATGGTCGTGGCGTCTACCAGAATCTGGTAGGCGCTGTTTGCCGTTTCGTTGATCTGCGTGGCCAGCAGAATCACTCCGGAAACAACGGCTTGGACTAAAATTGCGACGTACGGCGTTTTCCACTTCGGATGAATTTTTCCGAAGGCCGCGGGAAGGTAGCGGTCCAGCCCCACGACGAACGGCACGCGCGAAACGCCGGCAACCGTGCTGCCCACTCCGCCCGCGTTTCCCACCGATACCAGCATCGCCGCCAGCACGCCGACGAATCCGATTTTCAGCAGCGTGGAACCCGAAGTGATCGCTTGAAACACGCCGCTCTTGGTATCGACATCGGCCGCGGGAAGCAGCGAAAGCACCGCAAAGGTGCCGATGATATAGATGATTGCGATCAACGCGCCGGAAGCGAAGATGGCTCGGGGAAAAGTGCGCCGGGGATCGCGGACTTCTTCGCTCATCATCGACCCGATTTCCAGGCCGGTAAACGCGAACGCTATTTGCGGCCAGAAATTCACCGTGCCCCAGTTCCAGTGGGGCATCATGTTGGCCAAGGTGAATGTCGTGACCGAACCGTGCGAGCGCAACAATAGCAACGCAATCACGGCGAGGATCAGCAGCGGAAGGTAGGTCGAGACGCCGCCGGCATTCTGCAACCACTTGCCAATGTTGAGGCCGACCAGATTCATTCCCACCGCGACGATCAGCAACACGAACGAACCAACCAGCAAAAACATCCGGTTTTGTGCCAGCGCCGCGCCGCTGGGACCCACCACGTAAGCGCTCATGCTTGCGCTGGCCAGCAGCAGCGCCGGAAAATAAAAAATCGTGTAGATCCAGTAGGTCCAGCCGGCGACGAAGCCGTGAAAATCGCCGAAGGCGTTTTTGGTCCAGGCGTACAAGCCGCCTTCCTCGGGAAAACGCGAAGTGAGTTCGACGATGACCATGGCCGTCGGCACGAAAAATCCCACGGCGGCTAAAACCCAAAGTGAAATCGAGGACGTGCCATTGTGCGATGCGGCGGCAATCCAGCGCGGCCCCAGAACCGCCGCGATGTTAAAAAGCAGCAGGTCCCAGAAACCCATGACCCGCCGTAATTGTGATTTGGGATCGGCGGCGGGCGGCGGAGTTTGGCTCACGCCGTTTCTTCCAGGGCCGGGATCAATTCATCTTGCGCCAGAAAATTTCGCAAGAACGCATCTTTGGTGTTGGCCAGTTCGGCCCAGGTGCCGAAGAAACCGACCCGGCCTTCCTGCAGGAAAATAACCCGATCGGCCAATTTTTTGGCCAGGTGCGTGTCGTGGGTCACCACGATCGCGGTTTTTTTCAGTTTGGCTTTCAACTTTACGATCAGGTCGCCAACGTGCGCGGCCATCAGCGGATCGACCATGGTGGTGGGCTCGTCGTACAAAATGGCTGCCGGATCTTCGGCCAGGGCGCGCGCAATCGCCACTGAGCGTTTGGTGCCGGTGCTTAGATCGGCGGGGATGCGTTCGGCAAAATCGGTAACTTCGAGTTCCTTCATCAGTTCGGCGACTTTCGCGTCGATTTTGTCCTGGTCGCGTTTCTCGCCGCGCGTTTCCAGGGGGAACGCCACATTTTCCGCGACGGTCAGCGAATCAAAAAGCGCGCCGGACTGGAAGACCATGGTCACGGTCCGGCGAATTTCGGCGAACTGTTTTTCGGTCCATTCCGTAACATCGTTGCCGGCTACAATGATTTTCCCTGCATCGGGCTTGAGAAATCCAAGCAGCAGTTTCAGCGAGACCGATTTGCCCACGCCGCTGCGGCCCATGATCACCGCGGTTTCGCCCTGATCGATGAAAAAGCTCACGTCCTTCAGCACGTCGTTGTCGCCGAAAGATTTTGAGACGTTGCGGAATTCGAAATAGTGTTCGCTCATATTTTGGCGCGCCGGCTGGAGACGGCCTGGGCTTCCTCGTAGTCCGCCGGCCGGTTCATATTCTTGAATAGGAGGCCGCCTGAATCAAAGGCTTTCCATTCGCCCGGTTCCACATATTCCGGATTTAACATCGCCACCACCTCGGTGACTTTCCGCTTTCCTTGCTGCAACGCTTCACGAATGGTGCCTTCCGCTCGTCGATGATAAACCGCGCAGAGCGGTTCCGGCCCACGCTCACTTCTCGGCACCACCGCGTCGGCGCTCGACGCCTTGGCTCGCTGCAAAAGAAATCGCAGCCAATCCGCCGTCAGGTAGGGCATATCGCACGCGACAATCAAATTCCCGGCCGCCTGCGTCTGGTGCAGGGCCGTCGCGATCCCGCCCAGAGGGCCCATGCCGGGCCACTCGTCCGCGATCACTGGTACTCGCAATCGCCGCCTTTCGAATTCGGCTGGCGCTCCCAGCACCGCGACGGAAATTCCCGCGCCAACGACCAGCTCGACCGCCCGATCGAGCATCGTGATGCCATCGATTTCGAGCAGGGCTTTGTCGCGGCCCATGCGCGAGCTGCGGCCACCCGCCAAAATGAACCCTGCGAATTGGTCCGCTTGATGATTCATGGTCACGAGTCACGAGCCGTGGGTGAAGTCTACTTCCCCGGCCGCTGAATTCCCAGCTCGCGCAATTTTTCCTGCAGACTTTGGCGATGCAGTCCCACCACCGCTGCGGTTTTGGAGACGTTCCAGCGATGCTCTTCCAGCTTGCGCTTTAGGTAGACGATTTCAAACTGGCGTTTCGCTTCGCGAAAGTCGCTTTCGCCCAGAAATGCGCTTTCGCTCTCGGTGCCTGCGGGCGTCAGCGGTCGGTGGCCTTCGCGAATTTCTTCGGGCAAATCGGCTGCGGTAATTTCGTCGCCACGGCACAGCACTAGGCTGCGTTCTACCGCGTTGCGCAATTCGCGCACGTTGCCGGGCCAATCGTAGGCGCTCAGCAGGTCCAGAGCCGCGCGGTTGATCTTCACCTTGCGACTATGACGCGCTCCGAATTGCGCGAGGAACGCGTCAACCAGCGCCGGAATGTCTTCTTTGTGCTCGCGCAGCGCGGGCAATTCCAGGGTCACCACGCGCAGCCGGTAATACAGGTCTTCGCGAAATTTTCCCGCGGCGATTTCAGCGGACAAATCGCGATGCGTCGCGCTGATCACTCGAACGTCGACAGCGATGGATTGCGAGCCGCCTAGCCTTTCGATCTTGCGATTTTCGAGTACGCGCAGAACCTTGGCCTGGGTCACCGGATTCATATCGCCAATTTCGTCCAGGAAAATTGTGCCGCCGGAGGCGAGCTCGAATTTTCCTTTGCGCTGCTGGGCCGCACCGGTAAACGCGCCGCGCTCAAATCCAAACAATTCCGATTCGATCAGGTTTTCCGGGAGCGCGGCGCAATTGACCGCCACAAACGCTTTTCCGGCACGCGGTGAACGGTCGTGAATTTCCTGGGCCAATAAGTCTTTGCCGGTCCCGCTTTCGCCCAGAATCAAGACGGTCGCGTCGGTCGCCGCGACGCGTTCGGCCATTTCAAAGACGCGCCGCATCGGCGCGCTCGAACCCAGCATCCGGCCAAACTGGCCGTCGGCGACCAGTTCGCGTCGCAGCCGGGTATTTTCCGCGCCCAATTCTGCGATCTGCAATATGTTCGCCACGCGCGTGCGCAGCTCCTCGATGTCGTAGCCCTTCACGATGTAATCCGCCGCCCCGCTCCGCAGCGCGTCGACCGCCGTCTTCGCGCTGTCCAGCGCGCTGACTACGAGAACCGGCGTCTCGATGTTGTTGGCACGCATCCACCGGAGGAAGGTCAGACCGTCTTCGCCGGGCATCACCAGGTCCAGCAAAATCAGGTCGGAAGGTTCAGCCGCCAGCAGCGCGCGCGCGGAGGTCGCCGAATCCGCCTCGGCGATTTTGTACTTCCCTTCAAGGGCGCGGCGCATGCCATAACGCGCGGCCGGCTCGTCATCCACGATTAGAATTGTTCGCATCATTTCGGGGCCCCTTCTCCATCGCCCTCGGCGACCGGCAACATCAGGCGAAAGCGCGTGCCTTTTCCGTTGCGCACCGGGCTCTCGCAGGAAATCGTGCCGCCGATTTCTTCCACCCGCCGGGCGACGATGGAGAGCCCCAGGCCGGTGCCGCTAGGCTTAGTGGTGAAATAGGGCTGAAAAATTTTCGCGCGCAGCTCCGTCGAAATTCCGGGACCGCCATCCTCGACTACGATTTCGAGGCGCCCTTCGTAGCGGGAGAGGCTGAGGCGCACGCGGCCGCCGGCGGTCTGCGCTTCGATGGCATTAACGATCAAGTTCGAGAGAATTTCGTTCAGCGCCTCTTCCGAAGCCAGCGCGTAGATTTCGTGCGTGGGCCGCTCGAATTCGAAACGTACGTTGCGGGTGTCCGCATCGTGACGAAACAAAATGGCCGTCTGATTTGCCAGTGCCACGGCCGCCACCCTTTGCCCGCCCACCGAAGGCTTCGCGTAACGCAGCAGCTGGGTCAGCTTCGTGCTCATCCGATCGATTTCACCCACCACCAGCGTCGAATCGCGACGCACGTTTACCGGCAGGTCCGGGTCTTCAAGCTGCACCTGCAGCACAGTTTTCATCGAACTCAGCGGATTCCGCAAATTGTGTGAAACATTGGCGGCCATTTGCCCCAATGACGCCATGCGCTCGCGCTCGGCCAATTCCCTTTCGAGGCGCAGCTTGTCCTCGATCAGGCGCGCCAGGTCGATCATCCCAGGCAGTTGCTCGGCCAAAAATCCCAGCGCCGCCGTCGTCTCCCCAGTCAGGTACGATCCGGTCGAGGACGCTTCCAGCAATCCAATTTCCTCGCCGTCCTTCAGCAGCGGCACCACGGCCGTATGCCCCAGGCCGCCCGGCGCCTCCAGAGGCTTCGTCGCCGCGTCCCGCGGAATTGAAACCCGCACGTCGGCCAGCCCAAACGCATCGCGAATCCGCTTTTCGGCCTCCGTTACTAAATGCGCGACATTGCCCTGCCGCGCGACTTGCTGCAATTCCACCGTCAGCCGCTGCACCCCGCCGAGTCCTTCCTGAAATCTGCGATGCAGCGCCGGCCCGATCACCCGTTCCAGCGGCTCAAACAGAAAAATCAAAGAAAACAAAAGCACCGCCGCAGTCGCCTCCGGCGGCACCACCGGCTCCAGCCATCCGCTCACCCGCCGCACCAGCGCAAAATACAGCAGCGCCAGAAAAGTCACCGGCAGCGCGTACATCAAATTCCGCTGCGCCCCGAATCCTAAAAAATTGCGCCGGATCGCAAAGTAAAGAACTAGCGCGCCGGGCAGGATTGCCAGCATCACCACCACGACACCAGCCGTGTCGCCAGCGTGACCGGAAAGCATGAACTCCCACTGACGTTCGCTAACCAGTTTCGCCGGCCCTACATGCATCGCCATGAGCCGACATAACAAGGCCAGCAAGATCCCGGAGGTCGCGCAAACCCCTGCAGAAATTCTCCGCTCCGTGGAGTCTTCGGACGTCCGGGCTATGAACAACTGAACGGGAGTTACCACGAACAAAGTCGGTATTAAGAGGACCGAGTCAATGCTCGGCAGGAGATCGAATCCATCGAGGAGATTCATCGGAGGAACAGCCCCTCCCCACACCACTGCGTACGTTAAGATTGCAAACGGAGCCAAATAAAATAGCCAGGTCATAGCATCGAGCCACTTCGATACCCTGCGGCCACGGACAGATTTCAGATACGCGGTATGCAGCTGAATGAGTAGTCCCGGCAGGAAAGCAAAACCAAGGCACCGCAATAACGTGTAGCTCCATCGTGTCGCTGCCGGCGGGGTGCCGTACTCGACCATGGCGTTGATTTCGAGCAGGCCGCTGGCATAAATCAGAAACATGCTGAGGCCCACGAAGAACAACAGTCGTTCGAATAACCGAGGACGGCGGTGCCCCAGAATCAACGCCAGCAGAAAAAGATAGACCAGCGTCCCAGCCGTAAAGCTTATCAGCCGAATATAGAAGAGTGATGGCACGTTGGCTCGTAGCGGCGCTAACGGCGATGGTAGACTGGCGACCAAGCGAAGGCAATAACGAAGTGTCAGAAAAATCTGACTACGCCCAAACGAATGATTTTAAGTAGTTTATTCCGATTCAAATGTTACAGATATGTGAGTGCCGAATTATCAGACTTTTGCTTGACACTCGCGATGACCATGCTATATTAGCACTCGCCTGAGAGGAGTGCTAACGCTCTACCGGCCTCATCACACCTCTTCAAGCCAGACCGTAGATCCACCAACTGGAGGAAATGCAAAATGGCAGTCAATATTACCCCGCTACATGACCGCGTGGTCGTGAAGCGCCTGGAAGAGAAGGAAAGCGTCAAGGGCGGCATCATCATCCCCGACTCCGCAAAAGAGAAACCGCAAGAAGGTGAAGTTGTAGCTGTCGGCGCCGGAAAGCGCGAGAAGGGCGAACGTATCCCGCTCGACGTGAAAGTCGGCGACCGCGTCCTGTTCGGCAAATACAGTGGCAATGACATCAAGATTGACGACGAGGAATACATGATCCTGAAAGAGGACGAAATCCTCGCCAAGCTCGCTCCCTCCGCGAAAGCGGCCGGCGGCAAGAAGTAACTTTCCTGAATTATTAATTTAGGTTCCCGAATCACCGCCAGGCGCGCCTTAAAGCCGCCGGCATCACAATCGCACCAATTCAACGAGGAGATAGAAGATCATGGCAAAGCAAATCGTAACTGGTGAGAATTCCCGCCAGGCGATCCTGCGCGGCGTCAATCAGCTGGCTGATGCCGTCAAGATCACGTTGGGTCCCAAGGGCCGCAACGCCGTAATCGAAAAGAAGTTCGGCTCGCCGATCATCACCAAAGACGGCGTCACCGTAGCGAAAGAAATCGAATTGCAGGACCCGCTCGAGAACATGGGCGCGCAGATGGTTCGTGAAGTTGCCTCCAAGACGTCGGACGTCGCGGGCGACGGCACCACCACCGCCACCGTGCTGGCTCAGGCTATCTTCAAGGAAGGCGTCAAGGCCGTTGCGGCCGGCGCTTCCCCGACCGCCCTCAAGCGCGGCATCGAAAAGGCCGTTGCCATCGCGGTTGAAGAAGTGAAGAAGCAGCACAAAGACGTCAAGGGCGACATGATCGCCCAAGTCGGCACCATCAGCGCCAATAACGACAAGCAGATCGGCAGCATCATTGCCGAAGCGATGAAGAAGGTCGGCAAGGATGGCGTGATCACCGTGGAAGAATCCAAGACCATGGAAACCACGCTGGAAGTGGTCGAAGGCATGCAATTCGACCGCGGCTACCTCTCCCCCTACTTCGTCACCGACCCGGAGCGCATGGAATGCACCCTGGAAGATGTGCGCATCCTGATCCACGAAAAGAAAATCTCCTCGATGAAGGATCTTCTCCCCTTGCTCGAGCAGATTGCCAAGATGGGCAAGCCCCTGATGATCATCGCGGAAGACGTCGAAGGCGAAGCGCTGGCGACGTTGGTGGTCAACAAGCTGCGCGGCACCTTGCAGTGCACCGCGGTTAAGGCTCCCGGCTTCGGCGATCGTCGCAAGGCGATGCTCGAAGATATCGCGACCCTGACCGGCGGCAAGGCCATCACCGAAGACCTCGGCATCAAGCTGGAGAACGTGAAGGTTGAGGATCTCGGGCGCGCCAAGAAGGTCACCATCGACAAGGACAACACCACGATCATCGAAGGCGGCGGTAAGGCTTCCGAAATCGAAGGCCGCGTTCGCCAGATCCGCGCGCAGGTGGAAGACACCACGTCGGATTACGACAAGGAAAAGCTGCAAGAGCGTTTGGCGAAGCTCGTTGGCGGCGTTGCCGTAATTAAAGTCGGCGCGGCTACCGAGACCGAACTGAAGGAAAAGAAGGCTCGCGTCGAAGACGCAATGCACGCGACCCGCGCGGCTGTCGAGGAAGGAATCGTTCCCGGCGGCGGTGTGGCGCTCGTTCGTTGCATCCCGGCCCTCGAGAAGCTCAAGCTGCAGGATGACGACGCGATTGGCGTCAACATCGTGAAGCGCGCCCTCGAAGAGCCTCTCCGTCAGATCGCTCTGAACGCAGGCCACGAAGGCGCCGTCATTCTCGGCAAGATCCGCGAATCAAAAGAAGAGAACTACGGCTTCAACGCGGACACCGCTGAATTCGGCGACATGGTCAAGGCCGGCGTCATCGACCCAGCCAAGGTTACCCGTCTGGCGCTGCAGAATGCGGCGTCGATCGCGGGCTTGATGCTCACCACCGAAGCGTTGGTGGCGGACATCAAGGAACCGAAGGAAGCCTCCGCCGGACACGGCGGCGGCGCTCCCGGCGCGGGCGGCATGGGCGGCATGTACTAAATCGCGCGAAGCGCGATTAACCCTGAGGGCCGCCAGTGGCGGGCCGAAGGGTCATCCAAACCACAGCGCCCGCGCATTGCGGGCGAAACACCAAGGGCGGCGCGACTCACCTCGCGCCGCCTTTTTTATTGCCGCCGTATCGTTCCATCACCGCACAATCGCGTCGTGCGGGATGCCTTGATCCCAAAGCCGACGCGCGACCGCGCCGGCTGCGCCGCTGATTTTCGCTCGGACTTTAGCTCAGATAGCTGCTTCAGGATGGTCAGCTCAAACCCTGCTTCGTGATGGGCAGATCCCGCACGCGCTTGCCGGTGGCCGCAAAAATCGCGTTGCAAAGTGCCGCCACTAACGGCGGCACGCCCGGCTCACCGACGCCGGCGGGGGGCGCGTCGCTATCCACGATGTGCACGTTAGTCTGGTAGGGCGCCTGCATCATTCGCGTGACGGGGTAATCGTGGAAATTGGACTGCTTGATCGCGCCGTTGGCCGCCGTAATCTCGCCGCTTCGTACGATGCTGGTGCCAAACACCGCGGCTCCCTCGAACTGCGCCACAGTCGCTTTGCGGTTTACGACCACACCCGCATCCAAAGCCATATCCACCCGCGGAATATGCACCACCCCGAGGTCGTCAACTTCAACTTCCACTACCGTCGCTACGTACGTCAAGAAACTGCGGTGCGCCGCGATCCCGATTCCACTGCCCGCCTTGCCGTGTTTACGCTTCCCCCAGTTCGATTTTTCAGCGACCAATTCGGTAACATTCCGCAGCCGCCCCGTTTCCCACGGATAGGTTTCGAGTGACGCTCCATAATTCGGATATTGCACGCCGGTGAAATCGATTTTCCGCGGCTCTCCAATCAGGTCGAGCAGATAATCGACTTGATCGCGCCCTGCTGCATGGGCCAATTCATCCGTGAAACATTGAATCGCAAACCCGTGATAAATATTCGCCACCGACCGCAGCCAGCCAATGCGCACATGATTTTTCGCCGGGCCATTCTCCACCCGCAGATTCGGAAGATCGTAGGGAATGTCCAGCCAGCCCTGCGCCAGGTGCGGCGGATCGCCGTACACCGCATTCACGTCAAAAGTGGAACTGATCGGCGGGAACACCGACCGCTGCAGCCATGCGCTGGGCTTGCCCTTCGTGCCCAGCGCCGCTTTCATGTACATGCTCGCGACTGCGTTGTAATAATCAAATTTAATATCGTCTTCGCGCGTCCACACCACCTTCACCGGCTTGCCCGTCTTCTTCGATAGCACTGCAGCTTCCGCCACGTAGTCCGGCTTCGACTTGCGCCCGAACCCTCCGCCCAGCAAAGTCACGTTGCAAATGACGTCTTCCTTGGCGATCCCCAGTTCTTTTGCCACGATGTCCTGCACCGCCTGCGGATTCTGCGTCGGCGCCCAGACCGTCGCTTTGCCGTCTTTGAACTCCGCCAGCGCGACCAACGGCTCCATCGAAACGTGCGCCAAAAGCGGGACGTAATAATCTGCCTCGTAGATTTTATCTTTGTCGCTCTTCGCGAACGCCGCATCCGCGTCCCCGACGTTGCGCACCAGTTTGCAAGGCTGGTGCGAAGTCTCGCGCAACTCTTTCTGATACGCCGCGGAATCGTACGATTCGTTCGGCCCATTTTCCCATTCGATGTTCAGCTTCTTGCGCCCTTGAAACGCCGCCCAGGTGTTATCCGCGATCACCGCGATACCGCCCAGTGGCTGAAACGCGGCCGGCGGCTGGAACGGATCGATCGGCACTACCTGCCGCACGCCGGCGACCTTCAGCGCGTCCCTGTCGTCGTACGATTTCACTTTCCCGCCGAGCACCGGTGGCCGCTCCACCGACGCGTACACCATGCCATCGATGCGAGCATCCATGCCGTACATCGCCGCGCCGGAAACGAACGAGGCCAAGTCGTAGCTCGGCTCGCCCTTACCGATATACCGCCACGCGCTCTTCGGTTTGAACTTCAGATCTTCTTTAGGAGGTACCGGTAGTTTCGAAGCAGCCGTCGCGAGTTCGCCGTAGCCCGCCGTGCGCTTCGTCGCGCGATGCACAACCACATGCAATTCCGTTTCGCACTCCGCCGCCGGCACGCCCCACTGCGCCGCCGCGGCTTGAATCAGCATTAATCGCGCCGTGGCTCCGGCCACGCGCATCCCGTCGTAGAACGATCGGACCGAGTGCGATCCGTCCGTGTTCTGGTCACCGTAACGTTTGTCGCCAATCGCCTGTTCGATTTTTACCCGCTTCCAATCCGCATCGAGTTCCTCGGCCACAATCAGCGGCAGCGTCGTCCGCGATGTCGTGCCCATCTCCGAGCGGCTCGCAACGATCCACACCGTCCCGTCGGGATTAATTCCCAGAAAAACGCTGGGATTCAGGGTCGCTTGGTCAGCGTGTGTGTCGTGCGGAAGTTCATCAGGAAGCAGTCGCGCATAAAATCGCGTCCCCAGCACCAGCGCGCCACTTGCCAGCACCCCACTCCTCAAAAAATTGCGCCGGCTGACATTCGCAATCGCGCTCATATCATCTCTCCTGCAAACGGAGACGCAGCGTCTCAAGGTCAAACCTTCGCGCTTCGGCACCGCCCAACCCGGATAATAGTACAGTCCCCCGCCTCGGCAAAAGAGTGGGTCTAAAGGCTTGCTCTTTCCGTTCGACCGGTTATTTCACCGCTGCGAACCACGTATCAACCAGAGCCTTCGGAGCCCGGCGGCGCTCCCGGCGGCATGGGCGGCATGTACTGGATCCCAACGCCCGCATATTGCGGGCGAAACACCAGGGGCGGCGCGATGAAAATCGCGCCGCCCTTTTTGTTCCAGCTCGTACCGAGACTCTTCGAATAAACCCCGTTTAAGATGTGGGCAGATGCCAAGAACCGCGCCTATTACTACTCCGATAATCTCTCATCTTGTAGCCATTCAAATTGTAGAGTACTGTCCGCGACAAGGAGGGGCTCCCCTATGAGAATTTCGAGCTTGGTTCTTTTCTTCGCGTTCTTTGTCTCCGCCAATATCTGCATGGCTCAACGAAATGCAACACCGCTGGTGGACACCGAGAACGTTTGCAGCGCACCGGCACCCGTCGTGGTAAGCGCCTACGAAAAGAAAAAAGATGTGAAAGACCAACCAGCGGATGTAGTCGACCTGAGTTCGGTCGTGCAGTTGGTTGAACAAGCTCTCAAGTGTTACCAAGTTTCGTCGAAAGATTTGGATCCGTTGCAACCTAAGGGCTTGCCCAAAATAACCAGCGCAACGATGGATTTCAAGACGACCACCGGCAAGACCATCGGCTTTTCATTGTCAATTTTCGTATTTAAGGTCGGCGCGAGCCGTGAAAAAGACGTAACCGACGACATTTCGTTCACCTACAGCGTGCCCAAACTCGTTCCGTCTCCGGGGCAGGGCCTCGTAAAAACACCCCCCGTCGATCTATTCCAGGAACTTATTAAGGAAGTAGCGGCGGCGGCGAAGGCGGCACAGGCGCAGAGTACCGCCCTGGGTTTGCCGTTGAGCAAAGTGCAGATTCAGGTCGCCTACGGAATTAAGTTCGACGCGAATGTGGGCGTAACCGTTCCGATCTCTTTGGTGACGGTCGGTGGCAACGGTGACTACAACAAAAACAACACTCAGACCATAACGCTCGTCTTTGGACAATAGACTGTTCTGTTTGTTCGATCGCGAGAGCCGGCGCGAGGAGATCGCGCCGGCTTTTTTGTGGCCGCAGCCCAAACAAAACACCTACGCCGGCACCACCAACGAATTTCGTGAGCCTCGCGCCGCCGCCTCCCGCAAAGGCCCCAGCCGGGTCCGTTCCAAATCGTCGCGGTAAAATAAATTATAAGTATCAAACGGAATCAACCGCCCATCCGGATGCACGATGTGAATGCACGTCTTCTTCACCGACCGCACGTCGAAGGCAAGCGCGTCCAGGAACTGCACGATCAGCACCCGAAATATGTTCCGGTATCCCAGGTTGTCCGGCGCCTGCACCCGCGGCAAGCAACACAGTAAATCGCGCAGCGAAGTTGCGCCCGACTCCGGCGAGTGATTCGTCGCGAACAATTTGAACAGGCAGTCCCGGATCGCCGGATCCTGCTCGTAGACAATCGTATTCCGCGCTCCGTTCATCAGCACGTCCGCATCAATCAAGCCGGTCAGCGGAACCACCTTCCCGTCAATCTTCAGCGCATAAGCCATCGCCAGCGAATCCGGATGGCACGGCACCGGGATCACATCCTCGCGCCGAAATACTTTGGTCTGTTCCAGAATTTTTCGCCGCACCTCCGTCAACGTCAGCCGGTTCGTTGCCGGATCGAATTTTTCCAGCCGCCCGGCGTCCTGAATGGGCTGCAGCGTCACACCGCGCACGCAGGGCTGAGTCAAAGCAAAATCAATAATTTTGCCGATCTCGCCATCGTTCAATCCCTTCTTCAGAGTCACCACCAGCGTCGTCGATAAGTTGTATTTGTTCAGCCGTTCGAGCGCCCGCGCTCTCACCCCACGCAAATCCGCTCCGCGCAGATCCAGCAGCGCCTCTCGCTCGAACGAATCGAATTGCAGATAAATTTCAATGTCCGGCTTCGTGTCCGCCAGTCGTCGCACAAAATCTTCATCCTGCGCAACGCGCACGCCGTTCGTGTTGATCATCAAATGCTGGATCGGCCGCGCCTTGGCCAGCTCGATAATTTCGAAAAAGTCCGGGTGCACGGTCGGTTCGCCGCCGGAAATTTGCACCACATCGGGATGACCTTCGTTTCGCACCACCGCGTCGAACATTTTCTCGATCAACGCCAGCGACCGATGCTGCACCCGCTCCGGTCCGCTGCTCGCGTAGCACACCGGGCAGCGCAAATTGCACGAATCCGTAACCTCGATCAGCGACAAACAGGAATGTTGTTCATGATCGGTGCACAAACCGCAATCATACGGGCAGCCCCATTTCACCGGAGTGTTATACACCAGCGGCATTTCTGGTTTCTTGATAAACACCTCGCGGCACTTGCGGTAGTAATCCACGTCGTCGGCAATCAGTACGCGCTCGGCCCCGTGCTCCGGGCAGCGCTTCAGCAAAAACACGTTGTCATTCTCGAATACAATTTTCCCTTCCAGCTTTCGGAAGCAGACGGAGCAGATCGTTATCGCCACGTCATAGAACATGTACGGCCGCACGCGTTCTCCCATCCAGCTATTCTCCTCGCGTGATGCTCTCGATCCAGATACCGAGCGCCCAGAGTAGCCCGCCGACGAACGCCAGCACACAAACAATAAAGAGAGCTGAGAATACGAACGACAAGGTCTTGCCGCCGGAAATTATCGCGCCAAAGCACGATCCGGCGCCAAGCACCAACGCCGACAGAATCGTGAGCCCGATCGGCCACCAGTTGGCTCCTCTGCGGGGCACTTGCTGAGGTGGAACTTGTCCAGGCGGAACAGGGTTGATCTCATTACTCATCGGCTAGCCTCCGCATCCGGCACACTCGCACTTGCGCGCTCACGTTCGTCTTCGTCCCGCGTGCCGCTCCGCAGCCATCGCAAAATGTCAGACGAATAATAAAAAAGCATCATGACGCACGCCCACTGGATCGAACTCAGCATCATAAAAACGCGCACATCGGGTTTCAGAAAATCGCAGGCCAGCCGGAAAGAAAAGTAAGCCACCATGAACATCTTGAAAATGTCGCCTTCCCGATGTTCGCGATTCATGCGCGTCCACAAAAAAGCTCCCAGCGCCGCCGCAAAAATGATCTCGTAGAGCTGCGTCGGATGCCGGGCCACTCCATCGCCGAAATTCACGCCCCAGGGCAACGAGGTGGCTGTGCCGAACGTATGATCGTCCAGCCCCGTAAGAAAACATCCGATTCGCCCGATACAAATTCCGACGCACAGCGGCACCGCGAATAAATCTCCCGTTCTTCGGGTGATCCCCAGATACCTCTTCATCAATTCAACCGCGATCAGCCCGCCAATCAGCGCCCCCACGATCGTCTTCCCGCCGATCAGGAACCCCACATTGTGCAAGTTCGCCAGAGTCAGTCGCGGATCCTCAAACCAATACAAAATTTTGCTGCCCGCCAGCGCCCCACAGGCCGCCGCGCAAATCACCCACCAGCGGTTCGCGTCGGGCAAGGCGTCGCCAAACTGGCGCCGTATCCACAGATAAACGCGAAAGGCCACCGCATACCCCAGCGTTTCAAATACCCAATGGGGATGCACTCGCCACGAGCCCAAAAGCAGGTAAACGGGAAAGCCATTAGCAAGCGTCACACTCATTCTCGACGCAACCGTACGTCAGCGATGCCCCTTCGTCAACGGTCATCAACAATCTCGATCCCAAGCGCACCGGCGTTCCCTTGGATTTATCAACGGAACCTACAGCGTAAGCCTGATGGTAGCGTCTCGCGCCCCGTGAGCTAATAGCCTTATGTCGAGCGTCCTGGTTGCTGACGACAGTGAAGTGATGCGAAGAGCCATTTGCACGCAGTTGATTGCCAATGGCATCGAGAACGTCTCCGAAGCGGTCGACGGCTTCGAAGCTATCGCCAAAACCCTGACCACCGATCCCGACCTGGTCATTCTGGACATCGCCATGGTTCGCCTCAATGGCATCGATACGTTGAAAGAATTGCGCAAACTGCGCCCGAACCTCCCGGTGATCGTCCACACCCAATATGCCGAAGCCCTGCACAAAGTCAGGGGCGTGTCCAAAGGCCCGACCCAGGTCGTAGCCAAGGGGAATCCGCTGCTTCCAGTTGTGCTGTCGCTGATCGCTTCCACCGTGAGTCGACACCAAAGCCACTAGTCTGTTCGAATCGCTTTGCGCGGATCAGCGAAACCACGAGCCGGACGCGACTCCCAAATTCCTGATTCCCCCGCAAAAAAAGGGGCGGCACGATGCAATTCGTGCCGCCCTTTTTTAATCCAGACCCAAACTCAGAACATCAACCGCTTACTTGGCCTCTCCCTCGACCCCGCCTGTAATCTTGATCGTATATGTTCCGCCAGTCAGTATCGGGCCTTTCGGTCTTCCGCTGGGATAGGCCATTACGTTGAACTTCACGTCCCGCGGCACCGACATCGGGTCCGC
>Ga0302177_10000595_pt1 | contig 27395 bp, 27 predicted proteins | sample I_Palsa_E1_2_FD_198780 | JGI IMG/M metagenome (GOLD analysis project Ga0302177, IMG submission 198780) | Peat permafrost microbial communities from Stordalen Mire near Abisko, Sweden - I_Palsa_E1_2 | ecosystem: Environmental > Terrestrial > Soil > Palsa > Peat permafrost | place: Sweden... | reverse complement strand
GTCGTGGACACCGACACAGATGAATGGAGCCACTGGGTCACCCTGCCGGACGGCTCACCGGACTGGATCTGGCGCGAGGACGCCATCGCGGCCTTGCTGGCCAGCCACCAGGACGGCCACCTGTTCGTCGCCGGATGCAAGACCAACCAGGGAAAGCTCTATCCCCAGTTCGACCACATCGCGCTGCTCAGCGCGCCCGCCGACCTCCTCCTGGCCAGGATCGCGGCACGGACCAGCAACCCATACGGGAAAGACTCCGGCGAACGAGCCCAGATCTTGCAGTACCTCACCGAGGTAGAACCGCTGCTGCGCGCGACCGCAACCATCGAAATCGACGCCGCCGCACCGCTATCACAGGTAGTCCGGCAACTCGAAAATCTCACCTAACCGCCAGGCCCACCCGTGAATGGACACAGCAATTGCCGTGGCGGCCAGGATAGATTATCTATCGCGTTGGTCCTCTATGCTTTGCGTACTGAGAAAATTGTGTAACTTCACTATAACTTCTTCCCCCCGGCCATCTAATGTTAGAATCCGGCCCATCCGGGGCCGGATGGCTCACGGAATGCAACGAGCAATCCGTGAGGTGCAGCGATCTGCATGAGGAGTAGTTTCTTTTGCGGCATGGTTGGGATAACAAATACCCTATCGGACCAGGCCTGTAGTTGGGGCATCGAGTCAAAGATACTGTAAGAGTAGAAGATGCCGTCTCCATCGGACTCCATGTATCCGCGTCCTCTGGTTCTAAGGCGTTCGAACGTGGGCCACAGGCCGAAGCGATGAATTGCCAATTTCAGCATGCCGACGGCGGCCGAGCCTTGTCCGAAGCGATTGGCATCGCTGATCATGATTCCAAATCGTGCTACGCGCATCATCTCAGCGACGATCGGTGCTGGATCAGGGACATGGTGAAGCAGGCCGAACGACATGACGATATCGAAACTACCGTCATGGAACGGGAGATGCTCGCCGCTAGCGTTACGCAGGACGGTTCCGAGCGCCTGAGCTTGTTTGCGGAGTTCGTCAACGGGCTCTACCCCCTGAACCTGAAGTTCGGGGCATCGTTGTCCTAGGAATCGGACAGCACGGCCAGTTCCGGATCCGACGTCCAGAATGCTATGCGCCCGGACGACATGAAGCAGCGCTGCCACGTACTCTAGCGCGACGAAGTGCGCGTCACCTGGTTGGACGTGCATCGATTCGTAAACTGGGGCGGTTTCGGCGTAATAGTCTTGCTGACGATGTGTCATGTAGTCACTCTAACTGTACTTTTCTGTGGTGGGATAGTGGTTGAGTAAGTGCCTGTCAACAGAATACGCTGGAGTTATCAGGACGATTGGCCTATTGGCGTCTATACCGGGCTCGACTAGCATGGGGACCGCAAGACGGGCTGAGCACCAACGAATCTGGCTTGAACCGCTAATCCGCGCGAACAACGCCGAGATTGGCTATACGCCGACAAATTCATCCTGGCTAAACCGCATAGAAGCGCGGTTCACCGCCCTCCGCTACTTTGCGCTCGACGGCACCGACCACGCCAGCCACCAAGAACGGGCCAGCATGATCCGCTGGTACGTCACCAGGCGGAACAACCACGCCTAGGACGAACGACTGCGCTGTATCGTCGACCGGGCGAACGTAGCTTGATGCGGCATTAGGATCTCCGCGCTTTGGCTGCGAGTGTTCCGTATGCGTATAACCTCGATAAGCTTGACGACTCCTGCGATAGTGGCAGCTGCACGCAATTCTAGCAGCATTGCTGGTAGACCCGCCTCGTACGAGAGCGCAGCGGTTACCGCCCCCGCAAGAAACACGAGCCTGACCGGTGTACAGCGCCGGAAAAGCCATCGCTCGCCCCACCCACACAGCAGGCCTATAAAAGCGAGAAATGCTATCAGCGAGGGTGCAGAGAGAAAGCCGATATAGAGTCCGGGCAAGGTCGGCAGGAAGTTAATTTGCTGCAAACCGAAGTCGTTGGTCTCCAGCGCAGTCGGATTCAGATCGTTACCCCGAGCAAGCTTCGAGGACCATACCGAGCTAGGCACGACAAGAAGGAGCGACTTGAGAACGTAGGTGGCGCTGAGCCGCGGCTGGCCAGAGCTCACGGACTGCAGGATCGCGCCAGCAAAGTCAACGCCGTCCAGGCGGACGACGGTCTGAGCGACGAGGGCTGGGCCGGAGCTTGCGTCACGAGTATTGGTGAATTCGGCAAGGCCGCTACCAAGGGCGGAAATCCGAGCGCTCAACCCGCTGTCCGTGCTGAACAGGGACCGGCCTTGTTCAACCCGGAGTCCGGTGATGGCGAGGACAGCTATGAGGGTTAGGGCTGAAGCTCCACGAAGCTGCCTGGCCGAGGGCCGGGAACCGGCAAGCAAGAGCATCAGGACTAGCGTGATGCCGTCCGTGATGACCGGGGTTCGTTCCCCTGTTGCGGCGAGCACCAGCGACTGCACCATTAGCACCGGAATGAACCAGCGGACGCCATACTTTAGCAGGAAGCTGAATGCTGCAACCACTACGAGCACAGTGAAGAAGCTCTCCGCGAGGTCGGTTCCGACTGGAGTCGCAGACCCGGCTACTTCCACAGCGCCTTCATAACCACGCCCCTCGTAGGTAAAGACCGCGAGAGGGACGCACGCAGCTGTCAGCCACCTCCAATCGAGTGCTTTTATCACGTTGCGAATGTCGGCCGATTCTAGCATGGAATCTGTCCGCTCGGGGAGCGTCATAAGATATGTAATCGTAAATGCAAGCATCCCTGCCGACATGAGCAGTACAGCAGAACTAATAAAACTTTGCTGGACTCCATTACGATAAACATTCCAGGCGCCGATCCACTGGATTGTCAACAGTATCGGCGAAAGGCCCTGGTATATCGCAGAAGTTATCACAATCAGCGTCACCGGGCGGCGCAGCCAGTAATGACCAAGGCGATGGCGCAACAAGGCGATCGCCACTACCTGGAGGAGCAGCCCTGTTAGCAGTGTGACGGTCATTCGGCGTCCAGACAGGAACTCCGGACCGCCGCAACGATGGCTGTGATCTTTTGCTCTCCCTACGTGAACGAACCACTACAGAAAGTTACAGTCTGTCATCATGCGATGTCAAGCAGCGGAAGTTACATTCTTTTCATATGTATTTTCGCATGCCAGCTGCACTGCCCGTCTCCATCGAACTACCTGGTGGGTGAGGACGCACGGCTGGCTGTGCGATGCCCTCCTTGCGTAAGGTGCGCGAGTGGTGTGCTTGGACAACTTCCTGACCAGCACGCCAGCCAACGTCGCGCACCTGGACGACCGGGAAGACTTTCAGTTCATACGTTCCGATCTCACGGAATCCGCGCATGTCCCTGGGCGGGTCGACGCCATCCTCCATCTCGCCTCGCCGGCATCTCCGGTCGACTACCTCAAGTTGCCAATCCACACACTCAAGGCCGGTGCCGTGGGCACCTGGCATGCCCTCGAACTGGCCAAGGAGAAGAAGGCACAGTTCCTGCTGGCATCGATATCGGAGGTCTACGGCGACCCGCAGGTCCATCCGCAGCAGGAGAGCTACTGGGGCCACGTCAACCCCATTGGGCCCCGGAGCGTATACGACGAAGCCAAACGCTATGCCGAGGCCATGACCACGCCTACCGGACCAGCGAGGGCGTCGATACCGCGGTGGTACGGATCTTCAACACCTACGGCCCGCGGATGCGTCCCGACGACGGCCGGGCCATACCGACGTTCATCCACCAAGCCCTCGCCGGGGCCCCCTTACGGGACGTGCCGGAGATGTCTGCCTGGTCACCAACCTGGCCGACCGGCAGAAGCATCTGGCGGACATGCTGGCTGCCGCCTAATATTGAGGTCAGTCAGAAGTAGGTTCGTGCGGTCGGCATAGGTATGGCCCTCAAGCACGGTCGGCAGCCGTGGATTGAGCTTCTTTGGATCTGATCGAAGAATAGATTCGAGTTCTCTCATGTCGCGGAAGAGCACGGTCCGGCTGTCGCCGCTCAGAAATCTCTGATGATCATTAGTAAGTGGAGCGGCTTGCGTTCCGCCGGCGCCGATCAGCTCAAATGTGCGCATGTTGTGTGACCGTGCATTCTGGGGCCGTAGTAGGTTGATGTTCCACTTGGCCTCACCAACGACTCGGGGAAAATCAGGCCCAGTAATTGGTGGCCGAATATCGGCACCCTCAATTTCCGGCCATCCATTTCCAAAGATCATAGGATTTAGATGAGCGAGACTCTGCAGAAGGGCACTCCGCTCTCTTGTTCCCGTGCCGATGAAGACGATCCGCTCCGCGGCCAGCCCATGGCCAACTGTCGGCTGCATTAGTTCGGGGTCCCAAGCAAAAGGAATCACAATTACTCGAGTGGCAACTGCGCTGAGGCGTTCGGCAACGTCATCAGCCCAGGTGATGTATGCATCGTACGCCCTGATCGTCTCGGGGATCCCGCCTCCACGGTTCGAAAGGGCATGGTCAAATGGACTGTCAGCATTCCAGCAAACTACCGGGCTACTGAACGTGGAGCGAAGATAGTTGATCGAGCGCCGATTTAGCAACGCGCCCTTACCCACCACTATTAGATCAGCTGGGCCGTTCTCTGCCAACTCGTCTGCTTGCCGACGGAATCTGCGGCGGAAGCCGACTCCCAGCATCGGCTGTCTATAGGCAGCCGATGCAAGCCAGGTCGGCTCCCATGGGCCCCAGCCCAGAGGATTGACAATACAACCGGAACGCTGGAACGCGGTAATGAGGGAACTAAGAAGCCCCCCTTTAGCTGATTCTCCAATGATAACTATTCGAGGCATACGTGTCATCGCGCCAGCACAGCGGCGACTGCCGTCTCAATCCCTTCGGCGGTTGAAGCGACCCCGTATTCTGCCGAGCGTCTCTGCGCTGCTGCTCGCCGCCTGTTTAGAGCGCCCTCTTGACAGCCTTCCGTGATGGCGTCTGCGAGCGCGCCAACGTTACCGGTAGGGTAAACCCATCCCACGTCACGCGTAACCAGATCGGTTGCGCAGCCGACGCTGTCCGCTACGATGGGAACGGATCCGGCAGCCATTGCTTCGTTGATGGCCAGTCCCCATGGTTCATGGGAAGATGGAAGGATGAGCAAGTCGGAGGCGCCATACCACTCAGCGATCTCGCTCTGATTTATAAACCCTAGGACACGCATCCAGGGACGTCCGGATGCGAGGTTCTCTATATCCGATCGGAGCGGTCCATCACCGATCATTATTAGGTTCGCTTGACACGCCAATTGGTCCATCGCCATCACTATATCGAGAGGGCGCTTCCAAGGTTGGAGTTTGGCGACGAAAAGCACGAGGGGAATCTCAGGGTTGAGACCGAGGGAGCGCATCATTACCGACCGGCGGCTGCGGCCGAGCGCACCCGCCGTGGAGAAGCGCTCTGTGTCCACAGAGTATGGTGCAAAGAAAATCTGATGTGGTTGAGCACCGTATGAACGGTAGAAAGTCCGGTTTTCATCACCGATAGCGAGACACGCCGCCGCATGCTGGATAAGAGGCCGCAGTAGGGCGTGTTTTGCCATGATCCTTGGGTGGTATCTACTTTCCCGATCGGGGCGTGATTCTCCTCTAAGAAGGTATGGAATCTTGAAGAAAATTGCTGCTGAGTAGGCGAGCCAATGGGATATATTGTTGTAACCATGGACCAATAGAGCGTCAATATTTGAGCGCCGGATTAGTGCTGGCAATGACGGGTTGAGCATGCCCAAGGGCGCATGCAAGCTTGACTTTGGACTCCTGTTACGGACTAGCCGGTGCTCGTATCCACCAAGCATTGGCACGTCATATCGGACTACTCGCCCGAATCCCGGATCGAATGACTCCACTAGACCGTGCTCTGACAGAAAGAATACGATCGGTTCGACAGCCGACCGAGATGCCAAGAGGCGATAGAGCGGAACCTGGTACTGGATGGGATGGGTGACCACGATCCCCAGCCTGGGGCGGCTCATGCTAGTCCCGGTCGTGCATTGCGAAAGGCCTCCACCAGCTGGTGGCCATAGCGATCCCAGCCCCCGAGGGATTCAACTTTCCGCCGGGCAGCGGCGCCCATCGCCCGGGCTCGCTCACGGTCGGACAACAGGCAGTCGATCGCTTCGGCAAGAACCTGAGCATCCGGGGGAGCTGACACTACGATCCCTTCCACTCCGTGGGTAACGAGTTCTCGGACCCCAGTCGCCTCCGTGGCAATGACCGGCAGACCACACGCCATAGCCTGAGCGATCACTAGGGCCAAGCCGTCGTGGACCGATGCGAGTACGAATACTGACGCCCGTTGCAGCTCTTCGATCACGCGGCTACGGCTGACTGGACCTGTGGCTCGTATCCCAGGATGATTCAGCCCAAGGCGCTTATCCCACCCTGGCATGACTGCACCGACAAGCGTGAGGCTCGTATTCTGGGCGCGCAGCATGTGGAATGCCTGGAGCAAGTGGGTATGGCCTTTCTGCATACCCACTGTGGCGACAGAGACAACGGCACCAGGAAGGCGCTCTTCAGTCGGCATGGAGAACGATGAGATATCGACGCCGTAGGGGATCTTGACGACCCGTTCAGCGTCGACGCCTCGCCGGATGAACGACTGTCGTGCGGGTTCTGACGGTACTAGGATGCGGTCGACCAACTGATACTCGCGCAACTCTCGCTCGATCATGAAGGGATCGAAATGCGCCCTCGGAGCACCGATCCGGTCTGCTTCCTCATCCAGCACGCGCCTTTGCTCAAGTATGTGCCATGAACCTCGATCGCAGAAGACGGTTATGCCGCGGGCGGATGCTCGCGAAAGAGTCTCCGTCGCGAACCCGGACAGACCATTGACCACGGACGGGTCGCCGAGGTGCGACACGGCCCAGCGATCGAAGTCGCGGACCACCGCGCGGCTGAGGAGTGGATCGGCGCGGTTCGATGCACGACGAGCAATGCGTCGAAAGGCACTCCGTCGAAGCCGCGTGCTAACCATCTCTTTCGGTAGTCCGACACGACTGCGCGGGACGGCTGTAACCATGCGTTCGAGGACCCCTGCATGATACAGCTGACGAGCCTGATCGACCATATGGAATGGGTACGCGCTGAGTACAGTGACTTTCATATTATCGTTCATTTTACACCTTGCCGCTTATGCCGCCCTCGTTTGGCGAAGGTACTTGGTATCATCATCGATGTAATAGCCTGCCTCGTCGGAATAATGAAGAGACGAATCGGCTGGTGGGTCGAGCGGCTGATGGCGACCACAGTAAATACTGCAATCGTCGAATAGCCGAGAAGAGACGCTATGGCAGCGCCAAAGATGCCATAGGAATGGAGAAGTTCCGGTAGTGATGCGATGGTGACCGCGGCGGCCACTATCTCGGCAATAAGTACGATTGCAGGACGTCCGAGGCCCCGCAGTCCCTCCTCGGCGATTCCAGCCCATGCCAGAATGGCGCCAGCGGGGACCAATACGAGTGCAGAGGGGATAGCTGGAGCGAAGCTTGATCCGAAGACCAATGGCAGTCCGAATGGTGCTAGCAACATGAATGGCACGGTGGTCGCCGCCGCCACGACCGCCCCACCCTGCAGCGCCGTGGCCAGCAAGTACCCTCGGCGCGCCGTGTCCCCTTCGGCCGAGACGTGGGGAAAGAGAACGGAGCCGACAGCTGATAGCAAGGGAGTGACCGCGCCACTCCAGGAGACCGCGATAACGTATAGGCCCAGTGTTCGAGCTGGAAGAAAAGCAATTATGAGCAGTTGATCGAATCGGAGATTGATGGTCTGCGGAAGCGACGTAAGCGCCGAGGGAAGCCCAAACCGCAGCAGTTCTGGTGCCATTCGTACATCGGGTTTCAAGGGACCCTGTAGTTTGCGCTTCACGACAATGAAGACCGGAAGGCCGGTCGCAAGGACTCCGCCTAGGTACCATCGTGAAAGTGGGATGGCGGTTGCATGTCCCAGAAGCCACGAAACAATAAGGATGCACAACCATGCGAGGCCGGGAATGATACGAAATAGGTTCCATGCAGTGAAGGCGTGGGCACCACGCAATGATCCGTGGGGAATTCCGACCAGCGCGTACAATAGCCCGATTAGGAGGAACGTACGCGCTGCCGATACAACTTGTGGTGGCTCAGCTGATAGAAGGAATGGCAAGACAAACCATGCGACGGCAGCAACTACGGAGGATGAAAGGAGACCGATTAGGGTGGCGGTGGAGGTGAATTGTTTTCCTTTCTCGGGTTGGCGCGCGATGAAGTAGACGAGCGCCGTGTCTAGACCTAGCATCGCTAGGGTTCCCAGGAGTAGAGGCCAGGTTTGGATAGCAGTCAGCTCACCCTCGCCTGAAGGTCCCAAAATCCGAGCCGCAGTGATTCCCGTTGCCACCGCAAGCGCGGCCAAGGCTATGTTCATGGCGAATGTACCATGCAGTGCGCGGTTTGTAGAATTTGGTGGCTGTGTCACCTGGCGAGCAGGCGAGGGTGCCAAGGGATAATTATCTCCCGAGTCGCTGACTCTCCTGTTGCCTCTTGTCTCGCCCATCGCTTCGTCAAGACTGGGATGAGCTGTTTGAATTGTTTCAGAGCTGATATGCTGTGCCAGTTCTACTGTTTTCCTTGCTGGTTTCTTGCCGTCTGGCCCAGGTTCGCTCATTCGTGTCGTGTGCATGTGATGCGAATTCTGGCGCTCGCCTGTGGTGGCGTGATCTGCACCTCGGAAGAGGGATCGAAATTTGGCTATGCCTCGGCGGCTTACCTGAGCGTGCATCATGCGGCGTTCCGGCCCTTTGCCGCGCCGTTCGATTGCGGTACGTTCGCGTGCTTCACGAGGTCGCGGGCCGCCGCGTCATCGATGGTGAAGGCCTTGTCTTCGGCCAAGCACTGCAGTTGCTCCGCACGGATCCGGGGATGACGGCCGAGCCGTTCGTGGCAGCGGGCAGCCGAGACGGTCGGGGCCAGCGGTACCGAGTCGAATCGAGTCCGGTTGGTCACCCTGCGGGCGGAGACCCGCTGCAGGTTGGCGAGGGTCAGCGGTTCCGGACCGGCTACGTCGTATTCGTTGCCTACGGCAGCGACCAGCACCGCCCCGGTCAGGTCCGCCACGTGGACGTAGACCCGTTGCTGGAGATGCTGCCCCCCGCCGAACATCGGCGGCACCGGTACCCGTCGGAGCAGGGTGAGCAGCTGGGATAGGTTCCGATCCCCGGGCGCACCGTAGAGCATGGTGGGCAGTATGATGGCCAACTCAATCGCGGACTGCTGGATCAGTTGCTCGGCGTCCAGCCTGATCTGCTTCGTGCGGGTCGGCCGGGCCATCGTCGAAATGATGATCCCGCGGCCGGTGCCTGCGGTAGCTTCGGCATCTCCTTGCCCAGCAGGGCTGATCACAGGATTGGTCACACTCTGAGTTTACTCGGATACTCAAAGTACTCATCCATTGTGGTCACTGTCTTGCCGCCAGGATCGTGCGCGAGGTTGAGATCCGCACCCATACGGCATGTGCCGTCATAGGAGGCGGGACGGAGCATGGCCACCGAGTCGTAGGCTCCTACACGCGCCCGGCGGCAAGGATTCGTCCGGCGTTGCACTGCTCGCGGCCCCCGGCTGCCCGGTCCGGTTGTCCATGACTGTTGGCGGTGGGGTGGGCTTCATGGGGGGTGGAGGCCGGGCGAGCTCGGCGACGATTGTGCGCAGCAGTCGCATCTCGGTGACGATCTTGGCGGCTAGCGATTAGACTTCACGCGGCATCTTTAGCTGTTCGCGGAACCACGCGATCGTTCGCTTGAGCCCGTCTTCGAACGGCATCGTTGGCTTCCAGCTGAACAACTCGCGAGCGAGGGTAGTGTCGGGCCGGAGCATGGTTGGGTCATCGGTCGGCCGGGCGATGAAGGTGATCTCTGAATTTGACCGGGCGAGCCGCCTATTCGTCTCGGCCAATTCGAGCACCGAAATCTCGTGCTGGCTGCCGACGTTGATCGGGCCGGGGCTATCAGAGGCGGCCATCCGCAGTACCCCCTCGACCAGGTCAGCGACATAGAGGAAGGACCGAGTCTGGGAACCGTCGCCGGCCACTGTGATCGGCTCATTACGCAGCGCTTGACCGATGAATGTCGGGAGTGCCCACCATCGTCCATGCGGAGCCTCGGCCGAACACCGCGATCCGCAGACCCTTCAGAGTCTTCAGCGCCGCCTGCAGCTTGCGGAGTACCAGGACTCGTTGGGCCTGGTTGACCTCGACGATCGCGCGAAGGATGGGCGAGCCGTAGCCGTACTCGCGCCCGGTGGCGATGAGTGCGGCAACGTCCTTGCCGAAGCACGACCCGCCCCATCCGATTCCGTGCTGAAGAAACTGTGGTCCGATCCCGGAATCGGCGCCGATGGCCGAAAGGACCTGTCGTGGGTCCGCGCCTACAAGTTCACAGATGTTGGCAATCTCGTTCGCGAACGAGATCTTGGTGGCGAGGAAAGCGTTGGCGGCGTACTTCACCATCTCCGCCGACGGCAGGTCGGTACGAATCAACTGCGGCCGGCAGTCCCGCCGACCGCCCTCAAAGTCCTGGCTGAACAACAGTTGGTAGAGGTCCGCAACCACCTGCATACCCTCGTCTCTACTCTCGCCGCCGAGCACGATCCGGTCCGGGCCGGGTACAGGAAGTCCTCGACCGCCGCGCCCCTCGCGCAGAAACTCCGGGTTCGACACAATGTGGAACTCGACTCCGTCGATTTCTGGCAACGCCTCCTCGATCAAAATACGGACCCAGTTGCCGGACCCGACAGGCACCGTCGATTTGTTCACGACGACGGCGCCCGGCTTTAGGTGCGGTGCGATCGACCGCACGGCCGCCTCAACCTGGGACATGTCGGGAACCCCGCTGTGGCCAGTAGGTGTGCCGACGCACAGAAAGATCACATCGGCGTTTCCGACAGCGGTCGCCGGGTCAGAGGCGAACGATAGCCGACCGGACTTCAACGCCTGCTCTAGCCACTCGGGCATTCCCGGTTCATGAAACGGCACCTGCCCGGCTGCGAGCTGTTCAGCCCGGGCATGGTCGACGTCCAGGCCGACCACGCCGTGGTGCAGGAGCGCGAGACAGACCGCGGTGACCGTGCCGACATAACCTAAGCCCACCACCGTCACGCTTGCCATGCCTGCCTGCCTTACGCCTGCCTAACATCTCTAAGTAACCGAGGTTTCACTATAAGTGATCAAGATCCTGAGCGTAGCACGGCGATGGTGGGGACGTAGTCCACCCTAGAAGCACCCGGCACGGTCGGGCGGGTCGAGAACCCCAAGTCGGAGTATTCCTCGCCTGCGCGGCTTCCGGGGCGGGGTGTGGGCGCTGCCGAACCAGAAATGTCCCTGGGCCAGGTCTGCATCCTCTGCTGCGGAACGGCAAAGACGTCAGCGCCAAAGCCAGAATCATTGACAGGAACGAGCCGTCCAGTTGTCGCTGACGCCTGAGAACTTTTAAACGGTGTTGACAGTCCAGTCAGGTCGGGACGGTACAGCTGGTAGCCGTGCTTAGCGAGCAGGTCGGCGAGCGGTCGCCGGTCGGTACCCAGCGCCCGTTCGGACATCGCGTTCCATTCGATCTGGATCAGGCTAATCCGGCGCTCGGCTAGCGCACGGGCCGAGCCGCGGAGCACCTCGATCTCGAAACCTTTAACATCGACCTTCATGCCGACCACTTGGCGCCCGATGTCGTGCCGCCATAGCACCGAGTGAGCTCAGACAGCCGTCTGCCGGTGGCATTGGCTGTCACCTGCCGCGTTACAGCAGCCTCTTGACGGTGAGGTGCCCACAGCGTTCCGGCGCGAATGCCTGCCTGGCCCACTGCGCGGCGTGCCTGCCCATCCACGCCAGCCGGGCCGGATCCTTGAGCAGGTCGTGCAGGGTCCTGGTCAGAGCTTCTGCTGACTCGTCGGTGGGGGCTACCCCGGTAACCCCCTCGACGTAGACTTCGTGCGAGCCGCCGTAAGCGGGCGCGATCACCGGCGTCCCTGCGGCCTGTGCCTCCAGAAGGACAAGACCGAAACCCTCGCCGACGGCGCCGCGGCCGTTCCTGGTCTGGGTGGCCAGCACGAACAGGTCCGCCGCAGCCAGCTCGCGAGCAAGGTCGTCGTCGCTAAGGCTAGGCCGCAGCACGCACCAGGAGTGTTTAGAAACCAGGCGCAGCAGGTCGGTCTGCGGGTTCCCGCTGCCGCAGATGGTGAGGTGGATATCCGGGTGCCCGAGAGCCGTCACCGCTTCCACCAGCTGCGGGAGACCCTTTTGCCGCCAGTCCGACAGCCGGAAGGCGGTCGCCAGGCGGACCCCCGGACCACGGCCCGGCCTGTCCGCGGCCGCTGCGGCAAGAGTGTCAAACCACTCTCGCGACAAGGACGGCGGCAGGACCGTCGCGCGGCAATCCCGCATGAGCGTGCCCGCGGTGAAATTGCTTACCGCTACGACCCGCACGCCAGTGCCTCGCATCAGGCGGCGCTCCAGGTTCCATCGGGGCCGCCACCGTGAACCCCATACATCGCTGCCGTGGCATACGAGCGACACTCCGCATACGGCGGAATCCCGGGCCAGCAGCGCCGCCACCGGCAGCAGTGCCCGGTGCGCCACGACCAGGCGGGCGGGTGCTGGGTTTGCCCGCAGGATCGTCCGGCCGCGGGCGAGCAACCGGGCATGGGCGCGGGCTCCGGGCCTGCTCAGGTCCAGGCGTCGACACTCGACGCCCTCGGCGGCGAAGGCCCATTCCACCGTCGTCACGTAGCGCTCGATCCCGCCGCCAAGGCCACGGGACGGACTCAGCAACAGGACACGGCTCGTCATGCCGGGTCCCCCGCCCACGTCTCCAGCCACGCATTCAAGGCCGTCAGCGCCCACGTTTCCGCCCAGCGGCGGCGCGGGTGCGGGGACGCCAGCCCGGCTCGCGTGGCCCTGGCCCGGTCCACCAGCGACCACACAGGAGCATCGGGTTCGCTGGCCGCCGCAACCAACGGCGCCAGCGGCCCGGTGAGCCACGGCCCCATGGGAAGGCTAAAACCACGCTTCGGCCGTGTTGCAATTGCTTCGAGATAGCGATCGCCAAGCGCCTTCCCGATCGCCGCCTTACCGGGAGCGCTGTTCCGGCCGCGGGCGTTTTCAAACGCCGCAGAGAAGACGTGGCTATCAACGAAGGGAACGCGCAATTCGACCGACGACGCCATGGAAAAGGTATCGGCGTCGGGAAGCAGCATGGCCTGCAAGTAGATCGCGACCTCGACGGCGGCCATGGCCGCGAACGAGCCCGGTGAACACCCGGCTGGCCAGCCCGCCTCGTCCGCGCGCCCGGCCATCTGATCGCTGCCGACTCCGGTCAGGTCGCTCACCAGCGACGCGGGAAATAGCTCTCGCTGAAGGAGAGCAAGGCCCGCGCCGCTGCGGGGGCCGCCCTTACTCAGTAGCCGCCCGGCCTTCGCCTCCCCGGCCACCCCGAGCACGCGGGCCAGTCTGGCGGCCGCGATGCCTGCCGGGAGAGGAACCGCGTCCAAGGCCCGCAGTCCGGGCAGATATTTCAGCAGTCGGTAGTGGGAATATCCGCCGACCGCCTCATCGCCGCCGAGCCCGGACATCGCCACCTTGAAGCCGGCTTGGTGGACTGCCCTGCAAATGAGGTAGGTGTTGAGCCCATCCACAGTCGGACGCTGCATCGCCTGGAAGAACCTGGCCACGTCGCTGTCCTCCAGGACGATCTGAACTCGTTGGAAACGATGCCCGTAATGCCGTGCGGTCTGAGTCGCTGCCACGGTCTCGTCGGGTGCTCCGTCAGCCGCCACCGTCAGGCAGTGGAGATCCTGGCTGAGGCAGCGGCCGATCGCCGCGACAGCCGCCGAATCCACGCCCCCGGACAGCAGCAGCGCCGTCGGGACGTCGGCGCCCAGGTGCAGACCAACCGACTCCGCGAGTGCCGCGCCCAGGTCGGGAGGCCGCTGCCTGACGGTGGCTGGGCCGTCAGGCCGGACCGGTCGTACCTCGAAACGGCGGTCCTGTCCCACGATTGCGACGCTGTTGGGTGGGACGGCGGTGATCTCAAGAAACGGACTTTGGTCTGCGGCCATCGCCCCGAAGCGCAGGTATCGAGCGACCGCCGCGTGGTCCACCCGCGTGCCTGGAGCAAGCCGCGCCAGCGGCCGCACCTCGGATGCGAAAGCGAAACTACCGTCCGGTAGCAGGCGCCAGTAAAGAGGCTTGATCCCGAACGGGTCACGGGCCAGGTAAAGGCGTCCTTCCAGCGTGTCTGCCAGTGCGATGGCGAACATTCCGCGCAGTTCGGCCAGCGCTTCCATGCCGAGCTTGGCCCACAACTGCGGGATGACCTCCCCGTCACAGGCCGTACGAACCGGCAGCCGGAAACGCTCCACGAGCTGCCGGTGGTTATAGATCTCGCCATTGAAGACGCAGGTATACCGCCCGTCAGCGGAGACGAACGGCTGATTCCCCGCAGGTGTTGGATCCTGAATGGCTAGCCGTGTGTTTCCCAGGATGATCCCGCCCGCCCGTGCGGTCACGCTGTGGTCAGGACCGCGATGCATTTGGGCCTTATTGAGAAGGTTTACTCTCGCCATGGCCCGTTCAGCCACCGTGTCGATCGTCCCGGCGATTCCGCACATCGTCAGTTCTCCGCAGGCTTCACAGTCATCTCGCTCTTGCGGGCCGCAAATGTCAAGTTCTGGGTGACGATGTGGCCGCGCAGCATGCCTGTCTCGGCGGCGAGGGCGACCTGGTAGCAGGCGCTTACCAGCTGCCAGACCACCACGCGTGCGGCGCTGGTCGGCCCGTGCGCGACTGGCGGGCAAGAGCGCGCGAGGACCGAGCCGAAACCGGCCGCCGCAGCAAGCTGGCGGATACTGCGGGCGGTGAACGATGTCTGGTGGGTGAAGTCACCGTTGCGGATGTGCCCACCGAGTGGGCTAACAGCGTTCGGGACTCTGCCCACGAAGATGCCGCCGGGCGCCAGTGCCGCGGCCACGTCATCGAACGTCTGGAGAACCTCGGGTTTAGTTAGGTGCTCGAGCAGGTCGGTGGCCGTGATCGCGGCGTAGTGAGCCGGGTGCGCGGCGAGAATAGCGCGGAAGTCTCCCTGGCGGACCCTGGCGACGCCTGCCGCGCGGGCGAGCGCCGCCTGCTCCGGGCTGATATCGATGCCTTCCGCGTCAAAGCCGTCCGCCTGCAGCAACTGGACGAGATCGCCGCGCCCACAGCCAATGTCGACGGCAGGGCCCGCCGCGGGCGGCGGCAGCAGGGGCCGGATGTCACGCCGGTAGACAAGAGCAGCCGCCTTCTCTCCGCCGCGGCCTGCGTGCTGCGAGGCGTACGCCTCGTAAAGACGGCTCCGCAGGGTGGTCAGGATGACGGTCGTCACAACTAGATACTACTCAGATACTCAGTGTGACAGAAATTGCCATCCTCGGCCTGTGGATCGTCTAGCCGTTAACGGCCACCCGACCTACTGGCAGCCGTTGTGCGCTCACCAGCCTCCGCCTGACCAGCACCCCGTCCCTGCGATCCGGAAAGGCGCCCGCCCCGGCGCGGTCGGAGCCGGTGCCTGCCCGCGGGCGCATCGGGCGGCGGCGCTGCCCGCTGGGAACCGGCGAACTAGACATCATGGCCGGAAACCGGCTTAATGCGATCAGTAACGAGCCTCGTCGATCCCCTGAATCATCGAGCCTGACAATCCTTCGGACTGGGTTGTCGACAAAAAAGGGATCATGCCACAACGCCGAGGCTCCGCCTTGCGATTGCGGGTAAGGCCTCAGATTCATTAGTTAGTATCAAAGCTGAGTCGTTGCCAGCAAAACTATTCACCCAAAGGGCGTCATATGACCATAAAAGGCAAAAGAGGACTAGCGGTTGCAAGTGCCGAACAAGTGGTTCAGTCGTTTTATCAGATGATCAGGCTAACGGAACGTGTCAGCGGGCGGCTTCGAGGGTTGGCGATGAAGTTGAAAATTATGACGTCGGGCGGGCGAGTCGGAAGACACCTGTCGGTCGGTCATGGTGTGCATGTAATCGCCGCTCATCACGCTAAAATCCGTATCGGAGATCGCGTCAGCCTGGGAACTGGAGTCATCCTAAGCGTGGGCAGCAAGGCGACTTTCGTTATAGGAAACGATGTCCACGTTGGTCATTACACGCTCATAGGGGCAGAACTTTCAATTGCCATAGGCGAACGCGCACTGATTGCCGAGCACTGCAGCATTAGGGATCACGAGCATGACGTGTCAGCCACCTCGATGCATTCGGCATCGCTAGTTTGCTCACCAGTTTTTATTGGCGATGGTTCATGGATTGCCCGAGGTGTTGCGGTGCTAAAGGGGGCGCGGATTGGGGAAGGCGCAGTAATCGGCGCGAACGCCGTGGTGCGAGGAGCTATTCCAGAAAACGCTATCGCTGCCGGAGTCCCGGCGAGGGTTGTGAGGGCGCGGCTCTAAGCCAATAACTGACGTGACAAACACCGGCGAGCCGGTCGTTGAGGCTTTCGCCCTGGCCATGCCCTTGCTATTAGCGCCTAGATGCCTGTCTGCCTTCCGGGACTCGTCAGCATGATGCGGCATCGGACACCCGAGTTACGGCTACATCTGCAACCGCACTAGGTGGATGTATGTCTGGCCACCAGGGCGGCCGCTATCCGCTGGCCTGCCTGCCCGTCCCACAGGGACGGCTTGCCTGGCCGGGGCGGTGGTGTGGCTAGTACCTGCAATGCGGCCTTGACGATGCGGTCCGGATCCCGCCCTACCAGCTGGTTCGTGCCCTCGGTCACGGTGATCGGCCGCTCGGTGCTGTCCCGCAGCGTCAGGCAGGGGACGCCGAGCATAGTGGTTTCCTCCTGCACCCCGCCGGAGTCGGTCAGGACCAGCCGTGCCGACGCTTCCAGCGCGATGAAGTCGAGATATCCGGCTGGCGGGATGATCCGCACTCCGGTCGGGAGCCCGGCAGAGTGCAGTCGGTCTGCCGCCCTGGGGTGGGCGGGTAGCACCAGCGGGCAGCTGCGGGAGATTTCGGCCAGCGCTGGCAGCAGCGCACCGAGCACCGCCGGGTCGTCCACGTTGGCCGGGCGGTGTAGCGTCACCAGGCCGTATTGCCTGGGCCGCAGGCCGAGCCTGGCCAGTGTGCCACGGGCGGCGGCCCGGTCGGCGTTCGCGAGCAGGGTGTCCACCATGACGTTGCCGACGAGATAAACCTGCTCATCAGAGAATCCCTCGGCCCGCAGGTTGGCCACCGCGTCGGCGGACGGGGCGAACAGGTAGTCGCTCACCCGGTCGGTGAGGAGGCGGTTGATCTCCTCGGGCATCGACCGGTCACCGCTGCGCAGGCCCGCTTCCACGTGCGCCAGCGGAGCCCCGAGCTTCGCGGTGACCAGCGCGCAGGCCAGCGTGGAATTCACGTCGCCGACCACGACCACCACATCGGGGGCCAGCTCGGCGGCGAGCGGCTCGAAGGCCGTCATCACCCGGCCCGTCTGCACGGCATGGGTGCCCGAGCCTGCTCCGAGGAAGTAGTCCGGGCGGCGGATGCCGAGCTCGGCGAAGAACACCTCGCTCATCGCGGGGTCGTAGTGCTGCCCGGTATGGACCAAGATGACCTGCGCCCCCCGTTCCTCCAGCGCGTCCATGACCGGCTTGACCTTCATGTAGTTGGGCCGGGCCCCCGCTACGCAGATGACTCGCACGAGCCCGGTCTCACAGTGTCTCGACGTTCGGGCCGGACAGGACCCGCCGGCAGTCGAGTACGTGCCGCGCGTGCTGGCTGATGTCGGCGGCCGAGAAGACGTCGTGCTCGGTGAGCATGACCACGATGTCGGCGGCGGCGATCTCCTCGGGCGTGGCGTCGACGCGGGCCACCTCCGGGTCGATGACGGCCGTCTCAGTTACCAGCGGGTCGGCGGCCCGGACTTCCGCTCCCATGCCCAGGAGCAGCTTGGCGATCCGGATGGCAGGTGATTCCCGCGCGTCGCCGGTGTTCTTCTTGTAGGCGAGCCCCAGCAGCAAGATCCGGGACCCGTTCACCGGCCGCCCGCGCTGGTTCAGCGCCAGCAGCAGCCGGCGGACAACATAGTCCGGCATGTGGCTGTTGATGTCGTTAGCCAGCTCCACGAACCGGAACCTCTGGCCGAGCGTCCGCTCCACCCGCCAGGACAGGTACGACGGGTCAATGGGCAGGCAGTGACCGCCCACCCCGGGCCCGGGACTGAACCGCATGTACCCGAACGGCTTGCTGGCCGCGGCGTCGATCGCCTCCCAAACGTTGACACCGAGCTCACGCCCGAACATCGCCAGCTCGTTCATCAGCGCGATGTTCACATGCCGGAAGGTGTTCTCGATGAGCTTGGCCAGTTCCGCCTCGCGCGGCGAGGAGACCGCCACGGTCTTGTCCACGATGCCCCGGTAGAAGTTCTCCACCGCGGCCAGCGAGTTGGCGTCGATGCCCGATACGATCTTCGGCGTCGTGGCCAGGGTCCAGGTGCGGTTCCCCGGGTCGATGCGCTCGGGGCTGTAGCCGAGGCAGAAGTCGGCGCCCGCGACGAGCCCGGATCCGTCTTCAAGCCACGTCAGGACCTGCTCCTGCGTGGTTCCCGGGTAGGACGTGGATTCCACGATGACCGTTGCGCCCGGGCGCAGGTAACGGGACAGGGTGCGGCTGGCCGCCTCGACGTAGGCCAGGTCAGGCAGGCCCTCTCGCAGCGGCGTGGGAACCGTGATCACGGCGACATCGAAGCCGGCGCAGGCGTCCGCGCTGGCCGACGGCCGGAACCGCCCGGACTTCAGCGCCGCGGCGAGCTCGCTCGCGGGTACGTCCTCCACATACGGCTCGCCGGCTTCCAGCCGCTTCACCCGGACCAAGTCGATGTCATAGCCGGTCACATCGTGCCCGGCCGCCACCGCCCGCATCGCCAGCGGCAGGCCCACATATCCCAGGCCAGCCACTACCACAGCACTCACCAGCGTCCTCCCGTCGCCCGGCGAACCGCCCGTATGGAAAACTCCGGCTGTCCCGTCACCAAATGCCCCCCAAGCTGAATGCCCCCGTTGTCACGCTGGCGAGCCAACGCTCCGGCCTGCTGCGTTCATATAACGAGGAGTATCTACCCGATTACTTTGAGTGAGAACATCGGCTGGCCTCCTTCAGCGGTCCACCGGCCCTGCAGGGCGATTTCCTCGGGCCACAAGCGGCCTAACTGGGCTTCGCGGGGCTGTACCTGGTGTACGGCCTGGGCGCGGCGGCGGGCTGGCCCGGCGCGTTCGGGCTGCTGCCGACGATCATCGCCGTACTCGCGCTGTGGACGACCGGGCATGCGATCCGTTCCGGCCGAGCGTCGCCACCGGCGCCGGAATCGGATTCCGCGATGGGTGAAGCCAGGCCCGTTCGGCAGGAGAATTCGTTTTACCGAACGGGCAGCGGTGTCCTGCGCCAGGCGCCCCTATAGCCTGCCGGGATTAGGCCCTCCCCGTGGCCCAGCGCTACTTAATGCAGCTCCCATAGACCCTGCCTGACAGTGCAACCAGCGTGCAACCGAAGGGCGAACCGCGCCGCTACGCCCGCGAATGACACTCAATTCATAAGCAGCAGGAAGTAAATAGCAGCTGATGAATAGGGATTAGTCATGAAGCTAGGTCGAGTGGCCGCCACTATCGCCGCAGTCGCCATTGTTTCGGGTTGCGGAGTAACTCACCACGGTACGGCTGCCGTCACGCCCCCCGCCTCACCTGCGGTTGCCTCCTCCATGCCTAGCTCGCCCCCGGCCACCTCGCCCCCAGTCACCCCGGCCACCTCGCATCCGGCCGCCGCCAACCCGGCAACGGTGTGGCTAGGATCGCCGGGCGGGCAGGCCCAGGTGACGTTCAACGACGACGTCGATGTTCTGGCCGGGGCGCTGGAAACAGAAACGCTCTCGGACACCGTCGCCAACCACCTCCTCTTCGAGGCAGATGCCAGGATCGTGCGGACCCAGGCCAGGAAGATCCTGGCCACCCGCGCCCTGCTGCCGACCGTCAACCAAGCCGCCTACGAGCGAATGCTGAACGACTTCATCACGGTGGCGAACCTGCTCCAGCCCGGCCCGGGCTACGGCACCACCACCCAGGACGACGCCGCCTGGGACGCGGCCCTGACCGCCTCCAACATCGCCGTCACCTAGCCGCGCGGTTGCTCCTGCGTGGGCCCCCCCGCTCGCAGGCCGGGTCGCCTGGCGCTGTGCGTGGTCAGCCGGGCTGGCAGGACGGGCACCAGAAGGTGATCCGGTCCTGCTGTCCCTCCGACCGGATGGGCGTGCCGCAGCGCCGGCACGCCCGGCCACGCCGCCCGTACACCCAGTGCTCCTGGCCCCGCTGCCAGTTACCTGTCGTTATGTGGCCGTAACGCTCCTTGTTGGCCTCGAGCAGTCGCCGGGCCAGGTTCACCAGGGCGGCGAGATCCGGTACCGCCCCGGTGGGCTGCCACGGATTGACGCCGCGCAGGAACAGCACCTCGGCCTTGTAGACGTTCCCGATACCGGCCAGGCTCTTTTGGTCGAGCAGCGCCTCGCCGATCGGGCGGTCCCGCTCGGCGCTCAGCCGCCGTACTGCCTCGTCGGTGTCCCAGTCGCTGCCCAGCAGGTCCGGGCCCAGGTGGCCGGTGACCTGTGACTCTTCGCTGGTGCGGATCAGTTCGACGACGCCGAGCTGGTACCCGACGGCCTGCCAGTCCTCGTTGGCGAGTACCAGCCTGATCCGGTGATCGTCCCGTATCCGCTCGGCCGCGGGCTGCACCCGCCAGGTGCCGTCCATCCGCAGGTGGGTGTGGATAGTCAGCCCGTTCTGGGTCCGGGTGAGCAGGTGCTTACCGCGGGATACCGTCTCGGTGACCATGTCGCCGGTCAGGTCAGCGGTAGCCAGCCGCGGGACACGGAAGTCGCTGCGGGTCAGCGTCCGCCCCGCCAGCGCCTTATGCAGGCGGCGAGCCGTCTGCCAGACCACGTCTCCTTCGGGCATGCACCTAGTGTGCTAGGACCCGGTCAACACTCGCTCACTAACCGCTGGTAGTCGTCCCGGGGATCGCGGGGCCTACGGTGACCGCCACTCGGGTGACCCTCGCCCTGACCTTGCCGCGGAGCCTGATATGCGCCGCCGCCACGCCGGATATGCTCCCCGGTCATGTTCGGCCGCCCGGTTGCGTTCGGGCGGCGGGACTCGTTTGGCCGGCGGGGCTCGTTCGGGCGCCGGGACTCGTCGGCCGGAGCGGGCACATTGCTCCCGTTCCCGTATCCGTAGGGAACGCCAGACGGCGGTGTCCCGAGGGCGTCCGCCACGGGCGCGCCCAGCTGCTGACCGGGATACGGGTAGGCAGCGGTGCCGCGGTGGGCGTCGGCAGGCCTGCCGTAGGACTCGATGGCGGCAGGATCCGACGAGCGGTACCAGCCCCCGCTGGGCCGGGACCTATCGGGCCGGACCCGATCGCCCCGGTCAGCCCGGTCCTCGGCCCCCCGGTTCCCGCCGGCTGGGTAGCGCTCCCGGCTGATGTCGTGCGGCCCGCTGGGAACCTGGTTGGACCGCCCGTCGACCGGTCCGCTGGAACGCTGTGAGAAGGCCGCGCTGGTCAGCGGATCGTCCTCAGCGCTGGTAGCAGCGCCGAGGCGCCGCCCGCTCGTCTCGCTGGGCGCAGCGCCCGTCCGCATCGGCTGGCTGCTGGTCCGGAGATACTGAGTCCCCTGCCCTTGGGCCATCGGAGCTGGCTGAGTCGCGACTGGCTGAGTCGCGACTGGCTGAGTCGCGACTGGCTGAGTCTGAACTGGCTGAGTCTGAACTGGCTGAGTCTGAACTGGCTGAGTCTGAACTGGCTGAGTCGGCCCTGTGGTCGGTGCAGCCGGGCTCGGCGGGGGAGCCGCATGGACAGGCTGAATCGCGGTGCGGTCAGCGGTGTCGGCCGGCGATTCCGGATACGCCGAGTTTCCGGTCCGCCGGGCGTTGCCCCAGGCACCACCCGGCTTGGGGGCCTTGGGTCCTGGGCGTGACCGCGCCGACGGATCAGTAGCTGGCGACCGGTTCGCTGAGCCGTGCCGGGTGGGACGCGCGGTCCTCGCCAGCGGCTTGTCTGACGCGAGGTCGTCCCAGAACTGGTCGTCGCTGACGCCGCCGAAGGATTCCGTCGGCCACATTTCCTCGTCCATGTCGGCCCCCTTGCGCCAGCCCATGCGTCGGCGTGGTTTGGCCGCCCTAGCCGTGTCCTCGTCGGCATCAGCCATGTCCTCGTCGGCGCTTGTGCCGCCCGTACGGGCCAGGCGCGTCGCGGATCGGCTGCCCGGCCTCGGGGTAGCGGGCCCGAAGCCGCCGAGCGGCTGCGGAGAGTCATCAGGTCCATCGTCCGACCACGCCTCACCCGGCGTATCGTCCAGGCTTGCCTCGGGCGTGCTTCCCACGCCGTATGAGGGCATGGCCATGGTGGCAACCGGGCTCCGCCCGGAAGCGGCGCTCCGGCCCGGATTCGGACCTCGAGGCGCATTCATGGCTCGGTCGTTATTCGCGGCCCGGCGAGCACTTGCCGGGCGCTCGTCACTCGCGACGGCGGTGCCCTGCTGTCTATCGGCCCTGGCCCGGCCGGATCCGGCGGTCCGGACGCGAGCGTTGCGCTTACGGCTGCTACTGCCCGTACGGATGCTGAAATAGAAGGCTGCCGCGATGCCGACGAGGCCGGCAATGGCGAGTCCAACGACCAGAATCATGGTCTCCATCCAGAGTGCCGGGGCCGATAGGGGGCGCTAGCTAGGCACACGCGGCCGAAGACGCGAGCCTTCCCTCGTTGTAGCGAGCGCCGTGAAACCCGCTTGATCATCGATTGTTGCTCACCAGCGGTGAGCGTGTCACACGATTGAAAAAGTTTGGTTTAGGTCTGATCACGTCATCTATGACCTTGATCACGGATGTCCGGTTACCACAATTCGCCCGCGTCCGATTGTCGCGGCGGCGATCGCGGTCCACACCGACAGCAAGGGGGCGCCGCTGGGCAGCTCCAGGACGCGGTTCAGCGCATAGATGGTAAATCGGTAGGAGTGCCGGCCGCTCGGGCACGGGGCCTGGTAGTCCGCGCCGCCCTTGCTGTTCTGCGCCTGCCGCGCGCCGGTGGGCAGCGAGCCTTCCTGGATGTCTGTCGTGCCCGGGCTAATGTCGAACACCAGCCAGTAGATATAGGGCGTGATCGGCGCGGATGAGTCGTCCACGATGAGCGCGACGCTCTTAGTGCCCGGCGGGGCGCCTGACCAGGTCAGCGGGGGATTTACCTTGGCGCCGTGACAGGTGTACTGCTGAGCGAGAGCGCCCTGGATGAACGCCTCACTGCTGATCGACATCGGGCTCGGTGGCGTCGCCGCGCCCGAGCCGGCCTTCGTCCCGCAGCCGGCCAGGCTCAGGACAGCCACCATGACCGCGACGGTGCGCGCGCGAAGCGGGCGCCACCTGCCGCGGCGAGCCTGGTCCTGGCCTGTCCTCACCCATCGCCTCTCTTCTGCCGACGGTTGATATTAGAACTTGCTAGGAAGCGTAGGGCGGTGCGACGCGTTGAATGGTCCAAGGGGGAATACGCGCCGGCCTCGTGATAGACCACGATGTCGGCCGGGACCAGGCGCGTTGCCCGGTTAGGTCCTGCCGCCGTTGAGTCTGTGCGCGGTCCCGGCCCACCCGGGGAACCCGTCCCGCCAGCTCGGGTAGCGCGGTGACCAGCCGAGCTCGCGCTCCGCCTTGGCGTTCGATGACCCGGAGATCTCGGTCATCATGGACACGACGGCCTCGCCCGCGACCAGCCGTCCAAGCCACGCCGGGAGGCGCAGCGGCGGCTTCGCGCCGAGACACACGGCCAGAAACGGCAGCCATTCAGCCACGGGCGCCGGGTCGTCGTCCACGATGTTGTATATACCCGGCGCCCCCCGGTGCACGGCGGCTGCGGTCGCGGTCGCGGCGTCTTCGATCTGGCAGAACGACCAGACACCCGCGCCACTGCCGATTACCGGCAGCTGCCGCCTCCGCACCGGGCCGAGCATGCTCTCCGACGCACCAGGCCCGTACAGACTCCCGTAGCGGAGCACGACACCGCCGGGGAACCCGGATACCGCCTGCTCAACATGGCGGATCGCCCGGAGAGCCTGCGCCATCGCGGCAGGCGGATGCGGGTCGAGCGGGTCTTCCTCGGTCTTGACCCGGGCGCCTTGGCGGATGCTCGGCCAGCCGGCGTAGCTCTGCGCTATGAAGCGCCCGCTCCCGGCCGACCGGGCGGCCGCGAGCAGGTTGTCTGTTCCGGCCGTCCGCAGCTGGTTGGTGACCGCGAACTCCCTGTCGAACCTGCGAAGGCTCCCCATCGAGCTCAGCGCGGTCATCTGGTGGATGATCACCTCGGGTCCCGACTGGCCCACCGCGGTGCGCACACTGTCGGCGTCGAGGCCGTCCATGATGACCGCAGTGGCGCCAAGCCGACGGATCAGGTCGGCCTTGCCGGGCGAACGCGTCGTGCCGGTCACCTCATGGCCGGCCGCCGTCAGCATGGGGACGAGATGCTGCCCGATGACGCCTGCTGCGCCTGCGATGAATACTCGCATCGATGACCCTCCTCCATTGCTTCGGTCAGGTTTCGCCAATCTCAGACGCGACGCGTCCGCCGCCTGTGACACCCAGCGGGGTGACGTGCCGCCATGCGCGGGCTCGAGCTCGCGTGGCGGCGCGTCGCCGGCGAGGTCAGTCCGCGTGGGCGACCAGCACTGGCTGGGCGGCCGGAGCGGCCTCGGCGGGCGGGGTGCGCTGGGCACCCGGCAGCCAGAGGGAGAGCAGCACGGCGACGGCGGAGAACCCGGCCGACCACCAGAACGCCACGTGGAACGCGTCAGCGAGCGATCCGTGGTGCGCGGCGATGGCACCCTCGAGGATCACCGCGAGGACGGCGGTGCCGAACGAGCCGCCGATCTGCTGGGCCGAGCGGGTCAGCACGCTGGAGTGGGGGATCTGCTCCTTGTCCAGGCCGATGTAGGCGGCGACCATCAGGGGCATGGTGACGGCGCCGAGCCCGAACCCCCGGATGACCATCCAGAGGGCGAGCAGCCAGGAGTTGGTATGCGGCCCGGCGAAGGCGAATGGCACGGTCGCGGCGGCGACGATGACGCAGCCGGCCAGGACGATGATGCGCGAGCCGAACTTGTCGATGTTGCTCCCGGCGACGGTGCGGGACAAGACCATGCCGATGCCCTGCGGGACGAGCATGATCCCGGCCGTCAGGGCGGTGGTGCCACGCACGTCCTGGTAGAACAGCGGCAGCAGGAGCATCGCGCCGTAGAGGGAGAAGCCGGAGAAGAACAGCGCCGCGCTGGAGGAGGCGACGGACCGCTTGGCGAGCAGCCTGATCTCGACGAGGGGGCGGGCCTTCCTGAGCGCGTACCAGGTGAACGCGGCGAGAAGGGCGGCACCGGTCACCAGCGGGATGATGACGTCGGGGCGGCCGAACCCGGCGGAGGTGCCCGCGTTGGCCAGGCCGTACAGGAGCACCGAGGTACCCGGTGCGATGAGGAGCAGGCCGGGCACGTCGAGCTTCGCTTTGGGGACGGCGGCGATGTCCTTCGCCTGGCCTGGGGCGTCATCGGCAAGGTACCGCCAGGCGAGGAGGAAGCCCGCGACGCAGAACGGCACGTTCACCAAGAACATGAGCCGCCAGCTCAGGTGGGTCAGGATGGCGCCGCCGATCACCGGGCCGAGGATCGGGCCGAGCAGCGCCGGCAGCGCGACGTAGGTGACGAGCCTGCCCAGCGACTTGCCGCCCGCGGCCTGGAAGATGAGCGTGGTCATCAGCGGGAGCATGAGGCCTCCGCCGGCGCCCTGGACGACACGCCAGTCAATGAGCGAGCCGACGTTCCACGCCAGGCTGGACCCGATCGACCCGATCAGGAACACGGCCAGGGAGAACATCCAGAGGCGCTTGCCGCCGAAGCGCTTCAGGGCCCAGGCGCTGAGCGGCACCGCGATGGCGAGCGCGAGCAGGTAGCCGGTGGTCACCCACTGAATCGTTGCGACCGAGGTGTCCAGCCTCACGGCGAGCGTGCGGAGGGCGACGCTGACGATGGTGGTGTCGAAGATGACGGCCATCCCGCCGACGATGAGGATCAGGGCGGTCTTGACCACCTTCGGGTCCAGCTTCTCGACCGGGGGCTTCGCCGGTGACGTTGGTGACCGTGCCATGACGCGCCGTCCTCCATAAGAGATGAATGCCTCTCTTATGAGAGTAGGGTACGGCGTTAAGGAATGCAAGCATTTCTTATTTTCCGGCTCTATGCTGGTTGGCATGACCGAGCAGGCGGGGCGGACCCGGCAGCGGCGGCGCGGAGAGGAACTGGAGGCCGCACTGCTGGAGGCCGCGTGGGCCGAACTTGTCGACGTCGGCTTCGCCAGGCTGACGATGGAGTCGGTCGCCGCCCGCGCGAAGACGGGGGTCGCGGTGCTGTACCGGCGCTGGCCGCGCAAGGACGACCTCGTGCTCGGTGCCATCCAGCACTACGGCGCGACCCACCCCGTGGAGATCCCCGACACCGGGAGCCTGCGCGGCGACATGATCGCGATGCTCAGCGGCTTCAGCAACGTGCGGGTCAGCTTCGCCGCAGTCGTCAGCGCCGCATTCTCCGGCCTGCTGGCCAGCAGCGGCCTTACCCCGGCCCAGGTGCGGGAAAAGCTCATCGCCGACCGTCCGTTGTGGTCCCTGGAGATCTACCGCCGCGCAGGCGAGCGCGGCGAGATCGACCTCGACCGCATCCCCCCGATCGTCCTGTCCATGCCATTCGACCTGATGCGCCACGACATGCTGATGACCTACAAGCCCATCCCGGAGGAGCGGGTCCTCGAGATCGTGGACGACCTCTTCATGCCCCTTATCGCCGCCGCCAGCCGTAAGCCCTAGTTCAGGCTCCATCTGCCGCTACTGCTCACGCATCTCCGGACCGGGACACTAGCCGACGGTGACCTGTGCTGAGGGGTAGCCGGAGGCGCCGTTGGGCGGTGGGCCGCCCTGGACCGCCGTCTGGGTGTAGCCGGTCGCGTCGGTGGCACGAGCCTCGAGCGTGTAAGTGCCCGGCGTGGCCGGCCATTCCCAGACCCACTGCCGCCAGGTGTCGATACCGGGCACTGCGGCCAGCCGTGCTTCGTGCCAGGGGCCGCCGTTGACTCGTACCTCGACGGCGGCGACGCCTTTGTGCTGCGCCCAGGCGACTCCGGCCACCGGTATCCGGCCCGGGGCGAGTGACGCGCCCGCCGCGGGCACGTCGATCCTGGACTCGGTCTTGATCGGCGCCTGTTGTGACCAGCCGCGCTGAGCCCAGTAGGCGACGGCGGAGGCGAAGGTGGTGACCTCGATATCGGTGACCCACTTGGTCGCGGA
>Ga0302177_10000587_pt1 | contig 27562 bp, 24 predicted proteins | sample I_Palsa_E1_2_FD_198780 | JGI IMG/M metagenome (GOLD analysis project Ga0302177, IMG submission 198780) | Peat permafrost microbial communities from Stordalen Mire near Abisko, Sweden - I_Palsa_E1_2 | ecosystem: Environmental > Terrestrial > Soil > Palsa > Peat permafrost | place: Sweden... | reverse complement strand
GCCCTCGACCCGGACTCCGCCTGGACGCTGGGCACCAAGGGCCTGGCGCTGCAGGCACTAGGCCGCAACGACGACGCGCTGACCGCACTGGACCAGGCGCTGGCGCTCAACCCGGACTCCGCGCCGATGCTGGCCGCCAAGGGTCAGGTGCTGCGGGCCCTGGGCCGCAACGAAGACGCCCTGACCGCACTGCAGCGCGCCACCGAACTGGACCCCGGCATCGGCCCCATTCACGGCGAGCTGGGAGAAACCCTGCGCCTGCTCGGCCGCTACGACGACGCCCTGACCGCACTGGACCAGGCCCTGGCCCTCGGCCCGGACTCCGCCTGGACGCTGGGCACCAAGGGCCTGGCGCTGCAGGCACTAGGCCGCAACGAAGAAGCGCTGACCGCACTGGACCAGGCGCTGGCGCTCAACCCGGATTCCGCGCCGATGCTAGGCGCCAGGGGTCAGGTGCTGCGGGCCTTGGGCCGCACTGACGAAGCCCTGACCGCACTGCAGCGCGCCACTGAACTGGACCCCGGCGTCGGCCTGATGTACGGCGAGCTGGGAGAAACCCTGCGCCTGCTCGGCCGCTACGACGAAGCCCTGACCGCCCTGGACCAGGCGCTGGCCCTCGAACCGGACTCCGCCTGGACGCTGGGCACCAAGGGCCAGGTGCTGCAGGCCCTGGGCCGCACTGACGAAGCGCAGACCGCACTGCAGCGCGCCGCCGAACGCGACCCCGCCCTGAACTGGGTATGGCGCGAGCTGGCAGAAACCCTGCGCCTGCTCGGCCGCTACGACGAAGCCCTGACCGCCCTGGACCAGGCCCTGGCGCTCGAACCGGACTCCGCCTGGACGCTGGGGGCCAAGGGCCAGGTGCTGCAGGCCCTGGGCCGAAGCCAAGAAGCCCTGACCGCACTGCAGCGCGCCGCCGCGCTGGACCCCGCCTTGATCTGGGTCAGGCGCGAGCTGGCAGAAACCCTGCGCATGACGGGCCGCAACGAAGCGGCCCTTACCGTACTGGACCAGGTCCTGGCGGTGGACCCGGATCCCGCCTGGACGCTGGGCACCAAGGGCCTGGTGCTGCGGGCCCTGGGCCGCAACGACGAAGCCCTGACCGCACTGGACCAGGCACTGTCGCTGGAACCGGACTCAGCGCAGATGCTGGCCGCCAAGGGCCGAGTGCTGCAGGCACTGGGCCGTAACGACGAAGCCCTGACCGCACTGGACCAGGCCCTGGCACGTGACCCCGGTTCAGCCACGGCGCTGGGCACCAAGGGTCAGGTCCTGCGCGTACTGGGCCGCTACGAAGAGGCCCTGACCGCACTGCAGCGCGCCACCGAACTAGACCCCGGCGTCGGCTGGATCCAGGGCGAGCTGGGAGAAACCCTGCGCCTGGCGGGCCGCAACGAAGAAGCCCTGACCACCCTGGACCAGGCACTGGCGCTCAACCCGGACTCCGCCTGGACGCTAAGCGCCAAGGGTCAGGTGCTGCTGGCCCTGGGTCGCAACGAAGAAGCCCTGACCGCACTGCAGCGCGCCTCCGAACTAGCCCCGGACTCCGCCTGGACACTTGGCACGAAGGGCCAGGTGCTGCGCCTAATGGGCCGCAACGAAGAAGCGCTGACGGCACTCCGGCGTGCCGCCGAGCTCGGCCCGGCCGTGAGCTGGGTGCAGAGCGAACTCGCCGCCGCCTACTTTGGGGCCGGGCAGAGCGAAGAGGCGCGTGCTGCCGCAGATCGCACGCTCGCGCTGGATCCCAACGACAGTTTCGCGCTGGTGATTCAGGGGCAGTTGCTCATCGACTCCAGGAATTACGAGCGGGCCGCGGCTGTTCTCGACCGCGCGCTTGCCATCGCGCCCGATTACGTGTTCGCTATCCAGACGAAGGCCGCGGTCCTCCGTGGCCTCGAGCGATATCAGGAAGCGCTGGCGCTCCTGGACAAGACGCTCGAGATGGAGCCGGATAATCAATTGTCGGTTAGCACGAAGGCCCTGTTCCTCTGCGTCCTGGCAAAGTTCGACGAGGCTCTCCAGACGCTGGCTGTGATCAGCGAGGCTGCGCTAGAGCCATGGAGCCGAGCCGTCAAGGGTTTGGCGCTGCTGCACTTCGGCCGGGACAGGGCCAGTGCGGCCAAGCACGAATTCGAGGTGGCCCTGGCCGCGGACACGAGCACTTTGTGGTGGCACGTCGGGCTCGGTGATGCTCTGTGGCTGCTGGGCGACCCGGTCGCGGGGACGCAATTCGAACAATGTATTCGTTTCGCCGACGAGCAGGGGCTGGCGGACTCCGACAGCCTCTCCAGCGTCGGGTGGTGTCAGTACCGGCTTGAGCGTTACGACGACGCCGCCCGCTTGTTCACGCAGGCAATATCGCTCGATCCATCCGATGCGTCCAAACAGTTCAACCTGGCCCTGGTCCTGCTCTGCGGCGACCAGGGATCGCTCGCGGCCGAGGAGTACGAGCGCGGGTTCCGCATAACAGCCAAAAAGGCCGATCCGCTATTCCGGCAAGGGCTGCTCATGCTGGCCGCCTTCGACCTCGAAGAGGCGATCGTCGAACGCGATCACCCCCGGCTGGCCCCGGAGGGCGACAGCGCGGGACGGCCGGTGCCCGCGGCGGAAGAGACAGACCTTTGGCGCTCGCTGCTCAGCCGGATCGAAGCGAACGCAGCCATCGAACCCGGTCCAGAATCGCCGGCCCTCGGCTCCTAGGCCGGCCCTGAGCGGCCGGCGCGAGATCTCGGCTAGATGCCGAGCTCGGCAAGTATCGTTTCAGGCTGGTAGCTTTCGGCCGACGCGGTAGCGGGACTACGTTCGCCGGTTTCGACTGCCGTCCGCAGGTCAGCCTCGCTGAGGGCGGACCTGGGTGTCTCCTCGAAGCCCTGCTTCCCGCCTTCTTCGTCGAGAAGTTGCTCGGCGGCAGTCTCCTCTTCGAACTTCTTCAGGTACATCGCCAGCAGTCGTTTGCGATGAGGTCCGGTGATGTCCTGGCAGCCAGCAAGGCTGGTGGCCAGGAGCCGGAGCGTCTTCCTGGCTGCCTCCGGGTTGCCGTTCCAGATGTGATCCACCACTTTCGGCCAGTAGATCTTGTGGAAGTCGAAGGTGGTGTAGTCGGGCCGGGATAGCAGCGGGACCATCTCGAATAGCAGGAAATCAGCCTCCCTGAATTCGGCAAGTCCGCCGCTGTCGTCACAACGCCAAAGTATCCCGTCCCGGACCCTGAGAGCCTGCCGCTCGCTCTCGCCGACCGCGCCGATTAGAACCTGAAATCCAGGTTTCAGGACCGATCCTTGGTAACGCTGAGCGGTCTCACCGGATGGGTTGGCCAGCTGATGGTACATCGCCATCCGCAGCTCGACGTCACGCATGCCAAGCAGCCCTTCAATCCCGCTGACAAGCGGCTCGGCGACGCTGACGAAGCTGCTCAGCTTGCTGAGGTCGAATGCCTTGGTCATCGTCTCAAGCAACGAGAGCACCGGACCTGCCCAGTCGCTGGTGACGACCCGGAACAAGCCGGCGAAGAGTTCAAGATCATCCCCCGCGTACGGGAACGGCCCGGCGACCCGGACGTTCCGGAACTCGACGTAATTTCGCTTGTCGAGCTGCGAGACACTGGCCAGCAGCTCCGGGCCGACCAGGAACGGGACAGTCCGGCGTTCCCCGGCATAGAGGAACTGGGTCATGAGCGAGGCGAGCGGGATGAACTGCCGCCAGTACTCGCGCCCGTACTGCAGGTGCAGCTGGCTCAGCCTGATCTCGAAATAGGTCTCCTCGGGAACGAAACCGGCGCCCTGGCCAGCAGTACCGGTATCGAGCACGCAGTCCTCGGGGATCTGGAAACTGGCAAAGGAGGTAGATGGCGTGCGCGTAACCGAGTCAAACAGTTTCCGCAACTGCATTGCGGCCCCCAGCGTGTTTGTCATACCGACGAATAACGCCAGCCTAACATTCGCCAACGCGCCGCCAAGGCTAGAGTCGCCCGAACCTATATCGCGGTGCTATTTCAACGAAACGGTAAGCACACGGTGGAAGGGCGGCCAGGGCCGAACGCGCTGCCATCCCTTAAGCGCGCCCCCTCCGGCTAGCGATGGCGGCGCTCGGCCCCTGGGCGCCGCCGCACCCGGCGTGCGGCGGGTTCGGCGCGTTCCCGGCCACGGCCGGTACCATCCGCTCCCGGACGTGCGGGACAATGTCAGAGTGAGCGATGTCCCTCAAAACCCCCTAACCCGGGCTGCCAAGATGGCCAGGTTGCCGATCGGGCTGGCGGGCCGCACGGCCCTCGGGGTCGGGAAGCGGATCGGCGGCCGGCCGGCCGAGATCGTGGCCCAGGAAATACAGCAGCGCACCGCCGACCAGATCTTCCGGGTCCTCGGCGAGCTCAAGGGCGGCGCCATGAAGCTGGGCCAGGCGCTGTCCATCTTCGAGGCGGCGCTGCCGCCCGAGCTGGCCGGGCCGTACCGGGCCACGCTGACCAAGCTGCAGGAATCCGCGCCGCCCTTGCCCGCCCGCAGCGTGCACCAGGTGCTGGCCGCCGATCTGGGCGAGGACTGGCGGGATAATTTCGCCGAGTTCAGCGACGCCCCGGCCGCCGCGGCGTCGATCGGCCAGGTGCACAAGGCGACCTGGCGCGACGGCCGGCAGGTCGCGGTGAAGATCCAGTACCCCGGCGCGGGCCGGGCCCTGATCGGGGACTTCAACCAGCTCAGCCGGGCCGGGCGGCTGTTCGGCCTGCTGATGCCGGGGCTGGAAGTCAAGCCGCTGCTCGACGAGCTGCGCGACCGGGTCACCGAAGAGCTCAACTACGAACTTGAGGCCGCCTCCCAGCAGGCGTTCGCCGACGCCTACGCGGGCGACCCCGACATCTACGTGCCCGGGGTCATCATGGGTACGGACCACATCCTGGTCACCGAGTGGATGGACGGCACGCCGCTGTCGAAGATCATCAGCGACGGCAGCAAGACCGAACGTGACCGGGCCGGCATCCTGCTCGTGCGGTTCCTGTTCTCCGGGCCCTCGCGGGCCGGCCTGCTGCACGCGGACCCGCACCCGGGTAACTTCCGGCTGCTGGACGACGGCCGGCTCGGCGTGCTCGACTTCGGCGCCGTCGACCGGCTGCCGGACGGGCTGCCGCCGTTCTTCGGCCGGCTGCTGCGGATCATGCACGACGACGACGCCGACGTCGAGGCGGTCGAAGCCGAGCTGCGCGCGCATGGGTTCCTCCGGCCAGGTATCGACGTGGACCTGGACGCGCTGCACGCCTTCCTGGCGCCGCTGGCCGAGCCGTCCAAGGTGGAGTGCTTCAAGTTCAACCGGGAGTGGCTGCGCGAAGAGGCCACCCGCGTCACCGACATGCGGGCGAGCAACATCACCAGGCGGTTCAACCTGCCACCGTCGTACGTGCTGATTCACCGCGTCTCCACGGCGGGCATCGGGGTGCTTTGCCAGCTGGAATGCGAAGGCGAGTTTCGGGCCGAGGTGCTGAAGTGGATACCGGGGTACTTCGATCCCGCCCTCAGCTGAGCTCGGGGTTAGCGGCCTTGGAAGGCGGCTTTCCCTGGGCCCTGCTCGAGCAGGGAGCTGATCCCGGCGGGCAGGTCGCGGGTGGCGAAGATCTGGCCGGTTTCGCGCGGGGTTATGGCGTCGGCGGCGGCCACGCCGTGGTCGCGGGCGGTCTGAAGCAGGCGCTTGCCGACGGCGGTGGCCGCGGTCGGGCCGGCGGCGAGCCGGGCCGCGAACGAGCGGGCCTGCTCGAGCAGGTCGGCCGGGGGCAGGATCCGGTTCACCACGCCCCACTGGTGCATCTCGGCGGCCGGGTAGACGTCGCCGGTCATCACCAGCTCGGCGGCGCGGGCCGGGCCGGCCCGGGCGACCAGCCGCTGTGTCCCGCCTCCCCCCGGGGTCAGGCCCACGGTCGCCTCGACCAGGCCGAACGACGCGTCCTGCCCGGCCCACATCAGGTCGCAGCCCAGGCTCAGCTCGAACCCGAAGGTGAGGTTCAGCGCGTGCACCACCGCGATCGTGGGTACCGGCAGCCGCTCGAGGGTCTGCACCAGGGCCAGGAAGCGGGCCATCAGGACCGCGCCCTCAGCTGGGCCGAGGTCCTGGAACTCGTGCACGTCCACCCCGGCGCAGAACACCTTGCCCTCGGCGCGGAGCAGCACCGCGCGCGCCCAACGTGGGTCAGGCGGGATGGGTTCCCCCGGGAGCGGGGAGTTCTGGGGGGTCGTCCCTCCGGGCCAGCACTGCGCGATTATCTCGTCGAGGGCGTCTTCCAGATCGGTCGCGAGCTGGTCGTCGAACAGGTTGAGCGGGGGCGCCGAGATAACCAGCTCGGCCACGTCACCGGTCCGGGTCACGTACGCCTTGGGCATGGCGGGTCCTTTCCGGTCGCACGCGGGGAGCCAGGTGGTGACACCCGGGCCGTTCGGGAGTAAGGGGCAGAGGTCAGGTCCGCAGGCCTGCGACGTCGCGGGCGATGATCGTCTTCATGATCTCAGAGGTGCCGCCGCAAGTCAGCCAACGGGGCCTCCCGGGACGGGCGGAGGTAGACAGCCACCTGGCTTGCCGAGGCCCGACTCCTCCTGCCGTGGCCTGAACCTACCGGCGGGGTGGCGCGGTGCTCTCCCTGATCACCAGCGTGGTGGCCAGCTCTATATGGTGCGGCTCGCCGGCGGCAGTGGCCGGATCAGAGCGCAGCATGCGGAAGGCAGTGGCAGCCATAGCCGCCAGGGGCTGGCGGACCGTCGTCAGGGCGGGCGTGGCCCACGACGCCACGGGAACATCATCGAAGCCGACCACGCTCAGGTCGTCCGGGGCGCGCAGCCCGCGTTCGCCTAGGGCCTGGAGCACGCCGAACGCCTGGCCGTCGTTGCCGGCCACGACGGCCGTGGGCGGCTGCGGCAGCGAGAGGAGCTCCCCGGCCTGCGCCCGCCCGCCGGACAACGAGAAGTCGCTCCGGCGGACGAGGCCTTCGTCCACGCCGAGCCCGGCGGCCTGCAGGGCGGCGCGATAGCCGTCCAGCCGGGCCCGGCTGGACCACAGGCCCGGCGGCCCGCCGATGATGGCGATGCGACGGTGACCCAGTTCGATCAGGTGGCGGGTGGCAGTCATGCCGCCCAGCCAGTTGGTCGTGCCGACCGAGCGGATGGCGTCGCCGGGCTCGACCGGCGGGTCGATCGCTACCAGCGGGATCCGGGCCGCCGCCAGCCGGTGCAGTTCCCGGCTGCCCGGCAGGTGCAGGACGCACAGCGCGCCGTCGGTCCCCCGGGCCGTGGCCCGGTCGAGCCAGCCTGCGAACTCCTGCGGCGAGTGCACGGTGGTGGCGATGACGCTGGCGCCAGCCTCGTTGGCGGCCTCCATCGTCCCGCGCAGCAGCTCTTCGGCCCACGGGCTGTGCAGGTCGGCGATCAGCAGGTCGACGACCCCGAAGCCGAGCCGGGAGGCGACCTGATACCCGTGCTGCCTGAGCAGGCCGGCGATCCGGGCCCGGGTGCCGGCCGCGACGTCCGCCCGCCCGTTGAGCACCTTGGACACGGCCGATACCGACACCCCGGCGTCGGCGGCGATATCGACCAGGGTGCTACGGCGGGCGTCGCGCGGCACGCGGCTCCTTTTCGAAAACTCAGTCTTGAGGGGTCCAGGAGATGCCGGTCGATCATGGTCTTAGCAGTATCGCTCATGATCGAGAACATCGCTATTGACCTGCTTTTCGGATGAACTTAGGTTGGTCACAGGGAAGCGGAAAGTTTTCGAGAAGGAGAACCTTGACTGCCAACCCTACGGCCCTGCAGCTTTACACCGTGCGGGAACAACTGAACGCCGGCCGGGCGGGAGTCCTGGCGCAAGTCGCCGCCATGGGCTACGGCGCGGTGGAACCGTTCGGCATCCTGGTTGACCCGGACGGACTGCGGGCCGACCTGGATGCGGCCGGCCTGCTCGCGTGCAGCGTGCACGCGGCACCCACCGGTGAGGACGCCGAGGCCATCGTGCGCGCCGCTCGCACCCTCGGCGCGGACACCGTCATCATCCCGCACCTGCCGCCGCCCAGGTTCGCCGACGCCGACAGCGTGCAGGCGCTGGCCCGTGAGCTGAACGAACTGGCCGCATGGACGGCCGGCCAGGGCCTGCGCCTGGGCTACCACAACCACGATTTCGAGCTCTCTTCCCTGGTGCACGGGGTCCCCGCCCTGGAGGTGCTCGCGGATCACCTGGACGACGCGGTGCTGCTCGAGGTCGATACCTACTGGGCGGCGGTCGGCGGGCAGGATGTAGCCGCCCTGCTGCGCCGACTCGGTGACCGCGTCCGCTACCTGCACGTCAAGGACGGTCCGGTAGTCGACAGGGACGACTTCATGACCGTTGTCGGCACCGGGCGGATGCCGGTGGCTGAGATCCTGGCCGCGAGCCCGTCCGCGCAGTGGCACGTGGTCGAGCTCGATCGCTGCGCGACCGACATGATGACCGCGATCGGGGACAGTCTGGCCTGGCTGACCGGCCAGGGGCTGGCCCAGCCGACCCACCCGGGCCAGCCTCGGCCAGCTCAGCCTCGGCCAGCTCAGCGCCGGAGCGGTGCCTGATGACGGCGCCGGACGGGCCGGTCGGTGTCGCCGTCGCCGGCTGCGGGACCATCAGTAATGAGTACCTGCGCAACCTGACGTCATTTCCCGATCTGCGCGTGCAGTTCTGCGCCGACCTTGACCTCGAGCGGGCCAAGGAGCAGGCCGCGAAGTACGGCGTGCCTGAGGCGGGGACGGCGGCCCAGGCGCTGCGACGACCGGACGTAGAACTCGTCGTCAACCTCACCATCCCGGCCGCGCACGCCGAGGTCACCTCGGCCGCGCTGGCCGCGGGCAAGAGCGTCTGGACCGAGAAGCCGCTCGCCCTCGACACCGCCACCGGGCAACGCCTGCTCGCCGAGGCGGACCGGGCGGGCCTGCGCCTCGGCTGCGCACCCGACACCGTGCTCGGCGCCGGGCTGCAGACCGCACGGCGGCTGATGACCGAAGGGCTGATCGGCGTGCCGCAGACGGCGCTGACGTTGCTGCAGAATCCTGGCCCGGAGCGGTGGCATCCCGATCCGGAGTTCTTGTTCCAGCGCGGCGCGGGACCGCTGTTCGACATCGGGCCCTACTACCTGTCCTGGCTGGCCATGATCTTCGGCCCGGCCGGGCAGGTCGCGGCCGTCGGCCACCGCAGCCGCGACACCAGGGTCATCGCCGGGGGGCCACGGGCCGGCACGGAATTCCGCGTCGAGGTGCCCACCCATGTCTCCGCTCTGATCGAGTACGCGCAGGGCCCAGTAGCCACACTCGTGCTCAGCTTCGAGTCGCCGCTGCAGCGGCATGGTTTCATCGAGATCACCGGCACCGAGGCCACCCTCGCGCTCCCCGACCCGAACCGGTTCGACGGCGAGATCAGGCTCCGCGCCACCGGCACCGACGAGTGGCAGGTCCTGCCGACCTCCGGGGCCGCCGACGGACGCGGGCTCGGCGTGCTGGACATGGCCCGTGCCCTGCGCGGCGGCGGCCGTCCTCGGGCCTCGGGTGAGCTGGGACTGCACGTGCTCGAGACCATGGAGGCGATCGAGCGGTCGGTCGCGGATCGCTCGTTCCAGCCGGTGCGGTCGGCCTTCAGCTTTCCCGGGGCGCTGGACCCCGGCTGGGATCCGAAGGCCCGCACCCTAGGATCGGCCTGACGGGCCGGCCTGACGGGCCGGCCTGACGGGAGGCACTGAGATGGGGGAAACAGCATGTCAGGCCGCGGACCGGCCGGTGCTCGGCGTGGGCATGGTCGGTTACGCGTTCATGGGCGCGGCCCACTCGCAGGCCTGGCGGACCGCGCCGCACGTTTTCGATCTGCCGTTGCGGCCCGGCATGGCCGCGCTGTGCGGCCGGGACGTGGCCGCAGTGGGCGCCGCGGCCGCCCGACTCGGCTGGGCGGCCGCCGAGACGGACTGGCACGCCCTGATTAAACGCGACGACGTGCACCTCGTGGACGTGTGCACGCCGGGCGACCTGCACGCCGAGGTCGCCATCGCGGCGCTCGAGGCCGGCAAGCACGTGCTGTGCGAGAAGCCTCTCGCCAACACCCTGGCCGATGCCGAGGCCATGGCGGCCGCGGCGGCGCGGGCTGCCTCCCGCGGCGTCCGCGCGATGACCGGGTTCAACTACCGCCGCGTCCCGGCCGTGGCCCTGGGCCGCCAGCTGGTGACCGACGGGAGGATCGGCCAGATCCGGCACGTCCGCGCGAGCTACCTCCAGGACTGGCTGGTGGACCCGTCGTTCCCGCTGACCTGGCGGCTGCAGCGCGAGCGGGCCGGGTCCGGCGCGCTGGGTGACCTGGGAGCGCACCTCGTCGACCTGGCCCAGTACCTGACTGGCGAACTGATCGCCGGCGTCTCCGCCGCCACCGCCACCTTCGTGGGTGAACGCCCGCTGCCGGAGGCGGCCGGCGGCGCCCCGCGGTCCGGGCCGGTGACCGTGGACGACGCCGTGGTATTCACCGCCCGATTGCGCTCGGGCGCGCTGGCCTCGTTCGAAGCGACCAGATTCGCCACGGGCCGCAAGAACCAGCTGCGGATCGAGCTGAACGGGGACCGCGGCAGCCTGGCGTTCGACCTGGAGCGGCTGAACGAGCTGCAGTTCTGCGACCGCGCCGATGACGTGGCCGAGGCGGGCTTCCGGCGCATCGGTGTCACCGAGCCCGGCCATCCCTACCTGTCCGCCTGGTGGCCGCCAGGTCACGTGCTCGGCTGGGAGCACACCTTCACGCACCAGGTCCGGGACCTGGTGACCGCCATCGCCGCGGGCACCGATCCGGCACCGTCTTTCGCCGACGGCCTCCAGGTGCAGCGGGTCCTGGCCGCCGTCGAGCAGAGCGCCGGCCGCGAATCAAGCTGGACGCCCGTGCCCATGAACTGATTTGACAGCCGACCCCGAGGGAGCCCTGCGATGTCGCGACCGTTCACCTTGTTCACCGGCCAGTGGGCTGACCTGCCCCTGGAGGAGATCTGCCAGCACGTCAGGGAGTGGGGCTACGACGGCCTCGAGCTTGCCTGCTGGGGAGATCACTTCGACGTCAGCCGCGCCCTGAGCGAGGACGGCTACCTGGCCGAACGGCACCAACTGCTGGCGAAGTACGACCTGAAGTGCTGGGCCATCTCGAACCACCTCGTCGGCCAGGCCGTCTGCGATCACCCCATCGACGCCCGCCACCAGGCGATCCTGCCCGCCCGTATCTGGGGCGACGGCGAGCCGGAAGGCGTCCGGCAGCGCGCGGCCGCCGAGATGGCCGACACCGCGCGCGCCGCCGCCGCGTTCGGAGTGGACACCGTGGTGGGATTCACCGGCTCGTCGATCTGGCACACGGTGGCGATGTTCCCGCCCGTCCCCGCGTCCATGGTCGACGAAGGCTACTCCGACTTCGCCCGCCGCTGGAACCCGATCCTGGACGTGTTCGACGCCGAGGGTGTCCGCTTCGCGCACGAGGTACACCCCAGCGAGATCGCCTACGACTTCTGGACGACTAGCCGCGCCCTGGCGGCCGTCGGCCACCGTCCCGCGTTCGGCCTGAACTTCGACCCGAGCCACTTCGTCTGGCAGGACCTCGACCCGGTGGCGTTCCTGGCCGAGTACCGCGACCGGATCTACCACGTGGACTGCAAGGAGGCCCGCAAGCGGCTCGACGGCCGCAGCGGCCGCCTCGGCTCACACCTGCCCTGGGGCGACCCCCGGCGCGGCTGGGACTTCGTCTCCGCCGGCCGAGGTGACATCCGGTGGGAAGACATCTTCCGGATGCTGAACTCGATCGGCTACCGCGGCCCGATCTCCATCGAGTGGGAAGACGCCGGGATGGACCGGCTGGCCGGCGCGGCCGAGGCGATCACCTTCCTGCGCCGGTTCGACTTCGACCCGCCTCAGGCTGCCTTCGACGCCGCCTTCAGCTCAGGCCGCGACTAGCGGTACGGTCCGGGCAAGGCTGAGGAAGGGGACGGCGTCCACGTCCTGGCGCTCGATCTATCCTGTCCGGACCGCTGCGGCCGGGGGGGTCGGCGGAAACGGGAGCTTCCGTGCGGTCATGCCGGCCTCGATGGCCTGGACCACCGACTCGGCTACTTTTACCCTGGCCCACCGCTTGTCCTCGGCCTCGACCAGCACCCACGGTGCGGCTGCGTGATCAGTTCGGTCCAGCATCTCCTCCACGGCCGCCTCATACTGCCGCCGCTTCTCGCGATTCCGCCAATCTTCCGCAGTCAGCTTCCAGGTCTTCAGCGGGTCGCGTTGCCGCGCCTTGAAGCGTTTGAGCTGTTCGGAGGACGACAGGTGCAGCCAGAACTTGACCATGATCATGCCTTCGTCGGCCAGCGTCCGCTCGAACTCGACGATCTCCCGGTAGGCGCGCCGCCACTGCTTCTCGGTGGCGAATCCTTCGACTCGTTCGACCAGGACGCGGCCGTACCAGGACCGGTCCAGTACCGCCATGCCACCCCAGCCGGGCAGCACCGGCCAGAACCGCCACAGGAAGTGGTGGCGTTTCTCGTCATAGCTGGGCGCACCGAATTGGGCGACCCGGACGTGCCGCGGGTCCATCGGCGCGACGAGCCGTTTGATCGCACCACCCTTGCCGGAGGCGTCCCATCCCTCGAAGACCACGCAAACCGGCGGCCCGAGCTGCGGATTGTCCCCGATCAGGCCGCCCAGTACCAGCCGCAGCTGCAGCAACCGGCCCTGAGCCACGGCCAGGCGGGCCGCTTCGGCGTTCGGGGTGAGCTTCAGGCTGAGATCCAGCCCGCCGAGTATGCCGCCCTTGCCAGCCATGCGCCACGCCTTCCCTCATCGTCCACACCCTGCCGGCCCAGGTTGAATCCTCCACCGATTTACCCGGCTTCGCGTTCCTTGGAAACAACAAAGAAGCGCTGAGCTCGAACGACCGCGGCGCGGGCCCGGGACGAGCCGACGTTACCATCGGCTGGTGCTGCCGTTTTCCGCTCGGACCCGCACCGCGAACCTCACCCGGATGGCCGAGGATCGGTTCGACGTGCTGGTTGGCCTGCGCTCCGCCGCAGACGCTAGAGCCGCTGGAGCCGCCCCCCGCGGGGATCAGCGCCGTGGACGTCTGCGACGCTCCGCCGCGGCGCTATGGGCCAATCATCGCGCCTCCGATGCCCACGACCATGTACTACAAGATCTAGGAGCCCGTTTCGACGCGGTTCTCGAGGCGGTTGAAGCGACGCATGGGTGGGTGACCAACCGAGTGACCCCGGGAAAGATAATCCTCGGGGAACTCGGCGATATCGAGTCTGGCGTCCGCCAGCTCATCCGGAACAGGCCACTGGAAGTCACTGAGGTGACGCTGCCGTCCGGGCAGATACTCCAAGTACCGACCCTGGACGAAACCTTGCGCATCAAGGGATACCTGATTGTCCGGCGCAATCAGGTCCGGGATTATCTCGACGTGGCGGCCCTATCCGACCGCTATGGGATCTCTCATTCTGCCGATGTGCTCGGGCGTATTGACGCTTACTACTCCGATCAGCGCGGTCCGGATCCGGAGGGAGTCGCGACCCAGCTCGCCCGGCAGTTGGCCGATCCACGGCCGGCGGACACGCGGACCATCCAGCAGCTTGGCCAGTACAAAGATCTTGATGCGCGCTGGACCGACTGGAAGAACGTGACCAAAGTCTGCCGGTCGGTGGCCCTGGAGATGGTGCAATGACAATTTCCCTTAAGTTCCGCAACATCACTGCATCACCGGACGATCCAGTGGACACCTGGCCCTTCGAAGGCATTCTCGCGGCGGTCGAGCGGGGCACTCTTCCGGACTGGCGGCGGCTGGCCGCCGCGATTCGGGCCGATCCCTGGGGGCCGGTGGCCCAGCAGGTCCTTGAAGCTATCCGCCTGTCCGGCCCGTACGGCACGACCAAGCTCCTGGCGGGAGTAGTGGAGCGGGCCCGGAAGCTGGCCGCCGATTCGGAACGCGAAGACGTGGCAGCTGAGGTCCGGAACCTTGTCGATAGATCCGGCCTGTCCAATCAGGATTTTGCCGAGCGGATAGGCACGTCGCGGTCTCGCCTGTCGACTTACATGGCCGGGAAGGTCATACCCTCGGCGGCGTTAATGGTGCGGATGCGGCGGGTGGCGCTAAAAGCCTCCGAGACCGTGACCCCTGCCGCAGGCTAGACACGACGGCGGCCGATAGGGACACCAGCTTCCGACAGCCCGGCGCCTTGGAGCGGGGGGAGCGCGGATGCGCGCATCCGCCGCAGTAGCCGGGTACCGGCGGGTCGCACCAGCGGGTGGGTACCGTCGTTGCGCTCGGCTTCGGCCTGCCACCGTGCCTGTCGCGCCGCGAGTGTGGCGGGGTCCTGCAGTTCTGCGCAGTCCAGGGTGTCGTGGTTGACGTCCACGACGATGGTGTCGCCGTCGACGATGAGCGCGATCGGGCCGCCCAGCGCGGCCTCGGGAGAGACGTGGCCGATGACAAGTCCTACCGACCCGCCCGAGAAGCGGGCGTCGGTCATCAGCGCGATCGTGATGCCGCGGCGGCGGCACAGCGCGGTGATCCGCGAGGTCGGATCGAGCATCTCAGGCATGCCAGGAGCGCCGCGCGGACCCTCGTAGCGGATCACCACGATGTCGCGGTCCTCGAACCGCTCCGGCGCGGAGGCCAGCGCCTCGATCAGCGCCGCCTCGCTGTCGAAGACGCGGGCCCGCCCGGCGAACCGGCCGTCGGCCATCCCGCCCTCGATCCCGGCGAGCTTGATCACCGCGCCGCCCTCGGGGGCAAGGTTGCCGCGCAGCAGCCGCAGGCCGCCGGCCGGCTTGAACGGCGCCGACAGCGGATGGATGACCTCCCCGTCCGGGGCGGGCGGGTCGAGCCGGGTGACCTGCCCGGCGAGCGTCTCTGCGGTGCAGGTCAAGCAGGTGCCATCGAGCAGCCCGGCGCCGAGCAGCTCGCGGACGATCACCGGCAGGCCGCCTTTCGCGTCGATGTCGACCATCGAGTAACGACCGAAGGGGCGCGCGTTCACCAGCACCGGCAGCGTCCGCGACACGCGGTTGAATTCGTCCTGGGTGATGGCCTCCCGCCAGAAGTCGATGCCGGCGGCGCGAGCCAGCTCGGGCGCGTGCAGCACGACGTTGGTGGAACCGCCCATGGCGATCGCCACCAGCGTTGCGTTCCGCAGCGACGCCGGGGTGACGACGTCGCGGGGCCGGATATCACGCTCGGCCAGCACCTGCAGCGCATCCAGCAGCTGGGCGGGGAATTCCGCGATGCGGCGAGGGTCCTGCGAGGCGGGGCTCACCATGTGCAGCGGCTCCATGCCGCAGGTCGCGATGAACGACTGCATGGTGTTGTAGGTGAACATGCCGCCGCAGCTGCCGTGGCCGGGCGAGGCCTCCAGCGCGATGCGGCGCCGTTCGGCCGGCGGCTCCGCCGCCTCCTGAAAGCAGGAGATGATGTCGATCGGCTCGCCGGTGCGGGAGTCGGTGCCGGGGCGGATCGACCCGTCGGACATGATCACCGCGGGCACATTGCGCTCCAGGATCGCGGCCAGCGTCCCGACCGGCGGCTTGTCGCAGGCGACCACGGCGATCACCCCGCGGACGTCGCTGCCCTCCAGGTGCAGGCACACGCCGTCGTTGGTGGTCTCCCGGCCGATCAGCGAGTACCGCATCTCGGGCGTGCCGTTGCGCTGCCCGTCGGATATCCCGCCCGCGAAGTTAGGCGCGATGACCCGCACCGGCAGGTCAGCGTCCGCGACCCGGCGGCGTAGCTCAGCCTGGATCGCCTCGACCTTCGCGGGGACCCCGGCGTAGCAGATGCTGTCACCGAGGTTGCCGATGACCCCCCAGACGGGGCAGTGGATCTTGTCCGGGTCCTGTCCAAGCAGCCGCGCCGTCGCGACCGCCTGCGTGTCCTGTCCCGGCTTCCAATCCTGCATGTCGGTCATCGTCAATCCCCCGTATCCCGCGCTCCGGATCGTGGTCGATGGTATCGAGCCTGCCGCTGCACCGCTTGATCGGTGGTCGCCTAAGGCAGGATCTCGACGTACCCGTCCGTTCCATGCACGCGGATCCGCTGCCCATCCCGGATCAGGCGGGTGGCATGCTCCACCCCCACGACGGCCGGCAAGCCGTACTCCCGTGCGATCACCGCGCCATGGGTCATGAGGCCTCCCACCTCCGTCACCAAGCCCTTGATCGCGACAAACGCAGGCGTCCAGCTGGGGTCCGTGTAGGCGGTGACCAGGATGTCGCCCGCTTCGAGGTCGGCCTCGGCCATGTCCAGGATGACGCGAGCCCGTCCCTCGACGGTCCCGGCGGAAACGGGTAGGCCGGTCAGCGCGTCGGCCGGGACATCGGCGCGTCGGTACGTCCCGGTGACGACCTCGCCATCGGAGGTGAGCACCCGGGGCGGCGTGAGCGCTTGATACGACCTGAACGCGTCCTTGCGCTGGCGGATGAGCTGGTCATCCACTTGGTCCGTGCGCACGACGTCGTGGAGCTCGGCGAACGTGAGGTAGAAGATGTCTTCTCTTTCACGAAGTACGCGGGCTCGCACGAGGCGCTCGGCGTCATTCAGCAAGGCCTGCTTGTAGACGAAGTAGCGGCTGATCATGTGGTACTTCGGATACTCCCGGTACCCGGCGAAGGTCCGGATCCGGTCGATCATCCGCTTGGCCTCTTCGGCCTTCCGCGCCCCGTCCGGCCCCTCCCCGTCCGGCCCCTCCCCGTCCGGCAGGGCCCGCAAGCGCGTCAGCAGTTCCTGTTCCTTCTTCCAGGCCTTCTGCCTGCCTTGCTCGAAGCGCCGCAGGCCGGCGCCCGGCTCGAAGTTCTTGATGTTGCCGAGGATCATGGGCACGAGCGTGGTGGGGCGTTCGCTCCAACGTGGTTTCGTGATGTCGATCTCGCCGACGCAGCGCATGCCGTACTTGTCGAGGTAGGCACCGATGGCGTCTCGGGCTTCGCGCCCGCCCGCGAGCGCGGGTAGCTCGTCCAGGAAGTTCTCGTCCTCGACGCGACCCAGGAATGCCACCACGTCCGGATGCGGGCGGATCACGTCCGCGACGTCCAGGAGTGCCAGCCCCATTTCCGACGTGACGTTGTGCGGGACGGACTGGGTGAGCGTGTCGGCCACGTTCTTCTCGCCCAGCCAGGCCTGCAGCTGCTCGTTAAGCCACCAGCTGGCCTGCATCGCCGCCATGATCACCTGGAGGCTTTGCGGGTCGAACAGGATCCGCCTCAGCTCCTGGACGTCGGTAAGAATGAAGTCGAGCAGCGCCGGCCCGGACTTCGTCCGGATGTCGCGCTGCAACGTGGCGAGGGAGGCCTGGCTGCGCTCGACCAGCCCGGCGACGATGGCCGGATCGGTCTGGATCGGGACGGGCGCGCTGTCAGCCGCGGCCTCGTACCGGCCCGGGCCCCGGTCCGGGAGAGTCGGGATGAAGTCGTCGCGTTCGACGATGGCCTGCAGCGCGTCCCCGATCAGCGGATCGGATCTCCCCAGGACCTTCAGGAGGGCTGCGCGACTCGCCGGCGAACCCAGCGCCTCGGTGACGTCGACGAACAGTCTCCCGCCGGCCTCGGCCATCGGCCGCGGGGTCGTCAGCTGCCACACCGACAGCCCCAGGGGCTTCATGGGGTCGGTCATCATCTGCTGATGACCGACGGAGACGTAAACGTGGTTTCCTCGGTCGCTGGTCGCGGGGATGGGGAACAGCGTGGTGACCGGCCGGCTCTGGACGATCTGGAACCCATCGTCGACCAGGCACCATTCGATGTCCTGGGGATAGCCGAAGTGGGCCTCGATCCGCCGGCCCAGCTGAGCGAGCCGCACGATCTGCGCATCGGTCAGGGCTGGCTGCTCCTGACTCTCTGGCTCGATCGCCAGTTCCTGCGTTCCGCCTGCAGGCCGGGCGTGGATGGCGAGCTGTTTGGTGGCGACTGCCCGGGCGACAACTTCACCCTCCCGCACCTGGTAGACGTCCGCGTTCACCAGGCCGGCGACCAGGGCCTCGCCGAGGCCGAAGCTGGCCTCGATGGAGACGACCTTCCGGTTGGAGGTGACGGGGTCGGCCGTGAAGAGGATGCCGGCCGCCTGCGGGAAGTGCATCTGCTGCACGACCACGGCCATGCGGACCTTCCGGTGGTCGAAGCCGTTCCGCAGGCGGTATGTCGAGGCCCGTTCGGTGAACAGGGAGGCCCAGCATCGGCTGACGTGCTTGAGGATCGCAGCCAACCCCACGACGTTCAGATACGTGTCCTGCTGGCCCGCGAAGGAGGCCGTCGGCAAGTCCTCCGCCGTCGCGCTGGATCGGACGGCGTAGGCCGCTTGCCCGCCAAGCCGGGTGACCGAGCGGGTGATCGCCGCCGCCAGATCGTCAGGGATAGCGATCCCCTCAAGGGTCCGGCGGATCTCCGCACTGAGGGTGCGGATCGCCTGCCGGTCGCCGGGGTCCAGGCGCGACAGCCGATCAAGCTGATCGTCGATCCAAGGCACCGTTGCCATGATCCGCCGGAAGGCGTCCGTCGTCACGCAAAAGCCAGCAGGCACACGAATGCCTTCGATCCGCGAAAGCTCCCCCAGGTGCGCGCCCTTGCCGCCAACGAGCGCGACCTGCGTCTTGTCGATCTCTTCGAGACCCAGCACGTAGCGCTCGATCATCGCGATACCTCCTCCGGTGGCCGTGCTCCGCTGCATTGCGATGGCCGCCAGAGCCTGCGGCATGACAGACTCTGCCGAACCGATTATGCGGCACGGCGTTGCCCCATCCCCCGCTGGCGCCGGAGGCTTGGCCACGGTTCAGGGCAGGCCTACCCGGTGACTGGATTGCTTACCGTGATGGTCCGTGGGAGGGCCCGACAGATGGTGGCGCAAGTCCTGCCCGCGCACCAGCTCCATCACGATCCCGGCCGTCTCCCCCTCGACCACCAGGTCCAGGACCCGGACCACGTGCGGGTGGCTGACCGAGGTCAAGATCGAGCGCTCCTGCAGGAACCGGGCGAAGACTTCCCGGTCAGACATCAGCTCCGGCTTGAGCATCTTGACCGCGACCGGGTACCCGTCAGCCCGGGCGCAACGGCGGGCGGTGCCAGGCCATAGCCCAGACCCGATCCGGGTGTTCTGGGGCGGCTACGGTGTGAGCCGGTCACCGTCGTCCTTTCGCCGGAGGCATGTTCCCGGCCGGCGGGTCAGCGGGCGCCCCGGCAGGGCGGGGCGCCGAGCCCGCCAGCGGGCTGGTGTCGAGGTACCTGACCTCGTAGACCCGCTCGGTGAACTTCCAGCCGTCCGGGGTGCGCTCGTAGCGGTCGTGGTAGATGGCGTAGTTCAGCCCCTGGCGGCCGTCGCGGGTGCGGGCGAGCTCTTGCATGTAGGCGCGGCCGCTCGCTGTGTCGCCGTCTAGCTGGATCGTGCCCGGGTGCGTGGTCTGCACGAAGAACTCCCACTGGTCCTGCAGCCGCTCGCCCCCGGCACGGATGTCCTCCTGGCCGGTCAGCTCGACGGGAATGTTGGGCATCCGCAGCACGCCGTCGGGGGTGAACAGCGATGCGAGGCGGGCGCGGTCGCGCATCATCGCCGCGTCGGTGAACTCGCCGCGCAGCGCCTCGATCTCCACGCGATCAGCGATGGCCTGAAGGTCGGTCATCAGTTCCCTCCCTGCACTAACTTTCGTTCTGCGGCAGTCGCGCCAGATCAGACACCGGTCCGATGTGGCCAAGCTTGTCGGGATTGACCACGGCGCGGATTGCCTGGACCATGCCGTCGGCGACGTCGAGCGCGAACACGCTGACCACGCGCCCTTCGGCGTCGTGCGCGACGGCGCCTGGCTGGCCGTTGACCCAGGCCAGCCGGAGGGAGACGCCGAGCACTCGGCCCCGGCGGAACAGGCCGACGAGGTGCCGCGTCACCTGCTGCCGCCCGGCCAGCGGCTTCGTGGCCACCTGCGCCTTGCCGCCGCCGTCCCCGTGGACCGTCACGTCGGGCGCGAGCATGCCGAGCAGCGCGTCCATGTCGCCGCCCGCAGCGGCCTCGAAGAACCGGCGGGCGAACTCCTCACCTTCCGCCCGCCGCGCCGGGGACGGCGCGCTGCCGGGCGCCTGCACCCCGGAGGCGATGCGCTGCCTGGCGCGGGCGAAGATCTGCCGGCAGTTCACTTCGGTCTTGCCGGTGATCCTCGCCACGTCCGGGTAGCCGTACCCGAACACCTCGCGCAGCATGAACACCGCCCGCTCCACCGGCGAGAGCGCCTCCAGCAGCACGAGGAACGCCATGGACAGCGAGTCGGCCAGTTCGGCGTGTTCGGCCGGCCCCGGCTCGCCGGCGGGCACGATGACCGGCTCGGGCAGCCAGTCCCCCACGTACGTCTCGCGCTGCACCCGCGCCGAGCTCAGGTAGTTGATGCTCAGCCGGGTCACTGCCGTCGCCAGGTACGCCTTCGGATCGGCGATCGTGGTTCCCGCCTGGCGCGCCCGGGTCAGGCCAACGAACGCGTCCTGCACGATGTCCTCGGCGTCGCCCACCGCTCCGGTCATCCCGTAGGCGATCGAGAACAGCAGCGGCCGGTGCTCCGCCTCCGCCGCGCCGGCCTCATCCGCTGACCCAGGCACGGAACCCCTCCCGCCAGCTCGCATACCGCGGCTCCCAGCCGAGCTCTTTCTTTGCCTTCTCGTTCGAGTAGCCGCGCGAGCTGGTCATCTGGGCCACGACGAACTCGCCGGCGAGCAGCCGCCCGAGCCAGGCGGGCACCCGCCGCGGCGGCTTCGCGCCCAGTATCTCCGCCAGGTAGGGCAGCCACTCGGCGACCGGGGCCGGGTCACTGTCCACCACGTTGTATACGCCCGGCGCGCCGCGGCCGACCGCGGCGAGCGTCGCGGCCGCGGCGTCAGTGATCTCGATGAACGACCAGACCCCGGTCCCGCCGCCGATCACCGGCACCTGCCGCTTCCGCACCGCCTCCGCCAGGAAGTCCCCGGTGCCCGGCCCGTAGAAGCCGCCGTAGCGCAGCACGAGCCCCTCCAGGGCCTGCGCCGGCACCGTCTCCTCCACATGCGCGATCGCCGCCGGCCCTCGCATAGCCGACCGGATGGGCCGCCACTCTGACGGATCGTCTTCGGTCTTCACCGGGCCGGGACGCTCGTCCGGCCCGGCGCCCGAGTAGCTTTGCGCGATGACCCGGCGGGTGCCCGCCGGAGCGGCGGCCGCCAGCAGGTTGTCGGTGCCCCTGGTCCGGAGCTCGTTCGTGGCGGCGAACAGTTTGTCGGGATTGCGGAAGCTGCGCATGCCTGCCAGCGCCGTCATCTCATGCACGATCACCTCCGGCGCCGCGGCCTGCACCGCCGCGATCACCGCGTCGCGATCCAGCCCGTCCAGCACCACCGGCTCCGCCCCCACCTCGCGCAACCGCCCGGCCTTGCCGGGCGTCCTCGTGGTGGCGGTGACCTCATGACCCGCCGCGACCAGGGCGGGAACGAGGTGCCGTCCCAGTGCCCCGGTCGCTCCCGTGACGAAGACCCGCATGATCTTTCCCTTCCGCCTGGTGCCTACCCCTCAAGACAAGGCAGCACCCGGAGCTGTGACACTCCCGGCCCCGCCTTCCGAACCGCACGGGCCTACCCCCGCCCCGAAGGCCTCTCACAGCTGGGCATAAAGAATGATCTGCATGCCGCCAATCACACCGCTGAGCCGACCCGGACCGCGCGCCGATTTGGCAGGGCGCTTTTGATCCGTCGGCGCATGCTTTGTTCCTCAGGGTGGGTCATTCCCGGCCTGGCCGAGGGGGTAACGGGAGGGCTGGCAGGCCAGCGGCAGCCGGTCTTCGGTCGGCCGTCGGCATCGGGTGAAAAATGGCCGGCTTGACAGCCGCGGGCGGGCGCGCGTGCCAGTGTGACAGGGCCGGGCCCGGAGTGCGGGCGAGACGGCGGACTGGGGCCGCGGCGCCCAATACAAGAGCAACACCAGTCCGGGTCCAAGAAGCGTCCAACACGCGAGCAATACGCACAAAACGGCATTCCCCGGCACACCTGGGCGCGGGTGTTCAAATCGTCGTGTCAGCTCAACTACCAGGATGGATGCGCTCTAGCTGGGCTGATTGGTCAATACTCACCCGGTGGCATCGGGAGCGACAGACCTCCTGAAAAGCGGAAGGTCGACAGTTCGATCCTGTCCCTGACCACAGACATCCTCTGAGCAGCGGAAACTCGCCGGGCGGAACTAAAGTGCGCCGACCGCTCGAAGTGCACAGCGCTTATCGAGCTTCCTTGCATCGTGTGGCCATCATAAGAACGATCAGCGAGAGTGACCACAGGTCGGCCATACCTCTCAAGAGGTGACGTATCGCCGATTCGCGCGCTGAAGCATAGGCCAATTGTGTTTCACCTTCAACCGGACGACTTGAGCACAGCTAGGCTGTGCCCGACGCGTCGGCGGCCGGTATCGTGCACGAGGCCGCCGGGCAGCGGGACGCGGCCAGCCGCGCAGTCGCACGCGATAAACCGTGGCGACGTCGGTGGTCATCCCGCGATAATGGCCGACGTGGAAGAGGTCAAGGTCGTAGTCGCCCATAACGAGCGCGCGACCCTGCGCGTCGGCGACGTGTTCCTGAAGATCGACGCTGATCAGACGCGCACCGACGTCGAGGTCGAGGCGATGGCCATGGCGCCGGTCCCGACTCCGGAAGTCCTGTGGCGGAAGCCGCCAGTGCTCGCGCTCGCCGCCCTCCCAGGAACGGCACTCGGCCGCCTCGGCGAGCCCTCGACCGCGTCGCCGTCGGCGTGGGCCGCGGCGGGTGCCGCCGCACGGACGCTGCACCACGCGCCGCTGCCGCCATGGCCCGGCCGGAGCCTCGACGAGATCGCATCGCACCTCGCCGGCCAGTGCGAGTGGCTCGTCACGAACGGCGTCCTTCCCACCGACCTGGTCACCCGCAACCGCCAGGTTGCCGAGGCTGCGCTCCGGCCGTGGACACCGGTGTTCACGCACGGCGACCTGCAGATCACCCACGTGTTCGTTGACGGTGACGAGATCACCGGCGTGATCGACTGGTCCGAGGCGGCCCAGGGCGATGCCCTGTACGACCTCGCCAGCTTGACGCTCGGACACGAGGAGCACCTTGGCGACGTCGTCGCCGGCTACGGCACCGACGTCGACCTCGACGTGATCCGCGCGTGGTGGTCGCTGCGAAGCCTGCGGGCGGCCCGCTGGCTGGTCGAGCACGGCTTCGACCCGTCCTCGCCAGGCTGCGAGTTCGACGTGCTGAGATCCCGGCGGTGAGGCTGCACGAGCCCGACGGCTGCGAGTGCCGTTCTGCCGCATCGAGCGGGCCATCTCCTGCAGCGCGTCGCCTTCCGGACCGGCGAGGTCATGGTCCTCAAAGGTCCCGGGCAGCCGGTCGGCGACATCGGAAACCGACGCACGACAAGGTCGGTCTTGTCGAGAGTGGTCAGGGCGGTGATGTTGACCACGGAGTCCTTGGGCAGCCCGCTGGCGATCGCAGGGACGAAGACGTTGCCGGGCACTGCCGCCAGGCCCGTGTTCGATGTGATGACGGCAGCTAGCGTGGTGTTCAGCGTGCTGTCGTTGCAGGGATTGGCCTGGACCACCAGGAGCGGGCGGCGCTTGGCGGGCTTGCTGCCGTGCGGCTCGCCGAGGCCGGCCCAGCAGACGTCGCCGCGCTGGGTCACCAGTCATCGTCCCCGGCTGCGAGCAGGGCCTGGTCGATCTGGCGGGTGAGCGACTGGGCGGCGAGCTCGTCCAGATACCTGCGGGCCGCCCGGGCGAAGAACTCTGACCTGCTGATGCCCAGCTCGGCCGCCTCGCCTGGTCCGCAGCGCGCTCAGCTCATCTCGCCGGTCTCGTGTTCGTCGTTCCAGTGCGCAGCGACCGAGCGTCCGCAACTCCCGCCGAAGGGCCGGTTTGGCGCCCGTTGCGTTCAGATCACTCATCCGGCGTTCTCTGGTCAGTCACCGCAGCGTCCGCTCAGGGCGCCGACCCGCCGGCGATCCAGCGCTGGAAGAGAGCGATATGCTCCGGCGGCCATGCCCCATCGCAAGGCATCGTGCCGTCGCGGAGGCGCTGGAGGATCGCGTCCTGGTGCGCCTGGACGTCGTTGCGGGACCAGAGGTCGAAGGCTTTGAGCATCGAGTCGCGGTCCTTTTCGCGGAACATGGGACGGACATCCCGCTCGAAGCTCAGTCCTGCGGGTGAGTCTGGCTGGCCGGTCATGGGATTCTCCTATCGTTATGACAGCGGTCGCCCTCCACGAGGCGGCGGCAAAGGCCGGGCCTGCCCGCGCGGACAGCGAAGATCTGGAGCCTGATGCAGCCCTGAGTCCCAGCTCTGCCCTGAGGCGTCCTCGCGCAGCACGCGCCGGGGCGGCGACGCCTTGCTAACTGGTGACGGTCTCCCGGTCCGGGAACACTTCGCTGAGCCGCCCGGTGCTGACGTCATAGACGAATCCCCTGACTGGGACCTCAGGCGAGATCCATGGATGTGACCGGGCCTTCTGGATCTGCTCCCTGGTGTTCTCCTCGGCGTCGGTGAAGCTGTAGAACCTGGCCGGCGCGATCGGCGCCTTCCCCGTCTCCTTGCGGAGCCGGTCCTCAAATTCGCTGTCCGCGAACCTCAGCATCCCGCAGTCGGTGTGATTGATGATCATAATCTCCCGGCTGCCCAGCAACCTGGTCGAGAGAACAAGCGACCGGACCGCGTCGTCATCGATCACGGTGCCGAAGTTCCTGATCATGTCGACATCGCCGGAGGCAAGACCCAGCATCTGCTCGATGTCGGTTAGCCGGGGATCCGCACAGGTGACGATCGCGATCCGAGGCGCCGGCGGCTTCCCGCGGCTGGGATCGTAGTCGTTGGCGATGGTTGCATTGGCGCTCAGCGCCTCGTCGATGAGACTCATGACCTTTTCTCCTCTTTGGGCGTGCCGGTCCTCAGGATCACGCCCGGAGTTGGGCTGTCGCGCCCGTGTAGATCCCTGGCCAGCACCCTGGCCTGCCGGCCAGCAGCGGTCCTGCCAGCTCTCGGCGGTCCGCGAAGCCGGACAAGAACCCGCCCTGGCCAATCGGCCGGATCATTTACGGGAAGCGCGTACTGGGCGAAATCGGCGACAGCGCGCCGATCGCTTATTCTCGCGCCAGTCAGACCAGCATCCTGATCGAAGCGACATACGGTACTGCTAGCGTGGACGTCGCACCTTCCGCCTAGCGCGGTTCCGCTCGTCAGTGACTACCGTTTTCGCAGGTCCGCACAGCGCTTAGCGCGGTTGACCTGAAAAGCGGAAGGTCGACAGTTCGATCCTGTCCCTGACCACACTTCGTCTCTGATCTGCGGAAACGCCACCTAGCGGAACCCGGTGCGCCGTCCGCTCGATGAGCACACCGCTTATCGAGCTTCCTTGCATCGTACGGCTATCACAAGGATGACCGGCGAGAATGACCGCAGGTCGGCCGAACCTCGCTGCGGGCACCTATCGAATATGGGCGACCGCTGGGACATAGCTATCGTGCATCCAGCCTCGCGGGTGTAGGACATAAATGTGTGGGCGTCTAATCATGCCTGGTCATGCGTCTGGCCTGAGTGAGGTTCAAACTCAGTTAGAGGGCCGGTGCGTGAAGAGCCTGGTTTGGCCGCTCTGGCCTGCCCGCAGGGCGGCGCGCCCGCCGGCTGCCTGCCCCGCGGGCGTGCCGCGTGCTAGCGCTCGCCCTGGACCCTGGCTAGCAGCCGGCCGGCGAGCCACAGGTGCAGCGCCGCGGGCGCCAGCAGCGTCACGCCCCAGTCGTAGCCGCGGGACCAGAAGATCCCCGCCAGCACCAGCAGCCAGATCGCCACCGCGATCCTCACCTTGGCGACCGCCCGCGGGTTCCGCCGCGAATGCGGGCCGGCGGGGATCCTCGTAATCACGTTCGTGTCGTGTGTCCCAGTCATCTCTCTCACCTCCGATCTACTTTACGCGGCAAACCTAACTCACTTTGTCGCGTAAAGTCAAGCCTCGGATGCCCTGCCTTACCGGCACTGCGGCGAAGCTGCGCGCGGTGGCCGTGTGCCAGCCGGGCAGGTCCGCGGTGAGCTGACGGCCTGATCACGGACATCACGGGCCTTCTGGAGCGGAGGCAGGTACGAGCTGCCGATCCCGGAGCTGCATGCTGGCCCCGTCCCGCCGCCCCGGCAAACCACTTCGCTTTGCGTCATAAAGTTCCTAGGCCCGAGCCCTTGACTTTACGTCATAAAGCAGTGTCTACTTTATGACATAGAGTCGATGGAGGGAGACACCATGAGCCACACACCCGACACCACCGCCCCCGCCGGCAATGGCGGCAGCTTCGACCCCCGGCAGGCCGCTGCCCTGCTGGATCAGACCACACAGCAGGCGCGGCGCCAGTTCGAGCCCGCCCAGCCGTGGCTCCTGGTGATCAGGGGAGTCGTGGTCTTGGCCGTCCTCGGCGCGGTCTGGCTTAACGTGCGCGGGCAGCACCCCTACCAGCACCCCACCGCCGCGGTCATCCCCTTCGTGATTGCCTTCGGGGTACTCAACCTGATTGCAACACTCACGGTGCGGAGGCGCGCGACCGCCGGGGTGAGCGGGAGATCCCGGCTGCGCCCGGCCGAGATCGCGGTTCTGACGGTGATCTGGGTCGGCGTATACGTGGTCATGGGAGTGATGATCGGCGCCGGGGTGAGCGACCGGATCGTCTACGGCCTGTACCCGGTCACCGCGCCGCTGATTCTGGCCGGCCTGGCCTGGGCGGTAATCACGGCGACACGGGCTGACTGGCAAAGCTGCGGCACCGGACTCGCCGTTGCCATCACCGGCGCCGTTGCCCTGGCCGCGGGACCGGCTGGCTCCTGGCTGGCCGCGGGCATCGGCCTGTGCCTCACGCTCCTCGGCAGCGCCGCCGTCATCGTCTGGCAGCAACGCCGCAGCGTGGTCCAGCCATGACCACCGACGAACTCGACCCGCTGATCCACGTGCCCACGCGGCTGAAGATCGTCGCGACGCTGGCGGCACTGCCCGACGGCGACACGCTGTCCTTCACCCGGCTGCAGCACATGATCGGGCTCACCCCCGGCAACCTGATCATCCACCTGCGTAAGCTCGAAGACGCCGACTACGTCAGCAGCACCAAGGCCAGCAACGGGAACGTGTCCATCACCACGGTCGCCCTGACCAGCCACGGCCGCAAAGCACTCGACGCCTACACCCAGGCGCTCCGCGACCTGCTCAGCGGCCTGTAAATAAGCCCGGCCGACCATGAGCACAGGCGCACTTGACCCGCTGATCCACGACCCGGAGCGGCTGCGCATCGTCGCGACCCTGGCGGCATTGCCTGACGGCGACCCGCTCTCCGTCAACCGGCTGCAGGACATGATCGGGCTGACACCCGGCAGCCTGATCACCGGCCTGCGCGAGCTGGACGACGCCGGATACGTGCGTACGGGAAAGACCGGCGGCCGCACAGCACCGGCCGCCGTCGCCCTTACTCGCGACGGCCGGGCAGCGCTGGATCGCTACACCGCCGTGCTGCGGCAGCTGCCCCCGGTGGCCAGGCAGGATGATCAGCCACCCGCA
>Ga0302177_10000585_pt1 | contig 27635 bp, 26 predicted proteins | sample I_Palsa_E1_2_FD_198780 | JGI IMG/M metagenome (GOLD analysis project Ga0302177, IMG submission 198780) | Peat permafrost microbial communities from Stordalen Mire near Abisko, Sweden - I_Palsa_E1_2 | ecosystem: Environmental > Terrestrial > Soil > Palsa > Peat permafrost | place: Sweden... | reverse complement strand
CTTTCCGTTTCATAAACTGATGCCGTCCCACATATTAGGAGTCATTTCGCTGGTTGTGTTGGCGATCGCTATCCCCGCACGCTATATCTTTCACATGGCAGGTCCATGGCGTAAAACCTACGTGATCACCTCCATGATGGCTCAATATTTCAATGTTTTCGTCTTGATCGCCCAGGCTTTCCAGAAGGTTCCTGCCCTCAAAGCGCTGGCCCCTACGCAATCCGAGCCTCCATTCTTGATGTCGCAATTGGTCGTCATGGTGATTTTCATCGCGCTCATTATCGCTGCGGCGATCAGATTCCTCCCGGAACCAGCCGCTCAAGCCCCACCGGTCGCCGTTCCCGGTATGTAGTAAGGCAACTGGTGAGGACGAAGAGAGCGGTGTCGCAAGGTTAATGTCTCTGTCATTTACCCTGCGAGGTGACATCAAGCTTGTAGGTTATCCGGTAATTTCTCTTTTTCGTCACGCGCTTCAGCCACGCGCTGGGAGGTCCGGTAGGCGATATCTCCGAATCAGCCTGGCTTTGATTGTCGCCATGCCCCGTTCCGGTCCCAGGAGAAGACCGACGAGGCCTACCGACGGCAAGGCCCAAAAGACGTACCAAGCAACACGTGAGGTTCTACATGAGCGCAAAATCGGATGGGCTCTGGAAGCTTCAAGAAGCCGACATGCAGGATGGGCCGCGGTTGAAGGCAATCTGAAGAAGTTGCTGGCCCGTGCCACCAGCTGCATCCGCAAAAACTCTCTTGAACTGAATGGCCACGTAGACCGGTTGCGTACGGCAAGCGGCGGTGGCCACCCTCACAAAAGATGACGCGCCAGCTCGATTCGAATCAACCGGCGACAGGCCCCTCGGCGGTGAGCCTCAGTTAGCTTAATTAAATCTATTGTTCAGGCCGGAACTCTTCTTCCGGCTCCAGGGCTTCGATAGGAGGGCCGCTCTTTCCTTGGTTGGCGAGTTCTTGACTGGCGAGCTTTCTCTGAGCGCGCTTTTCCTGCTTCATTTGCTGTTTTTCCTGGCGCTTGCGTTCTTTCTGGCGCTTCTGAAATGTGATTGCCATAGGTCTCCTTGAGATCGATGGTGCAACGGCAAGATTCTGGTTCGGATCAAGCGTGCTCAGCGCTACCAGCGGGGCTCACGAGGCTGACGCGCGGACTCCCGATAATCTTCATTGGAGAAGCGCTCTCGCCCACGTCCCCCGCTTCCACCGCTGTTCGATCGTGGTCCAGGGCCGGAACGCGGTCCTGCTCCTGGTGTTTTTGGTCGTGCTTCATTCACCTTGAGGTTTCTTCCATTCAGCGGATTACCATCCAACGCCGCAATGGCCTTTAGGGCTTCCTCGTCATTCGGCATTTCCGCAAAAGCGAAGCCGCGGGCCCGCCCAGTCTCCCGGTCCATCGCCAAGTGTACACGGGTCACCGCGCCAAACGGCTTCAACAACTCGGTTACTTCGCTTTCGGTGGTCTGAAAGCTCAAATTCCCTAGAAAAAGACTCTTCATGTACTTCTCCTTATTTCTTCTACCGGACCAGCAGCACTTCGTTGTGCGCCAAGATCGCCTCTCCTAGAGTCTCATGATCTGCCCCGGTTGAACACTCCGAGCCGACGTGGATAAGAGCTGGCCATGGCCCAGGGTCACAGAGTGCATGAAACCCATCCCTGCTTCAGTCAGAGTTGCCGTGACCGTCCACCGTGGAATCCTTGTCGAGGCCCAAGAACGGGGGCGACAACATCGTAAGAAACCGCGGCGAGGCAATCGCGATCGTAAGTTTATGAAGCGAAGATCAACGTGAAGTTCCGCGGCGGGGAAGTCCCAGCTCTCTCCACCGCCTCAAAGAAATCCGTTTTCGGCGCGCGTTCCTGATCAGGGCGTACTGCCCAGATCATCCATCCTTGATTCAGCCGGTTGCCTTCGAGGCGGCGGGGCCTTGGCGCAGCGACTTAAGTGCGCTGGCTTCATCCGGTTCAATCTCAAGCACGCGATCCAATTTTGTAATCTGAAGCAGCTCGCGAACTTTTCGGCTGGGGTCCACGATCTTGAGTTGACGGCCCCGATTGCGGATGGACGCATGGGTTCGAACGATCTCACCGAGCCCGGCGCTGTCAACGTACTCGACGCCCGCAAGATTCAGCAGAATCGGTTCTTCTCCTTGCTCTAACAGACTTCGAACAGCATCCCGGAGCCGGGCTGTGCCGTCGGCTAGCGCGATTTTCCCAGCTATGTCCACGGCGACCGCTCCGTCCAGTCGTCGTGTGGTAACCGTGCTCGTCTGGGTCGCGCCCCTCTCCATGCTCATTCCCGTTTGATCGAGAACCTTACAGGCAATCTTGGCGATCTCGGGAGACTCGGTGCGGACCACAACCAGCGAGTGACCTTCGTTCAGAACTCTATGGAAGAATAAGGAATCCTCTGAGGAGCCGGTTCCCGTAGTGGGAGCCGGAGCGTCCGGATTATCAGAGGCGCCCCCGCCGATGGCCGCACCGGTGCCCGCGCCAACCAATCCGAGCAATGCGGCTGCGCCGAAACCCAAGGCAAATACAGCGCCGAGACCGGGAACCGCAAGCAAAGTTGCAGCCGCAACCCCCGCAGACAATCCAGTCGCTCCTCCAACAAAGCCGCCCGCGTAAGCGCCCAGTTGCTTTGCCATGGTTTTAGCGTCGCTCTCCGACCTTGTCAGGTAATCGATGGATTGCTCCGGAACGTGTTGCTCAATGAGCGCTTTGACGGCTTCTTCGGCGCGCTCACGGGTGGGGAATACTCCGATCGCGGTTTCCATAGAGCTCCTTTTCGAGTACAGACTCGCTGGCTTAGGAACGGGTGGACCGATGAGCCGACAAGACCGACACCGGAAAGTCACACGAGATCGCGGGAGATCTTCGCGTCTCGACACGGCGGATGCTTGCCCAAATTCCCAGACCGGTGCGAGTCTAAGCCCGCGCGCTTGGGCTTTGTCAAGCCAAATGTTGTCGGAATGCGAGCGTCGCGCGGCGAGCTACCCGGAGGGGAGGATATCCAACGGTACTTTCGAGGGAGATCGGAAAGGGCCTATTTGCGGGGATCCTTCAGCGGCGGCGCCATCTAACGCTTGGGTGATGAACTGAAGATCTCCGGCGGATCAAGCGAACACTGCTGCCAGAATTGCGCGTCGGTCAATTTATTTTCACTCCACTGTTGGAGGGCCGTCACGGTAGCCGAGATTTGCCCGCCATCGGTAGTGTCGAAGACAACGACAACTCCTGCGAATGCCGGACTGACACCGGCGTCCTTTGCCGCTTGCTGAAAAATTGTTTTCGTAAACTCGCGCTTTTGGTGACCGGTGGTGTTTGCGCCCGCATCGGTCGGCTGCACCCAATACACTTGCACCGTCTTGCCTTGCAATAGCGCCCAATCGCCGGGGAATTGGCCAGTCTCTTGCCGGCCGACGTGGAAGGGAACCTTTTCTTTCTCCATCGGCGGTGAGGAAAGCACGTTCTGCGAGTCCATAGATTCGATTTGTGATCGCCGGATCCAACCGCGAGAAACGCCAGATATCTGCACGTGAGACCAATCGCCCTCGGTTTCGACGAATTCGAATTCGTCCTCCGCCGAGGCTGTGAACAAAACTCTTGATCCTTCGACAGGCCGAGACAGCACGGGCGTGCCTGATTTTTTGACGACCACAAGATTCCTGGGATGTGCCTGGTTCTTCCGGATCTCCTGCAAGCCTTCGAGCTCAGACTGCAACTCCAGCGTGTGCTTTTCTTGAGCTTCTCGCTTTTCTCGCAGAGCGGCGATTTCCGACGGAGTTCCTTCAGGAGCAGCACTTCGAGCAGCCATGGTAATAGGCGTTCCGATGCCATTTGCGGAGGGACTATTTGGCAAAACATTTCCCAAAGCGTCCAGCCGCAACCGGGAAGATGGCGCATTCGAACCGGAGGGAAGGACCAGCGGCTTGCTACCCAGCTTTTCGCTCAATCGGTCCAAAAAGTCCAGCTCGAGCCGGCCGTTCGAAGGCAACACCTGGTAAGCAGACTTCGCCGGATCTGGATCCGCGTACCACGCAGTTATTTTCGCTGTAAGTCGCACGATGACGCTGGTTGACGAATCCGGCAGCACATCGATCGCAAATTGATAAAACGCGCGTTCATAACGATCCAGTGAATGGTCTCCGGTGGCAACGAAGCCGTCGACCACCGGAAGTTTCTGGCCGGTGTACGCGCCCAAATCCTTGAGCGCCGCCTGCACTTGTTCTTTGCTTTTAGGAAAAGTCCGAGCGTACGGGACCGCTTGTGCACGAACCCTATACTGAAATGTAGCTACGACCAATATTACAAGTAAAACACGAAAAGTTACCCTGCGATGATGGTAGAGGAACGCCGTCATGGCAGATTTTCCAGCTCATCGATACGCATCCAGCCGCGCTGTCCATCGGTCGTCTCGACGCCGTACCAGTGGGGGGTAACAATTACGACCACAATCTCGGCGTAAGCGCTGAGCGTTGTGGTGGTCGCCGAGGAAGCGAATGGCGCCGACCGCAGTTTAGCTCCCGGCGCTTTTACGCGACGCTCCACTTCATGACGTAGCGCCACAATCTGCTGCTGCAATCCTTCTGTCGAAGACTGTGCCGCGGAAAGCAGCTTGGCTTCGTCTTCCCGCTCGCGTACCTCCGTCTTTCGAACAAGTTCTGCGCTGTCGCGGCGACGATTGGCTTCCGCCGCCTCCTGTTCTTCCGACTGGATCGCATGCAGACGGTCCTCGATCACCTTACTCTCGCTGGTCTCTACGGTTCCATCCGAAATGTGAACCGTGCGGTGGGTATTCTCGACGTAAACCGCGTCAATGTGCAGACGCACCCGCTCGGCGCTGACACTGGTAACGATATACCGAACCGCAATGGTGCCTTGATCGGCGCTCTCGAGGAAATGTCGCGGCGCTATGGCATCCTTTCGGATTTTGTAAAATACCCTCCCAGTTGCGGGCCAGGACGCAAACAGGGGGGTGGTCTGAACCTCGGTCGCACCCATTAGCACTGGCTGTTTGTCATAAATCTGAGTGCCGTGAATGGTTTGGTCTCCCAGCACTTCACGCAGCGCCTGAAGTAGATCTTCCATCGAGGCCGGAAATTCTCTGGTGATTCCCGGGCCCAACAGTTGTTCCTTCGGCCGCGGAAGGGCCTTCGACATTCCCGGGGAGATAACGACGAACATCAGGAGAAGCAGGCTGCGATGGACGACTTTCAATTCCTCACATTACCTTTGAAAGCTTAAAGCGCTAAATGGCTGACCTGCTCAGTGCTTCGCGGAAAGCCAAACATTCCAGAACCAGACCAAATATTATGCAGGTCTTCTTACTACGTAAATTTATCGAAGCTGTCAATCCAGACTTCGCAGGCCATACCGCTGGCGCTCGAAAAAAATACAGATTCGGGTCGGGCTGCACCCGTTGCCTGCCCAAAAGGGTACCAGCACTATCCCATCAGAAAAATTTTCTTATTCAATTAAGAAAAGTCTTGCATTCATTTTTTTGTGGAGTTAGCATTCGCGCGGTTCAGGGACTCAAGGATGCGTCCGTGTTCGCTATGTCGCGGAACGGAGGCCAATCTCCTATGGGCGTATTGCTGATCACTATCTGTGTGTCTCCGGCAGACCGCGAAGATCTCTTACGGACTACCAGTTTCTATCCCAAGCAAAATCCCTTTTCTTTTTCCAGTTATCGAAATTCAGCTCATCGTCGAGTTTCTTTGGCGCTAACAACGCAAGCTTTACCCTGGAGGAGGCTCTATGTCTGTCCAGCCCTGCGCTAGGTTGCATCGGGCGCGCTTTCTGAGTTGGTCCATCGCAAGTGCCATCATGATTGTTGCCCTCGTAATCGGGAGTGCGCAGTCAGGAAACGCCTTGCCCCTCCCCACTGCAAAGGTTCGGGCAATCCCGGCGTTTGCGCGTAAGTACGGCATGCCTTGCTCCTCGTGCCACCAGGCTTGGCCGATGCTGAGTCCGTTTGGGCAGGCCTTTAAAGACAACGGCTATCAGTTGATGAATGATCGGGACGCCCCGATTTACCAGCAACCGGGCTACTGGCCGGTTACTTTTCGTATAACGCCGATCTGGCACCGCGAAAACGAGAATCGCGCCACCGTGGATGGACCAGGCGGGGTTTCTGGGAACGAGGCCAATGTAACGACCCACGGCTTCGATTGGAGCGGCCTGGACTTCCACACCGGCGGCACGCTGGCGAAAAACTTCTCCTTTTATGTCTTGCCGTCTTCGGACAGTACCGCCGCCTTCCACTTTGAAACTGTCTTCGCGCGCGTCGATAATATTGCGGGCAGTAGTTGGTTTAATTTGAAGCTTGGTAAATTCGAACTCGATAACTTGTTATCAGAAAAACGTATTCTCACATTGACCAACGTCTCCGGCGTCTACACCAATTACCACTTCCAACCTGCCACTGAAAACAATGGCGTCAACGCCGCCTTTCCAGTCTTCGGGTTCGGAATTGGTGACAATCAGGTGGGCTTGGAACTGATGGGGCATTCCAAGGATGATCGCACCCGCTATTCGGCCTCGGTGTTGAGCTCAAATGACGGTTCCCCCAATCTGCCGACCAGCCGCGGCTACGATGGATTTTTTACGGTCAGCCAAGCCTTTCAGGTCGGAAGTCTCGGGCTCCAGCGCGTCGGTGCATTCGCTTATCTCGGACAAGCTCCCACATATTTTCAATTTACCAACGGCAACAACACCGGGATCCCCGGGAATGCCGCCTTCGGTCTGCCTGGCACCGGTGTTGGCAACAGGAGCTTTTACCGCACCGGTCTGATCGGCCAGATTTACATAAAGAAGTATGACGTCACCGCTATGTACTTCCGTAGTTCCGATGACAAATACCTGGCGACCGGTACGCCTACGAATCCGGCCTACGGCACGCTCCCGGTCGGCGCGCAAAATGCCACCTGGAATGGCGCTCTGTTTGAAAGCCACTACACTTTCAACCCGCAGGTTATCTTGATACAGCGGGTCGAACTTGTGCGCATGTCGCAGCAAGCTCTGCCAGTGGTTGCCGGAGCTTATGTTCCAGGCGTAAGCGTTCCGACGTCCACTTTCGGCAACGAGGACGTATACACCTTCGGCGGTCGCTACTACCCGTTCATTTCCAGCCGTGCGGGTTTCGCGTTCCACGGCGAATATGCCTTCAGCCATCAGATCGGCACCTCTGCGGTCACCGGACGAAACCTCGATTTCAGCAGTTTGCTTACCGGGTTCGACTTCGCGTTCTAAGGATGGACACTATGCGAAAAATGAACATTTCGAAGTTGTTTGGCGCAATCGCCATCCTGCTGGCGGCGCCCCTGCTAGTCACGGCACAGCAGGGCGAATCCCACATCGGGAATCTTTCGGGACGGCCGGACGCCGGCAAGCAGCTTTATTTCCGGTATTGCTGGGGATGTCACGGCTTTCGCGGCGATGGTGGCGGCGAAAACGGCCCGTACCTGAATATTCTTCCACGCAATTTTGTCGCCGCTACTTTCAAGTGTCGCTCAACGCCCACGGGGACTTTGCCGACGGACCAAGACCTCTATAACTCTCTGGTGCGTGGCTTTGACAATACTAATATGCCCTCCTGGATTACTTTGACCAGTCAGCAGCGCGCCGACTTGGTTGCCTTCATCAAGACATTCTCTGATCGGTGGAAGACCGAAAAGGCCGGCCCCCCGATTGAGGTACCCGCGGAACCCGCACTCACATTGCAGAGCATCCAGCACGGCAAGGAACTGTTCACGAAGTTGGAATGCTGGAAGTGCCATGGTCCGGAAGGACGCGGAGATGGACCCTCGGCCTCGACATTGACGGACAGCAACGACCAACCGATTCGTCCTTATAACTTTGCTGCGGGCTCACGTTTCAAGTGCGGCACCAGCAATCATGATCTCTACAAGATTTTTATGAGCGGCCTGGACGGCACGCCGATGCCTTCCTTTGCGGATGTTATCAAGCCTGAGGATGCCTGGGATTTGGTTCACTACCTAAGGACCCTGCAAGTAACTCACAAGAGCCCGGAGCTGACGCTTTGGGAAGGATCCAAAGAAGGAGCTGAAATCGTAAGAGCCCAGAAGGTTTCCGGCACCCCGACCGGTTCCGGAGTCTGGTAAAGATTCTTTTGGCACGGCACTTCAGGAGAAGACCAATGAAATGCAAGAGCGTTTTTTGGGGAGCGACGCTGGTTCTGGCCGCTTCGACTTTCACCTATGGATTACCAGGTGGAGGTGCCGTCAGCGGTAAAGTTACGTATGAAGGCACCCCTGCCAAGCAAAAGCCGATCGATATGTCCAAAGAGCCGAGTTGCGCTAAGCAACACGCAACTCCCATAACCACCGAAACCGTGGTAACCGGCCCGAACAATGCGCTCGAAAACGTGGTGGTGTACATCTCGGCAGGAGCGCCCGACGAGGGTGCGCCTTCTCAAGAGGCAACTTTTACGCAGAAGGGTTGTCAGTACATTCCTCATGTTCTGGCCTTCCAAGTAAATCAGGAACTGAAAGTTCTGAATGACGACCAGACGTCTCATAACATCCATCCTCTGGCCAAGATCAATCGCGAGTGGAACAAGTCTCAGCCGCCGGGAAGCCCCCCGATCGTCGACAAGTACGACAAGATGGAGTTCATTCCAGTGAAGTGCAATATCCATCCGTGGATGCACGGCACGTTCGCAGTGCTCAAGAATTCGCATTACGCCATCTCCGCCGACGACGGCGGTTTCAAGCTGCCGAACCTACCGCCAGGCAAGTACACCGTGACCGCGTGGCACGAATCATACGGCGACCAGACCCAAGATGTGACCATCGCCGGCTCGGAGACCAAGACCGTTAACTTTTCCTTCAAAGCCAAGCCCTATTGAGCAGTGCGAAGCGGCAATCTGGCAACACGTGAATCATAGCTCTGGATGTACGTCGAAGAAATTGCGCGTGATAGGCGGGCTTAGGGCTGGGTGCTATGGGAAAACTCCTTGGTGTTGTTCTCGCAATCATCGCTCTGGTGTCCGCCTATCCTATCGTCACCCACAAGTATGCCCAGCCCATCGACATCTCAACGCACGGGCATGCTATCGACGAGCAGCTCGGCGACACCATGGCGGAAGCGGGTTTAGCCTTCGTTTTGTCGCAGCTCCTCTTGGGCTGGTTTATCTTCAAATTTACGAATCGCGGCCAGGGCGCGAAGGTGTTTCATCTAAAAGGGGGCGCAAAGATGATGGTGGTCGCGTCTTTCATCTTTGTGGGAACGGAAGTGCTGGCTCTAGGAGTGCTGGGCCAGAAGGCATGGGCGGAAGTATATTTCACGGCCCCAAAGTCGGACGCGCTTCAGGTGCAAGCCCAAGCGGGGCAGTTTGCTTTTTATTTTCGCTATCCGGGGCCGGATGGCAAGTTTGGGCCGTTGCATCCTGACAAGATTGACGAAGGCAACCAGAATTACTTTGGGCTCGATCCCGCCAACGACGTTGAAGCTCGCGACGACGTCGTTGCTGCAGAGTTAGCTATACCCGTCAATCGGGAAGTGCATCTACTGATGCACTCCAAGGACGTTGGCCACTCCTTCTATGTCCGCGAACTTCGGATCCAGCAGGATTTTGTTCCTGGGTTGGATCTGTCGCTGCACTTCACCGCTACTCAGACCGGACATTACGAAATCCTGTGTACGCAGTTGTGTGGGCTTGGCCACTACAACATGAAGGCGTACTTAAACGTGTTGTCCCAAGACGATTTCGACAAATGGATGAAAGAGAAAGTATCCGAACAGTAGTTTTCGCAGCAGCGTTTCATTTTCGGCGAGCTTTGTAATAGTCGGTTGACCAGGGTGGACCATGGACCAGGCCGTACAGCCCCAAGCGCAGGCGCATGTACACGCTCCGCCTGAAGGCTTTATCAGCAAATACGTCTTTAGCTTGGATCACAAAGTGATCGGCAAGCAGTATTACGGCCTAGCCCTGGTGGCCGTATTTATGGGGATGATTCTTTCCTGGTTGATGCGTTTCCACCTGGTCTGGCCAAATACCAAAGTCTTTGGATTGGAACTCTTATCTAAGAACGGGGCGCCCGGCGGCGTCATCACTCCCGAGTATTATTTGTCACTGCTCACCATGCACGGTACGTTGATGGTCTTTTTTGTTTTGACCAACGCTCCGTTTGCCGGCTTTGGCAATTTCTTCCTGCCCATTCAGATCGGCGCCGAGGACATGGCCTTTCCGCGTTTTAATATGATGTCTTTTTGGACCACTTTTGTCGCGTTTCTAGTGTTGGTCACCGCGTTCGTTATTCCGGACGGTCCTCCGATCTCTGGTTGGACCGCGTACGCTCCCCTAAGCGCGATTGGTAAGGATGCCGGACCCGGCCTCGGTTGGGGCCAGACATTGTGGGCCATCTCCATAGCCCTATTCTGTATCGGTCAATTGTTGGGCTCCCTGAATTTTATTGCGACCACCCTGGATTTGCGCGCCAAGGGCATGACCCTGATGCGCATGCCCATCTCGACCTGGGCGTGGTTTATTACCTCTTGCATCGGCTTGCTCGCTTTCGCGGTACTTCTTCCCGCGTGCCTACTTCTGCTCCTTGATCGTGTTGCTGGAACCAGCTTTTTCATTCCATCCGGGCTGGTGGTCAGCGACCGATTGCAGAACCACTCCGGCGGATCGCCGCTGTTGTGGCAGCATCTGTTTTGGTTCTTCGGGCACCCCGAGGTATACATCGCAATTCTTCCGGCCGTTGGCATCGTTTCCCACGTGCTGACAAACGGAATGCGCAAGCCACTTCTGAGTGCCAAGGTCATCATCTATTCGATGATGGCTATCGGATTTCTGAGCTGGATGGTTTGGGGCCATCACATGTTCCTCAGCGGCATGAATCCCTTCTCTTCGCTGCTGTTTTCGTTCCCAACCTTAACCATTACCATTCCGGCCACCATCATCACCCTGATCTGGCTCGGCAGCTTGTATGGCGCCAATATCCAGATCAATACCGCGACATTTTTCTCTCTTGGGTTTATTTCGATGTTTGTCACCGGTGGCGTCAGCGGGTTTTTCCTGGCGCAGCCTTCCATCGATATTTATTTGCACGCTACCTATTTTGTGGTGGGTCACTTCCACATGGTGATGGGGGTTGCGGCCATATTTGCGATTTTTTCAGGAACTTACTTCTGGTTCCCTAAGATGTTTGGCCGCATGATGAACGAAAAACTCGGCATGGTTCATTTCTGGATAACCCTGATTGGGGCGTATTGCATCTTCATGCCGTTTCACTACCTCGGGATCGCCGGCAATGTGCGACGCTATGCGTCTTTCGTAGATGACTTCATGCCCGGGCTAATGCCGCTTCATAAGTTCATTACCATCGCAGCGCTGATTACCGGTGCCGGACAGCTGGTTTTCTTAGTCAACCTGATCCATAGCCGCTTCCGTGGCAAATTGGCGCCGGATAATCCTTGGAATGGCACTTCACTCGAATGGAGTATTCCTTCGCCACCACCTTGGAATAATTTCGGCGCGGACCACCCGATCGTCTATCACGATCCCTACCAATATGGGGTGAAGGGTGCCATGGGCGATTTCGTGATGCAGACGTCGCCGGAGAAAATAGAGAACGAAGCTACCTGACGCCTGCATGCGTCGCTAGCCAGTCGCGAAAGATCGATTCTAGAAGGGGATCATGGCTTCCACCACGCAGGCAATGCAACCGTTACGATCGGCGGTCGGTGTGTCGGCGACCACTTCTACGGCTGAAAGAACTTCGGCGAGCGGAATCTGGGTAGCGATGTTCGCGATCACCATGTCGTTCGCCGCATTCACCAGCGCTCTGTTTATCCGGCAGGCCTCAACGGATTGGACGCACCTACTCATTCCCAAAGTGTTGATCGGCAACACGATCGTTCTCATTTTGAGTGGCTTTGTGCTCGAATCCGGGCGGCGGACGCTGTTGGCATCCGAGGGCGGTCGCTCCAGGGGTCGCGCACTCGTAGTGCTGTCGCTGCTACTTGGAGTGGTTTTTCTCGGAGGGCAATATTTAGCGTGGCGTCAGTTAGCCGCCCAGGGATTGTATTTAGCGACGAGTCCAAACAGCTCATTCTTCTACGTTTTTACATTTATGCACGGCGTCCACGTATTTGGCGGAATTCTCGCGCTGGCTTATTTATGTTGGCACCTTGCTTCCAATCGCATGGTACGCCGCAGCCTTCTCAGCGGCGTGGCTACCTATTGGCATTTTATGGCCGCTTTATGGGTGTATCTGTTAATCGTCATGTACTCGCGCTTGTAATCGAATAGGGGGAACTCGGTCTGTGAGCGAATCCGATATTGCCATTCACGGCTCTGGGGAGACGCTGATGGAAGCTTCTCCGTACGGAATTCCGTCGCGGAAGTTGGCGATGTGGCTGTTCATTATTTCCGATTCCATCACTTTCGGAGCTCTTCTGTTCGGATATGGATACCTCCGGACCGCGAGTAGCGATTGGCCCACTCCGTTCAAATTCAATCCCAGTATTGTCAACGTCTTGATCATGACCTTTGTGCTGGTAACCAGCAGCTTAACCATGCTCGGAGCTGTGGACTCCGCAAAAGTTGGTGACAAAGCAAAAACCAGGCGCTTTCTGTGGTCCACCATCCTACTCGGTGTGATTTTTGCGGGTCTTCATATTCGTGAATGGATCTCGATGATCGATGAGGGAGTCAGCCTGTTCCAGAATCCCTGGGGCTCTCCGCTATTTGGCGGTGCCTTTTTCAGCATCACCGGATTGCATTTGCTGCACGTGATCAGTGGAGTGGTAGCGATGATCGTTATTTCGCGCGGATTCTCACGCGGCAGTTTGAACGCCGGACATGTCGAAGCCACCGGCTTGTACTGGCACTTTGTGGATCTGGTGTGGATGTTTGTGGTCCCGCTGATTTATTTGCTGAACATCTCTAAGTAACCCAACGGGAGCAGAACGTATGGCTAACATCACTCACTCGCCGAACGTGATTGCCAAGTATTTGCCGGTCTATTTTGTTTTGTTGGGAATCGCTGGCCTTGAGGTTTTCCTCGCATATCAGGCCTTTTCGACAATAACTTTGGTATTTCTTTTGCTCGCCTTGGCATTCTGTGGAGGTATCCTGGCGGTAATGTACTTTATGCATCTTCACGACGAGCGCCGCAGCCTGTTTCTGACGTTGATTCCGGTCACGATTTTTGTTCTATTGATGATGAATATGTTGTGGTCGGATAGTTTTCGACTGCTGTACCTGAAACCGTTCGCGCACTGAGATTGCTGATAGCAGGCGCGGCTTATTTGTGAACAGCAATGAGGGCTGATCGAGAGTAACATGGCAGGAATCGCCAATTCGATCTTTGGCAAATATGGCCGCATAACAGTCCTATCCACTGCTCTCTGCGTGCCATCTTTTGTGTTCGCGCAGAACTGTGCGCTGTGTTACACGCAAGCGGCGGCGGCCGGCGACCGTTTCATCCAAGCTTTGCGCAGCGGCATCCTAATTTTGGTGTTTCCGCCGATGGCGATTTGTATTGGCTTTGCGATCATGGCCTACCGGAAGCGTAACCAATTTAACGAAGAATAAGTCCCGGTCCATCACGGCAGATCCAGGTCGAGTGTGTAGATATCTGTAACTCCTCTCTCGACCATCGCGTAGAACGAGCCATTACGACCGATGCCTGCGAACAGACAGCGCGTCGCGCTCCCACGCAGAATTTCTGCGAACCCCAAAGCCTGGATTACCCGATGGGATGCGAGGTCCACGCGGTAAATGGACTGTTGTCCGTCTAATTGGTCTTGGAATAGAACTCCGGAACTGTCACTGGTCCAGTGAACCGACGCCAAAAGGCCGCCGGAGGCAAGCTCAGTCCATTCTCCGGACCGCAAGTCATAGACAAAGACGCGACTCCTCAAACTGTCCAGAGCCGCAATGCGTCGTCCGTCTGGGGACCAGCGAGGTTCCCTGAAGCCTTTGGAATTCGCCAACTCTTTTACGGTTCCAGTAGTCGGCTCAAGGGTGTACAACCCTTGCTCGCCTTGAGCTTTGTGATTGCTCATCGCGACGACCACGCGGTAGCCATCCGGAGACCAGTCCGCTTCGGAACCCTCCCAGCCGCTCGGAAGAATGGCCTGCAGCGAGCCGCCATCGGGCGAAATGAAATAAATCGAATGAGCTTGACCCGGGCGGAACCCGGTAAACAGAATGCGCTTCCCGTCGGGCGACCAGCGCGGGAGCTCGCCACGCAGCGGCGCAATGGTCAGCGGTAGGCGGCCCTGGGCGTCCATTCGGCTGCACCACAAAGATCCGTCAGGCGCGTGCGAATAAACGACCATTTGATCATCTGGCGAAATGGCCGCTTCGACGGCGTAGGTATCCAGCGGCACCGTAGAAGCATGCAGGGTACCGGCGCTAGGCGCAAAGTTCTGCAGCTCGCGGTGAGAGCGAGAGGTAAAAGCAAAGATGCGCGAGCCGATCTGTGCTGGAATCGCAACGTGTAGCGAGTCTGGCCCGCTCGTCAGTGGGAACGGATCATGGTGAGATCTTCGGAACCAGCTCCAAGCATTGCGAATTCCCCACAGGTTGCAATTGTCTTCTTCGCAGCCCGAGAACAAGAAATATTTGCCATCGGCTGTCCAGTTACCGCCAGACCGGCTTGACGGCGGCACCGACTTACTCAAAATCTCGTGCAGCCCGTAGCCATCCGCGGTCATTTCCCAAATGGATTTGGCACCGAGGTCACCGATAATTGTAAATCGAATAGCGCCGCCGTCGGGTGTCCAGGTAGGCGTATGAGGATGGCCCTGCACCGTAGCGAGCTGCCGGACCTGGGTGCCATCACGATGCACGCTGTATACATTCTGATCACGGACAAATACGATCTCATTTCCATCCGAGGAAAACGATGGGTCTGCGGCCGTGAATGTTCCCAGGCGCCGTGGCTCGCCGCCCTGCACCGGCCACAGCCATAGCGGCATTTCGTCCTCGTGCCGGTTGAATTGCCCGATCAGAAATTGGGCATGGTCCGGAGAAATCGCAAAGAGCCGGGTGTTCTCGAAAGGCGCCGGCATTTTCTCAGCATTCCCACCCTCAACGGACGTCTGCATCAGATTCCAGCGGCCTTCGTTTCGCTCCAGAAAGAAGATGCGCGTTCCGTCAGAAACAATCCCTCCCCATTCGTCGATCCGGGCGGCGTCGGCGATACGCGTCATTCGCTGCACGCTAGGATGCGGCACCGGGTAAACCAGAAAAAACAACAGCCACGAACCAAAAAGAATGCCGGCAAACAGTAGGAACATGTCGAACCATCGCTGAGTTCGCTCAACCCGCTCCCGATTCCAGTTTGGCGGAGTCCCAGTCAACCCCTGGGCAATGTTGGGATGTAGATGAAGCCGCAACTCAATCGATTGATCGTTCGTGGAGATCCCTGCGAGCTGGTTTCCGGTTAAGGAAGCCGTAGCATCACTTACGGTTCGGATTGGGGCAAGGAATCGGTATCCCTGCTTGGGCACCGTTTCAATGAAAAGGGGATTGTCGGCATCGTCCTGCAGCGTCGATCGTAACTTTTTGAGGGCTGCGTTCAAGCTCCCATCGAAGTTGACATGGGTGCCTTCGGGCCACAGCGCCGCGCGGAACTGCTCGCGGGTAACAATTTCTCCGTGGCGCTGCAAAAGCATCATCAGAATTCGAAATGGCTGCTCCTGAAGCTTGAGGCGCACACCGTGCCGGGCGAGGACACCTCTCTCCAGGTCAACCTCGAATAGTCCGAATCGTATCCTTCCAAGGGGCTCAAGTCGCGATGTGGGCATGCTCGTCCCCGGCGAATGGCGAACCGACGTACTCTACCACCGGCCACTGTTGCCGTAAAGCGGTTCATATGACCAGTTAGCACTATCAAAATAAGGCGCTTAGGGGATCATACTATTTTCAGGCGCAAGTCGTTTGACCACGCGCAAGGAACTCATTAATTGGTAGGTGAGAGATACGTGGGCACAGCTGAGCGGCAATCGAACCGCCGCAAATGATGCCCGATATGATCGGAGGCCTCAAAGCTAGAAAATTTAGCCCTGTAGTCCCAGAACCATCGAGACGCTCGTAACCCCTCCCCGGGGTGCGAGCGTCCCGATCCAAATCTGTTTTCACTTCCTGCCCGTAGAACTAAAGATTTCCCTTAAAGACGAAGTCCACCGTGAGCGGCTGACCCTCACCGACGGTAATTTGCTGGCTCTGCGTACCATAGGACTCGTGCCACGCGGTGAGGGTATATCTTCCGGGCGGAAGGTCCGGCAGCTCAAACTGGCCGTCCTCTCCAGTCACCGCAAAATGACTGGTTCTCAAGACCACGAAATAAGCTCGCATCCACGAATGGATGTTGCACTTGACGGGGATGAACTCCTGGTTTCCATAGGAGTAAGAAAAGGGCGGAGTTCCCGGTGGCTGCATCTTATTCCACTCGCGATTGAGTGTCGCCAGCGGGTGAATATTATGCGAGAAGGGATCGCTGTTGGATATGTTGACCTCTTGTCCCACGCGAAAAGCCAACACGTGCGTGGTGTAATGGCAATTTCGCTGGTCGAAGGTTACCGGTATGCTCGGCGCTGGAGACGTGTCGGACTCCCCACCTGAAACGTACACCACAACATTTTCCAACGAATTGCCCGGCCCGGTGAGTACCTGCTCGGTCATTTGCGGTTTGGCGTTCAACTTGACGCAGTCGGGCTGCTTCGACATGTCGATGGCTTGGGCTTTGGGCGAAGTACCCTTCAGTGTGACTTTTCCGATGATCGTCCCATTACTTGGGCGCGCAGCTGGCAGCGCTCGAACGGCCAAAATGGAGAGGACCGCGATCAATATCTTTACTGCTGGCATTCCCAGTTTCTCCTTCCCGATCTGAAACTGGAGGCTAACCGAGGCCCCGTCCCACTTGCGGCACTTGAAAGCGGACCGCCAATTTGATCGGCAATGAACGGCTCCAGATTGTTCGCTTCTAGCGATTGTCCAATATGTGCCGTGCTCAACCTATGTCTGTGCACTGAGTGTTGTCGTATCGGCTAAGTCTCGCTCCATCGATAGCAAAGCAGCGAGCAAGAAATTTGGACGGAGCCTCAGAACAGTGGGATCGGCCTCAATGTGCCCCGGTACTCAAAAAGAGCAAGGAAAGGAAAATTGGTGTACCTGACCGGGATCGTTACTCATCGTACGGCCTAGCTGGGGCGTTCCGGATCGGATTCGGGATAGTATCTGACAATGTCAAAAATGTCCCAGCCTTCCGGTGGAGACGCCATACCTTCCACGCTCAGCAGCCCCCGAGCAACTCGTTTCTGGCTGGCTGTCTTGTTTACCGGTATTGGCACGGGGCTGGCAGCGGCAGTCTTAAGTCGTCTCTTGCAGTTTACTCAACAGCTGGCCTGGCATGGTTCCTCAACCAATATTTTGGACGCCGCCCAGCACGCGGGTGTGGCGCGACATCTGCTGGTTCTTTTAGGAGCAGGAATTTTGACCGGCGCGGGACAAATTCTCCTAAAACAACTTTCGAGCGGTAATGGTATTGATACCACCGCTGCCATCTGGTTCCACGCGGGCCGCATGCCTCCGCTCCGTACTCTCGGAAGCGCTGTACTTTCCATTTTCGTGGTGGGCATGGGCGCGTCTCTGGGCCGCGAAGGTGCGCCAAAACAAGCGGGCGCCGTGTTCGCGAATCTTTTCTCGGACCGAGGCTCACTATCCGACGAACAACGCCGGCTTCTAGTGGCCTGTGGTGCCGGCGCCGGAATGGGCGCCGCTTACGGGGTTCCGTTAGGAGGCGCGCTCTTTGCGCTGGAGGTTATGCGTGGGAAACTGGCGCTTCGGTTCGTGCTCCCCGCTTTGTTTACCTCGTTAATTGCCACCGCCGTTTCTTGGCTGGTACTCCCTAACGCTCCGACTTACATTATTCCCGCCTATTCGAACGCTGCATCGGTCCTCGTCTGGGCGCTGCTCGCTGCTCCCGTCGTGGGCGTCGCTTCGGTCGTTTATGTTCGCCTCGTGCGCTGGGCCGACAAAAATAAACCCCATGGTTGGCAACGATTAATTGCGCCCGTTATCGTGCTCGGCCTAGTCGGCGTCGTTTCTGTTTGGTTTCCACAAATTCTTGGAAACGGCAAAGATGTTTCGCAATTGCTCTTCACAGGCCAGGTGACGCCTCTATTAGTGTTGGCTCTGCTTTTCTTGAAACCTGCTGCCACAATCTTGTGTATCCGTAGTGGTGCACCCGGCGGCCTGTTCACGCCTTCGCTTACTGCTGGCGCATTGCTTGGCGCAACGCTGGGCCACGCGTGGTCTTGGCTCTGGCCCGGCGTGCCTGCCGGCCTTTTCGCCCTACTTGGCGCCGGAGCCCTTTTAGCTGCGACCACGCAAGGTCCGATCTCAGCGATAGTTCTCATGATGGAACTAACCGGTCGAGATCGCTCCTTCATTCTGCCAATGTTAGTCGTTGCAGGAATCGCCACGCTGGTTGCTCGTTCCATCGAACCGCGTTCCATCTACGACGCGCGGCTTACAGACGAACAAGTAGAACAGAGGCGGAAGCTTCGCGAAGAACCCTCGGAACAGGCCACTAGCTAATTCGTTCAGGGGCCACGCTCCGGTTTGAAACTGTCCCGCAGTTCACGTTCTGGAAAGTTCAGCAACTTTTGTATCTAGAGGAGTTTTTCTTGCCTGGATCTTGCGCGACCGTGGGCCTTGCAATTTGTCTAACTCTAGACTGCAAGGATCTCGTCGACCATTAGCTCGAACCACTGTCCGGGGAAAGTTGGGTGAGGTTGGCGGAAGCGGTTTAGTGTCGTTAGGATACGCGGCGGTGTCAGCCGGAACGATTTGGACTCCAAGCCGCGTCTTAACGCCGATCCGGATGGTTGGGGTCGGTGAACTCAAGGAACTCAATGGGTGCGCCGTTTTCGACGATGAACGCGACGCGCACGCCGTCGGATGGGCTGTTCGGCGCAATCAGAATTTCCCGGCCTACCAGCTCGGACGCAAGGTCACTCACCTCAAAAGCAACATGTGGCACTTGCCTGACCAACTCGGGAATAGGTGCGTTCGCTTCGAACCGCATCCATTCCACGCCATACTCGCTGTTTTCGTGTCCGACAATAAAGGTGTTTAGATGTTCGATGTGGCGCTCTCCCGGCCTCGGTTGGCTGGTAGGAATTCCAATGTGATGATATCGGCGCATTTTCTAGCCTCCGTTCCGGAATAGCGCGAATTCTAAGGGATCATACTGCGTAGAGGCAGAAGGAAACGCGACTGTTTTTGGGGTAACAGGCTAAGCGGCAACAATGCGGTATGAACTCCGGCCGCACCGTGTTTGCCCAGTTGATCGAGCATCTACCCCACAAGGAGTTTCACAAATGCGTGGCCCGCTATGGTGGAAACCGTTACGCGAAGAACTCCTCCTGCTGGAGTATCTGGCGATGGCCTTTGCCCAGCTTACCTACCGTGAAAGCCTGCGGGACATCGAGACCCGCCTAGGCGCGGTAGGTGGCAAGCTGTATCAACATGGGTTTCCGCACCAGCGTGGGGCGGTCGACGCTAGCCGACGCCAACGAATCGCGCGACTGGCGCATCTATGCCAACTTTGCGCAGACACTCATTGCGGCCGCGCGCCAGCTGTATGCTGGCGATACCATGGGCGTCGATCTGGATCAGAGCCTGTATGCTCTGGATTCGACAATCATCGATCTGTGTCTGGCGTTGTTTCCCTGGGCCCGATTCCGGCTGCGCAAGGCGGCACGCGCTGCTGGACCTGCGTGGCAATATTCCGGCGTTCGTTCACATCACCGACGGCAAGGTGCACGACGTGAACGTGATAGATCAGCTTGTGCCCGAAGCGGCGCGTTCTAGGTGATGGGTCGTGGCTACATCGATTTTGAGCGATTGTTCGTGCTGACGCTCAGCGCGGCGTTCTTTGTGGTGCGCACCAAGTCGAACGTTCTACTCCAGCGGCGCTACTCGCATCCGGTGGACAAGAACACGGGCGTGCGCTCAGATCAGACCGTGATTCTGTCCTCGTTCGAATCAGCTTCCGTATATCCGGACCCACTGCGGAAGGTGAGCTACTACCATGCCGAAACCAATAGGCGACTGAAGTTTTTGACCAACCATTTCACGCTTCCGGCACTGACCATCGCCAGCATCTACAAACAGCGGTGGCAGGTGGAGCTGTTTTTCAATTAGATCAAGCAGCATTTGCGCATCAAGGCCTTTACGGCACCAGTGAGAACGCGGTGAAGACGCAAATCTGGATTGCGGTATCGGTGTATCCTGCTCGTGGCGAATCGTGCGCAAACGGCTGGGATTGAAGGTCAGCCTGTGTCAGATTCTGCAGGTTCTCAGCCTCACGCTTTTCGAGAAAACGGCCATTTTATGCGTCCTTCAGGCCATCAAACCAGGCGTCAATTTCGCCGAAAACGTCAACCAACTGATTCTCTTCGACTTTTTAACCGGACAGCAGTCAGCTCGAAGCTTTGAATTGCCAATAGGCACTCCCTGAAATTCGGGTGCGATATTCCCAAATGGAACCGACCGAGATACTTGTAGAACGGGTTTTTTGAGTGCTACCATTCTCCCAGCACAATTCTAAGCAGAAATGCGGTGAACCGCCGTTAAACTCAGCGTATTCCGATATCAATCTGATGGTTGTCACTTTTTGAGCTAAATTGAAATGTGTTCCTTATTGTACAGCTACGCTTCTTTTCGGTGTCTAAGATTGATCTTGATTATCCGCTCCTGATCCGAAGATGGGTCCATCTGCGCGCTGAACATGCTCTAGGAAGGTCTGCAGACCAAAATTGTCCCAGGAACATTTGGACTTAATTGCAGGGCAGGTCTCAACGGAGCACCTCGATGAATGGATTTGTCGCTAACCTAAATCATCTGGCGCTCATCTTATCCGTTGGAGCCCTCAATTGAAGATGCACAGGAGATTCAAGAACATGAGCATTTTTGGACGCATCGCGGGTGTCGCAAAGTCTAGTTTGGGCAAGTCAATGTTGGCTGCCCTGCTGTCGTCGGCTCTACTGTTCGCGACCTGGCCTCAGAATCTTCGGGCCTATCAAGACGCACAAGACGCACCAGCCCCGGCGCAGGCTGCGCCACAGGACGGGCAGGCGCCGCCATACACCACCCAGACTCCCGAACAGATTCAACAGTTGGTAGCGCCAATTGCCCTGTATCCAGATTCCCTGGTAGCCCAAATCCTGGCGGCCTCCACGTTTCCCGAGCAAGTGGTGGAGGCAGACAGATGGGTGCAAGCGCATCCCGATCTGAAGGGCGATGCTTTGGCCCAAGCTATCAACCAACAACCGTGGGACCCAAGCGTGAAGGCGCTGGCCGCGTTTCCATCCATCCTTGGAAATATGGATAAGAATCTTTCTTGGACGTCGTCGCTAGGGGATGCCTATTACAACCAGCAACAAGATGTAATGGATGCGGTACAGGTGATGCGCCACCGGGCCGAACAGGCGGGCAATCTTAAGTCCACGCCGCAGCAAACGGTAACGTCGCAAGGCTCGACGGTGGTCATTCAACCTGCCAACCCCGAGGTCGTTTACGTCCCCGCGTATGATCCGTGGCTGGCTTACGGAGGACCCATCGGGCCATGGCCGGGATGGTATCAGTATCCCGGAATTTGGTATGGCGGCCCGTACCTTTCGTTCGGGGTCGGCTTCGGAATCGGCTTCTATAGCGGGTTTGGATGGGGTTGGGGCGGGTGGGGATTCGATTGACACAACCGATACGCAATCTACAACCACAACCGGTACTACTCCCGGAGCAATACGTTTTATAACCGGAGCAATTACTACCGCGGGGGCGTAAGGGGCGGAGTTCGTGGCGGCGCCTACGCAAATAACCGGGGGAATATCGGCGGGCGCAGCGGAGTGTACAACCGTCCTGGCGCAACGACGCGACCATTCAACGGCGATGACCGGGCAGCTCGGGGATACGCGCAACCCCGCGGTCAGAGCGGCACTCGCTCGGGGGCTTTCAGCGGCTACGACAAGGGCGGACAAACAAGGAGCTTTTCATCACGCGGAAGTTCCAGCTTCGGCGGCGGAGCACCTCGCGGCGGCGGTGGTGGGGGCGGCGGCGGCGGCGGCCGGCATCACTAATCGAAGAATCGTCATTTCCCCGATGGAACCCAAAATTCAAAAAATGGAGAAAGCCATATGGATCGGACGAATTTAAACTTCCGCGAATTTGCTTGGGCCAACCTTCCTAAATTGGCCGTCGGCGCCATCCTTTTGACGGGCTTCTTTGCGACCCGTTCGCTAGGCCAGCAGCAGGGCCAGAAGACATTTTCGTCGGCGGAAGAGGCGAGCAACGCACTGGCAACGGCCGCACAAAGTAACGACGAAAAAGCGATGCTCAGTATTCTCGGACCGAAGGGAAAAGAAATCGTCTCGTCGGGCGACGACGAGGAGGACGCCCAGAACCGCGCTAATTTCGCGCAGAAATATCAGGAAATGCACCGTTTGGTGAAAGAACCGGATGGCACTACGACCTTGTACGTCGGACCGGAGAACTGGCCCACCCCCATCCCACTTATGACCAATGGCAAGCTGTGGTATTTCGACACCGAGGCTGGCAAGAGGGAAATTTTGTACCGCCGAGTGGGCCGAAATGAAATGTCGGCCATTCGCGTTTGTAAGGAACTGGTCGCGGCGGAGAAGGAATACCACTCCGTACAGCATGACGAGTATGCCAAACAAATCTTCAGTGATGAAGGACAGCACAATGGTCTCTACTGGAAAGCTGCGGATGGCGAACCCCCGAGTCCTATCGGACCCCTGGTGGCAGCGGCCGTTGCAGAAGGCTATACCAAAGAGCAGGGAGGCGGCCCGACTCCTTACCGCGGTTACTATTTCCAGATTTTGACGCGTCAGGGAAAAGGTAGCCCGGGCGGTCCGAAGAGCTACGTCGCCAATGGCAAAATGACGGAGGGTTTCGCTTTGTTGGCCTATCCAGCGGAATACAAATCATCGGGCGTAATGACCTTCATCGTCAGTGAGGATGGCGTGGTGTATCAGAAAAATCTCGGCAAGAAGACCGATGTCCTTGCCAAAGCCATGAAGGAATACGACCCCAGTTCCGGTTGGCAAAAAGTTGAAGAGGAGCAGGAGACTGCTGGAGAGTCGAAAGACGAGTAAAAAGACGTACGAACGAGTGTGTGGTTTTCTATACCCTCCGGGATTTCCACCTCTGGGCCGACCAGATGCCGGCTTACCCGTCCCGACCGGGTCGCTCTTCCAAAAGAGTGCGCTCCTGGAAAGGATTACCAATTCGGGTAATCCGCGCATGGGAAGTCAGGGTGTCCTGCTTGCCCGGAACGGGTTCGTAAATATCCGCGGTGATGACTTTTTCTCTTCACCAGCGTCGAGTTGGGCCAGGCGTTCATTTGCGCCGGCGTGCTTCGGGGCAATTTCTAGAACTTTGGAATAAAGCGGGCGGGCGCGCCACGGTAGTTGCATTTGTTCGTATAGTTTGCCGAAGTGAAAATAGGCTGGGACGTTCCACGGATCGATCTCGATCGCCTTCTGGAAATGTTCGATGGCTTCGTGCTGGTGATGGCCCACGGCAGCCAGACTGACGGCCAGCAACACCCGATATTTCGGAACCTCCGGCGCTAGAACAACGCATTTTCGCATCCAGACAACCGACCCAGCGAAATTCTTATCGTGCCGGCAGGCCGCAGCAAGCTTGAGGCTTTCTGTGATGGTCTCGTCCTCCGCCGTCCATCTTTCAGACACCGTCCGACGCTCGTCGTAAGCGGCACGTTTCTGTTCATCGCTGAGTATGTTGTAGGCCTGGTTGACCGCGCCCATCACTTGTTGGAGTGATTCCGCCCATTCGGCTCTGCCTACGTGGTGATCAGGATGGAATTTCCTGGCCAGGGCATAAAAACTTTGCTTGATTTGATCTTTAGAAGAATCTGTAGTTACGCCAAGAAACTCATAGTAGTTGCTCTTTATAGCCATCGCCACATAGACCTTGAGTTCTTCTTCAGATACCGGTTCAGATACCGGCGGCTCTGCCGGTGCTCCCGATCCCCGGATGGCCGGCTCTCCAGCTGAAACCGAGGAGTGCGGCGGAGGTGCAATGGGAGGGACGGGCGGAGTGCGAAGTGGGACTCTAGGGGAAGCGTTTGCTACAGCTTTGCCGCTAGGATCGCCCTGGATTCTTCCGGCTTCGAGCTGCGCCTTTAAGAACTGATTAAGACGGGAGCGGTCTTCCGTGGCCATGTGAACAAACTTCAGGCCCATGCCCTTGCCGGGCTTCACGTTGCGAACAATACCGCGGGCGCGAACCTCATTACTCTTCGCAACATCAAATAGCAATTCGACTGTGGATCCCACGGCTAGCGGGTTGGGAGTTTTCAAGAATAATCCACCAAGTCCGACAACGCCCAAGCGGGAGACACCTTGCTGGCCGCCGGAGCGCCAAGCGACTGACATCCCCCGCGGCGAATGGATGCGGGGATGATTACGTCGATTGTTGGGCGATGATTCGATGGCTAGGTCCTTAGTCTGGCTACTATGTTTTTCAAGACGCAAACCTGAATATTTTCGGAAATCGCAGAGCTGGTGAAGGGTGGAAGTGAAACTCCAGAGTAACCGGTGTTTCGGACTTCGATGACGCGTTCCGCCACCCTTTTTAGTTCCTCCAACGTGGCTTCAGCAAGCAGAGGTGTCCGCCGATGACTTCCGTCGGTGTGACCTGGCCATCCGCACCTACGAGGGCTTTGATTTTCGCCACACCAAAAAAGGCGGGTTGCGCGACAGGAGTTCTTTCAGGCTGCGCAACCAAAAGGGTCGTAAAAACGAACGTCGAGAGCAGCGCCCGAATCATACCTCGCGGAGACCGCTTCAATAGAATCGCCACGAACCTTTCACCTTCCTGGAAAATACAAGAGGTGGGCGGGCCAGTGAAATAGTTCTTAGGTACCGCCGTTTCCTTTAGGCACCTGATCTTTCGGGCAGGTTGCTATATCAGAAGTTAACGGTTGGAATCCAACCTTAAAGCCGGGGGCGGATTCGGATCGTTGGTCCATTTATAGGCTTTTCCACTTCAGGCGTGTATTGGCAATTGCTGAAGTTCGCGAGGCCCGAATGCTGACTGTGCCTGCGGTCAGATCGGGAAACCTTCCAGAACGCACTTACTGCATTTTTTCCGCATAGGTATAGGTCGCGGCCTGCTGGACAACGGCACCTACGACCCGGTTTTGGCTGTCTCTCGTGAAAGTGACGCGCATCGAACTTCCTTCCCACTCCCCAACGAAGACGTCGTGTGCGGTGGATACAAGTTCCACAGGCGGAGCCGGTGTGCGGGCTGGACCGCCAGGCATAGCACTGGCCGGGGCTGTACTGGTTCCAACACCGGCTGCTTCGGCCGCTGGTGCAGGCCGCGGCTGTATCCGAGCTGTCAATCCATTGGTTCCAACTGCAAAGTTGATGCTTAGCTTCGTTCTCTCTTCATAGTGGCCGGTATAAAGTGCCATATCTTGGGGGTCGACACGGACGGGAACGATCGTAGTGAGTGGCAGATCAGGTTCCTTATCTGGCAATTCTCGAATCCAGATATTGCGAAACTGCACGGGCGAACCATGTTCTTGTAAAGTAAGTGGAAGCTTGTCGGGCCCCTTCACATACGGAGGCCTATCGTGAAAAGCCGTTGGCCCGGTAGGACGCGTGTTGTCCTGAACCACCACGCCATTCTGAACTACGGTAATCCGGGCAGGGCGCGTAAGCTGGCCATTTGCATCAAACAGCGGGCGGCGGAAAACGATATCGTAGGTTTGCCACTCGCCGGGCTTACGCCCCGCGATCACAAGCGGTGGATACTGACCATAGATTCCTCCTACCGCTCCGTCCGCGTAGGTAGGGTTCTGCCAGGAATCCAGTACTTGGACCTCGTACCGACTCATTAGCATTACTCCGCTGTTGCCGCGGCTCTGACCGTTTCCCCGAGCCTCAGCCGGCTCCATCCATTCCACATGGAGCTGACAATCCCCAAAGCTTTGTTTCGTGTGGATATTGCCGGTACCCGGCGCGATTTCAAACGTGTCCTTCCGGACCTGCCATTTGGGCGCTCCCCCATCGCGGCCTTCCCAAGCGGAAAGACTCGTGCCATCAAAAAGAATAATTGCGTCTGACGGCGCACTCCCAGGCTGGGATCCCGGAGTGATAGTCTGCGGAACGGGCCGAGACTCATCGTTCGGTACCCATTGTGCATTTTGAGGAAAAGCCACTGACCCACAAAGTACGAACAGAAGTAGAAGAATGGAAATTTTGCATCGCAAAGGAGACTCCTTGGATGATGTTCTATGCCGCTGGCCGCTGAATCCATTGCACGTGAGCTAGCCCTCGGTTCAATAAGGGTACGAGAAATGCGACAGGGTAATTCTAGAAGTTTCCAGGTGACTTGGGGTGAATTTGCGGGTTCTGCCGGTCGGAGCCGTAAATCCGAGTCGGAAGCGCTCGGGAATTCTATTTGGTGATGCGAGAATTACCAAACTAAACGCCGCCTTTGTGTCCCGATCCTGCTAGAGCCTGCTTCTCCGTGATGGCTTGATTCAGAGCTTTCTCGACGCTAGCCAGGTCTGCCGTGCTTTCCTGCACGGGATTCGCGTGTATCTTGCTAGGCAGTAAGTACCTGCGCGCTGCCGGTAACACCGTATTTTCGTATTGCCATAAAATCAACTCCATAGGGCGTTGACGCTCAGTGATGTCTCTCACTTTTCGGCGATGGAAACAGACTCCTTCGGGCGCGTCCAGGTAGATGGAAAAGTCGAAGTGCGGGCGCAATTGGGCAAAGTGTAAAGCCAGGATATCTCCCACGATCAGCAGTGAGTTTGATGGAATGTGTTCGCGCCGTTCCTTAACCCGCAAGTGTTGTGCGAAGTCGTAGATGAGAGCCTCGGTGGCTTTCCCTGCCGCGTATTCGCGGATATGACTCCAGAAGCTTTGTGTCGATCGCTTCCGGTACGTCGTAGTCCAGCTTCGATCGTTTATCCAGTGGAAGATGATTCATATCCGCCGAATAGATTTCCATCGAGAGAACGTGCCCGTTCAGACCAGAGGCCAGCCGCTTGGCTACTGTAGATTTACCACTTCCCGAGGGTACGGCCAGCCCAACTATGAAAATAGTTCTTTGATGCCGAGCGGTGTCCATGGGGTCTTGTCTCATGGGATTCAGTTTCTAGCCTAAAAATACGCCCTAGGTTTCTGCAATTCGTCAGTGATTTCGAGGGTCGTTTCGGCCCGCGTAACGCCGCTGAGATCAGGCAGAAGGGTTACAAACCCATGCACTCGTTGCGTTGCACCCATGAGCGGGAACTTCCACTCTGTCATCACCGTTAGAACTCTTTGGCGCTCAACGGAATGAACGCCCGGGACTCAAGGCCACCTAACTGGCGCTCGCTGCCATGCCGGTTCGTCCTCAATGTTTTAGTAGTCAGTGGATCCGAGACAATCGCTGCGGCTCTTGCGGGCGCTTCCTTCGCGCGATTGGACATCCGGCGGTCAACACCGCAACAGCTTTCCAGGTAGAGAACTACATCCTGAACGTGAAGCGTGAGCACCCCAGCTGGGGTGCGCGCAAAATCCGTGAGCGCTT
>Ga0302177_10000584_pt1 | contig 27668 bp, 21 predicted proteins | sample I_Palsa_E1_2_FD_198780 | JGI IMG/M metagenome (GOLD analysis project Ga0302177, IMG submission 198780) | Peat permafrost microbial communities from Stordalen Mire near Abisko, Sweden - I_Palsa_E1_2 | ecosystem: Environmental > Terrestrial > Soil > Palsa > Peat permafrost | place: Sweden... | reverse complement strand
CGACGACGTCTCATTTGCGTTGAAGAATGTCGACATCTTTGGCGGTACCCTTGGCTATAATCCCGATCTACACCCCGACGAGCAGATCCTCCCGTCGATTCCCGAACCAAGGCATGGCAAGGTCCGACGGGTGATCAGCGGAGTCATAGCGCCGCATCGACTCGCTCCAGTCGAGCCGTTTGTAGCCGCCCTCTCCGAACAGTTGCTATCAAAGATCGTCGGCATCGGCCCCGTTGATCTCGTACCTACCCTGGTGGATCCGATTCCGACGGAGGCGATGGCGTTCGTGTTCGGCATCCCACGTGAGGAAGCGGCGCGTTTTGGTGAAATGTCCGACGAGTTCCTCGAGGGGCAGTTCGGTATCGTTAATTCCGGAATTGGAGCTGTACATCCCGAGTTCACTCGATATGTCGAGGCCCTGATTGCCGACCGTAAGCACGAAACCGAACCGCCTGACGATGTCATAACCCGACTCCTGCATGCGGACCTCGATGGCGAACCGCTGTCGGACTTAGCGGTGCGGACGCAGATGATGATGCTGATCATGGCAGGCAACGAAACGACGCGAAACCTACTCGGCAATTGCCTCTTGACGCTTGCTCGACGTCCAGACGTGTTCGCGGCAATGAAGCGGGATTCGGCAGTAGTGGACGTCATCATTGAGGAGTCGCTGCGATTTGACGCACCCGTTCAGATGTTGTTCCGAACGTGTATGCGACCAACCACGGTAGACACGACCAACCTCGCCGAGAGTGAGCAGGTGCAACTTTGCCTTGGCTCCGCGAACCGTGACGACCGGCATTACGAGTCGCCTGACGAATTCCGAATCGACCGGGTAAACCCGCGGGACCACCTCTCGTTCGGTCTCGGCCCGCACGTTTGTCCGGGAGCAACGCTCGCCCGCATGGAGGTGCGAGTCGTGCTTGAGCACATCGCAGAGATGGTCGAGTCGATCACTTTCCTCCCAGAGCCCCCTCCCACCTTCAATCCGACCTTCTTCAGTCGCGGGGTCAAAAGTCTGTGGGTCGAGCTTCACGCGGCTGAGCCACGCTAACGAGTTTGCGTATCTACGGCATAAGGAATTCGCAAACTTGGGCCACGGCTCGCTGGGTGCGAGTGCGCATCCATGCTCAATTCTACGCTGCAGTCTGGCGAGCCAGTTCTTTAGCGGGCCATGAGGCCGCCGTCCACGATGATCGGTTGGCCAGTTATGAATGATGCAGCATCGGAAGCGAGAAATGCCACGACGGATCCAATTTCGTGGGGCTCACCCCATCTATCCATTGGTACGCGAAGGTCCTCACTGATGAGCCGGCGGCTCGTTTCAGGATTGGCATACAAGAACTCGGTGATTCCCGTCTTGACGTATCCAGGACAGACTGCATTAACACGAATGTTTCGCTTCGCGTAGGCCAATGCCATAGTGCGTGTGAGTCCGATTACCCCGTGCTTAGCGGCGGCATAACCGGTGCCCGCAACGTCCGAGCTGACGGAACCGGTGACGCCGGCGATAGATGCGACGTTCACGATGGATCCACCACCGGCTCTCTCGATTTCGTCCACTGCGTGGAGGCACGCGTAGTAGGTACCCTTGAGGTACAGGTCAATGAAGTCGTGCCAGGCCTCTCCTGGAGCACTGCCAAGGTCTCCGGCGCCAGCCGTGTTCACAAGGACCTGGAGCCGGGTGAACTTTTCGATGGTTGCGACGATGGCCTCAGTCACAGACTGCTCATCGGCAGCGTCGACGCATGTGAAGGCGGCAGTCCCACCTTGTGCAACGATGGCGTTTGTGACCTCGCGACCCTTACGCTCATCAATATCGGCGAGCATGACCGCAGCTCCCGCCTTTGCGAAAATCTCCGCAGAGGCGCGCCCGATCCCTGAGCTTGCCCCAACGATTAACGCGGTCTTCCCGTCCAGGCGCACCAGATTTCCTGAGTTCTTCGTAACTTCAATCATGTGTGAATCGCCCCAGTCAGTGTCGCTTCCGGTTTACACCGGGGATGACTTCCGTGTCGCCCGCTTTTGACATCAAGACCGCGTCGTCACTGTCTCATGCGTTCCCACTGGTACGCCTCGGATCCAAATCCGACTTAGACTTCGTCGTCTCGATTCTTAGTGTTGGTCTCACCCTAACCTGACTCTTCTGGAATCAGCTGGCACTCGGAACTCGGCCGTCGCTGGCCAGTCGTTATTGAAGTGACCGTAGCTCCTTGGCCAATGACGCACAGCGACGGGAAAGTCGCACCGTCTGCATTATGTGTTGGACCGTAAGCCCAGTGGGACGTCGGTCCTGCTCTCCCGGTAAGGCACCTCCTCAGCAAGGAGCGTTGGTTAGCCGCTCGATGACGTATCGCTGGCGCTGACTCCTAAATCTCCGACTTGCATTTTGTTTCCGAACAACCTTGTTCTAGTGATTATCTGCGCTCTAACGAAGTATCGCCATGCTACCTGCCCGGCGCCCCGACCCCCATGTCCATATGTTCAGTCGGGCGAATTATGGAGTGCACCAGATCCCCACGGACGGCTCAGTCCAGTAAGCAAAAGGTGAGCTGCTGTTACACTGGTTCCATGGCAGGTGCACTACGTCTCTTCGACGCCGACAACCACTATTACGAGACTGCCGACGCGTTTACGCGTCACCTCGACCCCGCCATGGCGAAACGATCGGTCCAGTGGGCAACGCTCGACGGCCGACGACGGCTCCTCGTGGCTGGGACCGTCAACCGTCTCCTCGCAAACCCGACCTTCGATCCAGTGGCCAAACCGGGAAGCCTCATTGCGTATTTCCGAGGTCAGAACGTCGAAGGCAACGACCTCAAATCGATGTTCGGCACGCTCGATGCGCTGTCCGAGCACCCGGAGTACACCACGGCCAAGGATCGCCTGGCCGCGTTGGACCAGCAAGGTCTGGAGTCGGTGCTGCTCTTCCCCACCCTCGGTGTTCTCCTGCAACATGCCCTGAAGCTCGACGTGGATGCGCTACACGCGACTTACCACGCTTTCAACCAGTGGCTCCTTGAAGATTGGGGATTCGGAAATGATGGCCGGCTCTACGGAGTGCCGGTCATCATCCTGGCCGACCCGGAACTCGCCGCTGCCGAGGTCGACTGGGCTCTGAGCAAGGGAGCGAAGATGCTCTGCTTCATTCCGGGCCCCGTGCCGAAGAGGGGTGGTGGCAGTCGATCCCCCGCCTCGGCTGACCTTGACCCGGTCTGGGCGCGTATCAACGAAGCCAATGTACCCGTCGGGTTCCACGGAACGGACAAGGTTCTCGATCGCTACGTCGCCGAATGGGAGGAGCCGAACCCCGGCTTCGCCATGTTCGCGTCGACCTTCAACATGATGATCAGCCATGGTCGTCCTATCTTCGACACCTTGGCCGCCCTTATCTGCCATGGGTTGTTCACTCGTTTCCCGAATGTTCGCGTGGCGACGATAGAGACGGGAAGTCACTGGGTGCATCAGTTTCTCCAAGAAGCGCGCAGCGTCTACGGCAAGCGGCCCTCGGACTTCGCGGAGCCTCCCGTCGAGACATTCCAACGCCACGTCTGGGTGTCGCCGTTCTTCGAGGACCGAATGGGTGAACTCAAGGAACTCATCGGGGCTGACCGCATGATCTTCGGTTCGGATTGGCCCCATGCCGAGGGCCTGCCGGCACCTGGAGACTTCTTCGGCGAGATTCCAGATTTCGACGATGCAGAGCGATCGGCCGTCATGGGTGGCAACTTGAGGTCGCTCCTGGGAGTCACCTAAATTTAAGTCGCTGCTCTGGCCCTAAGGCAGCATCGAGCGCCCGGGCTGTCGTCAACGGCGTCTCGCTGCGTCAGGGAAAGCGAGCTGCAATCGATGTTCCCCAGATTACGCATGGCCTCGGAGAGGGCCCTGCACGATGATGAGTGGACACCGGCAACATACAGACTCCGGTAGGAGTCGCTGTCCTCTCAGCTGTAGCCGGCAACTCCAAAACCCATGTGCTCTCCGCCCCAGCAACTCCGAGCCACATCCACCTCAGACGCCCCGTAGATCCTCGACTGACGGCGAGCAATCAGGTACGCCCGGTTGCGGGCCCGAATGCGCAAAGCCAACGTTTGACAGCCCACCGCCGTGACTCAGCGGGCCGTTCCTTAAGTCCCCGTGAATGAAGGAGAACCGCTCAGGACTAGCACCCAAGTCCGCCCTCGGCCTGTGGAGAGTCCGGCGATTCTCGTAGGTCAACTGCGGTCCCAGTCGTCGAACCAAACTGGAACAGCGCGCCGGAGTTCAAATCGGCCGCGTGAAGCGGCCTGGCACCGGGCCCCGCATGGGAATCCGTTCCTTTTACAGCGAACTCTTCGGACACCTGGAGCACCTCTAATTGGCTGGCGAGCCCAAGTGGATACGGGCCAACCTCGCCCTGGCCCCAAGAGCATCCCAAATGAGGTACCGCCTTCCCTGAGCCTCCGCACCGCCCGACATCACGATCCCGAAGCGCGGGGGCTCATCGTGAGCCTATGAGCGAACACCTTTAACCAGCTCCGCGATGGCTACCGGCCTGGTCAAGAACGGAGAGTGATCCGTGGGCCACTCCACCACCGTGTCCGCCCTCGTCGCCATCTGCCTTTGGAGGGCGGGGGGAATGGCTCGGTCGTTCGAACACGTCGACCGCGTGCCGCGCCACGCCGGCAAGTGCTCGACCTGGAGCTCACCGTGAAGATGCATCGGCCTTCGGCGAGGCAATACCAACGCGACCACCGCTTTCGTCCGAGTCCCCGTACAACAGCTCAGCGGTCCGAGCCCGATCGACAACGAACCCGTCACCCTCCGGCACGCCGATGACCAGCACCTCACTCTCGTGCGCGGCCATGAACTCGACCATGTCCTCCCCTGTGTCGAGCATCAACGCGGCCAGGTAGACGAGGTGCGAAACCTCCGACATACCGCTGGCGGCTTCTGAGACGACCAGCCCGCCGTAGGAGTGTCCGAGCACGACCATGTCGTCGACACCGGTCAACGGGAGTTCCACTGCGATCACTGGACTCTCGTGTCCGACAATACGATGTACAAACACGCCAACTCGTGGTACCTGGGAGCGAACATCCCGGGCAAACCCCGGGTGTTCATACCGCATATGGCGGGCTTCAACGGGTAGTCGGAACCGTAGAGGGCGATCAGAGCGGACGGCTACGCCGGAGTCAGCCTCGCGAGGGAAGCGAGACTCCAGTGTTCAATAGGCCAACGATGGCCGACGCATGAGGATGTCTCGAAGGGGACGTAGTTCTGGCCCCGGCCTTCCGGCTCGACGAGTTCCAAGTCATACCAATCCATGTGGTCGAACATGTGCGCGATCACGTTTCTCGTGGGTCGATAATCACGACCGACAGGATGTCGGGATCCACCTCCGCCAGCCGCGACCGATAGATGTCGACGAGAAGTTCTCGGGGCATGACGCACTCCGGACAACTTGAGTTCGACAGATCAAGTTCGAAAGTAATGGACGCGGTGCTCGCGGTGCGGACCAGGAGTTCAGCTCCGTCGGCCCGCAGGATCTCCGACAGTTCGTCGAGTACGCCACGTGCGGCAGGTCGCAAGTCCTCAGCTTCAGTCACCCTTACGGCCCGATTCGCTCGTGCGTGGGCGCCGCCAAGTGGGGCAGGAGAAGCCATGACTGCGCGATCCCGGGCCCGCCCGCGGCAACCAGCAACACGTTCTCCGGTCCTGTGACGTCGACGTGGCGGTCGTAGGGCCCGGTGGCTGGCGCGGTCAAGAGGGACCACAAAGCCTGGCTGACCCGCTCCTTCGCCCAACCCTCGTCAAGAAAACGTCGCTGGTGTTCAGGTCCCACGACATAGACGAGGCTGCGAGCGTCCCCGACGAAGTCGTCGCGACCCATCCCATACGCCCGCGTGAAGTGCGCGAACGTCCGGAGAATCGACTGGGGGGAGGCATCGAACTCGAGGAGCGCCACGAGCGAGAAGATCGACTGGATAATCACAACGCTCTCGTCCCGGGCGTAGCCGAACTGGACATGCAGGGGTGTCCATTCGCTGGCCTCCTCGTTCTCGCCGAAGCAGAACGAGTATCGCAGGGGCCAACTGAAACTAGCCCGATCGAGATCGCCGGGCACCGCCCGGCACACGTTGCGGATGACCAGTCGGAGTGCACGGCCGATGGTGGCGTTGGCGCGGAACCCTGGACCGAAGCAGGCCTGGCCCGACACGATGTCCAGTTCCGCGCGTACCGGTCCGTTAACGATCACCGCGTGAGCCGCGCCTGCCAGTGTCGCGGTCGTCGAGTGGGCATTGGCCTCGGGCTGGAGAAATGCTCGCACGGCGGCCACCACGACCGGAAAGTACTCAGGACGGCACCCCGCCATCACCGCGTTGATGGCGACCTTCTCAGCCGCCACCGTCACCTTGCGCGTGGGTACCTCCCCCAGCACCTCTCCCGGCCCGAGGCGCGCTGCGGCAAGCATTGCGGTGACCCGCGTTTCTGTGGGCGCTATGACGGGAAACCCATCGGTGAAGCCGAGCTCGAAGTAGCCCTCGCTCGCAGCTTCCTCGTCCTCGAACGAGTGGACAGGTGAGACAAACGACATGATGGACAGTGACTCGATGCGTAAGACGCTGCGGCCTCAGTGCCCCGCGGTCAGGCAGCGGTATACGCCTTCGACCACCTGCGACCCGACCGCGGCCGCTTCATCTTTGTCCCACATGGCCGTCGGGTTGTGCGGGTAATCGACCACCACGATCGGGTAGTCAGGCCCACCGACCAGGCGCGCCAGCGCCCGGACCGCGGGCACGAGCGCGCTGTGCACCACACACACGGAGGGGATCCCCTGTGCCTCCAGGTCGATGGCATCCCGCATCGATCGCGTGCTGCAACTCCCGCACCCACCGAATCCAGTAACCGCCACCGTGGCCTGGCCGATGATCTCTTCCCACTGCTCCGGCCACGGAGGCACAGCGACGCTGGGCTTCACCACTTTGACGACGTCGCGCACCCCATGCTCCTCACAGAGCACAGCGGCCAGGGCATCGAACATCACCTCGGAGATTCCGAGCCCGTTGGCCACGATGCCCAGCACCTGGCCCTCCAGATTGGCCGGTCGCTGCGCAAGTACCGGTGCGTCAGCGTCCTCCGGCGTGCTGGTGGTGGGATCCAACGAGAGGACGGCCATGGACACCTCCTGTTTCAGCAATATCTCACTATACGATATATTGTTTCAAATAGCGATCTGACTTTACTCGGGAGAATCATGGCGGTCAAACAACTTCGCAGCGGCTCGCGGGTCCTCGCAGTGCTAGAAGCCGTCGCCGTCCAGCAGCCGGTTGGGCTCAGCGAGCTCGTCCGCACACTTGAGTTGGAGAAGAGTGGGATTCACCGAGCCTTGACGACGCTGGCCACCGAGGGCTGGATCCGGCGGGCCGCCGATACGGGCGCAACGAAATGGGAGCTGACCTCCCGCATGCTCGTTGTCGCCCACGAGGCCGAGCGCCGGTCTGACCTACGCCAACGCGCGCGTGCCGCCCTCGAGCACCTCCGCGACGAAACGGGTGAATCGGTGATCCTGGCGGCACTCGATTTGGACCGCGTGGTCATACTGGACGTCGTCGAGAGCAGTCACCTCATGCGCACCGTGCCCAGGGTCGGGATGGTGATCCCCTCGTTGAGCGCCGCCGGCCTGGCCGCCCTGGCACACCTCGAACCCGACGACCTCCGCTCCTTCCTCGGAGAACCGCCGTCGCCGGAGCTACTTGCCACCCTCGACGAGGTTCGCTCCCGGGGATGGTCGCTCAATTACGGAGACATCACTGAGTACGCCAGCGCCGTGGCCGCCGCCGTCCTCAACCGACGCGGACATCCGGCTGCGGTGTTGGCCTTAAGCGCGCCGACAGAGCGCATGCCCGTGTCCAGTCACGAGCGGCTGGGTCACCTCGTCGCCGACACCGCGACACGCCTGTCCGGTTAGACCCATAGGTCCTCGAAGACGGCCTTGCGCTCCAGCAGTCCCTCGATCTCGTCCGCGCTGTAACCAACCTCTCGCAGGATTTCCCGCGTGTGCTGCCCGCACACGGGAGGTGGCCCCCAAATGTGCTGGGGGGTCTCCGAGAAGGTGATGGTCTTGCCGAAGTGCCCGAAGTGCCCGAGCTTGGGGTGTTGCTGCCGCACGACGAACTCGAGATCGAACAGCTCGGGGTCCTCGAACAGCCGGCGACAGAACTCGCCTTCGGCGATCTCGCACGGCACGCCACGTCCGTCAAGCAGCGCGAAGAGCTCGCGAACCGGACGGGCTCGGAACAGTGGCTCGAGCACCTGTTCCAGCTCACGTCGGTGCTCCGCACGCGCCGCCCCGTCGGCGAACCTCGGGTCCTCCGGCAGCTCGCCGCGACCGAGCGCCTCGGACAGGGACTCCCAGGCGCCTTGGCTGCACGCGGCAACGCAAAGCCAGCCGTCTGCCGCCTCGTAGAGTCGGTACAGCGCTGCAAGACCCAGCTGCATCTCATCTAACGCCGGCCGGGGCAGCGCTGAACCGTCCTCCCGCACTGCGGCCATAGAGGCCAGCAACATCCCGGCGTTGAGGATGGAGGTATCGACGGCCTGCGCCTCACCCGTACGGGCCCGGTGGTAGAGCGCTTGGATCACGCCGATGGCGGAGAGGAAGGCGTTCCCAGTGTCGCCCAGCGACGTCGGCGACCAAAAAGGCTTCCCGCCCTCACGGGTGCCGCCGTCCTCGTAGGTGACGCCCGCCAGCGAGCACCCGGTCTGGTCGTTCCCGGGCGCGTCCGATCGCTCACCCCGGTCAAAACCCCGCGTGTGGCAGTAGATGAGCCGCGGATTCACCTGGCGCAACGAGGCCTCGTCGATCCCGAGCCGGTACAAGGGCTCCCGACGCATGTTGGAATGGACGACGTCAGCCCGCTCGACCAGCCGGTGCAGCACCGCCAGTCCCTCCGCCGTCTTGAGATCGATCCCGACGCTCCGCTTGCCGCGATTGGCCCCGTAGGCGATGTGGCTGGCGTGCCACCACGGATCGCGCCAGTTGTTGACCTTGATCACCGATGCGCCCAGGTCGGCCATCACCTGCGTGGCGAACGGACCGGCGAGTGCGAAACCCAAGTCGAGGACCGTGATCCCGTGGAGCGCACCCTTCTCCGCCGTCGCGGCAGAGTCAGCCCCGGGTGGCGTGCCCACAGCGACGTCCCCACGCGTCCGAGACTCCTCGGCCTCACGCCGCGACTCCTCGACTTCACGCCGCAACTCCTCATTGTGCTCGCCCACGCGCGGCACCGGCCGTTCGATCGCACCTGGTGTGCGGCTCAGTCCGTATACGAGGCCGACTTGGCGCAAGGTCCCATGCTCGGGGTGCGTCAGGTCGACCACCACTCCTTCACGCTCGAGCTCGGGATCGAAGAGAGCCTCCTCCGGCGTGCGCACGTGCTGCAGGGGCACGCCCGCTTGCTGAGCCAAGTCGACCCACGCCCCACTCGGGAACCGCGCGAAAGCGTCGCGCATCTGCTCATGGTAGTAGGCCAGCACCACGATGTTCTCCGGACCGGGCGGGATCCGACTGGGATCGTCCCTTACCCTGGTGGCATTGTGGCGGAACTCCAACGTCTCGCCGTCAGCCGAGCTCAGGACGAACTGGGGATTGGGAACCCAGTTGTCCACCCACCGCCCGTCCGAGCAACGGAAGAACCCCTTGGGGGCCCGGGAGTCGAGGATCCAGGTGCGATAGCCCGGTGCGTCGTTGTGCTCAGCGCGTTGCCAACCGATCGCGGTCAAACTCAAGGCCGCCTGCAGCAGGGACGTCTCGACATGCTGGCCGCGCCCCGTTTCGAGGCGTGCCAGCAGAGCTGCGTTGACCCCGGTTAGCGCCAGGAACGCTGCGCACATGCTCAACCAGGGCGTGTAGGTGAAGATAGGCCCGTCTCTGATTGCACCGGGGTACATATCGACAGGGACGTCGAGGTCGGGCAAAAAGGGAATGTCCCGGTTCACGAAGGGGATCGGACCACCCAGATGGCCACGCTGCTCGTCGAGGATGCCCAGCCGGGCCGCCACGAGAGCCTCGAGGCCCGGGCGCTCTTGTGCATCGGGCAGCTGGCCGTACGCGCTGATCGTGCAGTGCACAATGGAGGGATTACGCTGCATCAGGGTTTCGGCATCGGCGCCCAGTCGACGTGCGGTGCCCACCCCGAAGGACTCGAGGACGACGTCGGCCGTCTCCACCAAAGTCCACAAGATCTGACGATCCCCTTCGCTCCGCAGGTCGAGCTCGAGGCTCCGGCGTCCCCGCTGCCAGACGTCGTAGCCGGGGCTGCCCCGATAGGGGTCCCCGCCGGGGGGCTCCACCTTGATGACGTCGGCGCCGTGGTCCCCGAGCAACATGCCGGCCACCGGACCGGCCACGCCCCAGGAAAGGTCGATCACGCGAACTCCGTCGAGCACACCCGGCATTACGTCGCCCCCGTGAGTGGTCAGCCCCCGCCACGGAAGGCTATGGATAGTATGTTCTCAATACTAGAAACCGATCGGCGACGGACAGACCTCGAGTGCACTTGGACAAGGCCGATGCGACCCCATCGAGGTCCACTCGCAGTGGTGACCTGCCAGGGAGACGCCTCTATTGAGCCGGCACGACGGACGCGTCTACATGGTGACCGGTGCAGCCCGGGGCATCGGACGAGCCATTGTCGAGCGTCTCCTTGAGGACGGCACCTCGGTCCTGCTAATGGACGCCGGCTTCCTCGTCGACGGGAGCAAGCCCGACCCCACGGTCGTGGCCGAGCTCCGGCGGGATCTCCAGGCGCGAGGTGCCGATGTGCTCGAGAGTGCAGCTGACGTACGGGACGCCGCCGAGGTCGAGGCCGCGCTCGACTCGGCGATGGCTCGATGGGGGCACATTGATGGTGTGGTGAACGCAGCGGCCATTCTCACCATGGGCAATATCACCACCATGGCGGACGCAGAGTGGGACCGCGTGCTGGCCGTCAACCTCACCGGGACGATGATCGTGTCCCGAGCGGCGGTCCGTCTCTGGCTCCGCGCCGGGTCGCCAGGACGCATCATCAACTTCACTTCCGCAGCAGGCCTGGACGGTATCCCCGAGATGTGCGCATACTCGACCTCGAAGGCCGGGGTGATCGGCTTGACCCTGGCGTTGGCCAACGCACTAGCCTGCAAGGAGATCACGGTAAACGCGGTCTCCCCCCTCGCCGGGACCCGCATGGCGCTACGCGGTCAGAGCCACGACTCGCTCCGCCATCGCTGGGACACCGGCGAGTGGTCCGACTTTGCCCAAGCCGGCATCGACGCCACGTGGGTGGCCTCGCTAGTTGCCGGCCTCCTGTCCGAGGAGGCCGGCACCATCACGGGCCAGGTCTTCCGCAACCGAGGTCCCGAGGGATGGCGGCTCCGCCTTGCCTCCGACGACTTGGCGTTCGAGATCCCGCCTACTTCCGCGGACGTCAAGACGTTCGCGGAAACACTCGCTGAAGGAATGGCACCCGCTCCTGTGTGGCGTGCAAATGACCTTCCAACCAAGCAGGACGGTTTCCCGGTAGAAGACCTGCCATGAAGGGAGCCGCGCGAACCACCCTTTCGCACAGATTGGCATCGATGCGCACCCGCATCGTTCTCTCCTTGGTCACGTGACGCCGAGCAGATGGAGTGCGTTCTCGCGCATCACCTTCCTGACCACCTCGGCCTCGGTTCCTTCGAGGCACGCAACGTAGTCAGCCGGGGCCTTGTTGCCCTCAGGATGCGGCCAATCGGAGCCGAAGAGGACCTGATCGTCACCGATCAGGTCGATCAAGCCGCGAACGTCCTCCTCCGGGAACGGCGAGACGCTCACTCGAGCCTTGAAAATGTCCGACGGGCGATCCTTGACGGCCGAGCCGAATGCCACGATGTTCCGGTCGAGGAGCGTTCCGGCATGGTCGAGCACGTGCAGGCAATAGGGCACCCACGCACACCCGAGCTCGACCGAGGCGATCCGCACGTTCGGGAACCGACCGAACAGGTTGCCGAGGATCAGCGCCAGAACCGTGTCGAGGATCCCCCGTGAATCTCGAAGCGCTGCCGCCAGGATGGCCTGATACTGCATGTCGGTCACCTGCTGCCGTTCCCAGAGATGCTGGAACGCGACGTCGTAGTCATCGGGGCCGGCCGAGGCGTGATACGCGACCGGGACGCCCGCCTCATTGATCCGCGCCCAGAAGGGATCCCACGCCGGGTCAGCCGGAGATCGACCGTTCGCAGGCCCGGGTCTGAGGGCGATCACTGCCGCGCCGCGCTCGAGCACTGCGTCGAGCTCCCGAGCTGCCAGACCGGGGTCGAGCAAGGGGATGTGCGGTGCCGCGTGGATGCGGTTCTTGTAGGCGTAACCCCAGTCGTCGTCGAGCCACAGGTTGAAGGCGTGGAAGACCTTGTAGGCCATCTCGACGTCGCGGCTCATGAGCCCTTCGACCCCGACGCCGAGTGTGGGGAATAGCAGGCATCGCTCGAGGCCCTGCTGATCCATGACGCTCAAACGAGCGTCCCGATTCTGGTACTCCGGCGAGATCGCCTCGAGCTCGCCATAGCGCTGCTTGGCCGTCCTCGACAGAGCACGACTACCCGTCCCCGACTCCAGCTCGAGTAACCGGTCGTTGAACACGCCGGGCTTCGCTATGGGGTCGAACGTGGGGTTCGGCAGGCTCGTCGCCATGTAAGGACCGAACATAATGTGGCGCCGACGGCCGTTGGAGACCCATCTGACGTGCGCCTTGACGTCGGCGTCGCCATGACGGGTGAACGCGTCAGTCGCTTCGTAATAGTGGTTGTCCGCGTCGAACATCCACGGCGTCATGCCGGGGCTTCCGTCCACTAGTCCGAAGTCCATGTGCTCAACTCCCCTTCCGTGCGGTCGAGGCCGACACTTCATCCCCCTGGTGGCGCATCTCGATCGCTCCACGCCGACGCCCTGCCGGTATTCGTCCAACGTTACTGCGACCGTAGCGCACCACAACGTCTTGTCGTCCGTGCCGCCCAGCGTGCAGGAGACCGCAGGTGCCAGGCATCGTGATGGTGTCGGCAACGTCGCCGCCCTTCTGAACGAGGACGAACTCCGAAGTCAATGGACTTCCGAACCTCCCCGCTCCCGACGAGTCAGCGCAGATCCCGTCGGGCTTCCTGTTACCGAGGTCAGCGAAGACACGGCGGCCGCTCAATGTGCCGTCGTCGGCGACATCGATCGCAGTGAGTCGTCGACCCACCATCTCGGCGACGATCAGGGTCGGCCCATCGTGGTCGAGCGCCATTCCGTTCGGAACGGCCACGGCTGCCAACCGAGTGCGGCCATCAGGCAACACGAGGAACAGCGGCACCGAGGGTTCGCCGGTCTGCTGGTCTGCGGCATGGGCGGGTGCACACATAGGCCCGTCCGCGCTCGTCGACGAGCATGTCGTTGATCCCGCTCGGGTGGTGCGCGCCGATATCCGCCACTACCGTTGCTCCTGCATCGACGATCCGCAGAATGTGGCCCTCGTGAGTCGAGACCACGAGAAGGTCGCCATTCGGCATGAACCCGAGGTCCGATGGTTGCCGGGTCACATACATGCCGCCGAACCTCACCCGACTCGGAGAAGTCTGAGAACCACAGCCTACCCTCATGCCACCGAGGCCCCCTCGACGAATCCAAGCCCGCTTGCGATGTTTATCGGTTCGGCAGCCATGACCCTTTCGACGCGCCTACCGGCACGCCACTTTCGCACGGACCTTTTTAGGCATTGGCGGCTCCAGTTGGACACCGTCACAGGTCCGGGCGGACGACGCGCCTACGCTTTCGAAGTGGACGCCCACCTCTTTCCCCTACTCGACGAGGTCGTCGCGCCGACCGACACGCAGCCTCCAGGTGCCCATGTAGTGGACTTCGAGATCCAGAAGCTGCTTTCGCGCGGCTGGCAGCGATACGTCGCCACGGTTCGAGAAGCCGCGGGCGACGACCATGGAGTCGCTGTACGGCAGATCACTACGTCGTTCGAGGGTGAGTGTCATGGGGGTGACACTCTGGTCCTTGGCGTACGAGCGCTTCACCGGACGAGGCGGTCGTACGTTCTCGAGGAAGCACTCTGGGAGGCCACAACCGACAGGATCGTTGCGACCTCAAGGGTCGTCATGGCGAGCGTCGATGCCGAGATGGGCCGAGCAGCGCCGATCCCGACGGCCCTGTGGGACGCCATCGAATCGTTCGAAGGCCGAACGTTGGAGACGGTCGAGAGTTCACCCCGTCCCATCTAGACCATCGCCCCTGACTTGGTAGATGGCGCCGTTGACCCACAAAGCTGCTGGCCGGGCATGGCCCACGGAGGTCCCTCGTTGGGGCCGATCGCATGCATCTGACCGCTCGACGCGAAAGACGTGAACGGCGTCGCGCGGCAGTGGCGCCACGGCCCCGTCAACCCGAACGTTGTAATTGCACAGAGCGTTGTCGCCGCGGGACCCACGCAAGATACGGCGGCGTCTCTTGTACGTCGCGAACGACTCGAGCCGGTCGGGTAAGACCACGACAACATCTGTCAACCTCGCAAGCTCAGCGAGGAGCGGTACCGTGTCCAATCGGATCCAGTCGAGGGCGATACCTCGCATGTTGTTGCGATACCATGCGAAGAGGAGCCATGGCTCGCCCTCGAGTGCACCGTGAGGGAAGGACGGTGTCCGGCGCAGCTGATCGCCCGTCAGTCAGTCGACCTTGATGACATCTGCGCCGGGGTTGGCCAGCAGCTTCCGCAAAGGGCGCCGACCCGCGTGGTGAGTTCGAGCACGCGAACACGTTGAGAGGCAGTGTTGATGTTCCATCGCTGCCGTCGTTTGTTTCAGTCGCCATCTCAGCTTCGAAACATGCGGTGGTTGCGGCGGTAACGTGGCACCTCAGCGGTCGTACTTCTCCAGGATGGTCGTCACTGCTTTGGCCAACTCATGTGGTTGCTCGACCGTGATGGCATGACCAGCGCCATCGAGTACGGTCAGCACCGCATTGTCGCTGCCAGCCTTGTATGCACGGCCGTGCGCTGGGCCGACGGGCTCGTAATCGGCGCCCCACACGACGTGTGTCGGCGCTTGCTGTGATCCGACTTAAACGGCCGGACTCGCGGGTCATAGCCGTTGCTCTACTTACACGATGTGCTATTCGATCACGTACACGCCCCTGCGACCGCCATCACGAGTCAAAGCCTTGCAGGACTCGTCGGTATCGATCGTTCACGATGTCGACCGAGTCCTCGTGGGTGAACACGTAGAACCGTCGGGCCGCCATACCCGCTCGGATCGACGCAGCGGCCGCTCTCGCCGACACCACTCCGGCCGGAAGATCGTCCTCGGGAGGGATCTCGGCATCCGGTTGCGCGAAGGCCGTCGCGACTATCCCCGGACACACGACTGAGACATGGATGCCGCTGCCTGCCTGCTCGAGATCTTCCGCGAGAGCGATCGACAGACCGACGACGGCATGCTTGGTGGCGACGTAGGGCGAGGCGCCTCCGAGCTGCATGAAGGCGGCCATGGATGCGGTGTTGACGACGTGTCCATCGTCGCCACCGGCTCGCATGACCGGCACGAACGACCGGATGCCATTCACCACCGAGAGCAGATTGACCCGCAGCACCCGATCCCAATCAGCCAGGTCGATCTCCCACGTCGGCCCGAAGGCGATCGTACCCACGTTGTTGCAGAGCACGTCGATCCGACCGAAGTGGTCCACCGAGCGCTGGGCGAGCTCGTCGACCGCCGCCGCGTCGCCGAGATCGACAGAAATATCCAGGACCTCCGCGCCGGAGGCACGGAGCCGGGCGGCTTCGGAGTGGAGCCGCGGTGCATCAAAGTCGGCCATCACGATACGGGCGCCGTCTGCAACGTAACTCTCGGCCAGCGCCAGCCCGATCCCGGCAGCGGCGCCGGTCACGACGGCCACCCACCCATCAACGTCCGATGTCATATGCGCCGATCTCGCCGGCGATGTCGATCAGGCCCACGATCCGCACCTTTCTTTCGTCGGATGCTCCAGCAAAGAGCAACCGTCTGCCTTCGCCCGCGCCAGGATATCTGAGCTGGCCCGAGACGGACGGTCCGCCGATTACAAAATGCCGAGAGCGACACCGCCTTATCATGCCGCTCGGCGCTCGCCAATAGCAGCCGTGGCAGGCCAGCCCAGATAGATCGCACCCCAGATGTGGGTGCCGCCTCATAGCCGCAGCACGCGATGCCCCGGCTCTGAGCGTTCCGCGCATCGGGCCGATCCAAGAGGATTCGAACAGCGGGTCCGTCGCCCACTCTCTCGATCTGGTAGTACTTGCAGTTGGACATCGATGTCGCTCCCTTGCGTCGTTCGTCTTTGAGCAAGGCCGAATGCAGCTCGTACGTCGGTTGGGGTGGCACAGCCACGGTCGCTGGACCGCTGCGCCCGAGGTCAGTTCCTTGGCACTTCGCTGAAAGGACGGTCACGATCGACGGCCGGCTCCCGCGGGAGGGCGAGTGCACGCTCGCTGACGTTATTGCGCTGGATCTCGGCGGTGCCGCCGGCGATTGACGCACTGCGGGCCTGCAGGTAAACCGCAGTGTATTCCTCACCGAACGCACCGGGCTCCCAGGCGATCCCACTCGACCCGGCGAGGATGAGTGCCGTCTCCGACCGCCGCTGCCGCAACTCGTCGTTGCCGAGCTTGAGGAGTCCACCGTACGCGGGTACGAGATCGCCGTCGGCGATCCCCTGGCCCACCCGAATTGCAAGGGCGCGCTGCACGGACTGAAGAACCAGGATCGCCGCGACCTGCCGTCGGGCACCGTCATCCGCCTCGAGGCCGCGTCGCTTCAGGAGGGCAACGAGGTCGTCTACATCGGAGCGGGGGGTGTAGACGCCTCCCGTTCGGCCGACCCACTCGTGCTCGATCTCCAGGAGCCCACGCACGACCGTCCACCCGTCGTTCTCTTTACCGATCATGCAATCTGCGGGCACCATGACGTCTGTCAGGAAGTCCTCGCAAAAGTCCGACTCGCCATTGATCTGTTTGATCGGTCGGATCTCGATGCCCGGCAGCCGGAGATCGATGATGAACATCGAGATGCCGCTGTGCTTTGGGACGTCCCAGCGGGTGCGAGCCGGACACATCGCGAAATCTGCGAATCCCGCTCCGGTGCTCCACGTCTTCTGTCCGTTCAGGATGTAAGTGTCGCCGTCTCGGCTCGCGTTGCTCACGAGGCCTGCGAGATCCGATCCGCCCGTGGGCTCGGAGAGCAGCTGCAGCCAGATCTCTTCTCCTCGTAGCATCCGCGGGAGGTGGCGACGCTTCTGCTCCGAGGAGCCGAATTCGAGCAAGGTCTTCCCGAGGATGTTGAGGGACACGGCGAAGACGTGCGTCGGCATGTCGTAGGCAGTCGCCTCCTCAAAGAACGCGCGCTCGTGGTCGGGGCTGAGTCCGGCGCCCCCATACTCGGCTGGGTACGTGAGCCCGGCATATCCGGCGTCGTACAGCCTCGCCTGGAGCTGACGGGCATGAGCGACCCGACTCTCATCGGACCGGGGCTGCGTGCGCTGGCGGTACGTCCCGTCCTCCGCTTGTTCCGAACGCGTCATGTTGCTTCGCAGCCAATCGCGCGCGGTCAGCCGGAATCGGTGTACTTCGGGGCCGTCCAGCTCTTCAGTGCTCATCTCTCTCGCTTCTCGGACCACCACGCACGGTCCGCCCATAAAGTTCCTTGAAGCGCGGTGCGTACCTCGCACCGTCGGTGTACTCGCGGACGCCGACATTACTCCACGTCATCTTCGCGAAGCCCAGTTGGACGCAGACTTGGTCAGGTGTCCGATCACCTTCGGCCTTTCGCAATCGCGCACTGCTAACCGGATCAGGACGACTCGATCGACATCGATAGTGGGCGTCTACCTACTCCGACGTCCGTATGACCCCACATTTAAAGCTGAGGCTGCGGTTCTGCGATGCGCTTCCCGTCGACTCTCTTGAGCCAGGGTCGACGATGACCGTCACCGTCGATGAAGGTGCCGGTTGCCATCGTCAACGTTGAAGGCTAGTACTTCGACTTCCAGAGCCTGCGCCTGCACCAAGGGGCCGAGACCGGGCCTAGATTGGCTGCCGCACGCTGGAGAACACCAGGACGCTCGAACCACTCAAATCGCTACGACGTGCGAGCGATATCCAGCTTCCAGCCCGAGACTCCTCGAGGATTCGATCAGGAGCTACTCGTCCCGTCGGCATCGACGGCGTGTAACAGGTGCCGATCTGACCCCGCCAATGCGCGGCGTCAGACGGTCGGCGTTCCCTTGACTCGAAACTCCCCCATCGCCGCGCGTGCCCACGCCATGTCGTCCACGCCCATGTTCGAGCGCGCCGTATCCACGTCGATGTCATAGACCTTCGCTGCGTTGAGGCCGAGGATCTTGGCCTTCAGCTCCGGGGTCAGCTCGGGGTAGCCGAACTCCTCCTGCATCCACGTCGGGATCTGGAACGCCCGGAAGGTGTCTACCGCAGCCTGCGTGGGTCCATACCAAATCGCGTCTGTGCCCCACAACACGTTGTCGTGACCGACGGCGTTGAGCAGCTTTCCGAGCACGTGGGCGGCCTCAACCGGACGCTTGATCAGGCAGTACCAGGTCGTGCCGAGCTCGGCGTAGACGTTCGAGCCTGGTGCGATCCTCGACTCGAGCAGAGAGCGCACCAACCGGTTGACTCCGATATGAGACGTCTCTTCAGTGTACGGGCCTTCGCGGGTCTCGTCTGTGGGCTGGCCTTCACCGGGCTCGAAACCCGAGTGGTACGCGATGAAGTTGATGTCGGGGAACATCGCGGCTGCCGGCCCAAAGTCGCGAGGCGACCCAGTGTCGATGAGCCCGCTGAGACCCTTATGGGCACAGACGAGCTTGACGCCCGACGCCCGAACGGACTCAAGGAACTGCACCCCGAGCTCGTCATCGAGGTACCAGCCCTGGATACTCCCGAAGTCGCTAGCCGTAGTCGCACCCATTGTGTAGACCTTCCAGCCGGCCGGGCCTATGCGATCGACGACCTCGGCCATCCCAGCGATCTCGCCGTCGACGCCGGGATGGACGACGGCGTGGTTCAACATTCGGTTTTGGGCGCCGAGTCGTTCGAGAAGCAGCCTCGTTCCCGCCATTTCGTGGTTGAAGAGCATCCGCTCCTCCGAGAGGCCCGGCGCAGAACTGAGGACCGCGACCGCGGTGTCACTCTCCAGATAGACGCATCGGAGGTAGTCGACGAAGTCGAACGCCGCCTCGACCGGGAGGCCATCCCACCAGTCGGGGCCGTACATCGGGAAGAGCGTCCGGATAAGCTGCCTGTTCGACTCACATCCGGCACGGTGTGCGATGTAGTGCGTCTGCACGTCGATGATCAGTTCATCACCGCCGAGAGCCTCGTCCGCAGCGGCCGAGTCGAGGGAGGCTTCCTCGGGCACGGCGAAGAACTGCTCGCCGTTGGCGCGGTTGATGCCAAGCAACCCGGTGGCGATGCCCCGTCGCGAAGCAGCGAAGTCCACGACGGACATGCGCAGACGTTCGCTCGCTGCTTCGATGGCCTCGACGGAGAGAACTGCCGCGGTACGTTCGACGTCGTTCAGTGCGGGGGGCACGAACTCGTCGTTCGCGCAGCGTGTCAGGAACGAAGGCACGGTCATCGTTTTTGGGACGGTCAACTTAACCTCGTTTCACTTGGGGAACGGTGGGTCCGACGGCGAACCGCCGGGCTGGTAGGGCGCGTGCAGGGCTGCGTCCAGGCGGGGTGCAGCCGGGCATCAAGCCAGGGCAGTGAGCCACGTACCGCCGTAGAAGTTCTCGTGGCGGACACCCATGTCTCCGACCGCCGCCTGGTAGTCGTTTAACGGATCGGCCTGGCCCTCGGCGTGGGGGAAATCACTCCCGAACATCAAGATGTCCCCGACGACGTCCATCACCTTTTGCGGCTGCTCGGTGGGGAACGATACGCATCGCAGGTTCCGACTGACGTACTCCGACGGGCGTAGAGCAAGATCGAAGTTGTTCTTCGCCGTCACCTGGAAATGAAAGTCGTAGCCGATATCGAGACGTAACTGGAGCTCGGGTAGCCACCCGACGGAGTACTCGGCGACGATCCACACGAGCTCGGGAAAGCGATCGAAGACGCCGTTCAAAATAAGATCGGCGAGCGCTACCTGGGCCTCGAACCCATTCATGACCAGGCTCTGCGCCGTCATGTACTGGATCACGTCGTTCGCCTGCCATCCGTCATCGATGATCCGTTCGGCGAACGCCCCGATGTGGAACGTGGGAGCGAGTCCAAGGGCATCCAACTGCGCCCACACGGGGTCGAAGTCCGGGTGCGACATGCGACGACCGTCCACCAGACCGGCGGGCAGGAACACCTGACTGATGCCGGCCCCGGCGAGAAGATCGAGCTCGTGTTGGATCCATCCGATATCCGCTCTGAGCGTGAGGTGACCAGTGGGTCGAAGGCGGCCACGACCTTCGGATTGCAGCTCGCACGCCCAGCGGTTCCACGCCGTGATGTTCGCGACCTCCGATTCAGCGTCACCCTGCAGATACCAGCCGAAGTTTAGCCCCCAGTTTGGGAAGATAACCTGCTCGTCGATGCCCCACCCGTCTAGCGCATCTCGCCGAACCGCCGGAATATGATAAGTGGGAGGCATCTCGGTGTATCGGCGAAGCGCAGCCTGCCCTTCTCGCTGACGCTGGTGAGGTAGTCCATACGAATCCCAGAGGTTCCCCGGCTCGCTGATATAACACTGGAGCAGACGATTACCCTTGTGCGTCAGCCAGGTGTAGCCCAGCGCGTCCTCCTCAAGCTCGAGCGCAAGGTGTTGCTTATTGGCCGGCAGGCGATCGCGCCAAAGACCAGGCTGTTCGAACATATGCGAGTCGGCATCGATTATTTTGGCCATTCGGCCCCTCCCCTCACGTTCGACCACCACACTACATCCACGACACTTGGACAGGGCGACGGAGTCCTTGCCCGACTGCAGGCGCTAGAGCCCGCCTCCGCGCCGGGTCACGGGCGTCGACGCATGTTCCGCCCGAAGGCGACGTCGGTCGACCTTGCCCATGTGGTTCCGCTTGATCTCGCCGACGATGTGCAGCTCACGCGGGGTCTTGTGCCGAGCGAGTCGACGTGCGCAGAACATCAGCACATCTTCCACCGTCACGTCGTCCGCCGAGACGACGACGACGCCGACGAGCCTCTCGCCGAGGTCGGCGTCAGCAACGCCGTAGCAGGCGGCGTCGACGATACTGGGATGTTCAAGGAGGATCGACTCGGCTTCGGCCGGATATATGTTGACCCCCCCAGACAGGACAAGGTCGTGGCGCCTGGAGGTGAGATACAGGTAGCCCTCGGCGTCGAGGCGGCCGTAGTCCCCGAGGGTGAAGAGGCCGGGAGCGAGGTGGGCGGCCGCGGTCTTCTCGGGGTCGTTTCTGTAGGAGACGCCTTCTCCCGTCTCATCGCGAGCAAAGACGCGGCCGACCTCGTCAATGACGCATTCGGCGCCGTCCTCGCGGATGACCACTATCTCGTAGGGCCAAACCGTTCGACCCGTCGAGCCAGGATGCGCGAGCCATTCCTCCGTCGAGATGGACGCGATCGGACCGGACTCGATCCCTCCATAAGTCTCCCGGACGATCGGTCCGAACCAGTCGATGACGGCACGCTTCACGGATGGCGGGCACGGACTTCCGGTGTGCACGATTAGACGCAACGAGGACGTGTCGTACGACATCCGTTCGGCCTCGTCGAGTTGCAAAAGCCGCGAGAGGTGCGTGGGGACCAACACCGAGGAGGCGACGCGGTACCGGTCGATGGCGACGAGGGCCTCCCGAGCGTCGAATTTCCCGATGAGTATGGTCGGGGTGCCCATCAGGAGCAGACCGACCGCCGCGTGCGGGCCTCCGTGGTAGAGGGGTCCCGAGACGAGGTGCGGGCCTAGGCCGACGGAGTGGTGCCGAGCAGCGAGCCCGAGCCGGTCGCGCACAGTGGCTACTGGTTCCTTCGGCACGGTGACGCCTTTCGGACGGCCCGTCGTGCCTGAGGTGTATCCCAAGTCGGTTGTCGTCGGGAGGTCCAGTGCCGGAGGCGTCGTCGAGGCGCCATTAACAGCGCTCTGCCACGTCGCATCGTCGGGCCCGATAAGAATGACGTCCGACAGGCCGACCACCGCATCGCGAGCTAGTGACGCACGCCCTGCATCCGCCCAGATCGCTCGGGCCTCGCCGTCCTCGAGGATATATGCGATCTCGGGAACCGTAAGGTATTGGTTCAGCATGATAGTGCCGAAGCCGGCGAGCAGCGCCCCGGAGTAGAACAGCAGCGTCGCAGCGTCGTTCTCTCCGAGAACCGCTATCCGTTGGTCACGCAATAGAGGCAGCGCTGTGAGGGCTGACGCGATGCGGGCGGCGGCTGATGCCGCTTCCGACCAGGACCAGACACCGGCAGGATCTGCGATCGCCACGTCGTCCGGGTCGTCAGCGGCGCGCTGGAAGATCGGCGCCAGGTCGACGGACGGGTTGACCGCCATTAATCAAGCACCTCGTGTTCCATCAGTCGAACAGTATGGCCACAGCGTGCCTGACCCAGTTGGTCGCATGAGGACGCCCATCTCGCAGCGCGCAGTTGGACACCTGGAGGGAGTGTCTCAGTAGATTTACGAGGTGATGCCTGAGCGCTGCTGGTGTCGCAGCGCAACGTCCATCAGTGTTCCGGCTTCCGTGGGAGCCCGCATCCGGCGTGATGTCCCGTTCAGCGAGGTGTGCTACAGAACGCCGGCCCGCACTGACCCGCCATCCGGGATGTTCACATCGACGACGGCAGACGACCGAAGGATTCCCGCAACACGAGACCGCCAAGCAGCAGCCGAGCGTACCAGTCGCCGATCTCAGACAACGACAGCCGTCCCGGCTTGACCCACTGCCGCGTGGTGTTGAGCAGTTCGAAAAGCGTGTTCGTCGCAACGCCTGCGTCAACCGTGGGGTCGAAATCGCCATCCTTCATCCCTTGCTCGATGATCCGTCGTACGAAGCTATGCAGTTGGCGGCGCATCGAGTCGACCTGCTGTCGATGGTCGGGCGAGAGCGATGCGAGATCGCGCCCGATGCCCCCAGCGGGACCACGCAGGCGATCCATGATCTGCATCTGCCGTTGGATGAATGCGTGGAGCCGCGTCGCGGCATCGCTGTTCGCGAGCGGCTCGTCTTCGATGGTGGTCGCGAGACCGAGCTGCAAGCTGGACTGCGCGAGGGCGTAGAGCAGGTCTTCCTTGGAGTCGATGTAGTAGTAGAGACTTCCGGTCAGCAGGCCGACGCGCTGTGCGATGTCCTGCAGCCGCGCCGCCCGGTAGCCGCGCTCGTTGAATTCCTCCGCCGCCGCGCCGAGGATTGCCTCCCAACGAGCCTCGTTGAGGGTGCCGCGTCTGGTGCTCAGGTCGTCCGAATCTCCGCCGGCACGTTTTCTTGGCACGAGCCTCCCATCTGCGGCGTAAATGTAGTCGGCTCGACATCGTCTGCGTAACCTTTTAACCCAGGTGGGGACAGGCTGGGGGTCGTCCCTGTTTGACTCAAAGGAGCCCAATCGGTCAAACTGTTGTTAGATAGATAATTACGGGGAGCTGCTACACGTGACCGCCTCGGAGCGAGCCATTGGAACCTCGTCCAGACACCTCGGTGCCGTACGTGACGGGGCCGACGTAGAGAACACGGCATCGGATGAGATCGTCGCCGTGTCCGTTGCCCTGTTGCAGATGGGCCTATCCATCCGGAATCACGCATTTCCCGAGACCAAGCCCACGGCCCCGACCCACCCTGCGTCCTGGCAACCCATCGTGGTGAGTCGTGCAACCCATACCGTCGTGGACGGTCACCGTCGGGTTCGAGCCGCTAGGTCGATGGGTATCGCCGAACTGAACATCCGTTGGTTCGATGGTGACGAGACCGATGCGGTCGTCGAGTTCGTCCGATTGAACGTGAAGGACGACGCCGGACTTGACCGGTCCGAGCGCCGTGAGGCTGCGCGGCGGATCGTCTGCCTGCACCCAGAGTGGTCCGACCGCCGCATCGGCGAACTCTGTCGTATCCCACCCAAGAAGGTGGCTGAGGTGCGAGCCATCCTGCGTGAGGCTCTCGGCGACAGCCAGGCGCTCCATGCCGAAGCACGAGTCGGACGTGATGGTCGGGTGCGACCGCTCGACCCGCGCGCCCAGCGCGCTCGGATCGCCGCGGCGATTAAGGATAGCCCGCGGGCCTCGCTCCGCGCCATCGCCGGACCCATCGGCGTCTCGCCCGAGACCGTACGGCGAGTCCGGGCAGCGATGATCGAAGAAGGCTCCCTCCCTGGCGAGGCGTTCGCGCCCATTTACGTGGTGCGCGCGGGACTCATCGGCCGGCCCGAGCGGACATGGCATCCCGGCTCGGCATTCACCTCTCATGGCGAGGCAGCAGAGTTCGCAGAGTTCCTGGAGCGGACTGACACTTCTGCCGTCGACCCCGAGGAACAGTCCCGCGCCGTACCTTTGAGCCGGATCTACGAGGTCGCCGACGAGGCTCGTCGCAGGGCTGCGTTCTGGCTACGTCTGGCCGAATCGGTCGAGAACCGATCGCGAAAGGCGTGCTTCTGATCTTCCCGCCTGCGGAGAACACGGGCCATTATTCCGGCTCAAGGCGACCGAAGGGCGCGTGGCAGTCGTGACTCGAGTGCATACGGGTCACAGACCGACGAGGTGAGCGAGTCGGTCTTCATGGTGAGCCGCGCCGCCGAACAGGGCTGCGTTCGAGTCGACCCGTCGTAGGAACAGGTGGAGATCGTACTCCCACGTGTATCCGATGCCGCCATGGATCTGCAGGCAGTCCCGAACAATCGCCGGGCCGCGATCGCTGACGTACGCCTTGGCTATGCTGGCGTACTCGGCACGATCCACATCGAGCTCAGCTGCGCTGGCAGCGGCGACCGTGATTGCCTTCGCACCCTCCAACCAGAGGAGCATGTCCGCGAACCGATGCTTCAGTGCCTGGTACGAACCGATTGGGCGGCCGAACGTCTTTCTCATACGCGCGTACTCAAGGGTCATTTCGTAGCACCGATTCACTGCTCCCACCGTCTCGGCGCACACCAACACGGTGGCGAGGTCCCGCTGCCGCTCGATAGCGGCGCCCGCACCGCCGACGTCACCAAGGAGGGCGTGCGACGGCACGACGGCGGCATCGAACTGGACATTCGCGAACCGACGACCAAGGTCGAGCGAGTCGAGCGGCGACACATTTACACCTGGAGTCCCCTTCGGCAGAAGGAACTGGGTAAGTCCAGCGGGAGCGCGGGCACTGACGACCAGCAGGTCGGCGGATGCTGCGTCCTGCACACAGGACTTCAGGCCCGTGAGTCGGAAGCCTTCGCCTTCCGGCATTGCCTCGAGGTCAATCCCGGCGCCGTCCCAGCTATCGGTCGACTCAGCGAACGCCCAAGCGCCGATGCTGTCGCCGCCGATGAGACCGGGAAGATATTCCAATCGTTGGGCGGACGAGCCGCTCTGGGCGATTGCGTAGGCAACGACGTTCGTCGGCACCACTGGACCAGGGAAGAGCGCGCGACCCACCTCCTCGACCACAATGCTCGCATCGGCCACGGGGTGGCCGGACACGCTCCCGCCACCATTTTGCTCGTCAGCAAAGGCAGCGAACCAACCGAGCTCAGCCGCCTGCCTCCACGCGGCCCTGTCGAAGCCCGATTCACACTTCCAGAGCTCCCGAACATGCGCCATCGAGGACACCCGTTCTAGGAACTTCCTCGTCGCGGAATGGAACATCTCCTGTTCATCGGTCAGGTCCAGATCCACGGGTTCGCTCCTCACGAGGGGGGCCCATTGCCCACTCTGTTCGATCGTGGCCGACGAGGCCCAGTTGGACGCTTTTCCTGCGCATCCGTCTGGTCGCCGGCACGGAATGGCGATGGGCGGGCCTGTTGTGCTGCGTCGCCAGTTGTCTGCATATTACCAAGTCGCAACGCAGGGCCGGGCCCGGTACCTAACAAATATTAGATTTATCCTGTGCATCTTCTTTCGACCTCGCCTAGCCTGTGCGGCGGCCGGACGGTGGTACATCATCCGATGACAAGGGGAGGGTGAGGATGTTCTGCAAACGACTAGCAAAACTGGGAAAGTCGGCGCTACCGCTGGCGATGGCGATGGCGATGGCGACCATGATGGTCGCCGGGACCGCCGTCGCGCTCGCGTCGACAAGCGCTGCTGCGGCGACGTTGTCCTCGAGTTCGAGCGGTGTTTGGCCCGGCGTCGGCAAGATATGCGAACCCGGACCCGGCGGCGCCTCAACTGTTCGTGGCGTGGGCTCCAAGGCCATCAAGATCGCCGTGTTCAACGACGCTGCCAATACCGTCATTCCGGGGCTCGAGGTGGAATTCGTCCAGCAGGCCACCGCGTTCGCAGACTGGTGCAACGCCGCTGGGGGCATCAACGGACGAAAGATCATGATCGACAACCGCGATGCTGCGCTCTTCAACGCAGGGCAGCAAGTGACTGCGGCGTGCCAGAGCGACTTCATGGCGGTCGGTGGCGGCCTGGTTCTCGACCAGCCAACGGTGCCCATCCGTGAGAAGTGCGGGCTGGGACAGATTAGCGGCTACGTCGTCTCGAACGCCTCGGATCTCGCCACTCTGCAGGTCGATCCGAGCGGCCTCAACACAGACTCGGTGACCTCGGGATGGTTCGGGGCGCTGGCCAAGGCCTACCCCAAGGCGGTCAAGAAGGCAGGCATGGGTGCCGAAGACACCCCTTCCATCCTTCAACCCGAAACGAAGGAAGAGTTCGGCGCCGAGGCCCAGGGTTGGAAGGTCGTGGACTTCCCTGAGCCGTCGGTCTCGGTGGAGAACTGGGCACCCTACGTCGAGGAGTACCAGAGCAAAGGAGCCGAGGCCCTGTGGCCGGCCGACAGTGGCAACTTCGTCCCCTTCGCCCAGGCGATGACGACTGCCGGCTACAAGCCCGCCTTTATTGCGCTATCCACCCAGTTCGCCGACTCTCAGACGCAGCAAGCCGTGGTCGCCAACCCGAGTCTGCCCCCGGTCTACATCGAGACAGCGTGGTGGCCCCTTTCGATGGCCTCGCAGAATCCTTCGACCGAGGAGCTTGTCTCCACCATGCACAAATACGCCAAGGGCGACGCCATCGACTTCGACGACGAGGAGGGGGCCGAGGCGTGGCTGCTGTGGGCGAAATCGGCCTCCGCCTGCGGCGCCAGCCTCACGGTGACCTGCGTGCTGAATCACGCCGCGGCCACGAAGAACTGGGACGCCGGAGGCATTCAGGCGCCCATTGCACACTTGACGCTCTCCAACGAGAACCCCCAGCCCTCGCCGTGCTTCGCCATGCTCAAGGTTGAAGCCAAGGGGATCATCTACGACAAGGCGATCACCCGGCCCACGCAGTCCATCTGGAACTGCAACCCCAAGAATGTCGTCCACCTGACCACGCAGCAGCAGCAACAACTGAACTCTTTGTGAGCAGGATTCGACCGGCCGCGGACTGCATAAGTCTTGCCGCACCGGGCGACTGATCATCCTGTCGGGGGACGGCTGTGCATGAGTTCATCATCTTCACCATCGGGGGCCTCGCTGCGGCGGGCATCTACGCGATAACGG
>Ga0302177_10000583_pt1 | contig 27678 bp, 18 predicted proteins | sample I_Palsa_E1_2_FD_198780 | JGI IMG/M metagenome (GOLD analysis project Ga0302177, IMG submission 198780) | Peat permafrost microbial communities from Stordalen Mire near Abisko, Sweden - I_Palsa_E1_2 | ecosystem: Environmental > Terrestrial > Soil > Palsa > Peat permafrost | place: Sweden... | reverse complement strand
ATCAATTCGCCACGCGCGCAATTGACCAGCCGTGCTCCTTTTTTCATCTGGGCGATGGCGGCGGCGTTGATCATTTTCTCGGTGGCTGGGCTGAGCGCGGTATGCAAGGAAATTACATCGGCGCGCTTCAACACGTCTTCGAGCGGAAGGAGTTCGACTTCCACCTCGCGCGCGGCGGCCTGGGTTACATAAGGGTCGTAGGCGATCACGTCCATGCCGAAAATTCGGGCGCGCTTGGCCACCTCGATTCCGACGCGGCCGAGCCCGATCAGGCCGAGAGTTTTTCCGCGCAGTTCGACGCCAGAGGAAGATTTTTCCCAGCGGCCGGCTTGAATCGCGGTGTTCGAACTGGCCACCGAGCGGGCCAGGGCCAGCATTAGGGCGAAGGTATGTTCAGCCACGCTGACAGCATTTCCGCCGGGCGTGTTCATGACCAGCACGCCGCGATTGGTCGCGGCTTCCATGTCCACATTGTCGACGCCGACCCCGGCGCGGCCAATGACCCGAAGCTTGGGAGCTTTTTCGAGCAGCTCGCGATTCACCTTGGTGGCGCTACGTACGACCAGGCCGTCGGCGTCGGCGATTTCCGCCGCCAAAGCTGTGGCCGCCGGCAAGACAATACTCCAGCCGGTTTCTTTTAGGAGGGCAATTCCGCGTTCGCTGATCTTGTCCGCAATAATAATTTTCATGGCAAACAGCCTAACGACTGAACCGAACAGAGTCAAATTGACGGCACGAATACCTTGCATAGAATCCAGGAGCGCAATCCCGGCGCACCCGAAATCGGTGTGATATTCTTAGCTGCAAATTGGGGGACGGCGAATGAGTTATCTGGAACGGATTCAAACTGACCTGACCGCGGCGATGAAAGAGAAAAACGAGCTGCGCCTGAGCGTGCTGCGCATGATGAAAAGCGCATTGAAATTGAAAGAAGTGGAGAAAATGAAGCCGCTGGACGACCTGGAATCGCTGCAGATCCTGCAGACCCTGGTAAAAAAGGGAAAAGAATCGATCGAGCAGTTTACGCAGGGAGGGCGGCCCGACCTGGCGGAGAAAGAGAAAAAAGAGATCCTGATTATCGAGCAGTACCTTCCGGCTGCGCCGAGCGACGAAGAAATGACGCGCGCGATTTCGGAGGCGGTAAGCGAATCGGGCGCGGATTCGCTGAAGCAAATGGGCGCGGTGGTGAAGGCCGCGCGCGCCAAACTCGAAGGCAAAGCGATCGATGGCAAAGTTTTGAGCGATAAAGTTCGTGAGACCCTGTCGCCAAAGTCCTGACGCTGCGCTAGCGTGCCACTTCCTGAAACTATTTCCGCAAAATATACCGAAGAAGTAGCCGGACATCTGAGCATCCGTCCGGTGGTGCCGCAAACTTTTCGCGGCACGGAACTGGTGGATATGGTGGTGCAGGTTGTGGGGAAGAACCCGCGCCGCGTAGAACAGATTTTGCGAGCCGGAACGGTTACCTTTCGTTCGTATCGCTATTGGTGGGATGGGTTTGCGCCGGACTGCGCCGCGCTGCAGGAGATCCTCGATACTTATCCCGATGCCGACCCGTCGAGACCGTTCGCCATGGAGCGCTGCACGGCGGCGATTCTGGAATCGAGCGGCTCGCCGCCGCGGCATGCCCTGCGCATCACGCGCGAAGAGGCGACGAAGAAGCGCGGGCTTCGGGCACTGTTTGGATCCGGCAATTTCTGGGACGCCATGATGAAATTCGCCGCCGATACGGAAGCAGCGAAGAAACTGCGCTACCAAGAATATTCCTATGCTCTCCGCGCCGATTTGTACTCGCGGACGCTGGGCGCGGAAGAGGTGGTGCGGCTGGCGGGCGACGCCAACCGCTTCGCGCCTCGCGAGCTGCGCGTCGAATTGATCGGGCTGCCATCGGTCTCGCAAATCGTTTTTGTCTGCCCACGCTGAAGCATTGGAAAAGGCGTGCTTCTTTTCCTTCTCTTGCCTTGAACGACGCGGCCCAAAGCGATTACGATGTTTGTCGCTAAAAACGAACACGATCATAGGAGAGCCATGTCCACGAAAATCGTAAGCATTCACGGGCGCGAGATTATCGATTCGCGCGGCAACCCGACGGTGGAAGCCGATGTGCGGCTGGAAGGTGGAGCGATTGGGCGCGGGGCGGTGCCTTCGGGGGCGTCGACCGGGGAGCATGAGGCGATCGAATTGCGCGATGGCGACAAGACGCGGTACCTGGGCAAAGGCACGCTGAAAGCGGTGGGGCATATCAACACGGAAATCGCGAAAGCGGTGGCCGGCATGGATGCGGCGGACCAAAATGCGGTCGACCAGAAAATGATCGACGCCGACGGCTCGCCGAACAAGTCGAAGTTCGGAGCCAACGCGATTCTGGCGGTGTCGATGGCCGCGGCGCGCGCGGCGGCGATGGCCATGCGGCAGCCGCTGTACGTATACCTTTCGAAGTACGCGTCCGATGCTTCGGCGAATATCTTGCCGGTGCCGATGATGAACATCATCAATGGCGGGGCGCACGCAGACAATTCCGTGGATGCGCAGGAATTCATGGTGATGCCGGTGGGGGCGCCGAATTTTCACGAAGCGCTGCGCTGGGGCGTGGAGGTTTTTCATCACCTGAAGGCGGTGCTGAAAAAGAACGGGTACTCCACGGCGGTGGGGGACGAAGGCGGATTTGCGCCGAACCTGAAGTCGAATGAGGAGGCGGTGGAACGCGTGTTGGAGGCCATTACCGCGGCGGGGTACAAGCCCGGCGAACAGATCGCGATCGCGCTGGATCCGGCGGCGAGCGAGTTTTATGACCGCACCACGAAGAAATATATTTTCAAGAAATCGGATAAGTCGGCGCGCACCTCCGAGCAGATGGTGGAATTCTGGGCCAACTGGGTCCGGCAATATCCCATTATTTCGATCGAGGACGGCCTGGCCGAAGACGACTGGGATGGCTGGAAGCTGATCACGAAGGAACTTGGCGGCGGGAAAGCCGGGTCCAAGAAAATCCAGCTGGTGGGCGACGACGCATTCGTGACCAACCCGAAGATTTTTGCGCGCGGCATTGCGGAAGGGATTGGCAACGCGATTCTGATCAAGCTGAACCAAATCGGCAGCGTGAGCGAAACGATCGAAGCGGTGGAGATGGCGCGCAAGGCGAAATACGCGTCGATCGTTTCGCACCGGTCGGGGGAAACGGAAGACACGTTTCTGGCGGATTTTGTGGTGGCCATGGGTTCGGGGCAGATCAAGACCGGCTCCGCATCGCGGACGGATCGGATCGCGAAGTACAACCAACTGTTGCGGATCGAGGAAGAATTAGGACCGAAGGCACGATTTCTGGGACGAGCAGCGCTGAACCTGTAGAAGCCGGAAAGGTAAAAATCAAAATTGGAAAATCACAGTTTTCGCTGCGGATCTGAGCGCGGTTTGCGTGTGAATTTCTAAGCGCAACTCTAGTCGCAAGACAAGGTTTTATGTTGCGGTTAGAAAATGCTATGTGGCTTATCTGCATCGGAATAGCGAGATTTTTGAATGCGAGTGTGTTGCGGTTAGAATTTGCTGGCGCGAGCGAAAGATTTGCAGTTTCGCGGCCAGAACGGTTTTACTCCACAGCCAAAAGACTGTCGATCTGAAATCACGTTTGACCTTTGTTTTCTTCTGGATACGTGTGTTTTCAGATTGCGCGAAGTGTCGATCTGAGAGGCGCGCGGGGAGAACCTGTGGAGCGACCGACTCCGACAGGCCGAAGGAGGGTGAGGCGGGCGCGCTTGGAGTTGACGCAGTGACGGCAGCGAGCTTGAGCGACGCTAAGAGTTCGCACCCTTTCAGAGTCGGGAAGGAAGGACCACCCGCAATAGTTTGAGGCGCTGTTCGCAGCGTAGCAAATTTCATGTTACGTCCCTCGCAGGCGCTGAAAAGTGCCTCAATTGACGCTAGCAGGTTCAGGGATTTTTTTCTATGTACACACGGATTTTGAGACCTTGAAGCTCTTACGGTGTCTGACGTTGGCTGCTGCACAGATTTAACACAGAGGGCACAGAGAAAAACCGGAGGGCACGGAGGTTTTTTCTAGGTGGGGACAAGGCCGACGGCGCGGAAGAAAAGATGTTCGATTCTTTTTTTCAGGAGCGGGACATTCGGGCGCTTTTCGCGGGTTGTGGTGTAGTCGACGATGCCGTGGAGGGCGCTGAAAAGATACACGGCGGTGAAACGAGGGTCTTCGATTTTCCAGGAGCGCGCGTCGGTGCCGTCCTGGAGCAAGGCTTCGAGGTGATCGATGATAATGTTGTCGATCAATCCTTCGCGGGTGTGGGGACGTGAGCGGGCACGGTTGAAGACGATGTCGTGCAGACGGATTGAATCGAGATAGCCGGTGAGACAGGCGGCAGACCAGGCCGCGAGTTTTTCCTTCCAGTGGTGAGCCGGCTTTTCGGCGACAGCTGCTTTCATTCCCGCCAGCAATTGTTCGGCGAAGCGTTCGCCGAGCGCCTCCAGGATATTTTCTTTCGAAGAGAAATAGAGATAGAAAGTGCCTTTGGCAACTTGGGCGCGGGTGGTGATTTGTTCGATGGCGGTGTGCGCGACGCCATTTTTGAGGAAGAGGTAAACAGCGGCCTTCATTAGCTCGTCGCGCCGCACTTCTGCCGGCTTCGTGCGGGGAGGTTTGCCGCGGTGCTTCGACATTTTTGAGCTGGGCATGGTGTTCATTCCTCGATGACGTCGAGACGGTCCGCCTGGCGCAGGGCGGGGAACATCCAGGCCCACGCCCCGGTAACCACCAGCGACCCTAATCCACCAAAAATTGCGGCGCCGACCGGTCCGAGCAAGCGGGCGACGACACCAGTTTCGAACTCGCCGAGTTCGCCGGAAGCGCCGATGAAAAGACCGGCGACGGCAGAAACGCGACCGCGCATGCGATCGGGGGTGACGAGCTGAACGAGAGTCTGGCGGACGTAGACGGAAATCATGTCGGTGGCGCCGAGGACGATCATGGCGAGCATGGAGACGATCATGGATTTCGATAAGGCGAAAACTAAAGTAGCGACGCCGAAGCCGGCGACGCCGGCGAACATCCAGTGCCCGGCGCGACGATGCAGCGGCCAACGGCTGAGCGCCAAGGCCACGGCGGTTGATCCGATGGCGGGACCGGAACGCAGCAGGCCGAAGCCGTGCGCGCCGACTTTTAGAATATCGCTGGCGAAAACCGGGAGCAAGGCGGTGACGCCGCCGAGCAAGACGGCGAAGAGATCGAGAGAAATAGCTCCGAAGACGATTTTGTTGGTCCAGAGATAGGCGAGGCCTTCGCGAATTTGTTCGAGACGCGAACCGGGCTGAGATTCGGGGCGGGTATTGGCGCGGATGGAGAGCAGCAGCGCGGCCGCGACGGAATAGAGTACAGCGCAGCCAGCGTAAGCGAGAGCGGGCGAGAAGGCGCAAAGCACACCGCCAATCCAGGGGCCGACGACGAAGGCGACTTGATCGGCGAGCGCAGTGCGGGAGATGGCATGAGGCAGAATTTCACGCGGGACAAGCATGGGAGCGATCGCCCCGCTGGCCGGAGAGAGAAAGGCGCGTGAAGCTCCGAAGATGGCGGCGATAGCAAAAATGGCAAACAGTGTTTGATGGGAGCGGAGCGCGATGGCGGCGAGAAGTAGGACACAAATAATTTCGATGACGGTGCAGATGAGCATGATGGCGCGGCGCTCGTTGCGGTCGGCGGTGGCGCCGGCAAGGAGCGCGAGCAAAAACAACGGGACGAATTGGACGAGGCCGACCATGCCGACCAGGAAGGCGCTTTGATCGACGGAGCGCGAGAGGCGGGCGATGGTGTAAACCTGCCAGCCGAGGGTGACGCTTTCGGCCTGGACTGCGAGGGTGGAGAAGATGCGGGCGGACCACAAGAGGGTGAAGGCGCGGAATTGGAAGACGGACGGGGGATTTGAAGCGGTGGAAGGTGGGGTAGCCATTTGTGGTGTGCGTATTGCGGGTTCATGGTACCCGACTGACTGGCGGTCAGTCAATAAATTGGATAGCCGGTAGATTAGCGGGATAGCTGCTGGAGAAGTTTGCGGCCGCGGGCACGCATGGCGGGTGTGCCAATTTGGGTGAGTTCTTCGAGGAGGGGGCGGATTTTGGATTGGAGTTGCGGATCGCGGGCGGCGAGGTCGGCGAGAGCCTGCATGGCGAAGGTTTTTACGATGCTGCTTTTATCGCGCAGGTAGTCGAAGAGAATTTCGACGACGACGGCGCGTTCGATGGTGGTGAGTTTCAGGCGCGGGAGGATTTGGGCGGCGTGCCACCGGACTTCCTGTTGGTCGGTGCGGTTGGCCACGGCCAGGAATTTCTTTTTGAAGCGCTGCAGGAGATCGGGTCGCTCGGCGGTGATTTTTTCGATGGCGTCGGCGGCGCGCATGCGAAGGACTTCATCATCGGAGGTCAGGGCGGCGACGAGTTGGGGGAAGACACGGGGATTATTCAGGACTTCGACGACGATTTCGTTGGTCTGGCCAAGAGAGCGGCGAGTGCCGCCGGAAAGTTTTTTGACAATGGAATGCATGATTGCGAGACACGGCCCAAATTATACAGGGGCGTGTCGCACCTCCGGCGCCGGCCGATTCTTCTTTCGATTTTTCCCGGCCCCAACGTACCGGGCTAACCCATTTTCGCGCCCCCGGCGCTGGTGGTCCGTACGATTTAGCGGCGGGGTAGGAAATCCGTGAAACTGCTCATTCCGGTTCTTCAATCATGGATTCGGGGCGGACGACTACGATTACGCCTTTATCGGTGACGGAGTAGCGGGCGCGGTCGGCTTCGAGGTCGTAGCCGATGACGGTACCGGCGGGAAGATTGACGTGGCGGTCGATGATGGCGTTGCGGATACGGCTGCGGCGGCCCACGTTAACGTGATTGAAGAAGATGCACTGGTCGACTTCGCAATAGCTGTTGACGCGGACGTCGAGGCCGAGGACGGATTTGGTGACGCGGCCGCCGGAGATGATGGAACCGGCGCCGACGATGGAGTCGAGCGCGGTGCCGGTGCGTTCGGGGTCGGCGAAAACGAATTTGGCCGGCGGATATTGCTGCTGCCAGGTATTGAGCGGCCAGCTTTTGTCGTAGAGGTTGAAGACCGGGGACACGGAAACGAGATCCATGTTGGCTTCGTGGTAGGCGTCGACGGTGCCGACATCGCGCCAGTAGGCTTCTTCTTTTTTATTTTCGTCGCGAAAATTGTAGGCGTAGACGCGGTGCTTATCGATCAGGCGCGGAATGATGTCCTTGCCAAAATCGTGTTTGGAGTTGGGGTCTTCGGCGTCAGCGATCAGAGTGGGGAGCAGCATCTGAGTATTGAATAAATAAACGCCCATGGAGGCGTTAACTTTGTCGGGATGCAGGCGCGAAGGCTTCGGATTTTTTGGTTTTTCTTCGAAGCCGATGATGCGCCAGTCGCTATCGGTTTCGATTACGCCAAAACTTCCGGCGGCCTCTTCGGCGGTAACTTCGAAGGTGGCGACGGTGACTTCGGCGCCGGATTCGACGTGCTGCTCGAGCATCTTCAGGTAATTCATTTTGTAAATATGATCGCCGGAAAGAATAAAAACGAAATTCGATTGTTCGGAGCCGATGGAATAAATGTTCTGGTAGACGGCGTCGGCGGTTCCTTGATACCAGTGCTGCGAAACGCGCATCTGCGGGGTGAGGATTTCGATGAATTCGCCGTGGCCCATGAGCGCGGACCAGCCGCGGCGCACGTGGCGATTGAGGCTGAGCGATTTGTATTGAGTGAGGACGAAAACGCGGCGGAGATCGCTATTCAGGCAATTCGAGAGAGTGACGTCAATGATGCGGTAAATGCCGCCGAAGGGGACGGCGGGCTTGGCGCGATCGCGAGTTAAGGGCCAAAGGCGTTCGCCTTGACCGCCGGCCAACAGAACACCGATCGCGTTGCGCATCAGAGGCATGAGAGCTCCTGGCCGTGGCCGTTCGGAACGCCATTCTACCAGCATGGCGCGGGGCTGCCGCAAGTTTCATCGGGAAAAGCCCGAGGAGATAATGGGGGAATTCCCGATACCGAAGAACCGAAATTGTTACACCTGCACGGTTGGAGCGGGCCGAAAGATTCAAATTTAAGGAATTTTACTAAAAGGTTAAAACGGGCAGATGTTGCGATTTACACAAATTCAACTTGACTTACGCGCTGGCTGGCGATAGAAGAACTTGCAATTGCCGGTTCAGGCTTGAACCGGGTACACTGGTATCTACCCATCAGTGAAACTTTAACAATCAACGGGGAATCGGGGGTGAATACGCGTGGCAGAAGTTGTCATTCAAGAGGGTGAATCTCTGGAAAATGCGCTCCGACGTTTCAAGCGCAAAGTGCAGTCGGAGGACATTATCAAGGAGATCAAAAAGCACAGCTACTACATGAAACCAGGTGAGCGGCGGCGTGCGAAAGAGGCCCTCTCGCGTAAGCGTCTCCGAAAAAAGCAACGGCGTGAGCAAGACTAGGTGACCAATTTGTCTGGGTCCACTCAAACAGGTTCGGGTCAGGCGAGATCGGAGAAGTGCGTGTAGTAAGGCACTTTCCATTTCGTCTGGCGTGGACTGTTCCGCTGCCATACTCCAGTAGGGTTTGCCCGGGAGCAGCGTATGGAATACCACGATAGGGTCTTGAAGTGCGCCGAATGTTCGGCCGAGTTTGTTTTTACTGCGGGCGAGCAGATGTTTTTCGCCGACAAGGGTTTCAAAAACGAGCCCAAGCGGTGTAAAGCGTGCAAGGCAAGCCGGGCGGCGGGAGGAAGCGCTTCCGCAGGCACGGCCCAGCGAGTGGAGACGAAGACGGTCTGCTCGCAGTGCGCGAAGGAAACGACAGTTCCGTTCAAGCCCACCCAGGGGCGCCCCGTCTATTGCCGGGAATGTTTTCAACACCGGCGAACGACGAGCCCGACTGCGGCGGCGGCGCAACAGGCGTAAGTTCGCCGGGTTTGAATCGAAGCGAGATCATTTCAGGTCTCAGCGGTGAGTGGAATTGACCCGCCAGACATGAAATAGGCCCTGAGGTAGAGTTCTGTGTCAGAAGGCTCTTCGCAGCGCGTGAGCGCGGTGAAGAGCTTTTTTTTTGCGCGAGTCGCTTTTCTCTTACGCTGCTTTGGAAGCTCGGGCCGGGGCGATCTGGCGAAGAGCGGCGACGAATGCTTCCGTTTCGGGCTGAGTGCCGATGGTGACGCGCATGAAATTGGGCATGGAGGCGAAGCGGCGGCCGACCAGAATGTTTTTGGCTTTAAACTGGTCGATGAAAGCCTGGACGTCGGAGCCCATATCGATCATTACGAAATTCGCATGCGAGGGAATGAAGGTGCGGCCGTCGTGGGTGAATGCGTCGCAGAGCCAAGTGCGGGTGGCGACGAGACGGTCGCGGCAGGCGGCGACATTTTGGTGATCGGCGAGGCTGGCTAGACCAGCGCTGACGACCGCAGCGTTGCAATTATCCTGCAGGAGATTACCGGAGATGCGCTCGATTTGTTCTTTGGCGCCGATGGCGTAGCCCAGACGCATGCCGGCCATGCCGTAAATTTTGGAGAAAGTGCGGGCGACCAGGACATTGGGATATTTCGGGATAAATTCGAGGGCGCTCGAGTAATGTGGATCGGTGACGAAGTCGTTGTAGGCTTCATCGACCAGGACGAGCGTGGTGGGCGGAACGGCCTGGAGGCAGGCGGCCATTTCGTCGCGAGTCACGAGGGTGCCGGTGGGATTGTTGGGATTGCATATATAAAGGACGCCGGTTTTGGAGGTGCAGGCCGCGGCCATCGCGGGAAGATCCTGGCGATGGCCGGAGGTAAGCGGGATTTTGACGGCGTTGGCGTGCATAGCGCGCGCATATTCGAGCACAGCTTCGAAGGTGGGGTCGGCGGCGACGACCTGTTTTCCGGATTCGAGGAAGGTGACGTCGGCGACGCGAAGGATTTCGGTGGAGCCACAGGCCAGCGCGATATTGTTGCGAGTCAGGCTATATTTTTTGGCAATGGCGTCGGTGAGGTTGAGGAGGCTATCGTCCGGGTAGCGCGAGGTGATGGCGGCGCAGGAATCGAGCGCGGCGGCAGCTTTAGGTGAAGGGCCGTAGGGGTTTTCGTTGAAATTCAGGCGAATGGCGCCCGCGGGAACCGCGTGGCGGTGGCGCGCATCGAAAAACGAGGGACGGGCTGGGGCGGCAAAGGCCAAGGCCAGCGATTTAGTGATTGCGCTGGAAAATTCGCGTCGAGAAAATTTGAAATTAGGCACGCTGGCTCCTGGAAGAAGAATTTCGGCGAATCATACTCTGCGGCGTCGAGGCTAACAACAGAGTTTGGGGAGACGAGGATGGCGACTAAAGCGAAAAAGAAGCCGGTCAAAAAGCGGTCCGCATCGAAAACGGAGAACCACGATACGGCGTTGCGCCGACAACTTGCGGAAACGCTGACCTGGGAGGGCGCACACGTGGGCTGGAAGTCGGCGCTGGCCGATCTGCCGGCCGACAAGCGAGGCGAGGAAGCTCCGGGGCTGCCGCATACTCCGTGGCAACTGCTGGAACACGCCCGAATCACGCAACGGGACATTCTCGATTTCTGCATCGACCCTAAATACAAAGCATTGGAGTGGCCGGCGGGGTATTGGCCGAAGACTTCGACCCCACCGGACAATTCCGCCTGGGAAAAGTCGGTGCGAGTTTTAACGGCGGATACGGAGGCGATGGTGAAATTGATTGAGAATCCGCGCACCGATCTGTTCGCGAAAATTCCGCATGGAGAGGGCCAAACGGTTTTGCGGGAGGCGGTGCTGCTGGCGGACCATAACGCGTATCATTTGGGACAATTTGTGCTGGTGCTGCGGGCCTTGGGTGCATGGAAGGAAACCTAAACTCGCGGCTCGCCGGAACCGCGGCGGGACTATTATAATAGTGATAGCGACTAAGGACTCGAAATGAGCAGGCAACACGAAATTCTAGAAGCGGCGGCAACGAAAGAGGGTCAGGAACGGATTTGGGATGCGTTCCGGCGCTGGGGATTCTTGCAGGCAAAGCTCGATCCGCTGGGCGACGTGCAGCCGGTAGCGATGCCGGACCTGGATGTAACCGGGCCCGAGGGCGACGCGGCGAGGCGGTTTTATTGCGGGTCGATCGGCGCGGAATTCATGCACATCGCCGACGCCGAAAAGCGCGAATGGATTCAGGCGAGGATGGAGGCGGAAGCGCCGGAAGTGGATCGCGCGCGGATTCTGGACTGGCTGGTACGGGCCGAGATTTTCGAGCAGGTGTTGCAGACGCGGTATCTGGGGACGAAACGATATTCGCTGGAAGGCGAAGCCTCGCTGCTGCCGCTACTCGATTCGATTTTAGGCGCGGCGGCGAACCAGGGCGCGGAGCAGGCGGTAGTGGCGATGAGCCACCGCGGACGACTGAACGTGATGGTGCACATTGTGGGCCGAGCGGCGGCGGAAGTTTTCGCGCGATTTGAAGACGTGGACCCGCGCAGCGTGCTGGGCGGCGGCGACGTGAAATACCACATGGGCGCGACCGGAAATTTCGTGACTGCCGACGGACGGAACGTGGGGATGCACCTGGTTTCGAATCCGAGCCACCTGGAAGCGGTAGACCCGGTGGCGGTGGGGCGCGCGCGAGCAAAACAGCAACGCGCGGGCGACACGGAACGAAAAAAGATTGTGCCGGTGATCATGCACGGCGACGCGGCGTTCGCCGGGCAGGGAATTCTGGCGGAAACGCTGAACATGTCGGGCGTCGAAGGATTTACCGTGGGCGGCTCGATTCACGTGGTGGTGAATAATCTGATCGGGTTCACCACGATTCCGCGGGACTCACATTCGGCGCGATTCGCGACGGATCTGGCGCTGCGTTTGCCCGCGCCGATTTTTCATGTGAATGCCGAAGACCCGGAGGCAGTGGTGCGGGTGGGGCGGATGGCGCTGGATTACCGGGCGGCGTTTGGAACCCCGGTGGTTATCGATTTAATTGGTTACCGGAAACACGGGCACAGCGAAGTGGACGATCCGACGATCACGCAGCCGCTGCGTTACCGGAAGATTCAAGACCGCGCGCCGCTGTGGCAGATTTATTCCGAGAAGATCGGAGTGGATGCCGAGCCCATTGTGGCGCGAGTACGGGAAGAAATGGATGCGGCGCAAAAACAGGCGCTGGAATTGGAAAAGACGCCGCCGATGCGGCAGATGCCGGCGTACTGGGATGCGTATAGCGGCGGGCGGTACAAAGCGTCGTACGAAGTGGAAACCGGCGTAGGGAAAGAGGAGTTGGCGGAAATCGGCGAGGCGCTGGTGCGGTATCCCAGCGATTTTCACATTCACCCGAAAGTGAAGAAACTTTTGGAGCAGCGCGCCGAGATGGCGCAGGGCAAACGGGCTATCGATTACGGGATGGCGGAGGCGCTAGCTTTTGGTTCGCTGCTGAAGGAAGGCGTTCCGGTGCGGTTGAGCGGGCAGGACAGCCGGCGCGGAACTTTCAACCAGCGGCATGCGGCGCTGATCGATATCGAAAACGAAACGGAATACGTGCCGCTGGAACACGTGGCGCCGGAAAAAGCGTGGTTTGAAGCTTATAACTCGACGCTGTCGGAAGCGTCGGTGCTGGGATTCGAATACGGTTTCAGCCGCGACTATCCGGAGGCGCTGGTTTTGTGGGAAGCGCAGTTCGGGGATTTTGCGAATGGCGGGCAGATCATCATCGACCAGTTTATTTCGGCGGGCGAAGACAAATGGGCGTTGCTCGCTGGCGTGGTGATGCTACTGCCACACGGTTATGAAGGGCAAGGGCCGGAACATTCCAGCGCGCGGATTGAGCGATTTCTGCAACTGGCGGCGCGGGACAATATGCAGGTGTGCCAGCCCTCGACCGCGGCGCAATATTTTCATTTGCTGCGGCGGCAGGCGTTGCGGAAGTGGCGGAAGCCTTTGATCGTGTTTACGCCGAAGAGCATGCTGCGGAATCCGGTGGCGAGTTCGACGATCGAGGATCTGGGAGCAGCGAGATTTCAAAATGTGATTCCCGACAGCGGGGATGGATCGGCGACGCGGGTATTGCTGTGCAGCGGGAAGATCGGGCATGAATTGATCGCGGAGCGGAAACGGCGGAAGGACGATTCGACCGCGATTATTCTGGTGGAGCAGTTGTATCCCTTTCCGGAGGCGGAGCTGGCAGCGGAGCTGGATCGCTATAGGAATGCGCGGGATCTTATCTGGGTGCAGGAAGAGCCAGCGAACATGGGCGCGCTGTCGTACATGGTGCCGCATTTGGAGCGGCTGGCGCATGGACGCGGGGTGCTGACGGTGAAACGGTCGGCGAGCGCGAGTCCGGCGACGGGATCGCACAAGGCGCATGAGATGGAGCAGCATACGTTGATCGCATTGGCGTTTGGCGGGGCGGAGAAGGCGTAGGGCGGGGCGGCGCAACGTTTTACGCTTCAAATGCCGGGCTGGCGTATCAGTCTACCAGAGAGCGTCAATCGAAGAGAGATCCCTCGTCGGGCGGAGAAGCGCCATCTGCCGGGATGACAACGAACCCCAAAGCCAGAATCAAAATGAACCCCGCGAGAAACCCAACTCCGAAGTCCGTTCTTCAAATAAGCTGCTTCGACAGTAACTTCATTTAGCGTGCTGCTGAGTTTTTTTCGAAACACCAGTGAACGAAATCAGCTTTGTACGTGTCCACGACCGACGCGGGGATATCGGATTCGTTTAATTTGCGAAAGGTGAAGTCGATTTCGCCATTAGGTTTGGCGGTGGCGAGCAGGTAGCCGTAGACATTGGTTTCGGCGGCTTTGGCTTCCGTTTTGTTGGGCGGAAGCGCATAGCGAATGGCGCCGGCCGTGCCGATGATCCAGCCGGGAAGAACCCCTCCGTTGTTACGCCAGTATTCGGTGTTGAAAATTCCGTCCATGTAGTAGTGCGAGTGGCTGGCGAGAACGTAGACGCGTTTGTGCGAATCGTTCTGGAGCGCGAGTAAGTCGCGATAGACGCGGCGGCCGGAAACGATTCCGGGCTCGGATTCGTCCATGGCGTGATTGGAAGAGATGCTTTCCGGAAGGGCTTCGTGCATGCCGACTACGACAGTGTGGATGCTGGGATTAGCGGCGGCGAGTTTCACAGTACGTTCGAACCAGAGGACCTGGAGCGGATCGAAAGCGTCATCGGTGGCATTGTCGAGGCTGATGAAATCGATGCCACCTTGAATCCAGTGAAAGTACGCGACGAGTTTGTGATTATTTTTGTCGTCGGCGAGGCGTTGATCGTGCAGTACCGGGGTATCGAGCCAGTCAGCGAATTGAATGAGGTACATTTCGCGGGTGTGGGGCCAGACCAGTTCGTGATTTCCAATGCCGAGAAAAACCGGAGTGGGTGCGAAGGTGGCGATCTGGTTTTGCAGAAAATCATCCCAGGCGGTGGCGAGGTAAGTACTGATGCTGAGCGGGCTGGCGATGTTTTTCGGCTGATGCTGCATGTCTTCATCGAAGTCGGAGAGCTTGCGGAAATCGCCAAGGTGCCAGTAGAAGCCGGCGTGGTCTTTGGCCACTTCGGCGGCGATGGCGGGCATGGTGACGTCCCCGCAATTGCGGGAATCGCCGGAAACAGCGAAATTCCAGGGGACTGATGGCGTTTCCGCCGCGGCGCTGGACGGTGACGGGGTAGATTGCGCGGAGGCGATTGGCGACAGGCCCACGCCGAGCAGAAAACCTAAAGCGGCGAGAGAGCGTAGCACGAGTTGCTTCATCTAGCTTCCTCCCGGGAGGCACGACGGTTTTTTGCGACGGCGATCCAAAGCGAAGACACAATGTATCACTCGTCGCCAAAAAACAGACCGGCGGCAAGCGCAATTGTGTGGGAATTTCTCGGAAGTTCGCTTACATTTCTGGCGCGTGCATGACGCGACGTTTCTGGATACTGAGGGGCCACGGTGAAAATTGAACCGTTTGAGCTGGAGCGCTGGCAGTCGGTTTGGGAAAACAAAGTGGAGCTCAACATTTCGGAGAGCGGGGTGCACCCGCTCACCACGGCGGAACTGGTTCCGGACGTGGAGCAGCTCAAGAAAATTCTGAATGTTCAGCAATTGTATCCGCAGACCAACGGCAGCGAGGAATTGCGGACGCGGATTGCGGAGCTGTATCCGGGCGCGAAGATGGAAAACGTGCTGGTGACTTCGGGAGGGTCGGAGGCCAATTACGTTTCGACCTGGGGCTTGATTGAGCCGGGCGACGAAGTGGTGTTCATGATGCCGAACTACATGCAGATCGCGGGATTGGCGCGGGGATTTGGGGCGACGGTGAAGTCGCTCTGGCTGCGCGAGTCGCTGGATTGGGGAATTAATGTGGATGATTTGCCGCGGCTGGTGACGGCGAAGACGAAAATCATCGCGATCTGCAATCCGAGCAACCCGACCGGCGCGGTGCTGCGCGAGGATATGCGCGCGGCGATTTTGGCGGCGGCGGAAAAAGTCGGGGCCTGGGTGATTTCGGATGAGGTGTATCGCGGCGCGGAATTCGATGGGGAAATGACGGCGACGATGTGGGGTGGCTACGAGCGGGTGCTGGCGACGGCGGGACTTTCAAAGGCTTACAGCTTGCCGGGGCTGCGCACCGGTTGGGTGGTGGGGCCGGCAAAGATCATCGAGAAATTGTGGAGTTATCATGATTACACCAGCATCAGCCCATCGATGCTGACGGACCGGCTGGCGTCGGCGGCGCTGGAGCCGGCGCGGCGGGAGTGGATATTGAACCGGACGCGAGAGACGGTGCGGGCGAATTATCCGGCGTTGCAAAAATGGCTGGCGGATCGAGGCGATATTTTTTCGCATGTGGCGCCGAAGGCGGGCGCGATTGGATGGGCCGGGCTGCGGGACGGACGAAATTCGGCGAAGATGGCCGAGGAGCTGCGCGTGCAGAAAGGTGTGTTGCTGGTGGCGGGCGAGCAAATGGGGATGGAATCGTTTGTCCGATTCGGATTCGGCGGCGATCAGGGACATTTGCAGAAAGCTCTGGGGCGAATTGACGAATACCTACAAGAGACGCAAGGCTGGCAGAGCCGGTCGGCTTAAAATTTTCACACTTAATGTTTTAACCTTTTTACAATTGGCGATTCGCGGGCTCAGGTTCGTTGACTTGGACTTGCGGGCGGCCATAAACTTACGCGCAGCCGAGGCGAGAACACCCTGCCATGAAAGCGCCACCACCTGAAAATGAAGCGGCGCGCCTCGAAGCCCTGCGGCGTTACGACATCCTCGATACCTTTCCGGAACAAGCTTTCGACGATCTGACCCGCTTGGCGGCGTTGATTTGCGATACGCCCATCGCGCTGGTTTCGCTGGTGGACCAGGACCGGCAGTGGTTCAAATCCAAAATTGGAATAACAGAAACGGAAACGGCACGGGAAATATCGTTTTGCTCGCACGCGATTTTGGAACCGAAGGTAATGGTGGTTTCGGACGCGCTGGCGGACCGGCGATTTTCGGACAACAAATTGGTTACGGAAGAACCGCGGATCCGGTTTTATGCCGGGGCGCCGCTGGTCACGGAGCAAGGACACGCGCTGGGGACGCTGTGCGTGCTGGACCGCGTGCCGCGGACGCTGAGCAGCGATCAGAAGGACGCGCTGAAATCCTTGAGCCGACTGGTGGTGGCGCAAATGGAATTGCGACGCAGCGTTTCGGATCTGTCGTCGGCGATTCGGGAACGGCGGCTGCGGGAAAACGAGCTGGATCAGCTTTTCACGTTGTCGCTCGACATGCTGTGCATCGCGGGGTTTGACGGGTACTTCAAACGGCTGAATCCGGCGTGGGAAAAAACGCTGGGACGCACGGCGGCGGAACTGGTTTCGAGACCGTACTTCGAATTTATCCATCCGGACGATCTGGCGGCGACGCTGCAGGAAGCGAAAAAAATCGATGAGGGTGGACAATCCGTGGCGCTGGAGAATCGCTTTCGGTGCGCGGACGGAAGCTACAAATGGCTGCTGTGGAACGCCACGCCCAGCGCCGATCAGGGGTTGATTTTCGCGGTGGCGCGCGACATCACGCGGCGCAAACAAGCCGAGCGACGGCTTTCGACGGGGTACGCGGTGACCCGGGTGCTGGCCGAATCGGAATCACTTAGCGCCGCCGCGCCGCTGATTCTGATGGCGATCTGCGAGGGACTCGATTGGGAAGTGGGAGCGCTGTGGCGGCTGGACGAAACGGCGAATCTGCTGCGCTGCGTGGCGGCCTGGCACGATCCGCATATGAGTTTTCCGAAATTCATGGCCGCCACGCGATCGCTTTCTTATGCCAGGGGCGACGGGCTGCCTGGGCGAATCTGGGAAGTGGGCCAGCCGATGTGGCAGCAAGATTTGCCGACCGACAACACGTTTCCGCGGACGCCACTGGCGCAGGAAGAAGGCTTGCACGCGTCGTTCGGATTCCCGATTCGCAGCGGCGAGCAATTGATCGGCGTGGTGGAATTTTTTGGGCGGAGCATGCGCAAGATCGAAAGCGACATGCTTGAAATGTTCGATTCGATCGGCAGCCAGATCGGGCAATTCATCGAACGGCGGCACGCGGAAAACGAATTGAAGCTGTACGCGGATTATCTGGAAGCGGCGAGGCAGGCGCAGGCAGAGGACGCGCGGAGACTGGCGCAATTGGTGAAGGAACTGGAAGTCGCAAAATTGAAGGCGGAAGATGCGACCCGGGCGAAAAGCGAATTTCTGGCGAATATGAGCCACGAAATTCGTACGCCGATGAACGCGATTGTGGGCATGACGGATATGGCGCTGGAAACGAAACTGAGCCCGGAACAGCGCGAGTATTTGCAAACGGTGAAGGGGTCGGCCGGGTCACTGTTGAGCTTGATCGACGATATTTTGGATTTTTCGAAAGTGGAAGCGCGAAAAGAGCGGCTGGATAAGGTTGAATTCCTGCTGCGCGATACGGTGGAGGAGACGCTGAAGGCGCTGGCGCTGCGCGCGCAGCAAAAACACATCGAGCTGGCTTCGCATTTTCCGCAGGAAGTGCCGGACGTGCTGATTGGCGATCCGGAGCGGCTGCGGCGGATTGTAGTGAATTTGGTGGGGAACGCGATCAAGTTCACGGAACAGGGCGAAGTGGTGCTGCATGTGCAGTTGGAGTCGCAGTCCGCGAATGAGGTGCTGCTGCATTTTTCGGTGACGGACACCGGGATTGGGATCCCGCTGGAGCAGCAGCAGCGAATATTCGAAGCGTTTGCGCAGGCGGACGCGTCGACGACGCGAAAGTATGGCGGCACGGGGCTGGGTCTGGCGATTTCGGCGCAGTTGTGCGAATTGATGGGCGGGTTGATGTGGGTGGAAAGCGAAGTGGGAGTGGGCAGCACGTTCCATTTCACCGCGCGATTTGTGGTGCCGCCGCGGGCCAGCACGGATGGCAAAGAATTCGTGGCGCCGGTAAAGCTGCGGGATCTGCCGGTGCTGGTGGTGGATGACAACCGGACCAACCGGGAAATTCTGGAAGAAATGATTTTGAATTGGAGGATGAAGCCGGTGGCGGCGGAGAACGGCAAGGCCGCGCTGGAAATGTTGAAGCAGGCGGCGATGCAGGGGCGCCCGTTTCGTGTGGTGCTGCTGGATGGGCACATGCCGGGGATGGACGGTTTTGAAGTGGCTGCGCGGATGAAGCACGAGCCGAGCATGAAGGGTGCGGCGGTAATTTTGCTGACATCAGCGGGGCTGGGTGAGGATGTGAGTCGGGCCAAAACGGTGGGAGCGGCAGCGGCGCTGACCAAGCCGGTGAAGCAGTCGGAGCTGTGGGACGCGATCGTGAATGCGCTGCATCTGCCGGCGCCGAATCGAAGTGCGGCGAACGCTGCGACACGACGTAAGCGCGGGGCGCGACAGAAGCTCCGAATCCTAGTGGCGGAAGATAACCCGGTGAATCAGGACCTGGCATTGCATATGCTGGAGCGCCGTGGGCACTCGGTGATCCTGGCGGAAAACGGACGGCAGGCGTTGGACGCAGTGGAGCGTCACAAATTCGACCTGGTACTGATGGACGTGCAGATGCCGGAGATGGGCGGGCTGGAAGCGACGCAGGCGATTCGCGAACGGGAGAAAAGTACGGGCGGGCACGTGCCGATCATTGCGATGACGGCGCACGCGATGCAGGGGGACCGGCAGAAATGCCTGGACGCGGGGATGGACGGGTATTTGTCCAAGCCGCTCGACCCGCGAACTTTTTTGCGAACCGTGGAGGAAAGCGTTGCGGAGCCGAACGCGGCTACGTCGAGTGCGAATGACGACGGAGAGGCTCCGAGCCAGGAACTGGACGTTAAGGGATTGATGGAGCGCTTCAGCGGAAACAAGAAATTACTGCGGACGATTGTCGGAACATTCCGCGAAGACTGCCCCAAAATGATGGCGCGGATACGCACGGCGCTGACCGCGCATAACGCGGCGCAACTGGCGGACGGCTCGCATGCGCTAAAAGGATCAGTCGGAAATTTCGGCCCGTCGGCAGCACTGGAGACGGCGCGGGAGATGGAAAAAAACGCACGTCAGGGTAAACTCGAGGGCGCCTGGGAGCTCTACGCGACGCTGGAAGACCAAATCGCATTATTGTTACCGGCGCTGCAGGCTATCGGCGAGAAAAAAGCAAAACTGCGGCGGACGGCCCGTCCATTACACGCTCAAGGAAGGAAATGATGACGCGCATATTGATTGCTGACGACGACCGCACCACGCGATTGCTGCTTTCCGAGACGCTTCGCGCACAGAAATTCACGGTGGTGTCGGTGGCGGATGGAGCGGCGGCGCTGAAGAAGTTGAAGGCCGGGAAGTTCGATTTGGCGCTGCTGGACGTGTGGATGCCGAAAATGAACGGGCTGGAGGTGCTCTCGAAGCTGCGCAACGTGAAGAACCGGCCGAAGATCATCGTGATGACTTCGGATGATACGCCGGAAACTTTGCTGAGCGCGATTCGAGAAGAGGCGTACACCTATGTGGCGAAACCAGTGGACCCGCAGGCCTTGACCGGGCTGGTAAAGGAAACTTTAGCGAAGCAGCCGGGGCAGCGAACGATCGAGGTGGTTTCGGCTACGCCCACCTGGGTAGAACTGGTGGTGCCGTGCTCGCTGGAAGAAGCAGAGCGAATCGAAGCGTTCATGGCGCATTTCAAGAGCGGATTACCGGAGGACGTGCGGCGGGCGGTGGGGCAGGCATTTCACGAGCTGCTGCTGAATGCGGTGGAGTGGGGCGGGAAACTCGATCCGAACCGGAAAGTGCGGATATCGTATTTGCGCGCGAAAAAAATGTTGATGTACCGGATCGCCGATCCGGGGACTGGATTTAAATTCGCCGACCTGGAACACGCGGCGATTTCGCACATGCCCGACGAGCCGACCAAACATGACCAGATCCGGCAGGATAAAGGGTTGCGGCCGGGCGGATTTGGGCTTTTACTGACGCAGGCGACGGTGGACGAGCTGATTTACAACGAGAAACAGAACGAAGTGGTTTTCGTAAAATATTTGACGGAGTAACGGCGCTCTGTCAAACGTGAGCCGTCACGAATGAAACGCTCCGATCCCCTGCGACGAGTTGTCGACCTGTCAGCGTTTTCCTCGGCTTTACCGATTGGGTATTTGGGCGCCCGTGCGACGGCCCTATGTGCTAGATTCGAGATTCGGCCAAACCGATGAAGACACTGGTCATATTCTCGCTGGTTGTCGCGTGTTTGCTGGTTCTGGTGGTGTTCGTGCTGCCTCGGACGCCGCCGAACGAGCCCGCGCAACCGCCGGCTGCGACTGCCGCGCCGGTGTGGAACGCGTCGGCAGTGCAAAGCAGTTTTGCGGGCGTGCAAGTTAAAGAAGTGGACGCGACTCACGCTGCGCTGATTTTTTCGTACGACCTCGACAACAATACGGACGTGGATTACCGGGTGGCGAAAGGCCCGGCGACGGTGGTGATGACTCGTTTGAAATCGAGCGGCAGCGTAAGTTCGGAGGAGCCGGTGGAGCTGGATAATTCCGTTTTTCTTCCGGCGCGAAACCGGACGCGCATCGCGGTGGAGGTCACACGCAATTTCAATTGGCCCACTGGGCTGCCGGGCACGCAAATCGGGCCGGTGAATCAGGAAAAATTCAGAGGGTTGGTGGCGCAAGAAGTCGCGAACCTGAGCGGCTTTGTGTTATTCGACCAGGCGGAACATTTTCAAATTGAACTGCCCGGCGGATGGCCGGAGCTATCCGCCGGGAACACGGTTCCCGGGAAGTTTTAAGGCCGGCATTCGCGCCGGTGAATGCTTAGGGAACAAGTATTTCTGCGTTTCGTTGTGGGTGCTGAGACCCGAGAGTATACTTTTTGAAAGAGGTTCGCTGCGATCCCGCTCGCGGCCATTTAGGCATGGCTGACAACCCCGAAAAATCCGGCAATGCCCGTCCTGAGAAGGACCGGCGGCGTCACGCCCGACAGAGAATCCACTCGCTTTCCTACGTAAAGATGGGGGATTCGAACGGCGGAATCGTCCTGAACATCAGCGAGGGCGGAATTTCGGTGCAGGCGGTAGCGATGCTGGATCCGAGCGAGCCGGTCACGCTGTCACTGGAAATTCCACGGGTCCGACAGCGGGCAGAAGTGAACGGCGAAATTGCCTGGCTGAGCGCGTCGAAAAAAGAGGCGGGGATAAGGTTCGTCGATTTGCCGGAAAGCACGCTGAAGCGGATTCAGAAATGGATGGCGCGGGAAGCGTCGCCGGAGCAGTTTGAAGACGAGACCGATCCGGTGGAAGAAGAGCAAGAGACGCGGGTGACAGTTGCAGCGGCTGAATCGCCGGCGGTTGAAGGAGCAGTGATCGAGGCTGCGGTGGTGGAAGCCGCGCAGGACGACGGGCCGGATGCTCGCGAGCTGAGTGAAGCAAACATCATGAGCGCGGACGAGATCAGGAGGCTGGGGTCGGAGCAGAAGGCTGAGCAGCGAATGGCGGTGGCGGAGAGCGAAGAAGAAATCGAGCAAGAAATTCAAGAGGAAGTCGGTACCGAGGATGAAGATCAGGCCGAAGTTGCCGACGCAGCAGAGGTTGCTGCGAACTTCGACGAGGAGAACGAAGAGGAAAGCGACATCGAAGAAGAAGCTGAGGTGGAGCAGCTCGCTGCGCAAGATGCAAAGCCGGGCGCTGACATCGAAGCAGTCGAGGAACGGGACACGAAGGTCGAATCCAATGACGAGGACGAGACGGACGAGGAGTCGGAAAACGAAGACGAACTGATTCAGGCATTCGGGCCGCCGGTAGTGCCGTTCGAGCGGCGACCGAATATGCCGTTTTCGTCGATGAACGCCCTGGCGGGTGGTGCGCGTAGTGCGCAGAACCTGGCGATTGCTCCGGCGCTGCTACATGACGTGCAAAAACCTTTCGTGGAATCGTACGTGGCCCCGCAGGAACCCGCACCCGAATCGGGGTGGAAAGTTTTCACGATTCAATTGCAGACTGGATGGTTTCTGGCTGCGCTGGTGTTGCTGCTGGCGCTGATTTCGTTTATTGCGGGCATGGCGGTGCGGCGCGGAGCGTTGAATGGGGTCATGGGCGAACAACAAGACTCGCTGGTTCCCCGGAGCGCGCCAGCGCCTGGCGCGATTCCGCACGTGTCACCGCCGACGAGCGGAAGCGCAGTGGATGGAACGAACGCGGCGGCGGCGAAACCCCTGTCGATCGAGATTGTGGATTTGTCCAACCATCGCTGGGTGATTCCGGCCAGCACGGGAATGAACCGCGCGAGCGTCGCACAGCCAGCGGAGACGGAAGGCAGCTCCGCCGCGGGGGCCGCGACGACTCCGGCGAAGGCGAATGCGGAGCCGTCGCAACGTGGCGCGACTGGAGGCGGCGTGGCAACAGCGAACCTGGCCACGAATGCAGAAAAAACCGGAGTGCCGTTGGTTTTGAGTTTGCCGGAAACTCCGATCAGCGCAACCGGCTCAGTCGCGATCAGCTCGCAGCGATCGGTTCCGGTGCCGGCGGATGGATCGAAAGCCGCACAAAATGGAAGAAACCTGCAGGTGGGGCAACTGCTCAATTTGGTGGAACCGGTTTATCCGGCGGAAGCGGTACAGCAAAAAATCGAAGGTACGGTGAAGCTGCACGCAGTAATCGGAACCGACGGCGCGATCGAAAGTTTGGCGCAAGTGAGCGGGCCGCAGGTGCTGGTGAATGCTTCGATGAGCGCGGTCCGCAATTGGAAATACAGTCCGACGCGGATGAACGGGCAGCCGATCGAGACGCAGGAAGATATCAGCTTCGTTTTCCGGTTGCCGAACTAGAATCGTAACGCTAATGCAACATGGTTGACGGTCGCGCATCGCGGCGGTTAGGATGACTGCGGTTTTATCTGGAGGAAATCATGGCTAAGAAGACCAGATTGACGAAAGTGGCGACGAGCATTGGCGCGGCAGTGGGCCGAGCGGATCGGACGGCGCATAAGATGGCCAAGGCCGGAGCGCTGGCGAAGAAGGAACTCGACGCGCTGGCCAAGGATGTGGCGGCGCTGAAGCGCCGGCTGGAAAAGGCGACGGGGCATCTGCGTCACGCGCTGAAGTAGCGGTGGCGCCGAATCCGGCGCTCGGGCGTGAGCTGAAGAGTTTGGGCTTGAGTTAGGCCTGCTTCGCCGGAATGGAAGCCGGATTGAGGTGGGCTTTCTCAAAGATCTTGTTGCGGCAGTGTCGCACGTATCGTATGCTTCCGCGTTGTACCGGCGGTCCTCCCCGTGTACTCCAGATCGTGATATCCCGCTTGGATCTTTTTGCCTGAAGGGATGGTTGTGCTTGAATCGAGGGCCTAAGCTCGAATGGCGTCGATGAAACTGACCCCGGAGATGTGCGGAAGACGGCGTTTGAATTCGTGGTCCGGGTTTTCGCGCGCATTGGTGTGCGCGGCGATTTTCGCTTGGTGGGGCAGCATTGGGGCAGCACAAAGCGTGCCAGCGGCTGCTTCGAAGGCTGCAATTCTTCTTACACCGTCTCAAAGCCAACAATTGCAGCTCGCGGCCAAAGAGCGCCAGACATTTGTTTTCAAGGGTGAACCGGGCGCGAGTGTCAGCATTTCCTTCGAGCAAACGAAGGAGATGCTTTTGGTTAGCTGGTTGGACGGAAACGGAACGAAACATTTTCCACGGATCAATGACGCCGGGCTGAAATCGGCGATCGAATTTTTGGTCGTGGGTGGTGGTGGCCGGACGGACGAAAAATTCGAAGTGTCTTGTCTCCATGCGCAACTGGCGTGCGCGGGGACCGTCAGCGTGTCGTCGGCGCGGCCTGCGGTGGATGCGGATAAGAATCCCGCGTCGGCCGAAGATTCGCTGGCGGAGGCCGAAGACCTTCGCCGTCATGGAGACCGGTCCACGTGGCCGGTGGCGCTGGAGAAATTTCGTGGGGCGGCCGATTTTTTTCGGGTGGGCAACGACGGAGTGTTGCAGCGAGCGGCGCTGAACGGTGAAGCGCGGTTGCTGCTTTACAGGCTGAGCGATTATCACGGGGCGCGAGACGCGGCGATTGCGGCGACGGCTGTCGACACCGGCGAAACTGATCGGCAAGGTCAAGGATTGGCGTGGAAGACGCTTTCGTCCGCAGAATACTTTCTGGGTGACTATGCTGCGGGGATCGACGCTGCGCAAAAAGCGATTGCGCTGTATCAGCAGACGGGCGACGACTACTGGCAAGGAATCTTGCTGGGGAATTTGGCTTATACGTACCGGGAAACGGGCGATACCGAACATGCTTTGGAGTCCTCGGAGCAGGCTTTGGCGATTGCGCGGCGGATTCAGGATCAGTATGGAGTGGCGTTCAATCTGGAGGCGCTGGCCACGGTGCATCTTTCGCGTGGGGAGCTCGAGCAGGCGTTTGAACTTTATTACCAGGCGCTGGATGCGACGCAGATCCAGCCGTATCCCGCGGTGGAAGCGGCGATCTGGAGCGGGCTCGGAGATTTGTATTCGGATCTAAACGATGAAAAGCGGGCGGAGGAATGTTTTCAGAAGGCACTGCCGCTCACCAAATCCGCTAGCGATACGGCGGGACTGTTGAAGGTGATTTCGAGTCTGGGTGATTTGTATCTGAATGAAGGACGGCCGAGGGAAGCGCTGGCGACGTTGGAAGAGGGCCAGAAGCAGGCTGAAAAGCTGGGGCTGGTCCGCGAACAAGCGATACTCGCGACCGCGGTTGGGCGGAGTGAGGCGGAATTGGGGAATGGCGAAGCGGCGCGCACGGCTTTTCAGTTTGCATTGAACACTGCGGTTGGGATCGCGAACAAAGATGCCGAGGCGAACGCGTTGCTGCACTTCGGAGATTTCGAATATCGAGCCGGGCACGCAGCGAGTGCGCGAGCGATGTACATGCGCGCGGAAGATTTATGGACGCAGGAGTCGAACCGGGCGCAGGCGGCGACGGCGCTGGCCAGTCTGGCGCGTTTGGATTCCCAGGCGGGCGAGCTGGAGAAAGCGCGAAAGGAAATCGAGGACGCGCTGGGATTTTTTGAAGCTTCGCGGGCGACGCTGGCGAGCCGCGAACTGCGAACTTCGTTTTTTTCGTCGAAGCACGCGTATTACGACCTGGCGGTTTCGGTGTTGATGCGTTTGCATGAAAAGGAGCCAGACGCCGGGCACGACGCCGAAGCCTTGGCGATAGCGGAGCGTGCCAGTTCGCGCGGGCTGCTGGACGAATTGGGCGGCGGAAGGGTTCCGGCGTTAGGGCATGCGCCGGATGATCTGGTTCGCGAGAAAGAGAAGAATCGAGATCAACTCGATGCTTTATTTGCGCGGCTGCGAACGCTTTCCGATGAGCCACAGAAAAATTCGGAGCAGATTGCAAAAACTCGAATCGAAATCGAGGAGAGGCTGCGGGCCAGCGATACGTTGGAAGCGCGGATGCGCGCATCGAGTGGCGAATATGTTTTGCTGTCGGGGGCGCGGCCGGCAACTTCCGCCGAGATTGCGGAACATATGGAGCAGCGCTCGGCTCTGGCAAAATACTGGGTTGGCGACGATGCAATTTATCTGTGGCTGATCACCCGCGACGGATTTCACAGTTTCGTCATCCCTGCTACGTTGGAACAGACCCGTCTGCTGGTGGCCAGTTGGGTGGAAAATTTAGAAGCGCGCAGCGAACAGAAACCGGGCGAAGGGGTGGCTGAACGGGCGAGCCGAGTCGCGCGAGCGGATGCGGCGGAAAGGAGCGGAGCAGAAAAGTTAGGAAGACTGCTGCTCGTTCCGGTCGCCGAGCTAAAAGATATCGATCGCATTTATGTGGTCCCGGATGGCCCGCTTTCGTCGGTTCCATTCGCCGCACTGCGGATTCCAGCGAGCGCTTCATCCGGTCCTGCACATTCCTCGAAAGTTCTTATTTCTCGATTTGAGGTGCTGATGGAGCCGTCGGAATCGATTATGCAGGTTCTGGAGCAGTCTCGTGCGGAGGCGGAACGGCACGGGGCACTGCACATCGCGGTGTTTGCCGACGCGGTTTATTCGAGCAGCGATCCGCGGGTTCCAGGATCGCATCGGCGACCGACGGAGTCGTTGAGCGCGGCAGAGACGCTGCGTTTGGCGACAGAAGCGGGCATGGCGCATTTGCCGCGGCTGGTGGGCTCGAGGGAAGAAGCGCAGCAGATTGGAGCACTGAATGGCCGGGCGAATACGGATATACGCTTGGGATTTCGAGCGGAGGCGAAGGCGGTACGCGAACGCGACTGGAGCCAATTCGCCATCGTGCATTTCGGGGTGCATGCGCTACTAAATACAGACCGGCCGGCATTTTCGGGCGTGGTGCTGACCATGGTGCAGCCGGATGGCTCGGCGCAGAACGGCGTGTTGTGGCTGAGCGATCTTTACAATCTGAGAATGCGGGTGAATTTAGTGGTGCTGAGTGGATGCCACACGGCGAATGGGCGAGAAGTTCCGGGCGAAGGGCTGGAAGGACTGTCGCGGGCGTTCTTTTTTGCCGGAGCGCGCAGCGTGGTGGGGAGTTTGTGGAGCGTGGAAGATCGCGAAACAAGTTTGCTGATGGAGAAGTTTTACGGCAACCTGATTCGCGAGAAGCAGGCTCCAGCCGAAGCCTTGAGACGCGCGCAACTGGCGACGGCGAGCGCGGCAAGCACGTCGGCGCCGTATTATTGGGCGGGCTTCACGGTGCAGGGAGACGGGGCGAGAGCCCTGCAGTCTCAACCATAGAGGTAAGAGTTTGGAACGTTCGAATGCGGAGAGAAAACCCTGGGCCCTGGATGCCGGCTCGTTCGACAGGCTGCTGACGGCGTTGCACGGCGATCGCGCGACCGCCGCGGCGGAATACGAACGAATGCGGCAGCGGCTGATTCGTTTTTTTTCGATTCAGCAGGCACGTTCTCCGGAAGAACTGACCGACACCGCGTTTAACCGTATCGCCCGACGCATTTCCGAAGGCGAAGAAATCCGCAATGCGAAACAGTATCTTTCCGGAGTCGCGCGCATGCTGCTGCTCGAGGACCGTTACCAACGGAGGCAAGAGGAACATGCGCTGCGCATGGTGGCGAATGCCGGGAACTATTCGCGCTCCGATCAGGAGCTGCCCGCGACACTGGAAGCGTGCCTGGAGACTTTGCCGCCGAAGAGTAGAGAACTTTTGCGGCGGTATTACAGTGCGGAAGGCCGAGCGCGGATCGCGGCGCGCCAAAAGCTGGCGGAC
>Ga0302177_10000581_pt1 | contig 28019 bp, 25 predicted proteins | sample I_Palsa_E1_2_FD_198780 | JGI IMG/M metagenome (GOLD analysis project Ga0302177, IMG submission 198780) | Peat permafrost microbial communities from Stordalen Mire near Abisko, Sweden - I_Palsa_E1_2 | ecosystem: Environmental > Terrestrial > Soil > Palsa > Peat permafrost | place: Sweden... | reverse complement strand
TGTTTCGCCGACTTCCCGCAGTATCCGATCGACCCGCTGTCCGATCTCAACGCCGTGCTGGGCATCGTGTTCGAGCACGTCACTTATCCGGCCCTCACGGCCGAGCAGGTCGCGGACGCTATTCAACTGCCGACGTCGTCGGCAGACACCTTGACCAACTACTACGAGATTCCCGTCACCACGCTGCCGCTGCTGGATCCGTTGCAACTGATTCCCTTCATCGGCAACCCGCTGGCCGATCTGCTGAACCCGGACTTGTCGGTGTTGGTGAACCTGGGCTACGGCGACGTCGACGACAACTATTTGGGTGGCTGGAGTCAGGGCGATGCTGATGTGCCCACAACGTTGGGGTTCTTGCCGAGTTCCAGTGTCCTTGAGCAGGTCCCGCAAGCTTTAGCCAACGGCTTGCAGCAAGGGATCACTGACGCCATCAAGGATTTAACCGATCCGAACAACTACGTGTATTCGTTGCCATCCTGGGCCGACCAACTCGTTACCTCACTGGAAGATATCCTCCCAGGTACCGAATTGTCGGTTTTCTCAATCGTGCCCACGACCTTTCTGGACCTTTTCGATACCTTCCCGCCCCACACCGGCTTTCCGCCTTTGGACGTGGCCACCGCGTTGTTCATCACCCTTCCCGAAATCGACTACAACGTCTTCACCACCGAACTTGCAGCTGGAAACCTCGTCGACGCGATTGGTATCCCGCTCGCTGCCGACCTGGGAATACTGCCTCTCGCGCTAATGGGAGCGGCGCTTTGATCTGACGCCGGCATGATCTGATGCCGGATATTCAGGCCGCCAACACCTTTCGCGGCTTCCTGCTTGGAAAGGGCCGCGTGAAGCTATCCGACGGTGTGGACGATCAGGATGTCGACTTTGGCTTTGCGGGCAACGGTGTCAGGCACGGAGCCCAGGAGGCGGCCGGCGACCGTGCCCACCCCCAAATTGCCGACGACGAGCAGGTCCGCCTTGATCTCCTCGGCCAGATGCAGCAGCGCGCTGACCGGCGCGCCGACAATCGCCTGCTCTTCGATGTCGTGCGCGCCGGCGGCCTTCGCTCGTTCGCGGGCGTCCTGAAGGATCGCATACACGGAGGCACTCCCATGCATGCGGTAACTCGCACCCCCGAGGCTGTCGGCAGCCTTGCCGTCAATCAAACGATCGGGGGAGGGTGGCCGCGACCAGCCGCCCTTTTCCGACGTGTCGAGATGCGCGCTCGCGATGATCAGCTTCGCCTTTTCTTGCGCCGCGATCGCGCCCGCGCGATCGACTGCCCGCAATGACGACTCCGAGCCGTCCGTGCCGACGACGATTGTCCGATAGCTCATATCGCCTCCATCAGTCGGTTAACGACAACAAGACATTATCGGCCCGACTTCTTCTTCGAAGCCCATTGGGCTGATCCGGGCGAACGCGCTCCGGGGTTGAAAGTGTAGGGAAAATCCCTTACTGACCCGCACACACGAATCGCTCAGGCTTTTTTCAGGGTTCTTTCATGTGTGAGTCACCGGCCAGTCGGTGTCCGCCAGCGGGGTCGAGAGGAATGAACATATGGTCAAAGCTCGTGGTTTGGCTCGGCTGGGCATGCTGGCGGTGGGCCTGGGGATCGGGGCGACGGTGGCATCGACCCCGGGGATGGCCTCGGCCGACACCAATGCAGCGGCAGCAGTGAGCGCCGATTGGTGGGCGGACCTTCTCGCGCTGTTCTAGTTGCCCGCCTCGATGGCTGCCACTCTTGCGGTGGCGTCGGGCCCGCAAAAGCGTTGGAGAGTCACACCACCGGAGGCAAGCAGACCGTCGATGCGGCGTCGGAGATCGCCTGAGGACAGGTGGGCGTAGAGATTCGCGCCCGGGCATGAAGTCTGGGCGAAGTCGCGATGGCCCGCCAACGTAGTGCTCGCGATACCGAAGTTCTGGGCGGCCCAGGCGAATGCGAGAGCGGCTCCGTGAAGTTGCGCCTCCGACACGGCCTCTTGGTCGAAGTCTCCCTCGCAGAGAACGAGGAAATGGCCTGTGGTGTCGTAGTCCGTCGCGGTGTCACCGGCGATCTCGGTGCTCCTCAATTCGTAGAGGTTGCCATTGCGGTCGACGCCGACGTGGTACGCGATGTCGATCCACCCGTGCTGGTCCTGGTGGTACCGCTGGTCTTTGCGTAAGCGCTCCGGGGCATTTCGGTTGTCGCCCAGGACCACTGCCTCGTGGTGCAGGGTCATCCTGGTGATGGTGTGACGCTTGCCGCCGGGGCGGGGAGGTCGCGCGCCCCAGGCGTCTCGGCATATCAACTGTGCCGCAGTGGAAGCGGTGAGGCGGGTACTGGTCGTGCGGGTGTCACTCGCGCAGGCGCTGACCATTGACGCCACACCGACGCTGCCCGCCAGCCGGAGCAGCTGACGGCGACTGATGGAATCCGGGTCTATCACGCGGCGAAGAGATCTGCGGGGTTGAACAGCGTGCCAAGCTCAGCCAGCAGCGTGCTCCCGGTCGATTGGACCAACTCGGACATGTTCGCCCACTCCGCCGTTGCCACGCTGCCAAGCTCGGTGGGGAAGTCATTGTTGGCGGTCAACACCGCGGTCGCCAGGTCGTCGCGGGCATTGAGCAAGCCGGCGATGATCCCGGTGTTCGGGTCGAGAACCGTGTCGTTGAACAGGGATCCGAGTTGCTGGGGAAGCAGCAGCGATAGCACGGTCTGGCCCAGCGCCAATTCGGTGGGCAAGGTGATGTCGCTGGCCGCCAGGGGCAGATTGTTGAAAATCGCCTCCAGGCTGCCGACCGGATTGGTGAGCAAGTCGTGGTCGACGGTGGTCCAGTCAGGCGATAAAGCCGGGGTGAACCTCAGCTCGAGGGGAGTCGACGGGTCGCTGCCAAACACCGCGGCGAAGTTGTCGGCGCCCATCACGCCCTGCAACCCATGAAGTATCAATTCCTGTAGCACCCAATCAGGTTGGGCGTTCTCGCGGGACAGGTCCAGGGCGTAGTCGTAGGACAAGACGCGCTGTGACATGTCGGCGGCATATTCCGCGGGACTGACTGTGGGTGTGTCCGCGGGCAGATAGCTGGCCACATCGGCCACCGGCACCACCTCGGTCGTCACCGGTAGGCCCGTCGGGTCCGTGCCGTCGGGGAGGTTCTCGAACCGGGCGAAGATCTCGCCGCTGCTAACGCCATTGCTGTCAAGCCAATTCGCTACACCTGGGTTGGTCGCGCTGACCACGTAGTAGGTGTATCCGTCGGGATCGGCGAAGGCCGTGGTGTTGTTCAAGGTGGTCTGCGCCAGGGTGTACGGCAGTGCCGCGCCGAAGACGTTCATCAGCTCGATCCCGCTGTAGCCGGACGGCACGTCTGGTACTTGCACGATCAGCGCTTGGTCCGGATTCAGGTCGAAGTTACCGCCGGAGACGTCCGCACTGGGCAGACCGGTTGCAAACACGCTTGTTTCGGGGGCCAGCGCGCTCATCGTATTGGGTGGTAGCTCGATGCCGGCAACCTGGGCCAGGCCCATGTTTTCTTGGTTGAAAGGTCCGACGATGTTACCGAAGGCGGTGAACAACGTGGTCAACAGCGAGTCGACCGACGTGATTTGAGTAGTGGAGGTCCCTGCCAGCGAGCCGAGTTCAGCTGCGGACCCACCTGCCCCAGGAAAGATCCCCGTGCTCGGTATGGCGAAAAACGCCGGGCAGTCGGAGACGCAATGAATGCTGATACTGCCCGGACCTTGGGCCCAATCGCCCAGCACATCTCGAATCAGCAGGGATGCATCACCGTTGGTGGTGGCATCCGTGTCGTTGATGAAATTGACTGCACCGCTTGGATCTGTGGGGCCGATGTCGACGGTGAACGTGCCGTCCGGATTGACGACTAGGCCGTGATCGAGTTCCAGACTCTCCTTGCTCACAGCTGTTGAACCGGTGATTGCTTCGGTCGCGATGGCGAGAGCTTCGGTTCCTTTGCCGACCGTGCCCGTGAGCTCGTAGGTCGCACCGGGCGCCAAGCCGGCGGTCGCGTGGTAGTAGATGTCGGGGGTGAAGAATTGGAAGTATTGGCGGGAATCGGCGGCATCGCCGGCTACGACTTCGGGTGACTGGAAGAAGACTCCATCGAAAAGCTCAGTGACTCTGGACAGCCCGGCGGATAGCAATTCATAGTTCGTGTTCTGCAGACCGGTCAGCAGCATGGCGTCGCTGTCTGGCGTCGCAAATGGCAGTGCCGAGTCGTAATTCGCCGCTTGCTGCATAGCGTCGAGAAGCTGGTCGAGCGCAGGCTGGTACGAACTATCGGCGCTGGCGTGCGGAACGGACATCGCGACCGACAGTGCGCCGGCCAGCGCCGTGGTCGCCACTCCTATGCGCCGCGTCCAGCGCGGCATCGGTGTCGACACCGTCTTGTCGTGCATCGCCGTAGTCACGCCGCTACCTTCGCTGGGATGGAGTCCACGAATTATTCGTCATGCCGACGAGGAATACGGTGGTTTCAGACTTACCGCTCGGCGGTGCCGCGCTGGCGGCTGCGGTAGGCGCGCATACCCGCTTGGGACTTGCAGCTTGTGCGGCAGAACGTCGCCGAGGCGTTGCGGCTTTGATCGACGAAACTGTGATGGCAGTTGCGGCAAGCCTTGAATCGGTTCCACTGTCCGGACTGCGCCAGCTCGACCACCGAGGCCAGCACCGAGCCAATCACGCCGGCAAGCCCCGGCTGCGCCGAGCTCAGGCCTGCCCCTTCGCGAGTGATGTTGGCCTGCAACGGATAACGCTGGGCTGCCCGCTGCAGAGCCTGTTCGGCGACCAGCAGCTCGTCGCCGCCAGCGGCCTCAGCGTCGGCGTGGCTGACCATCACCGTGACCAAAGCGTCGCGGATTTCACGGGCTTCGACGACATCGGTGGCAGTTATCACGAGCACCTTGGAGTCCACGCCGTGCTGCTGGCTCAACCAGTCGCGCAGCCCCGCACCATCGGCGAACCGTTCCGGCAGCCTACCGAGATGACCGTGGGTGTTGGCGAAGCCCATCACCATGTGCTCGGTGCTCGCCACGGTGGCTCCTTCCTCGCCGTTCGGCCGGGTGCGCCAACTGTACTGCGCTCGACCACTTCGAGCTCGGGGGAGCGCAGTGCTCACACGGGACTGATCGCTGGCGCTTTCCCACCAAAAGGTGAAGGGCGCACCCCCTCGGTTCGGGCTAAAATTCAGCGCGCAGAACCACTGAACAGGAGGAATTGTGGTGGCCGACGAGCTGAAGGTCGATCCCGTCGCGCTGCATAACGGCAGCAACGACATGCTCGATTCGGTCGGCGAGGCCGCCCTGAGCTTTGTCCACCACGAGGATGGACTGGCCGATGCCGCACCCGGCTGGATTGGGTCCTCGCAGCAGGCGCTGGGTGAGCTGGCGGCCCGGTGGGAAGCGCGGCACAACCACCACAAACTGCAGGTGGGCGGATTGGGGTCGCACCTGGCCGACGCAATGACCCGCTACGTCAGCAATGAAGACGAGTCGGCCCAGGCGGTCCAATCGTTAGGGGAGTGAGGGGTGACGCGTGGCGGCGCTGACTCCAGCTGACGTCAAGCGTTGGGACGCCGATGCGATCCATGGCGTGTTCCAGACCGCCACCAACCGCGCAGCGACCTTGCAGCGGTTGGGCGACAGCTTGCAGCAGGTCCACAACAATCTCAGCGACTGGCAAGGAGAAGCCGGTGATGCTTTTCGCGCGGACTTGGGTAAGACGCGGCGCGACATCGAAGCAGACGGTCAAGAGTCCAAGCAGGTAGCCGCGGCAGTATCGCGCGCCGAAGCGGACGTGCGATCGGTCAAGTCCGAACTTGACGGAATCGAGCGAGCCGCAGAGGGTTACGGCTGGACGATCACGTCGGACTGGCGAATCGATCCGGGTAACAGCATGATTGGGCTCGACCGACTGACGTTAGCGGCGGAGCAACAGCTTTTGCAGGGACAGCTCGACACCTGCAAACTGCACGCGCACAACGCCGACCAGGAACTCGCCACCGCCGTCCGCGGCAGCGTTGGCGACATCCCGCTGGATGCCATCGGGCATCAACCGGGCGCTGCGCCACCGGCTCCGGGTGCACCGAAGCCCCCGGCCGCGGGTCAGCCAAAGTCGTGGCAGGACATGCTGTTACCGGCTGGTCCCGCCTCGGCCGAGCCTGGCGGTGGCCCGCCGAATGGCCCGCCCGTTCCTGCCGGCGCCGTAGGCGGCAAGCCTTCGTCGCTGGAGGACATGATGCTAGGGCGCGGCCAGCCCGCTGATTCCGGCGGCAAGCCGCCACCGGGCAGTCTGCCTGATCTGCTCAGCCGGCTTGGGCAACCCGGTGCTCCTGGCGCACCGGCACCTCGGCTCAAACCCGCCGACGTCGAGAGTTTCAAGGCGATGGCCCGCCAAACCATGATCAAGGACGGGGTTCCGCCTGATCAGATCGAAGCCAAGCTCAATGCTGTCGTCGCCAACACTCAGCAGTGGATCGACCACGGGATGCCTCACTACGTCGCGCCGGAGGGGCCGCGCCCGCCGCCTCCGGGATTCGGCGAAGGGTTCGGTGACCGGTGGTTCGCTACCGAACAAGGCATCAAAAACCTCATCGGGCAAGGGGGACCCGGCGCACCGGGCGTCCTCCAGTCGTGGGAGCAGATGCTTAAAGGCAGCCTCGAGACCGCTCAGAACCCAATGGGCGCGGCCATGGGGGAAGTACAAAACGCAATCGATTCACCGAGTGCGGCCTACTACTTAGGCGGCAAAGCCTCCGATGGAGCGTTCGCCCTGCCCGGGTTGCTCTTCGGCGGCGAGGGGGCAGCTGTCGAAGCAGGGCTTCCCGCAGAAACCGTCACCCCGGGCGGCGCACCGCTAGCCGTAATGCACGGCTGGGATCCACTAGGCGGAATGCCATGGGATGACTTTTCGTCCCATTTTGGCACCCCCGAGACGCGCGTTTGGCCTGGAAATGACGGGTTCCCGCCGGGGTATGACCCCCAGCCGGCCCATCTGCCCGCAGGCACGCTCATCGACCGGTTCGGTTCTGAGTACGGCCGCTATCTTGCACCCGATGGCACACCTTTCGCAGATCGCGCCTTACCGCCAGAATCGATGGGAGGAGATTACAACCGATACATGGTAACGGGAAAGGCACTGCCTCCGGGTTGGCAAATTGTAGAAGGACCGGTCGAACCCTGGTACGGCCAGACGCCTTCGCCGGGCTCTCTTCAATACATGATTGTGGGCCCTGACGGCGTGAAAGTGAATGTAAAAGAACTGGTAGATAGGGGAATTCTTGACGAATACGGACCGCCTCTCGGGCGATAAATCTCGTAAACTGCAGACCGAGATAAATCGACTGTCAAATGAGTTGGGTGTACCTCCTATGCAGGTGGGCCTTCGAACAACCGATGGCCTCAATATCTATGTTGCCGAGGATGGCGTATATCACTTCACTTTTTACGAGCGAGGCAAGCTCGGCTTCGATCAAGCAGGCAGTCTTGATGACGTCTTATATTGGTACTGCGAGGGCATCGTCACGCGTAACGCGGCCAAACTCGTCGGGGATCGCGCGGAACGCTTCAAGTACGAATATCAGGTTCTGAGTCGCTTTGACGTTCGGTGGGCAAAACGGCGCGTACACGAACTTGCTGCTCTCTTCCGTAACGGACAACCCGAGGACATCGCCCTACTTCCTAACATCGGTGAAGCGCTGTAATACCTACTGATAGAGCGGGGCCGCAGTCTGCAGCGATAGGTAACTACTACACCTACTTGATGCGCTGAAACTTTTACATTCGGCGTCTGCTGGCCCATCCTTCGGGCTGATCGTTCACCGCTTTCGCGGCTCGGCCGGCGACGATTCCGGTGACGACGGCGACCACAACGAAAACCGCCGCGCCGCCGATGCCGACGAGGTGGACACCGCCTACCGTCGGCGCGCAGAGGACGGCTACCAGCAGCGCGACGCCAGTGAGCAAGTGCAGCGGCATCAGGCGCAGCGCGGCACGGTGACCGGCCACCCACGCCTGGTCGCTGCGCATCGTCGACGGAATGCGGATCCCCACCCACTGATTGCGCCTGAGTCGACCGCTCGCGGCCGCCCAATCGACCGCTATGAGCACGAAGGCCAGGAACGCGAAGGTGACAGCCATGAAAACTGCCACGGCCATACGTTGAGGTTCCATCCCTACTCCCGCTCGTTTGGCCGAGTGATCAGCCGTTGCGACCAAGCTACCGAGCGTGCCCTCGGTCGATTGCAGGGCCCAAGGGTTGACCGGCCTGTTCTAAGAGCGCGGGTTGTGGGTACAGGATCGGCATGCATCGCCCCGACACGATCATCGAGATCCACCGCGAACGCGTCCAGGATCAGACCGTCGAGATGTTCGGCGGTGACAAGTACACGGAGTCCGTTGACGGCCCCGGCTACTCCGCGACCGCCAGCCTGGATCTCACCCTGGACCGGGTCTGGTTCGTCTTCGATGCACAGCAGCGGCTGTGGCAGGAGCAAGCCGAAGGCGAATTCTGCGATCCGCTAAGGCATTTCGCGATCGACCTGGTGATCTTCGATTCGAGGATCGTCATCGATTCCGTGACCTGCATCCCGCTGGTGTCATTGCCGCCCGCGACGATCACAGTCCCGGACGGTCCGCGCGCCGACGAGTCGCGCGAGATCGCGTACAACGAGATTCCGCTGTTCGGGCGGTTGACGATTCACGATCAGCTCGAGCCCCGACAGGCCGAGCCGGGCAAACAGACGATCGCGCTGGACTTCACCACGCAGGATGCCCCTGTGCTGCTTGCCAATTCGCTGAACGACGACAACGGCCCGCGCTTGTTCGGTGCGCACATCGATCGCCGCCCCGACGGCAGCATCGCGTTCAACGGCCAAGACCCGCGCGTCAGCTGGGAACTCGACTACGCCGAGGCGTACTGGATCACGCACTGCATCGCGGGGGAGTTGCTGGTGAATCTGGAAAAGCTGCAGCACCCCAGCCTCTCCGACGACGAAGCCCGGATCCGAGTGCTCGATTCGCTGGCCGCCCAGATCTCCGACGCTATCCGTCCCAAACTCACCGAGATGGGCGTCGACGGCGTGATGGACCTGCTGCCGTCCGCGATGGACGTCGAGCCCGAATCGAGCGATGACAGCACGGTGAAGGCGCTCGATGCCGTCGTGCAACGCTTCGACGTCGGCGGAGTCACCCACGAATCGATGGTGGTTCAGTTGCAAACGCTGCGCGAACTGCCGCCCGGCGAGGAGCTGCCCGCATCGATTCTGGCCGAAAACCCTGACGAAAGAACAGGATTAGCTGTTACAGGTTGGAGCATTCTTCGTCAGGTTCGCGACACGGTGATGAACACTTTCGATCTCGACGAGAGCGACTTCGACGCTGACGTACCGTGCCTGCTGGCAGGCCCGAAGACCATCACCATCGGCGGGCAGGACCGCTGCCTGGAGGCCCTTGACGCCGACGTCGTCCCGCGAACCCACGACGGCCGGCTGGTCGTCGACGGCACTGTGAGCGCCGAAACCGCGCTCTACGACTTCAATGCCAACTTCAAGGTGACCTACGAGATGGGTCTCGACGACATACCGCGTGACCCCGATGGGCAGGAGATCCAACGACCTGACCTGGAAACCATCGAGAGTCTCGAGCAGGCGCTGAGTGCGGCCGGCGCCAAGAAACGCGCCGGACAGTTGCGCAAGGAGGACTACGAGGCCGAAGTCAAAAGAGTCCGTGAGCGCCTCGACGATCTTCCGAAGACGGTGGGCGTACGACCGACCCAGAATCCGCCCGAGGCCGAGGTGAACCCGGACTTCAGCCTGACGGTGGCCGGCAAGGTGGTCGCGGCTGCCGGCGCCGTGGCTACCGTCGGATTGCTTGCGCTGCCGGTGACGTGGGTAGCGGGGGCGGCCGGAGTCGGGGCCGCCGGCGCGGGCGGCCTACTGACCCTGGCGATCGTTCAGTACCTCACCACGGTGCTGACCATCGACTGGTTCGGCGTGGGGCTCGGATCGCGGCAAGTCAAACAGTCGCTGAACGATCGTCCGGAAGGTACATCGCTGCCGCCGATCGGAATACCGATCGAGGTGGATTTCAACCGGCAGCGTCTTGCGGTGTACTTCCGCCCGGTACCGGCGAAATTATGTATCGGTTGCGTGTCCGTCGGAGACGAGGAAGACGACAACACCGACATCCGGCTCGTTGGCGGTCGCTGGCCCACCGATGGCCGGCCCTGGAAGCTGTCCAACGACGACGCCATGTTGTACGTCGACTCCGGCGAACTCCAGCTCCTCATGGAACCGGACAGTGTCAGCGGTGAAGGGCCGGCGATCAGCGTTGCGACCGCCGCCGACGGACGGCGTTATTTGCAGGTGGAAAACGAGGACGCCGACAAATTGCACCGGATCCCGCGGTGCTGTGGTCAGGACAACGAGAAGGACCGAAAATGAGCACCGACGTGGAACCAACGGACAGTTCAAGACTCATAAACGTTGCAATGGCAGCTCAGCGGCGCGCGCGCCGTAATCGACCTCTGTAGGGTTGTTCAAGTGTGTGGAGCCACCGGTGAGGTGCGACTCGACGGTCGACCCCCTGATGTAGCGGCGGTCGCAGCGATGACCGCCGTGATGACGCCGCGAGGACCGGATGGAGCGGGCGTTTGGTCGCAGGGTCGCGTCGCTCTCGGTCACCGTCGTCTCAAAATCATTGACCTGACTGAAGCGGGCGCTCAGCCGATGGTCGACTCCGAGCTCGGTCTGACGATCGTCTGGAACGGTTGCATCTACAACTACAAGGAACTGCGGACCGAGCTTCAAGGCTTCGGATACCGCTTCTTCTCGCACAGCGACAGCGAGGTTCTGCTCAAGGCGTACCACCGCTGGGGCGACGACTTCGTCAGCCACTTCAAAGGCATGTTCGCTTTCGCCATCGTCGAACGCGACAGCGGCCGCGTGCTGCTCGGTCGCGACCGGCTCGGCATCAAGCCGCTGTATGTGACCGAAGACAACCACCGGATCAGGTTCGCGTCGACGCTGCCGGCGCTGCTGGCCGGCGGTGGCGTGGACACCCGCATCGATCACGTCGCGCTGCACCACTACATGACGTTCCACTCGGTCGTCCCCGCGCCCGCCACCATCTTGCGCGGCGTGCGCAAGATCCCGCCGGCATCACTGCTCGCTATCGAGCCCGATGGCCGCCGGGTCGCCACCACCTACTGGTCACCGGACTTCAGCCGACACGACGACCGCTCCGACTGGTCCGAGCGCGACTGGGAAGACGCCGTGCTTTCTTCGCTGCGGACCGCCGTCGAGCGCCGACTGGTCGCCGACGTTCCGGTCGGGTGCCTGCTTTCCGGCGGTCTCGATTCCAGCCTGATCGTCGGCCTCCTCGCCGAGGCCGGTCAGCACGGGCTGTCGACCTTCTCCATCGGCTTCGAGGCGGCCGGCGGTGTGCAAGGCGATGAATTCCAGTACTCCGACATCGTGGCCAAACGCTTCGACACCGATCATCATCAGATCCGCATCGGCACCGAGCGGATGCTGCCCGCGCTGGACGGCGCGATCGGGGCGATGAGCGAACCGATGGTCAGCCACGACTGCGTTGCCTTCTATCTGCTCAGCCAGGAAGTCGCGCGCCACGTGAAGGTCGTGCAATCGGGTCAGGGCGCCGACGAGGTGTTCGCGGGCTACCACTGGTATCCGCCGATGGGTGCACCGGCCGCGGCCACCGTCGAGGGTTCGGTCGCCGAGTACCGGGCTGCCTTTTTCGACCGCGACGAGGCCGGCCTTTCCGCTCTTCTCGCCGAGGGCTACGTCGCGCCGGGCGATCCCAGCCAGCGTTTCGTCGCCGAGCATTTCGCCCATGCCGGTGCCGAAACCGGGATCGACCGCGCGCTGCGGCTCGACACGATGGTGATGTTGGTCGACGACCCGGTCAAGCGAGTCGACAACATGACGATGGCCTGGGGGTTGGAGGGCCGTGTTCCGTTCCTTGACCACGAACTGGTCGAGCTCGCGGCCACCTGCCCTCCGAAGCTGAAGGTCGCCCACGGCGGCAAAGGCGTGCTCAAAGAGGCTGCGCGACGGGTTATTCCGTCCGAAGTCATCGACCGTCCCAAAGGCTATTTCCCGGTTCCCGCGCTGACCCACCTCGAAGGGCCGTACCTCGATATGGTCCGCGATGCTCTCTACGCGCCGGTCGCCAAAGAGCGGGGACTGTTCGACACCCACGCGGTCGACGCCCTGTTGGCCGACCCCAATGGTCGGCTGACCCCGCTACGCGGCAATGAGCTCTGGCAGATCGCCCTGCTCGAGCTTTGGTTACAACGTCATGGTGTGACCGGGCCGGCAGCATGACCGCCATCGGTCCTTCAGCGGACCACCCCGAAGCGATCACGCTCGGCCTCCACGACGCGTCACCGCCGCACATGGTCGATGCGATGGCAAAGGATGTCGAACTCGAATTAGGTTGGGGCCGTCTCATCTTCGGTCAGACTTTTGCCGATGCCGGCACTCTGGCCGAGGCACTTCGGCGGGAAGCGCCCGGCCGGCGTGACATCTGCATTTATGCCCGCGAGTCCCAAGTCGTCGTGGCCGGGGCGCCTTCCGAACTTTTCATCGACCCCAGCCATACTTATCGGCTGCGCTTCTCCGACACCTCTGACGAAGACGAGTCGGTGGCGTCGCCAGTGGGTGTCACTGTGCGGGAGCTCAACGACTCGTCCGACGCAGACTCCATGAACCGTGTGTACGTCCGCTGCGGAATGGTTCCGGCGCCAATCGACACGATCTGGAACAACAACCTGCATGAGCCCGCCGTCACCTACCTGCTCGCGGTACGCGACGACGACGGTGCCGTCGTAGGCACGGTGACCGGTGTCGACCACGAGCTGCTGTTCTCTGATCCTGAGCGCGGCTCGAGTCTATGGACACTGGCGGTCGATCCGGCTGCCGGGATCCCGGGAATAGGCATTGGCTTGACCCGAAAGTTGGCCGCGCACTTCCGTCGTGCGGGTCGCGCCTACATGGATCTGTCGGTTACCCATGACAACGCGGCCGCGATCCGGCTGTACGAGAAGCTAGGTTTCCGTCGCGTCCCGGTGTTGGTGATCAAGCGGAAAAATGCGATCAACCAGCCGTTGTTCAGCCCGCCACCGGAGACCGTCGACGACCTCAATCCGTACGCGCGAATCATCGCCGACGAGGCAGTGCGTCGCGGCATCTGGGTGGAGGTCCTCGACGCCGAGACCGGCGAGCTGCGTCTCAACCACGGTGGTCGCAGCGTGATCACCCGAGAATCGCTGTCGGAGTTCACCTCCGCAGTCGCCATGTGCCGCTGCGACGACAAAAGACTGACCCGCCGGCTGGTTTCCGACGCGGGCATTATCGTGCCGCGCGCTCGCCTGGCGACCTTCGACGACGACGACTACGCATTTTTGAAAGAGGTAGGCGAGGTTGTCGTCAAACCCACTCGAGGAGAGCAAGGCAAGGGCATCACGGTCGGTGTTACCGCCGAGAACGGGCCCAGCGACCTCACCGCAGCAGTGGCCTGGGCGCGCGAGCAATACCCCGAGGTGCTGATCGAGCAGCGGATTGTCGGTGACGACCTTCGGCTCGTGGTGATCGACGGTCGGGTTGTCGCCGCGGCGTTGCGGCTGCCGCCCGAGGTCATCGGTACCGGCGAGCACACTGTGCGGGACTTGATTGTGGCAGAGAGCCGACGGCGCTCGGCGGCCACTGGTGGTGAGTCCAAAATCCCGCTGGACGCCATCACCGAGGCGACGGTCGTCGAAGGCGGCTGGCAGATGGATGATATTCTGCCCCAAGGCAATCGGCTGCGTGTTCGCCACACTGCCAACCTGCATCAGGGCGGCACGATCCACGATGTCACCACTGACGTGAATCCGGAGCTGTGCCGGGTCGCCGTGACGGCCGCCGAGGCGATCGGTATCCCGGTGACCGGCATCGACCTGCTCGTCCCCGATGTCACTGGCGAGGAGTACGCCTTCATCGAAGCCAACGAGCGACCGGGCCTGGCGAACCACCAACCACAACCAACCGCAGCGGCTTTCATCGACTACCTGTTTCCCGGTCAGCCCGGTCAGCCGTTGGCCTGGACTCCCGATGAATCGCCGCGCGTGCCTGATGATTCGGTGGTCAGATAAAACGGTGCCCCGTCAGGTCTGCGTGTAGGTCGGGGTAACGACGATCTGCCTGTCGCAAACAGCCGCAACCCGCGCGGCGGAGGTCAATAGGCCGATAACCTGTTCCTCATGCTCGAAGGGGCAATGCTGCTGTGGTGGATCCTCACGATTCCGTCGTTCCTGTTCGTCGTCATTGATATCTGGCGGACCACCCCCGAGTCAGCGGTCCTCAAGTGGGCCTTCGTAATTCTGACCGCATTCACCGGACCGCTTGGGGCATTCTTCTACGTGCTCGGCTGCCGGGAACCGTTGCGGGACAGCCACGAACAATATGTCGCGGCCCGTTGGCGCCAAGTGCTCGGCTCGACGATGCATTGCGTCGCCGGCGACGGGATAGGCATCGTCGTGGGGGCAGCGATCGGCGGTGTACTGGCGATGTCTTTTTGGCCGGACTTTCTGCTCGAGTACCTGCTGGGTTTCGGGTTCGGATGGGCCTTCTTCCAGGCTTTCGCGATGCGCGACGCAGCGGGCGGGTCATATGCGAAGTCTCTGAAGATGACGTTCCTGCCTGAGTTGCTATCAATGAACCTGCTCATGACGGGGATGATCATCACGTCCCGCTTCGCAATGCGAAGCACAGCCGGGGCTGACGATCCGATGCGCCCTCAGTTCTGGTTCATCATGTCGATGGCGCTGATTATCGGATTCGTGTGTGCTTACCCGATCAATTGGTGGCTCGTCGGCAACCACATGAAGCACGGCATGATGACGGTTCGCGCGGAGCCTGCACCGGAAGCAAACTCGATGGGTGCGATGTCGGCTGAATTGTCAGCGGGCATGGGCGCACTTCAGCCCAGCACTGCCGTGAAGACCGCGATGACATTGTTCACTTTCGCCGTTCTTGGCGCCGCGCTCGTCATCGTCGTGCGATTCGCCATGTGAGCTGCCGCCGCAGTCAGCGCCGAGTCACCAGGGCGACGGTAGGGCCGCCCGAATCCGGGCGACCTCGGAGCGGGCAAAGCGCACCCGGTCGGTGTCGGCACCGCGCGCCGCGGCCAACTCGTCGGCGAGCGCATAGGCGGCATTGAGAATGTAGCGGGCCCGCCTGCGTTCCTGACGGTTGCGACCCGCTTTGCGGTAAGCCTTGCGGGCCTTGCGGTTACCCGCCATCGCGTCCAGTTCGATCGGGCTGATCACGTTACGGGCCTGCTCGGGCGCCATGACTTCGCGGACGAAGTCGCGTTCCCTGGCCACGGTCAACTTGTAAACCCGCGCGACGATAATCAGCGCGACAACAATCGTTCCGATCAACAGTCCGATCAGCGTCAGCGCATTCTGGCCGGCGATGGCGGCCACCGAGTCCCAGGTCCCGTGCAGCAGCATCGGTATCGCGATCAGGAGCAGGCCCCGCCCGATTTTGCGGGGTTCAGCGGGCCGGCCGAAAAGGTAGACCACACCGGCGCAGAAGATTGCGCTGTAGAGGATATGAGCGGCCACCCCGGTGAGCATGCGAAGGATGATGGTGCCGACCGAGGCCCCAATTTGGTTGGCGCCGAACTGGGTTCCGGCCGACGTCATGGCGTAGGTGATGTCCTCGACAATCTGGAAGCCCAGGCCGATGAACGCGCCAAGGATGAACCCGTCGAAAGCGGTCCGTACGTGTCGCTGCGCCAACGCGATGAGCAGTAGCAGGCCCGAACCCTTGGCCAGTTCCTCGGTGACCGGGGCGGCAAGCCCGGCACCCCAGTTCAGCGCCCACACCTGACCGAAAGTCTTTCCGTATATGGCGAGTATCGCGTCGTTGGCGTTGGCGGCCATCGTCCCGGTTGCGGCGAAGCCGCCCCACACGAACGCGACGACCATCAGCTTGTGGGGGAGCTTGGCGTAGTGATCGATGCGGTCGGTGAACCACCAGAACAGCGCGGCGTAGATGGCAAATGACGTGACCGCCAGTCCGATCGCTTCGCCGTACGCGTTGTACTCACGCGCGAGCGTGGAAAAGAAAGTGAGCACGCCGATTCCGACCAGCGCCAGGTATCCCCAGAATGCGAAGTTGCGCGGTTGGTAAAAGACGAACCGCCTGCCCCAGCCGGAAAGGTCGAGCGCGACATCGCGCGCACGATCGAGTTCGGTCAGCGTCGTCGTCATCGCTTTTCCTGTCCGGATTGGCTGATGCTGCCGATCATCCGCAACACCGCGGCGCTCGGTTCCGCGCCGGCGTCGGTCGGTCCGGTCGCGACTGCTTTGACTCCTCGGTCGCCGAATACGAACGCGGCGATCAGACCGGCGCTATGCGGTCCGGTGACTCGAACTGTCGCGCCCTCCTTGCCCGCAGCGGTGACGATCGTGGCGGGCGCCCCGGTGATATGGACTCCGCGCCCCTGGTTGAGCGCATCGGTGGTGGCCTCGATCTGATCGAGCAGTTGGCCGGCGTCGCCTTGGAACGGCCCGGTGCGGACGGTGAACTTCAGCGCTCCGTCCTCGATGGTCGCTGCCGCGGGGTATTGACCGGATATCGGGCCGTGGCCCTCGCGGAGTCCAGAAGTGATGCCCCAGCCGGCTTCCGGAACGAATGTCACGTTGCCCTCGAGCTCCAAGACGTCGCCGACTCTGACGATGTCGTGGTAAGGCACCGCTGCATTGATCACCGGCAACACCACCGACATGATGAATACCAACACGAACACCGCCAGCGTCGGGCGCAGGGTACGCCGGTCCAAACCGAACCTTCGCTCGTCGGCCGGCACCCAGCCCTCGTCAGGTTCGAACCTTGGTGCTGAGGCCGCCGAGGACCCCTCGGCTCCCGGATCCGGCATATCCGCCCAACCCTCCTACCCGCTGCGACAACGCCTGAATGGCGCCGCAGTGAGAGTAGCGAGGGGTGAGATACCCGGCATCAACAATGGCCACATCCGCGGCTTTGGCTCCCGCTCGACCGATCACCTCCTAGGCTGGGAGTTCATGACAATCGACCGTATGGCGCTGGCCGCGGGCAGCATCCGACTTGCCTCGGGCATCTCGTTTCTCGTCGACCCCCTGCGCGCGAACCGGCTCTGGGGCGATCCGGACAAGCCCACGCCGACCGCGCAACTACTGCTGCGGTCGATGGGTTACCGCGATGCGTTGATCGGGGGGTTGCTGGCTACGGCGGCGCTGCGCGGCAATAACACTCGCGGCTGGTTCCTGGCCTCGGCGGGCGCCGACGCCGCCGACCTGCTGGGCGGAATGACCGTGCATCACGAGATGAAACGCTCGCAGCAACTGATTGGCTTGGGCGGCGCCGTCATCGGTGTCGGCACCGGGCTGTGGGGCGCGGTGCGGCGGACCACCGGCTCGGTCGAGAGCCCCGCTTCGGTCAGCGACACAGCCCGGTAAGCCGTTGTGCGTCAGTCGACGTGACGTACCAGAGTGTCGACCAGCGCGTTGATCGTACGGTTCGCAACCTGGGATGCGGCCGACGCGATGGATAGCGTCCAGGTCATGGCCGGGCGCAGCGGAATGGTGCGCAGGTCGGGGAATCGGCTGGCCACACTCGCAGGCAGGATGGTTGTCGCCAGCCGATGCTGGATGAGCTCGGCGGTGATCGCATAATCGGCGACTTCGTAGGCGCTGACCGGTTGGACGCCTGCTGCGGCGAAGCCCTTGTCGAGGCGCTGCCGTATACCCCAGCCGGGCGGAAATTGGATGAAATCGTGGCCGGCCAGGTCGGCCAGCTCCAACCGGCGGCGATTGGCCAGCGGGTGACTGGCTTCGCAGACGAACACCATGGGCTCGCGCATCAACTCGCGCAGCGTTATCAACGGGGACCCCGGCGCGGTTATTGAGACGAGCGCCAGGTCCATCTGACCGTCGGCGATCGCGGTCAGATGTCCGGCCGAACCGGTGATGCTTTGCCGCAGCCGGACGGTGACCATCGGATTGGCCCCGCGGAATTCTTCAAGGGCGGCAGGCAGATTCAACGTTCCCCACGACATCAAGGTGCCCAGGGTAACGGTGCCGGTGAGTTGATCACGGAATGCATCCACCGACGTCCGAGCCCGGTGAGCCGTGTGGATCACTTCACGCGCGTGCTCAAGGAAGACCTCGCCGGGCGCCGTCAGCGTGATTTGACGCTTAGAACGGTCGAACAGTTCGACGCCAAGGTCCTTTTCCAATCTGCTGACCGAGGCCGATAGGGCAGACTGCACCACGTGGATACGCTTGGCGGCCCGGGAGAAGTTCAACTCCGCGGCCACTGCGACGAAGTACTCCAGGTGGCGCAGTTCCACGGCAATCATTCTATCGCGAATCGCGATTGCAGGGTTCATTTTTCTTCGTTGGACGCGATGGCTGCTCCGGGTGTTGGCTAGACGGTGTAAGCAGCAGAACATCAGCTCAGGAGGAACGGACTCATGCGGGCCTTGCGTTTTACCGAATTCGGCGACCCCGGTGTGTTGCACGTGACGTACCTACCGGATCTGACTGGAACGGCCGATGAAGCGGTGATCCGGGTGGAGGCGGCCTCGGTCAACCCGTCCGACGTGAAAAACGTTGCCGGCGCAATGGATTGGACGGTGCTGCCGCGCACACCCGGGCGTGACTTCGCCGGCGTGGTGATCAGCGGACCACCCGAGTGGCAAGGAGCGGCGGTCTGGGGCACCGGGGGAGACACCGGCTTCATCCGAGACGGGTCGCACGCTGAGTTGATGTCAGTGCCAGTGGAAGCGCTGGTGCGCAAACCCGAACGGCTCAGCTTCGACGAGGCCTCCACCGTCGGGGTCAACTTCGTCGTCGCTTGGTACGGGGCGGTGGAAACGGCGCAACTTGCGGCCGGCGAAACCATCGCGGTCTTCGGGGTTTCCGGTGGCGTGGGGGGAGCGGTGGCGCAAATCGCCCGCGCGATCGGCGTCAAAGTCATTGGAGTGGACCGCCGCCGGCCCGGTTCGGAGACTGCCGCCGCGGCCGTCATCGACGACTTCGTTGCGTTCGACCCCACCGTGGACGTCGGCGCCGAGATCAAGCGGCTCACCGCCGGCGCCGGCGTCGACGTGGTGTACGACGCAGTGGGTGGCGTGACCACACCGGCCGCGCTGGCTGCGTTGGCCCGGGGAGGCAGACTGGTGGTGATCAGCGTCGTCGGTTCACGTGCGGTCGAAATCGATCTATTCGACCTGTACCGCAACGAAACTCGAATCCTCGGCGTCGACAGCAGCAAGCTCACTGTCGTCGACTCCGCGCGTCGCCTGCAGCAGATGGCGCCCTACTTCGAATCCGGCGAGTTCCGACCCCTTCCCATCGCTGCCACCTATTCACTCGACGACGCGGCTTCGGCCTACCAAGCCGTCGCCGACCACATCGCCGGCCGCGTCGTGATCCGGCCCTGACAAAGAGAGGCAAGGCAATGTCGTCCGACCTGAATGAACAAACCATCACCGAGGCCGTCCAGCGGACCTTCGACACGTCTACCGATCAGCGCTTCCGGGAAGTGCTCGACTGCCTGGTGCAGCACCTGCACGATTTCGCGCGTGAGGTGCAGCTGACCGGCGAGGAATGGTTTACCGCCATGGATTTCCTTGAGCGAGTGGGCAAAATCTCCAGCCCAACCCGTCAGGAGGTGATGTTGCTATCCGACATCCTGGGTTTCAGCATGCTGCTGGACAGGATCAACCAGCACAGCGGGTCATCGGTCACCGCCTCGGCTTTGCTGGGCCCGTTCTACGTCGAGGGCCGTCCGACGGCCAACAATGGAGACGACATCTCTGACGGCGTAACCGGCACACCAATGTTCGTGACCGGTCGGGTCGTCGACGAGAAAGGCAACCCGATCGCCGGCGCCCATGTGGACACCTGGCACAGCGACGGCGAGGGCTTCTACGACGTTCAGCAGACCGAGAAGCTGCACGACGAGTTCGCCATGCGGGCTCTGCTGACCACCGACGACGACGGCCGGTTCTGGTATCGGTCCGTCACACCCCGCTACTACCCGGTGCCCACCGACGGTCCTTGCGGGGAAATCATGCGGGCCGCAAACCGATCCATCATGCGCCCGCAGCATGTGCACTTCTGGTTTCACGCCGACGGCTACCAACCGCTGATCACGCAACTATTCTACCGGGATGATCCCTACATCGGTCGCGACGCGGTCTTCGCGGATGTCGAGTCGCTGCAGGCGGATTACGTGCGTCACGAGCCCGGCGTTGCCCCAGACGGGACGACGGTCGACGAACCGTTCGTGACCCTGGACTGGACCTTCGCCCTCGCGGTCAACACCGAATAGCACAGGGATGCAACCAATGTCACGGATACCGCTCACCAGCATCGACGAGCAACCCGAACCGATCCGCCAATGGATGGCGCGTCGCGGCAACCTCAAGGTTTTCCGATTGCTCGCCAACGCTCCGCAGGTATTTCCCGGCTGGACGCAAATGGTCGACGAGTTGTTCGAAAGCCCCACTTTCAGCCGGCGGATGCGCGAGGTGGTCATCCTGCGGGTGGCCCATCTACAGGGCTCGCGCTACGAGCTCAGCCAGCACGTAGGGATCGCTCGCAACGCCGGCCTGACCGATCAGCAGATCAACGCCATCTTCGACACCGATCAGCCTGACGTGGCCGGCTTCAGCGACACCGAGCGCACCGCACTCGACGTCACCACCGAGCTGTGCAGCACCCACCAACTGCGGGATGACACCTTCGCCACGGCTCATGCCGCCTTCGGCGACGAGGCACTCACCGAATTGCTGATGATCATCAGCTGCTACTACGGGCTGGCATTGGTGCTCAACGCGGCGGATCTCGATGTCGACGCCGCGGCAAGATTCCAACCCTGACAGGAGAATTCAGATGACCCGAATCGCCTATCGCCGGCCTGAAGAGATGACCGAGCAGGCCCGCGAATTGACCGTAAAGCGGGGCAATCTCAATGTCTACCGTGCTCTAGCCAACGCCGAGAAGGTATTCACCGGCTGGATGCTGGCCGGCCAAGCCGCCCTGACCAGCCCGGTGTTGCCGGTCCGGCTACGTGAACTCGTCGTCCTGCGCACCGCTTATCTGATGGACTGCCCCTATGAGCTTGGCCAACACCGCGACGTTGCCCGCACCGCTGGGGTCGGCCCCGACGAGATCAGCGCGATCATCTCCGAATCAGATTGGGAAACAGCGGATTTCGACCCTATCGAACTCGCGTTACTGCATCTGACGACTGAGCTGCTGACCACACGTAGCGTCTCGACCGAGGTGTTCGATCAAGTGCACACGGCGCTCGGTTCGGAGGCCACCGTCGAGCTGCTGATGGTGATCAGCCGCTACGCCGGACTGGCGCTGATGCTCAACGCGCTGCAAGTCGACCTCGACGAAACCGCCCGGCTGCCGATTCCGCCGAGGCGCGAACCGAGCTGACTCACATGGTCACCGACAGTGGCCACACATTCCAGATCTCGTCGCAGTACTCGGCGATAGCGCGGTCCGACGAGAACTTCCCGCTGCGTGCGGTGTTCAAGATGGACATCTTCGTCCACGCATCCTTGTCCAGCCACGCTGCACCCACCTGCTCCTGGGCGGCCAGGTAGGACGCGAAGTCGGCGCAGACCAGGAACGGGTCGTCGTAACGCAGGTTGTCCGCCAGCGACTTGAACACCTCGGTGTCGCCGTGCGAGAACGCCCCGCCGGCAATGAGATCCAGCACCGCGCGCAGTTCGTCGTTGCTGTCGATGTAGTCGGCCGGACGGTAACCGTCGGACTTGACCTTCTCGACCTCGGATTCGGTCAGGCCGAACAGGAAGAAGTTCTCGGCGCCGACCTCATCGCGCATCTCGACGTTGGCTCCGTCGAGCGTGCCGATGGTCAGGGCGCCGTTGATCATGAACTTCATGTTCCCGGTCCCCGAGGCCTCCTTGCCTGCGGTGGAGATCTGCTCGGACAGGTCGGCGGCCGGGTAGATCAGCTGGGCGTTCTTGACGCTGAAGTTCGGCACGAACGCGACCTTGAGGAATTTGTTCACCTCGGGGTCGGCGTTGATCGTCTCTCCGACGGCGTTGATCAGCTTGATGATCCGCTTGGCGATGAAGTAGCCGGGAGCGGCTTTGCCGCCGAAGATGAAGGCGCGCTGCGGAATCGAAAGGCCCGGGTTCTGCTTGAGCCGGTGATAGAGCGCGATGATGTGCAGCACACTGAGGTGCTGGCGCTTGTACTCGTGGATGCGCTTGACCTGGATGTCGAACATCCAGTCCGGGTTGAGCTCGATGCCCGTTGCCGTGCGCAGGTATTTGGCCAGGCGCGCCTTGTTGCCGCGTTTGATGTCGCGCCACTGCGCGCGGAACGTGGCGTCATCGACGAACGGCTCTAGCCCGCGAAGGCGGTCCAGGTCGGTCAGCCAGCCGTCACCGATGGTGCGGTCCAGTAGCTCTCGCAGGCCGGGGTTGGCCAGCGCGAGGAAGCGCCGGGGCGTCACGCCATTCGTCTTGTTGCTGAACCGCTCTGGCCACAACTCGTAGAAGTCCTTGAGGACGCTTTCTTTCAGCAACTCCGAGTGCAGCGCCGCGACTCCGTTGATGGCGTGGCTGCCGACGGTCGCCAGGTGCGCCATGCGGACGTTCTTGCCGCCGTCCTCACCGATCAGCGACATGCGGCGAACGCGGTCCTCGTCGCCGGGGAACCGCGAGCGCACCTCGTCGAGGAATCGGCGATTGATCTCGTAGATGATTTCGAGGTGGCGGGGCAGTGAGTCGGCGAACAGCTCCAGCGGCCACTTCTCCAGCGCCTCCGGTAGCAGGGTGTGGTTGGTGTAGCCGAACGTCGCGACGGTGATGCTCCACGCCTCGTCCCAGTCGAGATCGCGCTCGTCGACCAGCAGCCGCATGAGCTCAGCGACGCCGATCGACGGGTGGGTGTCGTTGAGCTGCAGAGCGAATCTCTGCGGAAGCTCTCGGACGCCGGCGTCCGCGAGGTCGTCCATGATGTGCAGTACGTGCTGCAACGAGCAGGACACGAAGAAGTACTGCTGCAGCAGGCGCAGTCGCTTGCCGGCCTCAGGCTCGTCGTTGGGGTAGAGGACCTTGGTGACGGTTTCCGAGGTCACCTCGTCCTCGACGGCTTTGTAGTAGTCACCGGTGTTGAAGGCCTCCAGCGCGAAGGACTCGACGGCCCGCGCACTCCATAGCGTCAGCACGTTGCAGGTGTTGACGCCATAGCCCTGGATGGGGGTGTCGTAGGCGACGCCCTTCAGCAGCCGTCCGGGCACCCACCGGACGCGGTCCTGGCCGGCGTCGTCGGTGTAGTGCTCGGCGTAGCCGCCCCACTTCACCAAGTAGTTGACGTCGGGTTTGGCGATCTCCCAAGGGTTTCCGTTGACCAGCCAGTTGTCGGTCTTCTCGATCTGCCAGCCGTCATGGATCTCCTGGTTGAAGATGCCGAACTCGTAGCGGATGCCATAGCCGATCGCCGGACGCTCGAGGGTGGCCAACGAGTCCAAGTAGCACGCGGCGAGCCGGCCGAGGCCGCCGTTGCCCAGTCCCGGTTCCGCCTCGCAGGCCAACACCTCGTCGAGGTCCTGACCCATCGTTGCCAGAGCGGTCTTGGCCGCTTGCTCGATGCCCAGGTTCAGCAGGTTGTTGCCCAGTTGCGGACCCATCAGGAATTCAGCCGACAGGTAGCAGGTCACCTTGCGGCCGAGGTCCAGCGAGGTCTGCGTCGACGCCACCCGGCGGTCCTGCATGCGGTCACGCACGGCCAGTGCGAGCGCCCGGTAGTAGTGCTCGGGCCGCAAGGCCGCGGCCGGCCGGCCGATCGAGTAGCGGATATGGTCGGTGATGGCCCGCTGGAGTGCGGGCGCGCCCATCCCGGTCCGCGAATGCTCGTTGAGGTCGGCGCGCACGCCACTGGGTGTCTGGTCGACATCGGTCATCGTGAGTCCTGTTCCCTCGATTGGCGCAATACGCACCGGCGTTTGCCACGGCGCATAGATCGTCAGTCTGTCAGCGACGTCTGCACAGCAGGCACGTAATTGACGTCTGCTTCGTGAACGACAGCCCACGGGCTTGCGACGAGCAGCTTTCCGGTCTGCGCCGCCGGCCCTACATCTTGATCGCCGGTATCAGCCTGTCGAGGTTCCAGAGCTGATCTCGCCGGGCAGATAGGCACGAGATCAGCATGGCGACAGCCCATATGCCGATCAGCACCACGATCGCCTGCCACAGCCGGCCGTCGATTCCGCCGAGTATGAGCTGCCGAAGTCCGTTGACCCCATACGTCATCGGGTCGAAGCGGTGCAGGAACTGGAACGGCTTCGATGTGGTCTCCACGGGGTACATGCCGCCCGCGCTGACCAGCTGCAGCATGAGGAGCGCCATGATCAGCACCCGGCCCACGGCCGGGCCGACGAGCGCATTGATCGCCTGTGTCGCGGCCACGAACGCGAACGAAATAAGGATCATGAAGCCGAGCATCGAGGCGGGGTGGACAGCGTGCATGCCGAGGCCGAACCGCACCACGCAATACAGGATGACCGCCTGGAACGTCCCGATTACCGCCGCGGGAAGATAGCTGGACATAGCTACGCGAAGTGGAAGTATCTCGGCGGCAATCGCGCGGCTTTGCAAGGGCCGCAATATCATCCAGAGCACTAGTGCGCCGAAGAACAGCGCCAGCGTGAGGAAGAACGGAGCCATGCCGGTGCCGAAGTTCGGCGCGGCATTCTCGTGTGTGGTCTCGAGTTGAACCGGGCCGCCGATGGTATCCGCGACGGCATCCTTCTGCTGGTTCGTCCAGTTGGGCACCTGCTTGGCCCCGTCGCTGAGTTTGGTCGCGAGCTCGGCCGAGCCGGATTTGAGCTGCTGTGCGCCGTCGTCAAGTTTGGCTATGCCGCTTGCCAACTGGGCGTTACCCGACGCGACTTGCTTGGCTCCGTCGCGCAGTTGGGTGAGTTTGTTGGTCAGGTCCTGCCCTTTGCTGCCGACCTGGTCGAGGGCCGTGCCGAGCGGGTTGCCAGGTGCGCGCAGCCCTGATGTCATGGCGATCGCGGCGTTTTGCGCGTCGGTGAGGCGCTGCCGGATTTGCGGCGTGAACTGATGCTGCCGAAGCTGATCCTGCACGCCGCGTAGCGTGTTTGCCAATGGATCCTGTCTGGCGGAGAGCTGATCGATCACCGCCGAAAGCGAACCGGCAGCGGTGTCCTGCGCCGTGGCGATCGCGCCGATCTGATCATTGGCCTGCTGTAGCGCGGTGGCGCCCTGTTGCAATTGGTCGGTGCCGCCACCGATTTGGGACAGTGCTTTGGTCACCGCGAGCAGCGGCTCGGTGGCCGAGTTGATCCCATCGGAGAGCTGCTGGGCGCCAGTAGCAAGCGTTGCCGAGCCGGACCGGGCAGTGTCCAGACCGGCCGTCAGCTGACTGGTGCCGTCGGCGAGTTGGCTGGCCCCGTCGGCGGCCTGTTTGATGCCGGCCCCAGACGAAACCACCACGGACAGCATCTGATTGACCGCCTGCCCGGAGATCCGGGACGAGACGGCGTTGAGCACTTGGTCGATCGCGGTGCGGCCGATGCTCGTCGAGATGTAGTTGTTGGCGTCGTTGTACACCGCGATCAGGTTGGCCTTTTTCGGTTGCCCGGTCACCGGCGAAGCGATCGCCGCACTGAAATCCGGTGGCAGCTCGACCATGAAGTAGTACTTGCCGTGTTCGACTCCGTTGCGTGCTTCCTCGGGGCTGACGACGTGCCAGTCCAGGCTGCCGTCAGCAGTGAGGCTTTTGGCTATCTCGCTGCCCGCATTGAACGGTTGCCCGGATACGACAGCGCCCCGGTCGGAGTTGACCAGTGCCACAGGCATCTTGTTCACGTGGCCGAACGGATCCCAGAACGCCCACAGGTACAGCGCCCCGTACACCAGCGGCAGCAGCATCAGCACGACGATTGCCACCCGGGTCATTCGGCTGCGGCCGAAACGTTTGATTTCCGAGCCGAATGCGAGTCCAGCCAGCATCGTCAGTCCCCTTCGGTCAGGATGCGGTGATCGTGTAGTTCGTGGTCCGGCGCGTCGGTGCCGAGCGGATTGGTCACCCCGACGACGACGGTGCACTGCGCGGCGAGCGCTCCCAGCCGCTCCACCGCGATCGTGCGACGCGCGTTGTCGCGCACCTGCTCGAGATCGCCGACCACCAGAATCGGACGGTTCGATAGCGTGGCCAGCGTGATCCGCAGCAAAAACATTTCCAGATCCGACAATTCGACGATGTAGGTGTCGGGGGCCGGCGGAGGAGTCTCGCCGAACACTTCGGTCAACTTGGACCTGCCGGCTTCCCGGGGGATCTGCGCATACCACGGCGCCAGCCACCGCCGCTGCTCGGCGAGCACCGTCTGCACGCTCACCGATTCTTCCAGCTCGTCGATGTCGGGAAAGGCCGCGATCGCGCAGTGCCGGCGAATCGCCCGCGGCTTCGTATCGCCGAGGACGTTCAGAGTGCCGTGGGTGGGCTTGAAGCGACCCGCCAGCGTCATCAGTAGCGTGGTCTGTCCTGGTCCACCGGGCATCTGAACGGCGTGAAAACCCGCCGTGAGTGCCAGATCGATACCGGAGAACAGCGGCCCGTGCTCGCCGTCCACCCCCAGTCCGGTCGCGGTGATTACCGTCGGCCCGGACGTCTCATCCTGTGTGTCCATGTATCGCTCCTAATCGCCTTGGACCGCAACAGAATCCAGGAGGCCGGTGATCAAATTCGCGAGCAGGTCCGGATCGATGGTTCCTGGGCGCAGGACTTCCTCCATCGCGACTCCCAAGTTGATGGTGACGACGAGCTGGGCGAGATCGGCCAATCGCCGACCGGACGGCACGGTGGCGGTCGATTCGACGATGTTGTGCGCCTGGTCCGCGGCGGCGGCATGACGACGCGCGATCAGGCGCTCGCGCAGCTCGGGATCGCGCACGGCACGTAACCAGTATTCGACGAACAGAACGTAGTAGTCGGCGCGGCCGTGAACCGAGTCAAGCACCGATCGGCTCAACGCCCCCGCGGCCGCGGCGGTGTCGCCGTCACTTTCCAGGGCCGTGGCGATCTGCTCGCCACGAAGCTCGAACTCGCGGTCGAGCAAGGCCAGGAACAATTCGTCTTTGGATCCGAAGTTCGAGTAGACCGCGCCTTTGGTGAATCCCGCGGCCTGACCGATCGCGTCGATAGTGGCGCCGGCGAACCCCTCGGCGGCGAAAACTTTCGAGGCTGCATCCAGGATCCGGTCCCGTACCTCGCCCCGAGTGGGGCGGGTTCGCGTTGGCTTGACAGGCGACATGGACGAAAGCATACTCCTTGGTATCGAGTCGATACCTGACAGTATCGAAAGGTGGGTTGGGATGACGAGCTTTGATGTGGTGATCCGTGGCGGCACGGTGTTCGACGGAACCGGTGCGGTGCCGACCGTTGCCGACGTCGGAGTCCGTGATGGGCAAGTGGCCGCGATCGCTCCAGGTCTGCCCGGGGGAGCGCGCACCGTCGATGCTTCTGGCCAATGGGTGATGCCCGGCCTGATCGACGTGCACACGCACTACGACGCCGAAGTTCTGCTCAGCCCCGGACTCGGTGAGTCCGTCCGGCATGGGACCACCTCTGTGGTTCTCGGTAACTGCTCGCTGTCGACCATCTACAGCGACGCCGACGATTGCGCCGACATGTTCGCCCGCGTCGAGGCGCTGCCGTGGCAGATCGTCCACGACGCGATCAAGGAAAACAAAACCTGGAGTACGCCAGCTGAATACGTCAAGGCGCTGGATTCGTTGCCGCTCGGAGCGAACGTCGCGGCATTCATCGGGCACTCCGACATCCGCGCCTCGGTGCTGGGACTGGGCCGGTCGGTCGATTCCGGCTACCGCCCGACTCGCGCTGAAATCGACCGGATGCAGCAGATGCTCTCCGATGCCCTCGACGCCG
>Ga0302177_10000578_pt1 | contig 28113 bp, 30 predicted proteins | sample I_Palsa_E1_2_FD_198780 | JGI IMG/M metagenome (GOLD analysis project Ga0302177, IMG submission 198780) | Peat permafrost microbial communities from Stordalen Mire near Abisko, Sweden - I_Palsa_E1_2 | ecosystem: Environmental > Terrestrial > Soil > Palsa > Peat permafrost | place: Sweden... | reverse complement strand
GGGCACCTTTCGATCATGGCCACGGGACGGCTCATTTTCGGGATGGGGGCGGAATCGCTCAATGTGGCTGTGGTCACGGCGCTGGCGCGCTGGTTCAAGGGGAAGGAACTGAGCTTTGCCTTTGGATTGAACCTGACGGCATCGCGACTTGGAACTTTTGCGGCGCTCAACTCTCCGACCTGGGCGCGGGCGGCTTATGCGAACTGGCGAACTCCCTTTTTGATCGCTCTGGCCTTCGCGGCGCTCAGCCTGGTGGGCGTGATCGTTTATTGGTTCATGGAAGCGTGGGCCGAGAAGAACTACAGCCTGGGAGCGGTCTCGACAGATAAAGTGGTGTTCGCCGACCTGTGGAAGTTTGGCGTGAGTTACTGGCTGATCGTCTCGCTCTGCATTGTTTTCTATTCGGCCATCTTCCCTTTTCAGACTTTCGCGGTGAAGTTTTTCATGGAAGCGCATGGCACGTCGCGTGAATTCGGCGGGTTCCTGTCGAGCATGTTGACGTTGTTTGCGATGATTGCGACGCCTCTGTTTGGGCTGTGGGTGGATCGCGTCGGGAAACGAGCGCTTTTAATGATGTTCGGATCTCTACTGCTGATTCCCGTGTACCTGATGATGGCGTACACGCAGGTCAGCTTGTACGTGCCGATGGCGATGATGGGGGTGGCGTTTTCGCTGATTCCGGCCGTGATGTGGCCGTCGGTGGCTTACATCGTGGATCAATCGAAGCTGGGGACGGCGTACGGGTTGATGACCATGATCCAGAATATCGGGTTATTCGGACTTAATTTGCTGGTCGGCTGGGCCAACAACTATGGACATGCGGATGCCAGCAATCCTGCGGGATACCGCTTGGGGATGTGGATCTTCTCGATCCTGGGGATTCTTGGGGTGGTGTTCTCGTTTCTGCTGCGGCAACGGGAAATGGGACCGCATGGGCATGGGCTGGAGAGCATTACTACGGCTAAGAATGCGACTTAATATGTTACAAGACAGAAAACCCTTAGCACAGAGGGCGCAGAGGAACACACAGAGTTACACAGGGTAGCCCTTGGGCTACCGATTTTCGGAGGTTGCGACTCTTCGGCTGGGTTGGGGTTTGAAGTTTTTGGGTATTGGGGCGCATCCAAGCTTGCGAAGGTAAAGGCTTTCCGGCGGGTCTGGGGTGAGAATTGGAGTGGGCCGCACGCATCCTAAGATTGGTAGAAATACTCTGATATTCTGGAACCACAGCAGCCGTTACCATCGCGGCGAATGCCTGCAAGAGATACAACACAAACTACTTATGCCGCATCCGAGTGAGTGCGGCCGGAAAAGATAACTTGACCGAGCCACGACAGCAAGCGGGCGGAGAACTTAGCGAAGCCGACGCCATCGAACGGGCCAAGCATGGGGACGCGGAAGCGTTCCGGGTGCTCTATGACCGGCACAAGCGGCGGGTGTATTCGCTGTGCCTGCGAATGACGGCGAATACAGCCGAGGCGGAAGACCTGGCGCAGGAAGCGTTCTTGCAGCTCTACCGCAAGATTGCGACGTTTCGCGGGGAGTCGGCGTTTTCGACATGGTTGCACCGGCTTTCGGTCAACGTCGTGCTGATGCATTTGAGGAAGAAAAGTCTTCCCGTGGTTTCGCTGGAAGAGACCACGCAGGGTACCGAGGAAGATTCTCCGAAGAAGGATTTCGGGGCGGACGATGTGGCGTTGACCGGATCCATTGACCGGATGCAGTTGCAGAGAGCTGTGAATGATCTTCCACCTGGCTACCGGATGATCTTTGTTCTTCACGACGTGGAAGGTTACGAGCATAATGAAATCGCAACGCTGGTGGGATGCTCGATCGGCAACAGCAAGTCTCAGTTACACAAGGCGCGCATGAAATTGCGCGACCTGCTCAAGATGGATAGAGCCGAAAAGGCCGGGAAGTCTCGAGCGGGCTAGTCCGGCAAGTTGGACTGGCGGGTCGCGCCAGAAACGACAGTAATCCTAGCAGGGGCGCAACCGCTGCGGTGGAGCGTGAGGGCCGCAGTAGACTTGGGGAGAGGTTGGTATGAATTGCGTTGAGCTGCAGCAGAGCCTGGCGGAGATGGCAGACGGCAGCAGTGAGGAACAGAGCGCCCATCTAAGGGCGTGCCCAGCATGCTCAGCGCTGGTGGAAGAATTGCACGTGATCGTCATGACGGCGAACCAACTGCAAGGAGACGCTGAACCCAGCCCGAGAGTGTGGAATTCCATTGAAATTGCGTTGCGGCAAGAAGGGCTGATCCGGCCGCAGCGCGCCAGCAGGCTGCTTGTGCCATCGTTCAGCGTGAGATGGGGACGGGCGCGATGGCTGGTGCCCGCGGCGGCGATGTTATTGCTGGCCTTGGGGCTCTACGTGCGGCAGGGGTCAGTGCCTAATCAGTTGGTGCAACAGGCCTTCGTGGTTGCGCCGGTGGCAAATGCCTCGGGTTTGGACGACGCGGACTTGATACAGGAAGTTGCGGCCGACGCTCCGGCAATGAAGACGCAATATGAAGAGAACCTGCGCCAGGTCAATCAATCCATTCGGGAGTCGCAGAGCGCGGTCGACGAGAGCCCAAACGACGCGGACGCCCGGCGCTCGCTGATGGATGCGTATCAGCAGAAGTCGATGCTTTTTGAGATGGCAATGGACCGTTCTCTGCCATAATGGTGGAACTTTTGAGCGGGGTTTGAGGGGCGACAGGATCGGCAAGCTTGGGGGAGTCGCACATGTTAAGCAAGCGCGCGGCAAAGCTGGTTACGATGGGCGTGATTGTGGCGGGCGCTCTGGTCGCCGAGAGCAAGAAGGAATACCACTTCACGGTGGGTCCGCGAGCGGGCGTTTCGGTGATGAATCCGTATGGATCGATTTCCGTGAAACCTTCGCTGAACAATACTGTGACCATTAACGCCGTATTGCACTCCGACAGGGTCGAGGTCGACAACAGTCAGACCGGCAACCGCGTGGACATTCAATCGCACCTGCTGGCCGGCGCCGACGCCGAATCGGGGCGCGTGGATTATGAGGTTCTGGTCCCGGCGGACGCCAGCGTGACGCTGCATTCCAGCACAGGGTCGCTGCGCGCCGAGAAACTGCACGGGGACGTGAGCCTGGAAGGTCCCGGCGCCGCCGTGGATGTTCGCGACATATCAGACGCGCACGTGCACGTGAAGACGATGAACGGCGCGGTGAATTTGGACAACATTCAAAACGGCCACGTCGAGGTTGACTCGCTGAGCGGAGATGTCACGCTGCGGAGCGTAACCGGCCCACTGGTGCAAGTGGTTTCGACGAGCGGCAAAATCAACTACATTGGCGACTTCGGCAACAGCGGCGAATACCGGCTGACCAGCCACAGCGGCGATATCGAAGCCACTATCCCCGAGTGGACCTCCGCCGACGTGAGCGCGCGTTCGGTACGCGGAGAAGTGAGCGACGATATTCCGCTCCAACCAAAAACTCACACGTGGTTTCCGATCGATAAGGGACGTACCTTTGCGGGTACCATGGGCAGAGTGGCCGTGTCCTCCACGGTGGTGCTGCGGACGTTCAGTGGTAAAATCCACCTCAGAAAACGCTCCGAAAAACAATAAAGAAAACGAAGAGAAAACCGGATCGGCACCAACGGTCTGCCAAAGGCCCGCTTAAAGCGCCGGGGGAGGGTGCGCTTGGCCACAAGGGTGCGGCAGATCGCCAGGGAGGGACGCGGGCCGTAATCCTGATCGGATTCATGGGCGCCGGGAAAAGCAGTGTGGGCCGAGCGCTGGGAGAGCTGCTGGGCTGGGAGTTTGAGGATCTTGACGAGCGCATTGAGCACAGTGAAGGGCGCAGCGTGCCGGAGATCTTTCGCGACGCCGGCGAGTCTGGGTTTCGTCAGGCGGAACATGCAGCTTTGACGGAGTTGTTGAGGGAGTTGCGCGCCGGGGCGGAGAGAGTAGTAGCCCTAGGGGGTGGAGCTTTTGCGGAAGAACGCAACGCTGCGCTGATTGAAGCCGCCGGCATTCCTACGGTCTTCCTGGATGCGGAGGCGGAGGAATTATGGCAACGTTGCCAACTGCAAGCCTCGCAGCAACGAATCGAGCGCCCGCTGCTCGATAGTTTGGGAGGTTTTCGGGGGCTTTACGGGGCCCGGCGGCCGCATTACTTGAAGGCGACGTTTCGGCAGCAGACCAGCGGCAAGAGCGTAGAAGAGATTGCGGTCGAGGTGGTTCGAACCTTAAGCCTCGATCGAAGGCGCTGAAGGCGAGGAGAAAAACGGTGACTTTGATGGCGCGTATGAGTTGGGGAGTGGCGGCCGTTTTAGCGTGCGCGGCTGTGTTGTCTGCCGGCGATAAAAAGGACAAGGTGAAGCCGGCGGGCCCGCAAATGGTCGATTCCGGCGCTTTCGGAGTTCTGGTCAAAGGCCAGCGTGTGGTTACCGAGACTTTCAGCGTGCAGCAGGAAAACGGCATCAGCACGGTTAAGTCGCACCTGCAGGAAGCCGGTTCGGCGGCGGCGGGCCAAACATCGGAGCTGCGGATGACCGGCACCGGGGAACTGGTTCATTATGAGTGGAACGATGGCAACGGTTCCCTGACAGTCATGCCCAACGATGAATTCCTGCTCGAAAAGATCACCACCTCAGCATCCTCCAAGCCCGCCGAGCAGCCGTTTCTCATGCCGAGCACGTCGGCGATTCTCGACAACAACTTTTTTGTGCAGCGCGAGGTGCTGGCATGGCGATATCTCGCGACCAACTGTCAGACGGAGGGCGGCACTCTGAAGTGCCAGCAGGCGCCGGCGGAATTCGGCGTGCTGGTGCCGCAAGACCGCACTTCGATGCGGGTCCGCATGGAACTGGTGGGGAAGGAGAAGGTTACAATCCGGGGAACGGAGCGGGAACTGTGGCGGCTGAACCTGTTGGGCGAATCGTTCTCCTGGGCCCTTTGGCTGGACGATAAAGATCAGTTCAAGCTAATGCGTGTGGTGATTAAGGACGATAATACGGAGGTAGTGCGCGATTAGCGCTCGTGCAATCGCAGCCTGGAATTGAATCGGTGTTGGTCTTGGGCCTTGGTGTGAGGTAACGGTTTGCTGCTGGCAGATGGACGGACGGCGCGGGTTCTGATGACGGTGCTGCTGTTTGCACTGGGGCTCGGGTTTTTGTACGTGGCGCGGCAGACGTTGATCGCATTCCTTTTCGCGATTTTCTTCGCCTACCTGATGAGCCCTTTAGTGTCGCATCTGGAAAAGTTTTTGCGTGGGCGCGGGCGCGCCATTGCGGTGATTTATGTACTGCTGGTGGGACTGGTCGTTGTGTTTTTCATATCCATGGGGCCGCGGATCGGCCGCGAAAGCGCGCGTTTGGGCCAATCGCTGCCCGCTCTGGCGCAATTGAGTTCCGGGCAGATCGCGGAACAATTGGGACAGGACCATGGTTGGAACCGCAAGGCGGTCGATATGCTCCGGGATTACCTCGCCAGCCATGGCGACGAAATCGCACAAGTGGCACAAAACGTGGGGCTGCGCGTGGCGCAAGTGGCAAAGCAGGCATGGCTGCTGGTGATTGTCCCACTCTTGTCGATCTTTTTTCTGAAAGATGGCCGGGCCTTCAGCGAAATTCTGCTGGAGTTGGTGCGGTCGCGGCCGCAGCGCGAACTCCTGCAAGGCGTCCTGAGCGACTTGAACGAGATGCTGGCGCATTTCATTCGGGCGCAACTCAGCCTGGCCGCGCTTACGCTCCTGATATATTCGGCGGTTCTCGCCATGATGCGCATGCCGTATGCACTTGTGCTGGGCACGATGGGCGGCTTGCTCGAATTTGTCCCCGTAGTGGGACCGTTGGTGGCCGGAGTGACGATCATCGGGGTGGCATTGTTGATGGGGTACCCGCACTGGCTGGCACTGATCATTTTTATCGGCGTCTGGCGGCTGATTCAGGATTACGTTAACTCGCCACGCATCATGGGCCAAAGCCTGGAGTTGCATCCCCTCGCCGCCATCTTCGGAGTAATGGCGGGAGGCGAGGTTGCGGGCATTCTCGGCATTTTTCTTTCGATCCCAATCATGGCCAGCTTGCGCATTGTCTTCCGGCGCTGGCGGCTGTACGCGGAAAAGAGAAAGTTCGGGCCGCTGGATGAGTACGTGCTAAATACGGGGAGTGTGCGGCCGAAGTAGGTAGGTCCCGGCGGTTTGGACTACTTCAATGAGAGCGCGGGCACGCCGGCGCGGCACGGGAGCAAAAGGCGTCTGGCAAATAAAAAGAGCTTGGTCAGATTTTTTGGCCAAACGAGGAAACCGCGGCCACCTTCTCGATCACGGAATTGTAGTCAGCTTTGGAAATGCGCAGACTGGTCCCGTGCCGTTTCAGAAGCGCCAGTTGATCATCCACGTAGTCTTTGACTGCTTTGATGTCGGGTTGCGCCTCGATCGCCTTTGCCTTGCGGGTCGCTTCCTTTCTCTTCTTGGCGGCAGTGGATTTTTTCATTTTCTCCTCTTGCACTCAAAAATTGCCTGATCGACGATGTAGTGTACAAATAAACGCCTATACTTCTCGTCCGTCGCAGCATTTTCAACCTGGTGCTTTCGCAGATCGGGATCATGGTCCAGAACCGGGGAGAGAACCTTCGACACATCATCCGGCCTCGGCTCATTTCCCGCGGTGATATTGCCCTTAGCATAAGTGTATGCTTTTTCAGCACTGGAAATCCACTTGGCATTGTATTTCTTATTCTGGAAGAGCTTGTCAAAGTCCTTGGATTTGAGGTCCGCTTCCTTGGATTGACTCATGGCCATGGGCCGACTCCTCTATAGGTAAAAGAGAAATGCAACGACTCCGTAAACCGCCGTCGCCCCCATCGCAACGTAGAAAGAACATTGAATCCGAAGCAACAAAGTAGACGACGTAGGGTGCACCATCCATCCAAGACAAAATACAGCGCACAACAGGGATAGCAGAAATGGAAGCATTCCTATTTTCGCAACGAGCTTATGTTTATTACGTGTGGCAGCCAGGGTAATCGTCTCGGCGTGCGAATAGATGAACCCGACAAAAACCAACAGCGGTCCTGCGAGGCTCACTGTGGCACCAAAAATAGCGGAGACAATTTCTTTCGATTCCATTGCTCCCCAACTCTACAACCCCACTCAGCTGCGAACAATTCGAGATTATCGATAATTGCGTGATTTTGTCTTATGAGTGCCGGAACGTCAAGGCTAAAATTGATATAGGCAGGCCTAAGCTTGGCGGAAAGTTCCCTACAACCAATCTCTCGGACGACTAACTTGCGACCGCTCCCGCTCCGGCAGCGTTTTCTGCCTTTACATTGTGCAGAAACTCGGCGGCGGGCCTCGGGCAAGACCGTGTTGATGACCACGCCCGAGCCCGATTCGAAGCCGGCCATGCGCGTGAGGCGCGGAATCACGCTGACATACCAGTGAAAGTGCCGCGCGCTGGCATAGTCTGTCGGCATATCGATCCCTCAGCGTGTTCTAGCGGCGAAAAAAGGGAGCACTGTAGTAACAGCAGATCTTTCGGGGGCGGCTCAAAAGTGGCTGACTTTCCGGCATTTTGCGGGGTTTGAGCCGGTGTGGGACCATGGGTCCGTGTCTTCTTCGCAAATTAGTCGCAAGCACCGCCTGTTGTAGAATCCAAGGTATCCTGATTATGAGCCGAAAATTATGAGCAGCAAGATTCCTATCGGCATCCTGGGCGCGACGGGAGTGGTCGGGCAGCGGTTTATCCAGATGCTGGAACGGCATCCGTGGTTCGAAGCGACCTGGCTGGCAGCGTCCGACCGCTCCGAAGGCAAGACCTATGCCGAAGCGGCGCGCTGGCGGCTGAAGACGCCGGTTCCGGCAAACATAGCCGCGATGAAAGTCTCTCCGGCCACGCCGGAGGGGGCGCCGAAGATTATTTTCGCCGCGCTCGACGCCTCGATTGCCGCCGAGATGGAACCGCGATTTGCCGACACCGGTTGTTTCGTGGTTTCGAATTCCAGCGCGCTGCGCATGCAATCCGATGTGCCGCTCGTGATCCCCGAGGTAAATGCCGGGCACATCAAACTGATTGACGCGCAGGCGTGGCGGAAAAAGTCCGGCGGCTACGTCGTGACCAATCCCAATTGCTCAGCCATTGGGCTGGTGCTGGCGTTGGCGCCGCTGCAGCGGCGCTTCGGCCTGGAAGCTGTGATGGTGGTGACCATGCAGGCGGTCAGCGGCGCGGGTTATCCGGGCGTGGCTTCGCTCGACATTCTGGGCAACGTGATTCCTTATGTCCGAAATGAAGAAGAAAAGATGGAGGAGGAAACGCGCAAGCTGCTGGGACAATTGAATGGAATAAAAGTCATACCGGCGGCGTTTGCCATGAGCGCGCAGTGCAACCGCGTCGCGGTCGAGGACGGGCACACGGAATCGGTTTCGGTGCGCCTGAAAACCAAAGCCCAACCGGAGGAAATTATCGCAGCATGGAACAGCTACCGCGCCGAGCCGCAGGAATTGAAGCTGCCCAGCGCGCCCGAGCGGCCGGTGGTGTATCTGGAGGCGAATGATCGTCCGCAGCCGCGCTTTGACATTGATCTGGGAGCAGGCATGACCACATCGGTGGGCCGATTGCGGCCATGTGGCGTGCTGGACTGGAAGTTCACCGTGCTTTCGCACAACACCATCCGCGGCGCCGCCGGCGCGGCGGTGCTGAATGCGGAACTGCTCAAGGCCAAGGGCTACCTCGATTGAAACCTCAGCCGCACCCCCGTAATTTTGCAAGCGAGTCACGCCGATGATCGTGATGAAATTCGGCGGCACTTCGGTGGAAGACGCCCGGGCCATCGAACGGGTCGCGGCGATCGTCAAAGACCGGCTGCCGCGCAGACCACTGGTGGTGGTCAGCGCCATGGCCAGGGTTACCGATACGCTGCTTACCATGGCGCGCGCGGCGGGGGCCGGCGAACGCAAAACCGCGCTCAAACTCTGCCGGTCCCTTCAGGAACGCCATTACAACACCGCCAGCGAGTTGCTGGGAACCGCGCTGTTTACCGACTTCCACTCGGAACTGGGAAGCGACTTCGAGGGTCTCGATGAGCTGCTGCGCGGCATTTCGGCAGTTGGTGAGTTAACCCCACGAACCACCGATCATGTCGCCGCTTTCGGAGAGATGCTTTCCAGCAAGATTGTGGCGGCGGCGTTTTCGGCCCACGGCCTGAATGCCGTGCACATCGACGCGCGGGATGTTCTGGTCACCGATAACAACTACATGGAAGCGGTGCCCCAGCAGGAAGAAACCAACGAGCGGCTGCACACGAAAGTGAAGCCGCTGCTCGATGCCGGCCAGGTTCCGGTGATGGGTGGGTTCATTGGGGCAAACCGCGCGGGCGTGACCACCACCATCGGCAGAGGCGGCTCCGACTATTCCGCCGCGATTGTGGGCGCAGGGCTCGGCGCCGAGCGCATTGAAATCTGGACGGATGTCGACGGCATTCTGACCACCGATCCGCGGATTTGCCCGGAGGCCCGTCGAATCAAGGTGATCAGCTTCGACGAAGCGGCGGAATTGGCTTACTTCGGGGCCAAGGTGCTGCATCCGGCGACGGTATTGCCGGCAATCCAGAAAAATATTCCGGTCTACGTGCTGAACTCGCTCAATCCGTCATGCGAGGGAACGAAAATTATCACCCGTGCGCCGCAGGGAAAAAACATTTTCAAGGCAATTGCGGTGAAGAAGCGCATTACCATCGTTGACGTGGCCGCGCCACGCATGTTGCTGGCTCACGGATTCCTGCGTGCCATTTTCGAGGCCTTCGACCGGCACAAAGTCGCTGTCGACGTAGTCTCGACCTCCGAGGTGAGCGTTTCGCTTACAGTAGATTCGAACTATGCCATCCCAGCGCTGGCCGCCGATTTGGCCAAGCTGGCTGATGTGAAATATGAGGGGCGCAAAGCCATCGTATGCCTTGTGGGCGAGAGCTTGCGCGATAAGCCGGGCGTGGCCGCTCTGGTGTTTGGCGAGTTGGCGGACAAGAAAATTCGCATGATTTCGCAGGGCGCGTCGGAGATTAATCTGACCTTTGTGATAGAAGAAGACGAAGTGCCGGACGTAATCCAGCGCCTGCACAGCACGTTTTTTGCGGACCTGGATCCGGAAGTGTACGCATAATATTGAAGAGAGAGAGAGTTAACGGCCTTTTAACCGCAAAGATCGCAAAGTTGACGCGAAGATCACTAAGGAAGTTCTTTGCGCCCTTTGCGGCCTTTTCTTAGCGACCGTTGCGGTTAAAATGTTTTGAATTCATGAACCTACTTCTACTCGGGCGCGGAAAGACCGGATCGCTGGTAGCAGAAGTGGCGCGCCAGCGTGGACACGACGTTCGTGTCGAAGGCGCGGCGGAGAATGGCGGCGGGGCCGCTCTCACGGTGGAGAGGCTGCACGGCATCGACGTAGTCATCGATTTCACCGCGCCTTCCTGCGTCGTCGCCCACATCGAGGCCTGCGTCAGCGCGGGCAAGAATATGGTAGTTGGCACGACTGGCTGGTACGACGAAATAGAGCGCGTTCGGCGGCTGGTCGAGGAACACGGCGCTGGATTCGTCTACGCCGCCAACTTCTCCGTCGGAGTCAATCTATTTCTCGATGTCACCCGTGCCGCCGCAGCAGCCCTGCGCCACGATTATTCCGGCCAGATCTTCGAGCGCCATCACGTTCACAAAAAGGATGCGCCGTCGGGCACGGCCATCGCCATCCAACGCGTAGTACGGGAAGCCAGCGGCAAGAAACAAGATCTCGAAATCACGTCTTTTCGCGAAGGCGATGTCGTGGGCATGCATGAGGTCGTGCTCGAGTCCGCGGCTGACAGGATTTACCTCTGCCACGACGCCAAGTCCCGTCAGGGCTTCGCCGATGGCGCGGTGCGCGCGGCGGAGTGGCTGGCTGGCAAGAAGGGCTTCTACGAGTTTAAGGATGTGTGGCGGGAGTTGTAGGTGTTTGGATGAGCTTTGTTGGAACCTTCCTTCCTGTTCGATTGTCTGACTAGATAAGCGCACTTCTCTCGGCGCGAACCGTTAGCTGTTGAGGATCGGATTTGGAGCGTCTTAAGCCACGCTTTTCCTCGTTGCCGTCGTTCGGCCTCCTTTGCAGCTCGACGGCTGTATTCAGCGCTTTCTCCATCGGGTTGATACTTCTTCTGCAATTTCCTTCTTCGCGGGGAATCGAAGTTCATCTCGCCCGAACCCTTCCGAGCCTGCCTTTGGCCGAGCCGCTAGTCGTCCGAATAGGGTTTCCCGGACGCGGTCTGCAGCCGAATCTGCATCTGAATTCGCAGCGTGTCACGTGGGAGAGGTCAGGCAGCGCGTTGCAGGAATCGCTTAAGCTCCGTCGGGACTGGGTGGTCTATGTCGAGGCCGACCCTGACGTTGACTGGCAACACGTCGCGGACGTAACAGATATCATTCGGGACGCCCACGCGACGGTTGTCCTGACAACGCCGAGTAGTGGTGTACGGTAGTTCGAATTGGTTTTCACTTGAGCCGGGTTTTCCATCTCTCCCTATTCGCGCTATCTTATTACCATGCAACTTCGTGGCTGTGGCACCGCGCTGGTAACACCTTTTCAGCAGGATGGCTCCATCGATGACGCTGCCTTGCGCAGCCTGGTGGCGTGGCAGGTGGAGTCGGGTATAGATTTTCTCGTCCCCTGCGGGACCACCGGCGAGACGCCCACACTCACGCACGACGAATGGCTGCACGTGATCGACACCACCATCGAGGTCACAGCCGGACGCGTGCCGATCATGGCGGGCGCAACGTCCAACTCCACGCACGATGCCGTTGAGAAGGCGAAGGAAGTCGCCGCGCGGGCTGGAGTGGACGCTATTCTCACGGCTTCTCCCTACTACAACAAGCCCACGCAAGAGGGCCAGTACCGGCACTTCAAAGCCATCGCTGAGGCCGTAGGTGACAAGCCGATCGTTCTTTACAACGTGCCCGGCCGCACCGGTGCGAACCTCGAACCAGCTACTCTGGCGCGCCTGGCGGAGATTCCGAATATTGTGGGCGTGAAGGAAGCCAGCGGCAACATGACGCAGATCGCCGAGGCCATCAACGTAGTGCCCGAGACGTTTCTGGTTTTTTCAGGAGACGACGCGGTTACGCTGCCGGTGATCGCGCTGGGAGGCGTGGGCGTCGTCTCGGTGGCGTCGAATGAGATTCCTCACGAGATGGCAAGCATGTCGCGCGCTGCGCTCAACAATGACTGGACCACCGCGCGCAGCATTCATCGCAAATATCTGCCCCTGATGCAGGCGAACTTTATCGAATCCAGCCCGCTGCCGGTGAAGGCGGTGCTCGCAATGATGGGGAAGATCGAAGAGAACTACCGCCTGCCGCTTTTGCCCATGCGCCGCGATACGCGATCGAAGCTGCAGAAAATCGTGATGGAGGTTGGACTCATCGCGAAGCCGGCGGCGCCCGCGCCGGAAGCGGCGGAATTCTATATTTATGAAAACTGGTCGGCCGGCCCGCATAAAATCGTGCTGCATCGTGGATCGTGCGGACAATGCAACCAGGGCAAAGGCCGTCCGGCGGGGCATGACGCCAACCACGCCCGCTGGCACGGACCGTATGCAACGCTCGTCCAGGGCCGCGAAGTCGCGCATGGCATGACCGGCGTGCTGATTCGCAGCGAGTGCAAGTGCGTTTGAAGGCAGAAGTAAGAAGTGAGAATGCAGAAGTTAAGTAAGAAAGCGTGAGTTTAGGGTTCTTACTTCTGACTTCTAACTTTTGACTTCCGCATTTCCTTTATACTTTCCTCGCATGCAATCCCTAAAAGCTTCTATCGAACGTCTCGCCGCGCAGGGCGAAGTCGAGCACGATCCCGAGGCGCGATCGGCTTTTCTTGAATTTCGCGACGCACTCACCCAAGGCAAGATTCGCGCCGCCGAAAAGACCGATGGACGCTGGGTGGTCAACACCTGGGTAAAACATGGTATCTTGCTTGGCTTCCGGCTCGGCGAACTGGTTGAGACCGGTGGTGCTGGACTTACGTTCGTAGACAAAGACACCTTCCCGGCTCGCCAGTTTTCTCTGGCCGACCGCGTGCGCATCGTTCCCGGTGGATCGTCAGTGCGCCTGGGAGCGTATGTTGCGCCGTCGGTGATCTGCATGCCTCCGATGTTTATCAACGTGGGCGCTTACGTGGACGAAGGTACGATGGTCGATTCCCACGCGCTCGTGGGCTCGTGTGCGCAGATAGGCAAGCGCGTGCATCTGAGCGCTGGGGCGCAGATCGGCGGCGTGCTTGAGCCGGTGAATGCTGCGCCCGTGATCATTGAAGACGACGTGCTGGTCGGTGGCAACTGTGGAGTTTATGAAGGCACGCTCGTGCGTGCGCGGGCGGTGCTGGGTGCGGGAACGATTTTAACGCGATCGACGCCGCTCTACGACCTGGTGCGTGGCGAAGTTTACCGCGCGACTTTGGAGGCGCCGCTCGAAGTTCCGGAAGGCGCTGTTGTTGTGCCGGGATCGCGCGCGGTGAAGAAGGGCGCAGCGGCCGAGTCTGGTATTTCTTTGTACACACCGGTGATCGTGAAATACCGAGACGAGAAGACCGACCGTGGGATCGAGTTGGAGGACTGGCTGCGATGATTCGTCAACGCTGCGTCTAGCCAACGGTGACCGCCAACTTCCACGCGTCGAGAGCAATATGGATTCGATCTAGTTTCTGCACCACTGCATCCGCTTCGCTTAGCGCTGACGCAGGATACGTGCTGGTCAATCCAATCACTTTCATCCCACCCGCGTGCGCAGCCCGGATTCCGGCGGGTGCGTCTTCAATCACCAAACACTCCGCCGGGTTTACGCCCAACAATTCCGATCCCTTCAAGTACGGCTCGGGATTCGGCTTTCCGTTGGTCACGTCGTCCGCAGCGACCATTACCGACGGAACCGGTATTCCGGCGAGTTGCAGCCGCGCACTTGCCAGATGGCGGGTTCCGGAGGTAACCACGCACCAGAGGCCGTCAGGAATTGTGCGCACCAATTCGACAGCACCGGGCATAACGGCGACGCCGTCACGATCAGCCGCCTCGCGGCTTTCAAGTTTTCGCGCCTCGGCCGCGGCGTCCAAGTGAGGTGCGACGGCGCGAATCACTTCGATGGCTCGAACCCCGTGGCCGACTGTCATCACTCGGTCCCCGTCAATTCCCTGCTCGCGTGCCCAAGCGCGCCACTGGCGCTCCACCGAGCGTGTGGAATCGACCAGAACGCCGTCGAGATCGAAGAGAATGGCGGCACAGCGAAAGACGGTCATTCTTTTTTTTACCACAGAGGCCTCCGCAGCCACGCGCGGGCATGTTGCAAAGCGCGAGAGTGAGGATGGCGCAGAGAACTGCGCGCGCTGCTAGAGAGTCGAGGCCGGCAGAACTGGTTGGGTTTGTGCCACTGTCGAGTCCTGGGCGCGCTGGCGAAGATCCAAGTGCCGCCGGCGAAAGTGCGCCTTCGCACGTTCCCCCCAGGCGCGCACGAACCAGTAATTCAAGACAGCGCCGATGGCGGAACTGGTGAGCGGAATCAGACGCCCGGCCCATTTTTCGACAACTTCGGCGCTGGCACGGGCGGCGATCCGCTGGATCACGCGCGGCACGAACTTGTTCACAACTTCTTTCTCCAGCAACTCGCGACTGATGTCGACTCCCGCCGCGCTTGCGGCGGCAATCCAGAGTTCGGCGATTTCATTGTCGGTATTGAACTGAAAGCCGTACACCAGGCTCAACTTCTGGATGGTGCGCATGGTGATGGCCGAAAGTATGCCAAGATCGGGGAAGATGGTAATCAGCCCTCCGAGGCCAAAACCGGCTCCTTCAACTGCCGCAAGCTTCATGCCGCTGCGTATGATTTCGTCGGCCACTACATCGAGCTCGCGCATCTCCAGCGAATACACTCCGTGATAACCGCTGATGGGCATCCGGTAGGCGGTGCGCAGTTGCACCAGAAACCTTTCGGGATTGACCTGCACTGTGGAGTAGGCGCGCGTAAGCCCCTTCACCAGAGTCTTCTCGACGCCCCGTCGCAGCCACGATTTGGACTCATCACCCGACATTCATCTAACCTTAACTCAGCACGACGAAGAATGCCATCGGGCGGGCTGCCAGTCTCTTCCCGCGCCGGTCGCGGCTCATCACGTTCGTTGCATGTGCTAGCATTACTGTTACTCCAAATATCGAATGCCAACCGGAAAACTGCAGATTATCCCATTGGGCGGGCTCGGCGAGTTCGGCATGAACTGCATGGCCGTGCGCTGGGGCGACGACATTATCGTGATCGACGCGGGCCTTATGTTCCCCGAGGCGGAATTGCTCGGCGTCGATATCGTGGTCCCCGACATTTCCTATCTCATCGAGAACCGCCAGCGGATTCGCGGCATCATCCTCACCCACGGCCACGAAGATCACATCGGCGCTCTGCCGTGGTTTCTCTCCGAGCTTAAAGTGCCGGTGTGGGGCACCGAGTTCACGCTGGCTTATGTGGAAGACAAGCTCGACGAGCACGGATTGCTAGAAGACGCGGACCTCCGCGAGATGCATGCTGGCGAGCGATTCAAGGCTGGGATCTTCACCATTCATCCCATTCGCGTGACGCATAGTCTGGTCGATTGCGTCGCGCTGGCAATTCACACTCCGCTCGGCGTCATCATTCATACCGGAGACTTCAAGGTCGATCCCACGCCAACCGACAACCATCTTTTCGATCTGCACGCTTTCGCCGAATACGGCAAACAGGGCGTGCTGGCGCTGTTTCAGGATTCGACCAACGTCGAGCGCAAGGGATACACGCCGAGTGAACGCGCCGTGCGGCGCAAGTTTGACGAAGTTTTCGCCCACACGCAGCGGCGGCTGTTCATCTCGTGCTTCTCTTCTTCGATTCATCGTATCCGTTTGGCGGTGGAACTGGCTCACCAGCACGGACGCAAGGTGGCCTTCATTGGCCGCTCCATGAACAACTCCGCCGAAATCGCCGAAGATCTGGGCTACCTGGAGATTCCCGACGGTCTCGTGATCAATCCCGGCGATATGAAGAACTTCCCGCCGGAAAAAGTCTGCGTGATGATCAGCGGAACCCAGGGCGAGCCTATGTCGGCGCTGTCGCGTGCGGCGGTCGACAATCATAAGCACGCCCGCATCGAGAAGGGCGACACGGTCGTGCTCTCGTCGCGCATCATCCCCGGCAACGAGAAAACGATCTACCGCATGATCGATCATCTGTTCCGCCGCGAGGCGCATGTGATTTACGAGGACGGCACCTCGCCTCCCATTCACGTCAGCGGCCACGGCAGCCAGGACGAACTGAAGCTGATCATCAACCTGGTGAGGCCGAAATACTTCACCCCCATCCACGGCGAGTACCGGCAACTGAAGCTGCATGCGGAAATGGCTGGCGCCATGCACAGCTCGGTGGGAAAAGTGATGCTTATCGAGAGCGGAGACATTCTCGAGTTCGACGAACACAACGCACGCAAGGCTGGGAAAGTGAACGTGGGCCGCGTCTGCATCGATTCCGGCTCGCGCACGGACGTGGTTGAGGATTTGATTATTAAAGACCGCCGCCACCTGAGCGAAGACGGCATCGTGCTGCCCATCATCGCCATCAATAAACTTACGGGCCGCGTGGAAACCACTCCGGAGATCGTTACGCGTGGTTTCAATCCCGGCGAGGACGGCTTGCTCGACGGAGCCAAACGCATCGTCGAAGACACGTTGGCGCACTCCAGCGAAGAAGAAAAAGCCGACTACGGCGTGATCAAAGAAAAAATCCGCGCCGATTTGAAGCGCTACATTTCCCGGCAGACGCAGAAGCGGCCGCTGATTATGCCGGTGATATTGGAAATCTGAGCTATGTGGCGCTGTCCGCTTGACAGCGCGATTTGTAGAAATTAGGTTGAGAACAGATTCCACGCAACTCCAAGGAGAAATCTTCCAATGACCGGGATTCAGTTCATCACCGACGCAGCGGGCCAAAAGACGGCGGTCGTAATCGACCTCAAGAAGCACAAGGCCCTGTGGGAGGATTTTCAGGACGTATTGGTTTCCCGGTCGCGGCGGCATGAAAAACGCATCCCGCTGGTCAGGGTGAAGGCGGACCTCATCAAGAGTGGAAAGCTCCGTGCCTAGCTACCGAGTCGATTTGACGTCAAGCGCGACGAAAGAATTGAACAAACTGCCCGGCCAATTGATCGCACGCGTCGTTCCGCGCTTGGAAAATCTCGCCTTCAATCCTCGTCCGACAGGCTGCAAGAAAATGCAAGGGGGCGATCGCGAGTGGCGCATTCGCATAGGCGACTACCGCGGAACAACAGGACAGTGTCGTCCGGACCACGCAGCTTTTCGTGCTCACTTCGCAGGACGGCTAGCTCATTTTTGAACTCCTGCCAAGAGTTGCGGTTTCGTTCTTCCATTTCCTTCTACTCCAGCGGGTTTTTCCACCGCAGCCCGGGAAAACGCGAAAAATCGCGATCCGCCGTATAAAGCACGCCTCCATACTCAATGGTCAGCGCGGCGACTTCAGCGTCGCTCACCAGAGGCCCCGACGCTTGCCCTTCCACCACCATCCGGCGGAGAATCGGCCAGTGGTCGTCGCCCGGTACCAGCATCCGGACATTGGGCTGCTTCAGCCAGTCCTCGATTTCATGCACCGCCTCGGCCACGGGGCGCCATCCCGCCAGACGGGAGTTGGTGCCGATGCGAAGAAATGCCGCAATCGTCTGCCACGGCAGGCCCACGGGCTCAGTCCCGGAAAACAGCTCCTCTACACAGGCCCGCGCCTTCCCATGCTGCGGCGAAGTTCCCCCATAGGCGTAAAGCAGTATGTTTGCGTCGAGAACTATCACCGATGGTAAGGACCTTCCAGAGCTTCAATCAGTTCTTCGACGTTATCGAAATCAAGTCCCGGAGGAGGACGCAGATTCCACGGTTTGACCACGAAGGGTTTTCGTGCCGGTTGCTTCGCCGCCGTCAGCCCCAGTCTCAGAAACCGATTCACCACCCGCTTGAACGGTTCCCCAGACTTGCGGGCCTCCTTATTCAGCAGGGCGGCGACATCATCGTCGAGAGTAAGAGTTGTTCTCACATCTTGATGTTAACATAAATAACATCATGATGTCAAATCCCGTTGAGCGGGGCTAGTGTCAGGCCATTACCCGAGCAGCCTTAGGAGCAACACGATAAGCGATAATGAACCTGAACCTCATGGTTACTCTCTCCGACATCCAATCCGCCCGCTCCCGTCTTCACGGCATCACCGTCCATACGGCGCTGATCGAATTCAAACTCCGTGCCGAGGATCCGCGGCGCCTCTTTCTCAAGCCCGAAAACCAGCAACCCATCGGCGCCTTCAAGCTGCGCGGAGCCTACAACAAGATCGCTTCACTCTCCGCGGAAGACCGCAAGCGCGGCGTGATCACCTATTCCAGCGGCAATCATGCGCAGGGCGTGGCCTATGCGGCGCGCGCGCTGGGTGTGAAGTCCGTCATCGTAATGCCGGACAACGCTCCGGCGATCAAGCGCGAGGCCACGGCGGCTCTGGGCGCGGAGATCGTCTTTGTCGGCCCGAGTAGCGCCGAGCGCCAGCTCAAGGCCGAAGAACTCGCCGCCGAGCGCGGCTACGTGATTGTCCCTCCCTACAACGATGAGCAGATCATCGCCGGCCAGGGCACGATCGGATTGGAAATTCTCGAAGACTTGCCGGAAGTCGAAACGGTTTTCGCGCCGGTCGGCGGCGGAGGCATGATCAGCGGCGTCGCCACGGCACTCAAGTTGAGCAAGCCCTCGGTTAAGGTGATCGGTGTGGAACCGGAACTCGCCGGCGATGCGCAGGCCAGCCTGCGCGCCGGAAAGATCGTGCAGTTCCCTGCTGGAGACGTTTCACGCACCATGGCCGACGGCCTGCGAACGCAAAGCATCGGGCCCATCAACTTCGAGCACATCCGCCGCTACGTGGATGACATTGTCACGGTTACCGAAGCTGAGATTCGCGAGGCGGTCCGGCTGCTGGCGGCGAATCCCGCGACCGTCGCCGAACCCAGCGGGGCCGTCTCTGTAGCGGGCTTCCTGTTTCGCCGCGAGCAACTCCCGAAGACGAAACTGAACGTCGCTATCATCAGCGGCGGCAACATCGACCCCAACATGCTGGAAGAATTCCGCCGCGGCTAGGCCCCACCGGATTCAGTTTCCGCCTTGAGCGGCCGGTTTCGGATGACGATGAAACAACGCTCGCATGAAGTCCGGATAATATTCCGAGAGCACGTTGTACGCGCTGTTGCCGCCCAGATTGACCACCCAGTTGGAGAACACGCGGCTTACCGTGCGGTCCTGCGCCGGATAGTAACTGGTTGATACGCCGCAGGAGATCAGCTGCCCCCATGTCTCGGAGTTGTTGAATGCGTTCGTGCCGTCGTCCCGGCGCGTTACAAAAGTCCGATTCGCCGCGTACCACATTCGCGAAATCATCGATCCCCTGCCCCGCCGAAAATAGCGCGGATCTTCGTGCAGCATCGTGGGCAGAGCGCCATAAATCAGAATGCTGCTGCTGATTTGATCTCCTTCGGAAGCCGCAAACCGTTTGCCGTAAGCGTTCCAGCCCTCGCCGAAATGCGGCTGGCTGTCCGCCCACTGCTGCAATCCCGACTGGAAGGCGTTTCCGATGTGTGAGCTGATGTCGAAGGCCTGATGCAGCGAGAGTATATATTTTTGGCGCACCGTTAAAGGATGCCGGTTGGCGGGAACGTCGTTGGTGTTCTCAAAATCCGGAATCATTCCAAACATGCGTTTCGGCGGCGGAGCCAGGTCCGGGTTGGGGGATTTTACCGTGGACTGTGTTGTGGGCGGATCTGCGGGCTGCGTCACCGGACCTGGAGTTGCGCCCTGCGTCTCCTGTGGATTCACGCCGCTCTGCGCGGGAAGGGATCGCGCAAGAACACAGCATAGCAGCCCAACCCACCAGATGCGGCCCACAAATCCGTTCATTCCCCCATCCCTTCATTTTCCCAGCCAGAGTACTTGGATCCAGCATACGTCGGTGCTCCCCGGTTGGAACTTGAAATCGAGCGCCAGGTTGTAACGAAAGTGACTGCGGCGGAAATGTTGTTGTCCCACAGCGAGAGCCAATCACTTGGATCGCGCCGCGAGTGCCCAACGCCGTATCGCGACCCCAGACCAAACCGCCTCAACCAATCCAAACGGCCAAGCGCCCTGCAGAAAGCCGTAGACTGAGCCGAGCAGGCAAGCTCCGGCGAAGGCCAGGATAAACCATCGACTGCGCGCTTCAAGCGCGTAGCAAACCAGCATCGCCGTTACTGCAAACAGGCCGAATATGGTTAGAGGCGTCATTGGAAACGCTTGCGTTCAGCTGGGAGCCCTCTCATTTCGCGGCCATTCGCGGAATCGCCAAAGTCCGCAGAATCTTCGCAACGTCTCCGGAAGACAACGATTCCGCTGGCGGCAGTTCTTCGCCAGCGGTCCGTGGCGCAGGCGAAACGCTGCCGGCCGCGATCAGAGCATTGAACTCCGCAATATTTGCCAAATAGAACGCGAGGCTTTCCCAGAAGAGTTCCGGTGATACCGGTTTCGCCTGGAACAAGCTCAAAATATCCGGAGTCGTGGGCATGCCCGCCAGCGTCAAGACACTCGCCAAGGGATCCACATAGCCCACGGCTTCCTGATAGCCCACTCCAATCTTCTCGCCGTCGTCACCAAGCAGCACCACCGCCGCTTCCACATACCGCGATCCTTGCGCATACCATAGGCACTGCGCGCTTTCGTTGATGTGTTTCAGAACGAAATGCCGGTAGCGCTGCGGAACAACGCCTTCGAATAGAGTGAACTCTCCACCATGAGGCACCCAGGTCGGCGTGTTCTGGTATTTGGCCGGATTCGGCGTGCTTGCCGTTTTGCGCCAATCATTGATTACCATCTCACCCGAAACGTTGAACGCGGTGCCGAACCGGTCCAGGTATTTGCCAGCTACGGGCGTTTTCAGGGGTGGAGGCGGTGTCGGCCCGGTTTGATGAATGTACTTCGACGCATCGGAACCGTGGAGCGAGGTCAGATTCAGCCCGCCTCCATCGTCGAGGTTGATGGCAAAGAAATCCCATGCCGTGGGGATCTGCGGTTTCAGGTTCGCCGCGGCCTGCATCACCGGATATCGCGGCGTCCCATTCGGAGTCAGCCCAAGACCCCACTGGTGGTCCATCCAGAACTTGCCGCTCTCGAGGGGCACCGCCCGGCCGGCTATCTTCAGCGTGCTGGCGGCAGCATCCATCACGAGGCCGGGAACCGAGTAATACCGCGTGCCCATTCCCGCCACCAGGGGCGAGGCGCCGTCCAGTCCCTGGGGCAAATAAGCGTTGCCGCGGACGAACGTGAAATCGATTTCGAGATCCGTTGGCGTCGGACCAGAACGATCCACGCCTTTCGCCTTGACGTTAATCGGGAGGAGCTTGCCCGGCTCCATCGACATGGCTGAACACGAGTCCGCTTCCAGATGCAACGCATCGGAGATTTTTACTTTGCCCGATGTGCCCGCCGTCACGATCGGATCGGCCTGATAAAACCCTCCGCCCTCCACAGTGACGGCCAGTTGCATATCGATGATCTGATTCTGTGTATCGCTAAGGCCAAACAGCGCCGCCATCGGCGGAGGCAGCAGCGAGTTGCCGAAGAGCATGAACAACACGCCATACGTCTTGCCATCTTTGCCCGTGCAGTGCCCTGCGAAATAGTACCAGCCCTCCTGCGCCGTAGCTTGCCAGGCATTCACGGCCGGAAATTGCAGTTCCCCTGTGTTCGGCATGTCCGGGTAATAGTGCGAGCTGTCGCCGCCCAGCAGCATCGTCATCGCATACGCCTGCTGTGGCGTCAAGGTCTGGCAGTACTTCAGAATCGTTTCGTAGCGATCTTTGTAGGAAGGCAGAAAAGGATATGGATTCCCGAGCAGAGTTGTGAGCCGATAGCGCATGCGCTCCGCAAACGCCGCATCGGAGTTAGGATCCGCGACCGTTATCTTTGGTGCTGGAAGAGTCTCTGGAGGTGTCATCGTTGCTCCTGGATAGTGTGTGGATGGGCAACAATATAACCTATCCGAATTCCCCGAAACATCAGTTTTCCCGTTTGGTGACGTGTTTGTGTGAATAACGAGAGGGTGCGGGTTTTGAACCGCATACCGGTCCCGCTGCCGCTGCGAATCGGCCTCCAAACGCTCTTTCCACAGTTGTTTCGTCTGGCCGTAAACGTCCCCCCAGAAATTTTCCCTCATCTCCGCCAGAAAATGTTTGGTAATGCTCGGTGATTGGGATTATCTTCGCCATCGGGTCTAGGTCTCTTTCCAGGATCAACTTGATGCTTGCTAGGCAAAAGGCCAACTTATACCCTCTCGCTTTTACACAATCGAAGTTAGGTCCCGGTCCATGGGACCTTAGCGGCGCTTGGCCAACCCTCCTGAGGATTAAGATGGAGGTTGGCAGCCTGGAGCGAGTCCATGAAAAGAAATGTTGGTTCGAGGAGCGGCAAGGCCAAGCCCAAGACCAAGCCAAAGACGGTGGACGAATACCTGGCGGGCGTCGCGGAACCTGCGCACAGCACTTTGAAGAAGATTCGCGCGGCCATCCGGTCTGCCGTGCCGCCGGGGACTACCGAAGCCATCAGCTATGGCATTCCCGCATTCAAATACAAAAGAATGCTGGTGTGGTTCGCCGCGTTTTCCGGCCATTGTAGTTTGTTCCCAACTGCGTCTGTGATCCGCACGTTTAAGAACGAACTCAAGGGCTACGAAATATCCAAAGGCACCATCCGCTTCCCCGTGGACAAACCTCTGCCCGCCGCGCTTTTGAAGAAGATGGTGAAAGCGCGGGTGGCGGACGTCGAACACGACAAGCAGCCCTAGTCCCGGAACGCTAGCGGTTTTGAGTCGGATGTCAAACGTTGGGGAACGAATTGTCGCGTACCGCGTCCGCCTCCCCTAGTATCCAGACATTACTGCTCAGTTTGATGCTTGCGCAACTGGATATCGATCCCAACCATCGGCCCGTAAACATTAATGCCATAGTTAATAAAGCCCCAGGGGTTAGGCTGGTTAGGATCATACTTGTGTTCGGATAAATTCGCATTCGATATATGCATCCAATTCAGACCGGCCGTAATTGCATAGCGAGGACCGAAGTTATATCGAACTCCACTGCCCATGTTGAGAGTAAAAGTGAAGTCCTGTCCTTGCGCGTACGGCACCCCTAGGGGGCCCTTGGCGTCGATGTCCCCGAGACCGGCGCGCCAATCGAAGTAGGGGGTAAACCTCCAGTTACGCGGGACAAAATTGCGCCGCATGCCCATCATGTAAGCGAAATACCGTGTCTCAGCTCCTCTCGGAATCGCGACCACCGCTCCGCTGAACTCAAGATCCCAATTGCCGCGCAGAATCAAGGGACCCCTTATGTTGCCGAGCTGCCAGCGCAGAGAACCAATAATGGGCGCCAGCGTGTACTTAAGAGGATATAACTCATATTGATCGCTGAGCATGAAATCGAAAGGAAAAGGGATATTGATGGGAAGCCATCCCACATCCTGGGAGAATTCGAACTTATTCCTGAAAAAAATCGCTCGGTTGAAGTCAGGCGGTTTGGACACCCGTACTTTTTCATTCGACAGTTGGATAGTTGCATTGTCACCAGGCCGGTTTCCGGGCATTGCCAGTGACGCGGGTCCGCAGCTGGAGTTGCCCTCCTCGGCACAAGCCGCGGCATCTTCGTTAGAAGGACCACCGCTGCCTATCGAATCGAAGTTTAAATTCGCCGGGTTGCAGGCGCACTCCTGGGCGGTTGCCAGGCGCGCGAGAATTGGGAGACCGGCGAAGAGCAGGACTGGGAAAAGGTACGATCTCGCGAGTCGCTTTGTTTGTGGGCGTAAGCGCAAGGCAGGCATTTCCCTCCTTGATCAACGTCAAACGCGTTCCCCTCTTCAATACAATTCGGGCTGGAACTGGCGGTCAGCCCTTCAAATTGCCGGGAATTTTGCCACGGGCGCACCCAATTGTCAACGGCCCTCCTCACCTCCTTGGACACACCGCGCAGCGTACCGGCATCTCCTCGCATCGGCATTGCTTGGGAATATCGCCTCTGCCCCGCGCCTTCGCCGAACAAGTCAGCAGGCACCAAGTCTCCCGATAGATTTCAAACATGCCCTGGCTTAGCGGCCCGTAGTTAAAGTGGACCGTCGCCCTCGGAACAAACGCGTCCGCCGGAACCACATACCACAGGTTCTTTCGGATCACGTACGCAGCCAGAAAATCGATGTCATCCAGGGTGCAGAGCTCTCCGCTGCCCGCAGCCCTCGCCTCGCATCGAGTACCTCGATGGCTGGTCGCGCATTTCACCTGCACCCGCCACAGCCGTCGCCCGCTTTCAACCGCAAAGTCATAAGGACGGCTATCTCCCCACGGCTTCAGCACGGGAAAACCCAGCATCGTGGCCTTCGCCAGGAACGCAGCCTCTACCGCCTCTCCCAGCCGCTTCGCCACAGTCATCCCCAGCATCTGCATGTCATTCATGTCCGGCTTTCTGTTTGGATCGGGTTTTCGAGGCATAAAAAAAGCGCGGCCAGGGTGGCCAAAACACCCTGCCGCGCCATATCTCCTTCACCAAAAGAAAAGCGCAGACCGGAAGGCCTGCGCCCTGGCCCACTCGCCAACCACTTACTCCGCCGTCTACTTCAATTCCATGACTATCGCGCTCTGTTGTCCCTTAACCAATTCTTCGAAGTGAACGCGATCTCCCCGATTGAACCAAATTGACCCAGATTTGTAGTCGTTCACCACGCTCTTTCCATCTGGCGTGGCGGACTTCAAAGACCCATCGTATCTGTAGACAACAACAACATCTTTATCGTGAAAGTGCATCGGCGTAGGCACGTTCGGCGTCCAGCTGTAGTTCCAAATCACGACACGTTCATTCTCGAACACTTTCAGGGAACCGGGCCGTGGGAATGCAGGCGGGTATCCCGATTTATTCGCATACAGCGGCTCGGGGGGTCCCTTGAGCTCGGCAACGATCAATCTGGCCGGGCTTCCCGAGATTACCTCTTCGGTGTGCTCGGTCCCCAAAGCGTCATAAACTGCCTCTCCGAACTTTCGTTCGGAAACAGTCGTTTCACCATTCTCTTTGGTTGACCGGATCTTGCCCCCAACCAGGAACATTGTGACGACGGCAGACTCGTGACGCTGCATGAGCCTGGGCTTTCCTGGAATCAGCGTTATGTCCCAGACTTTCACACGTTCATTGTCGATGACGGGAGCCGTAGGTGTGGCATCAACCTGAGCAATCACTGGCAGAGCCGTTAGGATGATAACGAGTTGCCATTTCAAGATCGCCAAAGCTTTCTTCATAGACCGAATCATGTCAATCCCTCCACACAAACATCTGCCCGGTGTCCCATAGCCTGCCCAGAGCCCGTCGAATCGTTTCGCTTCTCTTGCGAGACATGGGATTCTGGGACCTGGGCCACGCGCCATCCCTGTTTAGTCTCTCCAATAGTATTCATGCCCAATGGGTGCAATTGGCTTCACCGGTCGAATCGGCTTGATCGGCTGAATCGGCCTGATCGGTTTGATAGTTGGCACTCTTGGAATCTTCGGTAGACCTGTTGGTTTTTTCTGAGATGCCACGCCATACAATCTCCTTAACGACACCTTCTAGCCCCTTTAACGACAAGCATATTCTAAGGCGTTCGGGTGCCCCATGTCCCGCTGGTTTTGCGAGACATGGGAGCAGGCGCCTCAGACCTGGGCCATCCGCCCGACGCGGTTATCTCACCCGCCAATGACGGACACCAACGCCACTGGTCACTTTTGAGCAGTTTTGTGCGCTGGCTGTCACTAATGTAGTTCGAAGAAACTGCTGAAGTCATTTGGTTCTGAGGAAGTGAGGATCAGCAACTATGAATCGCACGCTGATGATTCTTTCGGTCTATGCAGGGCTTACCCTCGCCACTCCACGGCAGTTTCTAAGGCCAAAAATGAGGACAGTCCCGTCTGTCCCCGGTTTCCTTTCTGTGGGTTATGTCGTGAGCACTCAAATCCAAAGGAGCATTTTATGAAGAAGCGTTTAAGTCTTAAGAAAATAACGATGCGTGACCTCGACGTGCCTCAACTTGGAGATGTAGCCGGCGGTTATGCTACTACTACTATTACTCAAGTGTGCCCTCTTACGGGCCAGTGCGGACTTTCAAAAAATTGTGGGGGCGGCAGTGCTGCTGCTTGTACTGGAACTGTTACTCCTACCGTTTGTGCTGCATGCTGAAAATCAATCGACCGGCAAGACCACTTTAGCCGGGGGCCCGTCTTTGTGCGTTTATTGGGAGCTGGCTCACCTTTGATTCCTGTCGGCCGGGCGCGCCACTTCTCGCTGCTTTTGCGAGAAGTGGGAATCGCCCCCGGCAACCGCTCTTCACCTCCTCGGACACACCGCGCAGCGCACCGGCATCTCCTCGCATCGGCAGCGCTTGGGGATATCGCCTCGGCCCCGCGCCCTCCCCGAGCAAGTCAGCAGGCACCAGGTCTCCCGGTATATTTCAAACATCCCCTGACTCAGCGGCCCGTAGTTAAAGTGGACCGTCGCCCGCGGAACAAACGCATCCGCCGGAACCACATACCACAGATTCTCTCGGATCACATACGCCGCCAGAAAATCGATGTCATCCAGCGTATATAGTTCCCCGCTGCCGGCGGCCCTCGCACTGCATCGCGTGTTTCGGTGGCTGGTCGCACACTTCACCTGCACCCGCCACAGTCGTCGCCCGCCTTCCACCGCAAAGTCATAAGGACGGCTGTCTCCCCACGGCTTCAGCACGGGAAAGCCCAGCATAGTGGCCTTCGCCAGGAACGCAGCCTCCACCGCCTCACCCAGCGCCTTGCGCTCAGGCACGCCCACCGCCTGTATCTCAACAAGCTCTTGCTTTCTCGCCGAATTCGATTTTTCAGGCATAAAAAAAGCGCGGCTTCAGGCCGCGCCAAATCTCCTTTACCAAAGAAAAAGCGCAGACCGGAAGGCCTGCGCCGCTGTTTTTACCCTATATTCTTAGTATATCAATCTGCATAAGGTAAATGGGACACGTTAGCCACCTTTATTTCTCCCTTCGAATCAACGACTTGACCCCGAGACCGGCCCCCAAGGGGGCTTGACAAGATTCCGGCAAAAACGGCAAAAGGTTCTTCGGACCAGGCGGTCTCAACGATCGCGGTTGGCCCGGTTTAACGGAGACTGCAAAGCGAAAGGTTAATATTTGAAATGGGGTGCCCCAGGTCTCGCTTCTTTTGCGAGACCTGGGAGGGGTCGCCACGACCGTCGATGTTCACATGTCACAGACGGTGCTGGTCCGGCTTTCTATTCTCGGCTTATGACTGACGCCCTACACCGTTTCTATGGCGGACGAGATTTACACTCCCTCACGTTCAGTTGTTACCAACGCCTTCCATTCTTCAATAACGCTGCGCACTGCGATCTGTTCCTGACAATTCTTGAGCGAGTCCGCCGCCGCTATCGGCTTGTAGTCTTGGGATATGTCGTGATGCCCGAGCACGTTCATTTATTGCTGAGCGAACCGCAGCGGGCGACGCTGTCGACTGCTATTCAGGCATTGAAGCTTGGTGTGGTTCGTAGTTTGGTCGGTGGGGGCGCCGTTCCCATGTCTCGCAAAAGCAGCGAGACATGGGGCACCCCCAGTGTTGATGGTGACAAGAGATCCAATCGTTTTTGGCAGGCGCGGTTTTATGACTTCAATGTTTGGACTGAGAAGAAGCGAATCGAAAAGCTGCGCTACATCCATCGCAACCCGGTCGTGCGCGGACTGGTCGCGTCACCCGAACAGTGGCGCTGGAGCAGTTTTCGTTGGTACTCCTCAGGCGAAGTGGGCCCAGTGCGGATCAACGATACGGACATTTTGGTGATGACCATCCGCCCACCGGCGGCATAATCGAGCTGTAGAGACCCACGAGCCATGTTTGAGGATTGTGAAATGGGTGCCTGTGATCCGTCAAGACGTTGTTCCCACCGGAGCAGCCCGGCTGATGGGCGGAGCGTAACCGAGACTACCATGGGGGCGGCGGAAGTTGTAATGC